>Ga0209515_10000346_pt1 | contig 86868 bp, 94 predicted proteins | sample Subgroupgradi54m_FD_187454 | JGI IMG/M metagenome (GOLD analysis project Ga0209515, IMG submission 187454) | Subsurface groundwater microbial communities from S. Glens Falls, New York, USA - GMW60B uncontaminated upgradient, 5.4 m (SPAdes)... ...
GAGCCGGGTGTTCGGTTCTCTGCGGTTCAAGGCCTACTCTCTTGAACAAACCTTCGATTCAAAAAGCCAAGCTTTACGTCATCGTTGACCGGGCCGCCCTGCAGGGCCGCGATCCGGTTGAGGTGGCCGCCGCGGCCGTGCGCGGAGGGGCCGACGTCATCCAGTGGCGGGACAAAGAGGCGGCGGACCGGGACTTCCTGGAGACCGCGGCCCGCCTTCGGGCGCAGGTCGGCCGGCAGGGGGCTCTCTTCATCGTGAATGACCGGGTCCCGGCGGCCATTCTCGTGAAGGCCGACGGCGTCCATGTGGGACATGAGGATCTTCCGGTTCCCGCGGTCCGGGCGCTGGTGGGAAAATCGATGCTGATCGGCCGGTCCACCCACTCCTTGGAGGAAGCGCTGGAGGCGGAGCGGCAGGGGGCCGACTACATCGGGGTGGGCCCGGTCTTCGCGACGCCCACCAAGCCGGGCTGCCCGCCGGTGGGCCTGGAGCTGGTGCGGCAGGTGAGCGGGAAGGTTCGTATCCCCTGGGTGGCGATCGGGGGCATTGACCTCGAAAATGCGGGTCTGGTATCATCGGCAGGTGCGGCCCGTGTGGCCGTTGTCCGTGCCGTTGCCGCTGCCCCGGATCCCGAAGCAGCGGCACGTGCGTTCAAAGGGAAACTGCTTTCATTATGAGTCTTCTGATCGTCGGGTCGGTCGCGCTGGATTCCATTGATACCCCGTGGGGCCGGGTGGCCCAAGTGCTGGGGGGGTCGGCCACTTACGCGGCGCTGGCGGCCCGGCTGTGGACGCCGGCTTCGATGGTGGCGGTGGTCGGCTCCGACTTCCCGGCGGCCTATTCCCAGATGCTCGCGAAGCGGGGCGTCAACGGGGAGGGCCTGCGGAAGGTCAAGGGACGCACGTTCCGCTGGAAGGGCCGCTACGACGCCAACCTGCAGGCCCACACCCTCTTCCTTGACCTGGGTGTTTTTAAGGATTTTGAACCGCGTCTGACGCCGGCCCAGCAGAAGATTTCTCACGCGTTCCTCGGCAACATTCATCCCTCCCTGCAGTGGAACGTCCTGCGCCAGCTCAAATCAGTTCGGGTGACGGCCTGCGATTCCCGGGATGATTGGATCAAGCATAACCGGAAGGAGTTCCAGGCCCTCTTGAAGAAGATGGACCTGGTTTTCCTGAACGACAGCGAGGCCCGCCTCCTGACCGGGATCCACGGCCTGGTCCAGGCCACCCGCCATCTGGCCCGCATGGGGCCGAAGGTGGCGATCGTGAAGAAAGGGGAACACGGCGTGCTGGCGGCTTCCCGCGATTCTTTCTTTTCCCTCCCGGCCTATCCGATTTCTCAGGTGGTGGACCCGACCGGCGCCGGAGACGCTTTCGCGGGGACCTGCATGGGTTACTTAGCCAGCCAGAAGCGGCTCACCTGGGCGACGCTCTGCAGGGGGATCCAGATCGCTTCGGTGGTCGCTTCGATCACGATTGAGGATTTCGGTCCGGCCCGCCTTTCAGCGCTGACCAAAGCGGATGTTCTGCGGCGCTGCCGGGCGTTCCAAACGATCGCCCGTCCCATTCATTTGTGAGAGTCCGCGGGTGTAGGACAATGGTAGTCCAGAAGCTTCCCAAGCTTCATACGAGGGTTCGATTCCCTCCACCCGCTCTTCTGTTGTTGGTTGCAATAGCCGGGTGCGCCCCGTATCAGGGGGAGGGCCTGTCGCCCGAGATCGGCTCCTCCGCGGCGGTCCACCAGGTCCAGCGGGGCGAAACTCTCTGGTCGATCGCCCGGCGCTGCGGGGTCAGCGTCGATGACCTCGTGCGGGAGAACCGGATCTCCGATGTCTCCCAGATCGAGGTGGGGCAAACGCTGAAGATCCCGCCTGGAAGCGCCGCCACGCGCTTCAGCGCGGAGCGGCCGGTTCCGCCCGCTCTTAAGCCCTCGGGCGGGACCGTCCGGTCCGCCCGCCCCGGCGAAGAGCCTTCCTGGCGGGCCGGGGGCGCGCAGGAACAGTTTGCCTGGCCGGCGCAGGGACGCGTGATCTCTATTTTCGGCACCCGCTGGAAGGGAAGGGTGAACAAGGGGATCGATGTCCAGGTCCAGCCCGGGGCCGAGGTGCGGGCCAGCCGGAGCGGGAAGGTGAGCTTTGTGCATGAAGGATTGCCAGGTTTCGGGAAGACCATCATCTTGGAGCATGCGGAGGGTTTCGCGAGCGTGTATGCCTGCGTCGGGGAGATCCTGGTTCGCCAGGGGGATGGGGTGGGCCAGCGGCAGGTGATCGCCCGCATGGGGGAGCAGGGCCCCTCCCGGCCTCCGGCCCTCCATTTTGAGATCCGCCGAAGCCAGAAGGCCCAGAACCCGCTCCATTACCTGCCATGACCGAACCCCTGTTTGACCGCGGTGACCTGCTGGCCCTGCTCCGGAAAAGGGTGAGTGGGTTCCAGCATGGATACCGGCAGAATATCGCGCTGATCGGGCCGGCCGGGATGGGCAAGAGTACCCTGATCCGGGAATTCCTCGTGGAGGAAGCGAGCAAAGAATCCCTGCTCATGCCTTTGTATCTCGAGATGGGTCCGGAGGAGAGCGCTTCCGAATGGGCCGCCCGCTTCGCGCGGACCGTGCTGTATTCGGTGCTGCAGCTGCGGAAGGCGGAGGATTTTCCCACCCGCTTGCCGGAGCTCGTGGAGGTTTGCTCGGCGCTGGTCCCGCGCACGGCGGTCCTCGCCAGCCGCGTCGCGTCCTTGGGCGAAGCCGGCCGCTTGGATGAGGCCTACGACCAGCTCTGGGAACTCCCGGGCATGATCACGCAGGAGACCGGGCACCGGGTCCTGCTGGTGTTGGATGAGTTCCATCGCCTGAGGGGATTCCCGCTCAAGGAGCCGTTCCGCTCGCTGGGGCGGAATATGATGATCCAGCCCACGACGATGTACCTCGTCGCGTCCTCCGAACCGTCCGCCGCCCACGCGATCCTCCAGGAGGGGTTGGCTCTTTTGTTCGGGAAGTTTGAAGCGGTCGAGATGCCTCCGCTGACCTCGGCGGCGTGCCGGCAGGCAATCCGTTCCGTCCGGCCGGACAGTCCGGTGAACTCCTTCGACGAATACCTGCTGACGGACCTCGCGCAGGGCCACCCTTACCGTTTGGACCTCCTTTTGGAATGCTGGCGGAAGCAGGACTCTTTGCCCGGTTTACTGGAGGTGCTGTTTCTGGATCCGGGCTCGCCGCTCCGGCGGGATTTTGAGAGGCGGCTCCAGGCCATTCCCGCTCATCGGAACCGGACGTTCTGCCTGCAGGTGTTGGAATGCATTGCCGCCGGCATCCACCGCCTGCCGCACTTAGGCATCCAGCTGCAGAGGCCTGCTTCACAGGTCGGCTCCGCCGTGCGCCTCCTTCAGGCCGGCCAGTTGATCTCCAAAGAGGGGTCCTTCTACCGCGTTCCGGAACGGCTGTTTCAGATCTGGCTGATCACCGCTTACCCTATCCTGCAGGGGATCTCGCTGATCGGCCCGGAGCAGGCGAGGACCCATTTCAACCGGGCGGTCGGTGTTTGGCTCCAGAGGGTGCGGGAAACGGCGGGCCGGCCCATCCAGAAACAGCTCAGTGAACTGCTTCAGCTTTGGGACGATGAGGTCATCGAGATGGACGGGCGCAAGGTCCTTCTGCCCAGGTTCCGTCAAGTGGTTCCGGTTCCGGGCCCGTTCGAAGGGACCAGCATTCTCGGCCGTCCGATGAAGAGGATCAAGGGCGGCTGGTGGGTTGTGCCTTGGAGCGGCGGGCTGAATGAAGCGCAGGCCCGCCAGTTCGTGCGGCAGATCCGGGACTTCACCCCTCTGAAGGAATGCCGCAAAGTGCTCGTCGGCGCTTCACCGGCCGAGGTCAATGCCCGGCTGGTGCTCCAGCAGGCGAAGATCCGTTTCTGGGATCTCCCGGCGCTGAACCTCCTGCTGGACCTCTATGGTTTGACGCGTCTCCCGGTTTCCCCGGAAGCGGATGTTCCGCCGGCGCAGACGGTCCCTCTGCAGGAGTCCGCCCCGCTGGACCGAAGGAATCCTTCTTCGCAGGTGGCCGGGTGATCCGGAAACGGCTCTGGGCTCCTTGGCGGTCACCGTACGTTTCAGGCGCCCATCAGAAAAAGGTCGGCTCGGCCTGCATCTTCTGCCTCAAGTCGAAATCCAAAGCGGATGTCCGGAACCTGATGATCACGCGGGGGCGGTACGCCTATTGCGTGCTGAACCTCTTTCCCTACAACAACGGCCACACGCTGGTCGTTCCTTACCGGCACGTCGGCGACCCAGGCGCCCTCACCGAGCAGGAGTGGCTGGACCTCTGGCGGCTGACGGCCGATCTCCTGCGGCGCATGAAGAAGGTATTTTCGCCCCACGGGTTTAACCTGGGCATCAATCTCGGCAGGCCCGCCGGCGCCGGCATCCCCAAACATCTCCATCTCCACGTGGTGCCGCGCTGGATCGGGGACACCAATTTCATGCCGATCTTTACCGATACCCGGGTGATCTCCCAATCCCTTGCTTCGGCGCGCCGCCTGCTCGCGGACGCCGGAACCAAAAAGCGGAAACGGCCGGCCCGCCGCCGGAACTGAAAGATGATGACCCGCCGGGAGCTTGAGGCGCAGGAGCGCCGCTCCTTGGCGCCTTACGCCATCCACGCCTCCGATTCCCGCGGGAGGCCCCACCGGGAGCCGGAGCATCCCTACCGCACCTGTTTCCAGCGGGACCACGACCGGATCATCCACTCGACGGCCTTCCGCCGGCTGGAATACAAGACCCAGGTGTTCGTAATCCATGAAGGGGATTATTACCGCACCCGCCTGACCCATTCCCTCGAAGTTGCGCAGATCGCCGAGACGATCGCCCGCGCCCTGCGCCTGAACATCGACCTCGCCCGGTCCATCGCGCTCGCGCACGACCTCGGGCACGGGCCGTTCGGGCATTCGGGAGAGGACGCCCTGCGGGAGCTCATGGAGGGGCACGGGGGGTTCGACCACAACCTGCAGGCGCTTCGGATCGTGGATCTCCTGGAACAGAGGTATCCGTCTTTCCCGGGGTTGAACCTGACGCAGGAGCTCCGGGAAGGGTTGAACAAACACCGCCGCTCACTGCCCGGATCGGCCAAGCCCCCTCCGTCTAATCTCGGGCTCGAAGCGCAGGTGGTGGACCTGGCGGATGAGATTGCGTACGACCACCACGATCTGGACGACGGGCTCACCTCCGGCCTGATTTTGGAGGAGGAGGTGGGAAAGATACCGATCTGGCGGCAGGCCCGCCGGGAGGCGCTTAAGCGCGGTCCCGCAACCCGTCCCGAGATCCGCCGGTACCAGGTGATCCGGTTTCTGATCAACTGGCGCGTGACCGATCTGATCCGGGAATCGGAGCGCCGGATCCGGAAGTCCGGCATTCGCAAGCCCTCCCACGCGCAAGCCACCCGGGAGCGCACGATCGCCTCCAGCCCCGAGGTGGAAGGCCTGCGGGCGCCGCTGAAGCGTTTTCTCAACGAGCGTTTGTACCGGCACCCCCGCGTGGTTCGGATGGCGGACAAGGCCCAGCGCCTGCTGGCGGAGCTGTTCAGGGCCTACCTGCGCAAGCCGGAACAGCTTCCGGACACCACGCGCCGCCGCTTGTCCAAGGAGGACCCTTACCGCGTTGTCTGCGACTACATCGCCGGCATGACCGACCGCTACGCGACCGAGGAATACCGCAAGCTGTTCGATCCCTCCGAGCGAGTATAATAGAAGAATGAACAAAATGCTCCGGGGCCGGAGCGGCTGGGTGGAGAAGATTGCCCAAACTCCCGCGGCCCACCGGATCCAAGACGCCCTGGCTCGGCAGGCGGAGGGCGCCGCCTGGTGGCAGATGGAGGGGGTTAAACCGAAACCTCAGCAGTGGAAGGCCCTTTTCCGTCAGAAATCCTACCAGCCGCTCTTCCTGAAGGTCCTACGAAAGAGCCGTCGGACGGGAAAACCGGTCCAGTTCGACTGCCCGACGGGCCGGCAGGCGGTTTGTTTTCCCATTCAGCGGGGCGGGCAGGTGCAGGGTTACCTCGGGTTCTGCGCGGCCGGCCGGCCGGTTCCGGCGCCCACCGTGGAACTGGCGGCCGCGGCGCTGGATGCAGTCGCCCGGGAGGCCGAGAAATCGGAGGAGATCCGGACCCTCTCCGAGACCATCCAGCCCCGGTGCGTGGCATTGTCCACCATCCACACGATCCACCGGCTGATCAGCTCGACCCTCAACTTGGAAGAGCTCCTGCCGCGGGTGGCCCGCCTCTGCTGCCAGGTTCTGCGGGCGGATGCCTGCGTGATCTGGCTGATCGACAAAGAGAAGCCGCAGCTGCTTTTCCCGAGGGCGGTGGTCAACGTGAAGAAAGGCCGGAGCGAACCGGCCCGCCCCAGCAGGATGGGCAGCGGTCTTGTGGGCCGCGTCGCCTCCACCTGCAAGGCGCATCTCACCGGGCAGCGGATGGTGGTGCCGCTGGTGGAGGAGGAATGCATCGGCGTGATCGGGGTCCGCCGGATGGACCCGGGGCGCCCGTTCAGTCTGCTGGACCAGGAGATCCTGACCACGCTGGCGGAGCAGGCGGTCGTCGCCATCCGGAACGCCCAGATGTACGAAACGCAGGAGAGGGTGACCTGGGGAACGATCCGTTCCTTAAGCGCGATCCTGGATGGCATGGACAGCTACTCCCCCTCAACGGTTTCCGGGCGGAAGATCATGGCGGACGTGGCGCTGGAGATTGCCCAGGAGATGGAGATCCCGGCCGCCCAACGGAAGTCGATCCAATACGCGGCATTGCTCCACGACGCGGGGCGGGTGGGCATCCCCGCGGAGATCCTGCGCAAGCCGACCAAGCTGGAGCCGGCGGAATTTGACAAGGTCAAACTACACACCGTCCGCGGCGCCACGCTGCTCGAGCCGCTCGAGATCCTGGAGCCGGCGGTCCCGATCATCCTGTACCATCATGAGCGGTTCGACGGCACCGGCTACCCGAAGGGGCTGAAGAAGGAGGCCATCCCCTTGGGGGCGAGGATCCTGGCCGTCGCGAACGCGTTCGAGGCGATGGTTTGCGAGCGCCCCTACCGCAAGGCGATGCCGGTCCACGAGGCGGCAAAGGAGATCGCGTCGCATTCCGGCACGCAGTTCGATCCAAAAGTAGTGGAGGCCTTTCTTTCCGTGGTGCGCAGTGGGAAGCTGGATAAACTTTTTGCCGCGCGTCCCGCGGCGAAAGTCGAGCATGGCATCCGGTAAGGGCGGGCTCACGGATCTGGAGCGCCGGATCCTCCAGTTCTTCTGCGAACATCCCGCAGCGGTTGAGACCGTGCGGGGCATAGCCAGCTGGACCGGGGATGAGCAAGGGGCGGTCCAGGAAGCCGCCCAGATCCTTTCGAAGCGGAAGTGGCTGACGGCGGACGAGACCTCGGTGGTGACCGGATACTCGCTGACGCGGGATGAGCGCTGTCTCGCGCAGATCCACGAAGTGCTTGGGGCGGCTTGACCGTGCGGCGGTTCCTGGTCCGCGTCCTGCCGGCGTTTTTCCTGGCGGCCGTCCTGGGGGCCGGCTTCATTCCTTGGCAAGTGACCGGTCCCGTGCAGTGGCTCTTCCGGCGCTGTATTCCGGCCCAGGGATGGCAGTTGAGTTTGCGCGCGGCCCGATGGGTTCCCTGGAGCCATTTGGAGCTGCACGATCTGCAGGTGCAGGCCCCGCAAGGAGGCCACCTGCACTTGGTCAAGGTGGATGTCTGGCCAAGGTCATGGACCTTTATCCGCGGCCGCTGGGTGACCCGGTGGAGGTTCGGAGAGATCCGGATGGATCCCGGCTCCTGGGGGATCCGGCGGCCGCTTGCCCAGGAGATCCTCTCCGCGGGCCCGGTGACCACCCGGGGGTTCGCCGTGTTGGAAGTGGATCGGGAGAGGATGACGCTCTCCGAGCTGATGCTCCACGGCCCTCTGCTCCGGCTCCGGGCGGAGGGATGGCTTCAGGGGAAGGAAAGGGGTGAGGTGGATCTCCGGGGGGAGTTGGCGCGGTTTCTGCTGGAAGGGATGCACCTGGTTCCTTCCGACCAGTCGGCCCCGGAACCTTGGGAGCCCTTTGAGCTTCAAGTCCGGGGGGCACTCACCGCCCCGGAGGTGCGGTTCGTTTCCAATTTCTTCACGTTCGCGTTGAAGCTAAACACAGAAAGGAAGCCATGAAGCGATTCCTTCTTAAAGTGGGCTGCGTCGGGGCGGCCCTGGTGGTTTCCGGGTGCCGCGGAGGGTTCTCCTCGGTGGAGCGGCCGAAAGGCCAGATTGAGATGAGACAGCCCCAAACGGAGACGACCCCTCCCGCCGCCCCGCTCCGGGTGAGCCCGGCGACTGCCTCCCAGTCCAAAGAGGGGATCGACGTCACGGTCCGGTACGCCAGCCCGGAAGAATTGAACAAGTTCTTCGAGGACAAGAAGATCTTCGGCCCGCTTGCCGGAAAGAACCCCTATCCGCCCAACACGCTGGTCTTCTTCATTAAATTGGCCAACTTCAGCGGGAAGAAGATCCGCGTGGACCCCAACGATTTCGTAATGATCGACAACTTGAACATCCAGTACGCGGAGCTTTCCCCGGACAACATCTCCTCCCTCTACGAGTCCAAGGCCGGCGTGTGGTCTTTCGCCAAGACGACCGGCGATCTGGCGCCCGGCCCTTACGGGCTCCCGCTGAAAGTCCCGGGCGCGCTGGGAGCCGGCTCCGGCAGGAAACAGCATTACCTGATCAAGCAGGTTCGCCTGGCGCCGGGTTACGTGTTTTCCGGCGTCGCCTACGACGGGTACGTGGCGTTCCCGAGGCCGCATCCCAGCTCGAATTCGGTACGCCTGCTGATTAATAACCTGAAGACCGATTTCAATCCGGCCGATGTGCCCACCCAAGCAGTCCACTTCGAGTTCCCTTTCAGCGTCGAACAGCCCGCCTCCTCCTGAGTCCTCCTTTTTGGAGGGTTTAAACGAGGAGCAGAGGGCGGCAGTCCTCTCCCTCGAGGGGCCGGTGCTCATCCTCGCGGGTGCCGGGACCGGAAAAACCCGTGTCATCGTCCACCGGGTGGCCGAACTGCTTCGCCGGGATCCGTCGCTGACGCCGCAGAACGTCCTGGCGCTGACCTTCTCCCGGAAGGCGGCTGAGGAGATGAAGGAACGGGTGGAGCAGCTGCTGGGGACCCACCCGGATGAGATGTCTTTCTTCACATTCCACGGTTTTTGCCACCGGTTCCTTCAGGAACATTCCCTCGAGCTGGGCTTGCCCGCCCGTTTGCGTCTGCTGGACCAGGCCGAGCAATGGGTCTTCTTCCGGAAACTTCTGCCTGAGCTCAAGCTGAAGCATTACGGCAGTTTGGCCGATCCCACCGGCTGTATCGATGGGTTCCTCCGCACCATCGGCCGGGCGAAAGATGAGTTGGTCTCTCCGGAGGAGATGGCCGTTCACGCGCGGTCTCTGGAGGACCCGCAGGAGAGGAAACTCGCGGAGGAAGTCGCCCGCGTGTACCGGATTTACCAGCGGCGGATCCGGACGGAGGGTCTGCTGGACTTCGGCGGCCTGGTGGCGGAGACGATCCGGGCCCTGCGGGAAAGGCCGGCCCTGCTGGCGCGGACCCGCGCCCGCTACCGGGCGGTCTTGGTGGACGAGTTTCAGGACACCAACGTCGCTCAGATCGAACTGCTCCGCCTGCTGTCCGGACCGGAAGGGAACCTCTGCGTGGTGGGGGACGATGACCAGGCGATCTACCGTTTCCGGGGCGCCTCCTTCGCCAGTTTTCTTCTGATGAAGGAGGCGTTTCCGTCGGTCAAGGTGATCCGCCTGACGCGGAATTATCGCTCCACCCCCGCGATCTTGGCGGCCGCGGACCGGCTGATCCGCCACAACGAGCCGGACCGGTACGACCCGGAGAAACGGCTCTGGACGGAGAACCCGGAAGGCCCGCCGGTCGAGGTGCTGATTTGCGGGGACAATCCGCATGAAGCCGAAGTGATCGCGCGGAAACTGCGCCAGCTCTATGAGGATCAGCCGAAAGCGGAGCGCCGCTGGGACCGCATGGCGGTCCTGTACCGGGCCCACGCGCACCGGGACGCTCTGGCGGAAGGGCTTCAGTTGGGCGGCATCCCATTTACCACGCGCGGAGGAATTTCGCTGTTCGATCAGCCGGCCGTGAAGGATCTCATCGCCCTGCTGCAGGTTCTTTGGGACCCGGCCAATTCGGTGGCCTTCTTCCGCCTGCTGAGCCATCCGGTCTGGGCGGTTCCGGCGGAAGAGTTGATGGCGGCCTCCCGGTTGGCCAGGGAAAAGGAGGTCCCAGTCCTCCGACTGCTTGAATCGGAAGAGGCGCCGTCCCTGCCGGTTTCGGTGAAGACGGCTTTGTCCGGGCTCCGGTCGCAGCTGGAGGAGCTGAGGCGCCGGGCTCTCCGCTCCGGTGTGGAGGAGTTCGTCCCCGAAGCGGTGGAGAAGAGCTTTCTGCGGGTGATGTTCCGCCTCCCCGCCGGGCCGGGAATCGGTTCACCCCTGGCGCTGAGCCAGTTCCTTCGGATCGCGTACCGCTACGCTCAGAATTACCCGGAAGCGAAGGACTTGGGATCCTTCCTATGGTATTTGGATTCGCTGGCCCGCGCCTCCGCCGCCGGGTTTTCCGATGAAGAGGAGCAAGAGCCGGAGGACGCGGTGCGCCTGATGACGGTCCATCAGGCCAAGGGGCTCGAGTTCGACTGGGTGATCCTTCTGCAGATGGTCCAGGGCAGGTTTCCGGCCCGGGGGCGTTCCGAGTCGGTCCCGTTTCCCGTGGAGCTGATGAAGGAACCCCTGCCGAAGGGGGATTATCATCTTCAGGAGGAACGCCGCCTCTTCTACGTGGCCTGCACGCGCGCGAAGAGGGGACTGATCCTTGCCACCCAGGACCGGACCCGCCACCGGCCTTCCGTCTTTTTGGAAGAGATGAAGCTCCCCCTCAACCCCGGGCCGGCCGTGTCGGCTAAGCCCGCCCAGCCCGCGCCGGGAAAGCCATGGTCTGCCGGGATCGATCCCTCCTCGCTGGCGGAGGAGAGGGAACTGCTGGAGCTCCTGGACAAGATCCGCGCGCTGGATCCCAAAGAGGAGCCGCCTTTTTCGAAACTTGCCGCGAAGGTCCAGAAGCTGGTGACGCTCGCCCGCGGCAGTCACGCGCTCAGCGCCGCGACCGGTCGCGCCGCCGCGCTCACCGTCGGCAAGAAGTTCAGCTATTCCCAGTTGGAGACCTACCGGTTCTGCCCGCTCAAGTACCTGTACGCCTACGTCTACCGGATCCCGGCCCGTTCCACCCCCCAGATGCTGTTCGGGATCGACCTGCACGCTGTGCTGGAGGAGTTTTACGCCGGGGTCATGGAAGGCCGGGTCGCCCCCTTGGAGGAATTGCTGACCGGTTTCCAGCGGCGCCATGCCGCCGGCCGCTACGGTGAGCCGTCCCAGGATCAGGACTACCGGAAGATGGGGGAGAGGATCCTGACTCAGTTTTACGGGAAACAAGAGGGCTCCTTCACTCCGCCCCTGTTTGTGGAGAAGTCCTTCTCACTGCAGATCGGCGATGTTCTTCTGCAGGGGATTGTGGACCGGGCGGACCGCTTGGAAGGGGGCGGTGTGGAGATCATCGATTACAAATCGGGGAAGCCCAAGGACGATGCCACGGCTGAGGAACAGCTTCAATTGCGCCTCTACGCGCTGGCGGCAAAAGAGGTGTTCCAGATGGATCCGCGCCGGGTCAGTTTTTATTATCTTCAGGAGAACCGCTTGCTGTCGTTCGAGCAGAAGCCCTCCGATTTCGAGGAGACCCGCAGCCGGATCCTGGATCTGATCGGCCAGCTCCGGCAAGGGGATTTCACGCCGTCCCCCTCTCCCATGAAGTGCCGGCGGTGCGATTTTAAGGCCCTCTGCCCGGCGAGCTTGGCTTGACGCCGTCTGAGCGGCAAAGTAAACTGTAAAGCATGTTTCAGCCGGAGCTTTTTAAGGATCTCCAAGCCGGGCAAAGGCCGAAGCATTCCCGTTTGTTAGAGAATTTCCCGGGCCGCTTCCTGCGTCTTCGGGTGGCTTACGAGGATGCGGTCTTTGTCCTGCTGGGTCTCGTGCTGGTGGTCCTGGCGGGTTTTTGTTTCGGCGTCGAACGGGGAAAACATTTGGGTCCGCAGTCGGAAACGCTCCAGACCGTCGGTGTGGCCACAGCGCGGGAGAACGTTCCGTCGGCTGTTTCGGTCCGTACGGAGGAGCTCACGGCGCGCTCTTCCGGGCCCCGCAAGGCGGTCCCCGTGATTCCGGCCGCCGTGCCGGTCGCCGTTCCGGAAGCGGTTTCCGCGGCTTCCTCCCCAGCAGGCGAGTTCGCGATCCAGCTGGCGACCTACGTCGGGCAGGGGGCCGCGCAGGAGGAGGTCCGGCGCCTCGCGAAGAAAGGGGTTCGCGCGCAGGTCTTGAAGCAGGGGAAGTATCTCGAACTGCGGGCTGTGGGGTACCGCTCCAAGCCGGAGGCCAAGACGGCCTTGGCGGAACTGAGGGGGTTGTATCCCGACGCGTTTCTGAAGCGCGTTTCGATTCAACAAATCAACTGAGGGTTCCATGTCCATCCATCGAAGCTTGAAGTCGACTAATACCATGAAGCGGCATCGCTCCGTGCTGTCGCGGCTGGAGCGCGCCAAGATCCTGCAGGAGAAAGGGTTCTTGGATCTGTCGGGTTCTTCGGTTCTGGGGCTCCCCAAGGTCAAGCATCTGAAGATGCGTATCCGCAAAGAGAAGGCAGCCGCTGCCGCTCCTGAAGCGGGAGCCGCGGCGGGGACGGCGGCTTCTGCCGGTGCCCCGGCGCAGACGGAATCGGCCAAGCCCGCCGCCAAGCCGAAAAAGTAATTGGTCCACTGCCGGAAACCGCTCGTCGGGCTCGCGTTCTTCGTCCTGTTTCTTTTTCCGGCTTTTCAGGCCGCCGGTGAACCCCAGGCCTCTCCTCCGGCCGCCGAACCGGCGCAGTTTCCTTATCGGGGTCTTATCACAGGCAGCGGGGTGAACCTGCGCTCGGGGCCTGGCCGTTCCTACGAGATCCTGCTCCAACTCGCCCGTGGGACCCAGCTCCGGGTGCTGGAGCGGCGGCAATCCTGGTTTGCCGTGGCGCTCCCGGAAGGGGTGCCCGCTTATCTCCATCGTTCCTACGTCGGAAAAGAGGAGCAGGGATGGGCCCCGGTGCAGGGGAGCCGCGTGCAGGTCCGCGTACGCCCGTCGGACGGCGCCACTTCGTGGGGTGATCTTTCTTCGCCGGAGAGGGTCCGTGTCCTGGGTTCTTATGCGGATTGGGTCAAGATTCAACCGCCCCCTTTTTGCCGGGGGTGGGTGAGCGCGGAATACGTGGTCTTTCTTCAGAATGAACAAGGGTCACCCGGAGGGACGTCCTCATGATCACGCTGGAAGAGTTCTTGAAGGTGGAATTGAAGGTGGCACGGGTCATTGAAGCGAAGCCGCATCCGGACGCGGACCGTTTGCTGGTACTGACGGTGGACACCGGCGCCGAAAAGAAAGAGGTGGTGGCCGGGATCGCTCAGCACTACCCGGTCGACGGGCTCGTGGGCAAGCAGGTGGTCCTCGTGAACAATCTCCAGCCGGCCACACTGCGCGGCGTGGTCTCCAACGGGATGATCCTGGCGGCCAAGGACGGCGAAGCTTTCAGCTTGATCACGACCGATCGGCCGGTCTCTCCAGGCGCCGGGGTGCGCTGAAAGAGGGATGCGCGCTGTCTCTGCCGCACGCATGCGGGAGATTGACCGCCGCGCGCGGGAACGGTTCGGCATCCCGGAGGGGGTGCTGATGGAGCACGCGGGGACGGCCGCCGCCCGGGCGGCCCATCGCCTTTGTGGATTAAGAAAACGGAAAGCAGTCGTCCTTTCGGGCGCCGGAGCCAACGGCGGGGACGGATTCGTGGCCGCGCGGCACCTTTCCAACTGGGGCATGTCGGTTCGGGTGGTTCTGCTGGCGGAGGAGGCCAAGGTGAGGGGGGCGGCCCAAGTCAACCTGGAGATCCTGCGGCGACTCCGGGTCCCGGTTTCAGCGGCTCCTTCCACGGCTTCGTGGCGGCGCTCGACCGGAAAGATCCGGAACGCGGGGGTGATCCTGGATGCGATGCTGGGGACCGGAGTCGAGGGGTCGGTCCGTGAGCCGATTGCCTCAGCGATCCGCTGGGTGAACCGGCAGAATTGCCCCGTGGTCGCCATGGATATTCCTTCCGGTCTCTCCGCGGATACCGGGAGGCCCTGCGGCGATGCCGTCCAGGCAACGGTCACGGTGACCTGCGGCCTGCCGAAGATTGGGCTGGCAAAAGGGCAGGGCAGGAAGCTCAGCGGCCGGGTAACGGTAGCCGACATCTCTCTGCCCCGGGTTTTACTCCGCTGATGGAGCTCGGGTTCCTCGGCCAATTCGTCCTGCTGTTCCTTCCGTTTCTGGTCGCGGTCGTGTTCCATGAGGTGAGCCACGGGGTGGTCGCCAATTTCCTGGGGGATCCGACGGCCCGTCTCGCGGGACGGCTGACGCTGAACCCGTTGAAACATATCGACCCGTTCGGGACGATCCTGCTCCCGCTCTTCCTGCGCCTGGTCCATTCGCCCTTTGTTTTCGGGTGGGCCAAACCGGTGCCGGTCAATTATTCGAATCTCCGCCATCCGAAACGGGACATGTTCTGGATCGGCGCGGCGGGGCCGGCGGCGAATTTCCTGCTGGCCGGCGCGGCGGCGCTGCTGCTGAAGATCGGCGGCCCCGCCATTCCGTCCTGGGCGGCTCTGCTTCTGCAGTATTTAGCCCTGATCAATTTGGTTCTTGGGATCTTCAACCTTCTGCCGGTCCCGCCGCTGGACGGTTCGCGTCTGCTGGTGGGACTCCTGCCGGTCCCCTGGGCGGTGCGGGTCCTTCGGTTGGAACGGTGGGGGATCTTGATTTTGATGGGATTGCTTTATTTCGGTGTGGTGGAGCGCCTGGTCTGGCCGGCGGTGGTCTGGTGCGCGAAAGGGCTTGGGTTGTGAAGAAGATTACGGTGGATCTGGGACCTCGCCGGTACGATATCCTGATCGGTTCTGGTTCCTTAATCCATTTGGGGCGGGAGATCCGCCGCCGCGGGTTGGGGACCCACCCGGTCCTGGTCAGCAACGGGACGGTCCTGAGGCGGTATGGCGGGCCCCTGCGCCGGGTCTTGGCCTCGGCCGGCCTCCCGGTTCAGATCCTTTCGGTCGCCGATTCGGAAAAGAGCAAGAGCTTGGGCGGACTAAGCCGCCTGCTTGGCCGCCTCGCGCAGATGGACCGTCCCGGCCGACGGCTGTTCCTGGTTTTGGCGGGAGGGGGCGTGGTGGGAGATCTGGGCGGGCTGGCCGCCGGATTGTACCGGCGCGGCGTTCCGTACGTGCAGATCCCGACCACACTGCTGGCCCAGGTGGATTCCTCAATCGGCGGAAAGACCGCTGTGGATCTGCCGCAGGGCAAGAACCTGGTTGGGTTGTTCAATCAACCGCGGATGGTCTTCATCGATTTGGAATTCCTGCGGACACTCCCGGACCGGCAGTTCCGGTCCGGTTTGGCCGAGGTGATCAAGTGCGGGGTGATCGGGGATGCCCGGCTGTTCCGTCTGCTGGAAGAAGCTCCACCGGAAGTGCTCCGGAGGGATGCCCGGAAATTGAACGAGGTGGTTTCGAGGGCCGTGAAGGTGAAGGCGTCGGTGGTCGAGCGGGATGAGCTGGAAACCCGCGGTTTGAGGACCCTGCTCAATTTCGGGCACACGTTCGGCCACGCCGTCGAAGCGGCCGCTGGTTTCCGCAGGACCACCACGCACGGCGAAGCGGTGGCGTTGGGGATGCAGGTGGCTTCCGGCATCTCCCTCCGGCTGGGCCGCATCGGCCGCGCGGACCATGAGCGGATCGTAGGCCTGATTCGCCGGACCGGATTGCCCACGCGTGTCCGCGGGCTGGCACTCGAAAAGATCGTACGGGCCATGGCGCACGATAAGAAGTGGGCCGAGGGGAAGAACCGCTGGGTCCTGCCGGAAAGAATCGGCCGCTGTGTGGTCCGGGAAAAGGTCCCGGAGAAAATCGTCCGGGCTTCCATGCGGGACATTCTGGAGGGCTAACCGATCCTGTTTCGTTCGGACGTCAACCGGGAACGGCTCCAACACCTCCGCCGCCTGGAGCGGGTGCTGGGGGTCCGCTTCCGCAAGCACTCCCTGTTGAACCAGTCGCTGGTCCACCGGTCTTACGCCCAGACCGGGAAGCCGACCGTCAAGGGAGACAACGAGACGCTGGAATTCCTCGGCGACGCCGTGTTGGGTCTTGTGATCTCGGAGGAACTGTACCGCCTCTACCCGGTCTCCGAGGTGGGGGAACTCGCGAAGATCAAGGCGCAGGTGGTCAGCCGCGCGACGCTCGGCGACATCGCCAACGAGATGAAGCTGGATCAGTGGCTGCTGTTGGGTCCCGGAGAGACCCTGCGCGGCGAGGGGCGCCGGCCTTCGGTGGTCGGCTCGGCGCTGGAGGCGGTCCTCGGCGCGGTCTACCTGGACCGCGGCCTGCCGGCGGCTACCCGGCTCATCAAGAAGCTCTTCGCGGCCCAGATCGAAGGGGTCGAAACCGGGCAGATGTCGGTGGACTACAAATCCCTCCTGCAGGAGTACGTGCTCCGCTATTTCCGGGCCAGCCCGGACTACCGGGTGCTCAGCGAATCGGGTCCGGGCCACAAGCGCCGGTTCCAAGTCTCGGTGGGCTGGAAAGGGAAGGTGTACGGGCAGGGGTCGGGCCCGAGCAAGAAGACGGCCAGCCAGGACGCCGCCCGCGTCGCCCTCGAACACGTCCTCGCCCCTCTGCGTTAACGATCAGCTTCCGGCCGGGCCGCCCTCGCTCCGGGTCGGCGTTCTTTCGCCCCCGATCGGGTCGGGGTTCACTCGCGGTCTCTCCTCGCCTGGGGGGCTCGGTGCTCGCGGCAGAACCTCGGAGCACTCGCGGCGCTAAACAAGAGCATAGAGGAGCTCGACTTCGTTTCCGCCGCTGCGCGCCTCTGCCCGCCTAAAAGCCCAGCGGGAACCGGCTCGTCGATCAATGCTCGTTCACCCCCTCCCCGACCGGGGCGGCAGGCGGACGAAGCAACACGAGTGGTGCGCGGGCGGCCGACCCGGAGCGAGGGCGGCCCGGCCGGATAAGGGGGCTAAAGGGATTCAAAAGGGAGCTGTTTGCCCATATTGACAGAGTGGGAAACTGGGATTAGCATAGGGGCGTTGTGATTATTCGTCCTTGGAAAGTTTCCGACAGCCCGCAGATCGTGGAATTAGTTAAAACCATCTTGAAACAGGAATTTCCCCAGGACCAAAAGGCCTATCCGATGGAAGACCTGGAGAACATTTCGAAATCTTACGGAGGAGCGGAGGACTCTTTCCTGGTTGCCGATGAAGCCGGCCGCATCATCGGGACCTGCGGCGTGAAAGCCGACGGAAAACAGACCGCCATCCTGCGCCGTCTCTTCGTGCGTTCCGAGTTCCGGGGCAAGGGGGTCGGGCGTGGACTGCTGAAGGAAGCGCTGGTGTTTTGCCGCCGGAAGCAGTTCGAAGAAGTGGTCATCCGCACCTCCGCCGCTATGGAGAAGGCGATCGGGCTTTGCCGCCAGGCCGGGTTCGAGCAGGATGGGGATTGGTCCTTGGGCGGCGCCACGCTGGTCCGCTACCGCTTGAAGCTCTCATGACGACTGAAACTCAGCAGGCCCCCGTGGTTCGGCGGCTCAGCGAATCGGAGATCCAGGACCGCCTTTATGGGACGTACACCGGGAGAAAGAGGCGGGTCCCTCCTCCGGCGACTGTCCCCGCTTCAACCCCCGCGGAACCCGTATGGACTGGATCGGAGATTTTGGGCGGCGAACTTCAGCGGCTCCGCTCGGAGTTGATCTCTCTGCGCCGGGAAAAGGATCACCTCGCCGCCCGCCTCCAGCAGGTCCAGATTTTGCCGGCGCCCGTCGTCGCCGTTTCAAAAACCCCACCCGGCCGGGTCCGCTGGATCGGCCGCGTGTTCGGGCTGGTCTTGCTGGTCGGGGTTTATGGGTACCTGGCCGGCGCGCGGGCTCTGCAGGCCTCTCCGTCGGGAGGGGATTTCACGCCGTACACGGTCCAGGTCGCGGTCTACAACGGCAGGGAGACGGCCAGCCGGGCCAGGGGATTGCTGAACGAACTGGGGTATGACGCCTTCCTGGTGGAGATGCCGCGCGCGGGCGGGGTGACGCGCTACCGGGTTTACGTGGGCAGGTTTGTCACGAAGCAAGAAGCCACCCAGGAAGCCCAGCGGCTGGGGGCCGACACCCGCTTCCAGGATTTCAAAGACGCCTTCGTCCTGATCCGCTAATTCTCAAGCGTCAAGGTCTTCGTCTTGCCGCTCTGATCCTGAAGTTGGACTGAATCCGGATTGACCTGCACCACCTTCATCCCGCCGACCTGGTCTCCCGGTTGAACGATCTGGTTGTTGATCAGCGCCAGGGACTGGCCGTTCCCGCCGCGCACGGTCCCGTTCAGCGCCATTTCACCCCGAGCGGTCCGAAGCAGCTGCATCCCGGAGTTTTTGGCGGGGCGAGGTTCCATCTGGGCCGCGGGAGCGGGAGCCGTCTTCGCGGGAACGGGAGGGCGCTGAGCCACCCAGGCCAGGCCTCCCAGAACGAGTCCTACGGAGCCGAGCAGAGCCGCCCGGTAAAGCCACAACGGCCTTGAGGGGCTCGGGGGGGGCGGCGGGTTTGTGGAAGAGCCCTCCGCTTTTTTCAGCGCGTCTGCGATCAAACTCATGTTTCTTCTCCTTTTATGAAGTTGCCGTTGCCGTGGTGAGCATTCCGGAGGCCTCTTCCACCATGGACTCGTCGATTTCCCGAGACTCCCGGACGAATGCCGCCACCAGCGTTTGGGCGCACAGCAGGTTGATCCGGCGGGGAACACCGCCCGAAAACCGCGCGATCGCCGCCAAAGCCCCCTCGGTAAACCGGACGCTCCCATCGGAGCCCGCCGCCTGCAGGCGGTGCAGGATGTATTCCCCCGCCTCCTCCCCGCTCAGCGGCTGGACATGATAGCGCACCGCGACGCGCTGGTGTAGGGCCCTGAGACGGTCATCCTGTTCCAGCCGTTGGCTCAGCTCCGGCTGGCCGATCAGGACGATTTGAATCAGTTTTCGTTTAGGGGTTTCGACATTGGAGAGCAGGCGGATCTGCTCCAGCGTGGAGGCGCTGAGCGCCTGGGCCTCATCGATGATCAGCACGGCGTTCCCGGCCGATTCGGACTGGCGCAGGAGGAAGCTCTCAATCTCCGCCAGCAGTTCGCCGCGGCCGCGCAATGAAGGGCGCGACGTCCCTGCCGCGGGGGAATCCAGCCCGAAATCCCGCAGGACGGCCCGCAACAGCTGGCCTGCGCTGAGGGAGGGGTTCAGGATCAGCGCCGAGCGGACCGGGTTTTCCAGACGTTCGACCAGCGTTTTGGCCAGCGTCGTTTTTCCGGTGCCCACCTCTCCGGTGATCAGGATGAAGCCCAGGCGTTCCCGGATCCCGTACATCAGATGGGCCAGCGCTTCCTGGTGGTGGCGGGAGGGATACAGAAAGGCCGGGTCGGCGGTGACGTGAAAGGGCTTTTCGCGGAAACCGAAGAACGCCTCGTACACGATGTTAGCGTACCACGTCCGGAACCTCCTTGCAATTTCACAGGATATACTCTATATAGAGGAAAGAGAGAAGGAGGGATTTCCTGTGTGGGAAGGGATTGATCAGCGCCGTTTTCCTAGAGCACAGTACCAATGCGTCGTTAACCTGCGTCAGCCGGGCGGGGGATCCGCTCTCTCGGCCACTACCGAAAACATCGGCATGGGGGGTGTCTGCGTTCTGCTGGAGAAGGGGCTCGACATCTTTTCTTCGGTGGAACTGGACCTGAACCTGGACGACGGCAAAGGGCCCCTGCACGTCAAGGGCACCATCGTCTGGGTGGTTCGCCGCCGCGAGCTGCGCAAGGGCCCCAGTTTTGACACGGGCTTGGAGTTCGCGGATCTCTCCGCGGAAGATAAGGCCCGGATCGAAGCGGTTTTAGACAAGGCCAATCCCGGCAAGAAGAGTTGAGTTCCCCCGGACCTTCCGGCAGTACCCTGATCGAGCCGGCCCTCCTTTATTCTGTCCTGTGTGACGATGTCCGCCGAGAAGACAACGGAAAGTTTATCCTGTTGGGCCTCTTCGAGACGATCGGCGCGCGGGAATTCCCGGCAGTTCATCCCACCCTGTTTGTCGTCAACGGGTGGATTGCCGGCGCCGGAAAGTTCAGCCAGTACAGCCGCATCCTGGATCTCAACGGCCATGAGTTGGCGCGGGACCGGGAGACTCTCTTTGAATTGGCCAACCTGAAATCCCGCCACTCCGTGATCGCCCGGTTCAGCAGCATGGAATTACCCCAGCCGGGCGAGTACGCGGTGGAGGTCCTGCTAAACGGGGATCTGAAAGTCCGCTATCCCCTGGTGGTCGAGCAGGTTTCTTAGAGACTAGGGGGGCAGGTGACGCTGACCGCCTGCACGGGGGTGGAGCCGGCGTTCGTCAGCAAGTGGGGCAGGGAGGCCTGCAGGTAGATCGTGTCGCCGGGACCGGCCCGCACCTTTTGTTCTCCGACCGTTACCTCGAGCTGTCCCTTCAGCACGTAGAGAAATCGTTCTGATCCGGCCGGACCCCGCTGTTTCTGCGTGCTTTGCTTCGGCGGCAGGTGCACCAGCATCGGGAGCATCTTCTTCTGGAGCGGGGCCGACGCGAGGACCCTGAGGAAAGCCCCCTTGCCGGTGGCCAACGGATCGGCCGGCTCTTCCGCTCGCTTCACCTCGGCAGCCGGCCCGGGAGCGTCCAGACCGGCGTAGAGCTCCGAGAGCCGGATCCCCAGCGCCCGCGCGATGCGCAGGTGGGAATCCAGCGTCCCGGCCATCTTGCCGGTTTCCATCCGGCTCAGGGAGGACAGGGCGACGCCCGACCGCTTGGCCAACTCGGCCAGGGACCAGTCTTTTGCTTGCCGGAACTCTCTGAGTTTCCTTCCGATCGTCATCTTGGTCCGATCCTACCACCCTTTCCCGTGAGCGGCAAGCCAGAATATTGCGGAAAAGTATATTGACAAAACAGCAAAACTATTGATATAAAGCTATCTTTCCAGCAGAGGAGGCAAGCAGGATGGAACGGATCAAGAAAGTACAATGGCTGTGGGCCGTGTTCGTGCTGGCGTCGGCTGGCCTAGGGATAGGAGTGTGGCGCTTGGAAGCCGGCAAGGGATCCCCTTCCAGTTCCGTGCAGGTGCCGGGTTGGATCACCGGGATTCCGGGTCCGGTTCTCTCGCTGGCGTCGCCGCGTTCCGCCGGCGCGCCGCTCTACGCCGGGACGGCCCGCGGCCTGTACCGCTCCGCGGACGGGCGGAATTGGAGCCGGGTTTTCACGGGGGGCGCGTGGCCCCGGCCTGTCCGGGTCATCGGCATAGAACCGGCTTCGGCGGAGCGGGTCTGGATCGGGGCGGGGTCCCGCTTCTATCTTTCCTCAGACGGTGGGTCGCATTGGAAACCGGGATTGCGGGTGTCGGGCGAGATTCTCTGCTCCACTCAGGATCCGGCGGACCCCTCGCGCTTCCTGATCGGAACGACCGGCGGTCTTTACGAAAGCAGAGACGGCGGGAGGACCTGCCGGCGGGTCCCAGCGCTCGGTTCTGTGCGCCAGGTTTCGATGCTCCTGATGGATGCCGGCCGGCCCGGTCTGTGCTTCCTGCTTTCCGGCGGCGGGTTGTTCCGCTCCGGAGACGGAGGGAGGACCTGGTCCCGCGAAACCATCCTGCCTCCCTCCGCGAAGACCGGGGCGGAAGAGGAGGCCTCCTCTTCCGAGGAACCGCCGGACGAGGATCTCCCGGAAGATCTTCCGCCCACCGGCGCAGATTTCTTTCCGGCAATGCTGGCAATGGACCCCTCGGCGAATTTGCTCTACGCCTCGACGGCCGGCGGCATCTTCCGCAGCGGCGATGGCGGGCGGGCCTGGGAGCCCCTCCCGCTTGAGGGGATGTCCGGGTCGGGACCGGCGGATCAGATCCTCGTTCACCCGGCCAGGCCGGGAGAGCTCTTCGCCCTCCGGGGGTCACGGCTCTCTGCTTATTCCGATGCCCGGGGAGGATGGAGAGAGTCGGGAAATCTTCCGGAAGGGCAGGTGTACGGTCTTCGGTGGGGGGAAGGGGATTCCCTCTGGGTCGGCACCGAGCAGGGTTTGTTCCACATCCTCTTAAAGGAGGAGGCCGTCAGCGTGAAAGCGGCGGAATCCAGCCGGGAGCCCACGATCCAACAGGTCCACCGGGTGGCGATCGCCTACGCCGAGGTGGGCCCGGAGAAGGTCCGGCGCTGGCGGGGACTGGCCCGGATGAGGGCGTTCATCCCCTCCTTCACGGTGGGGCTGGATCAGGACCGGGACACCAATGTGGTTTCATCGACCGCAGCGGGTGTGACCAAGTTCACCGCCGGGCCGGACCGGCTTACCCGGAGCGTGGATTTCGGCTTCACCTGGGACCTGGGGGATTTCCTCTGGAGCTCCGACCAGACCTCCATCGACGTCCGCTCCCGGCTGACGACCCAGCTTCGCCAGGATTTGCTGGAGGAGACCACCCGCCTTTACTTCGAGCGCAAGCGCCTGCTGGCGGAGTTCGAGGCCCAGCCGGCGGAGGAGCCCGTTCTGCGGCGGGAAAGGCAGCTGCGGATTGCCGAAGTAACGGCCTACCTCGACGCGCTGACCGGAGGATGGTTCTCAAAACAGCTGGATTAAGAGCTTCCTAAACGGTTGACGGAACCCTCCGTCCCCGGTATAGTCATCCGCAGGAGGAACAGACGATGCAGGCAGGCGCCAAGCGGGTCCTCGTGGTGGATGATGAGCCGGAGGTGACCATTGCCCTGCAGATCTTCTTCCTCGGTAAGGGCTACGAGATGTTGACCGCCCTGGACGGCCTCCAGGCCCTGCGCCTCCTGCGGCAGCAGCAGCCGATCGACCTGGTCCTTCTGGACATGAAGATGCCGGGCGTCAACGGCGTGGAGGTCCTCAAGTTCATCCGCGCCGAATGTCCCTCCACCAAGGCCATCGTGGTCACCGCCTACGACCTCCAGTTTCAGGAAATGGTGGAGCAGATCGGCGTGGACGGCTTCCTGATGAAGCCGTTCGGGATCCAGGCCTTGACGCAGACCGTCGAGCAGGTCCTGGCCGGAGGGTCCCGAGGACACCGTTTTGGTCCGCCGCCTCGGCAGGCCGCGGAGGAGCCCTCCGCTCAGCCGAAAGCCCGCCTGCTGTTTGTGGAACCCTCGGAGTACACCTACCGCGTCAAGGAGGTCTTCTTTTCAAATTCCGACAAGAGCGGCGGGAGTTACGAGGTTTCCGCCGCCTATTCGGCGGAGGAGACCCTCCGCCAGCTGGAGGCCTTCCATCCGGACATCCTGCTGGTGGACTTGAGCATGCTCGGTTCTGCGAGTGATTTGGCGGCCCAGGCCATGCGGTCCAAGGCCCACCCTAAAGAGCTGATCATCCATGGGTCAAGCGCGATGCTTCTCCCCCAGCAAAACAACAGGATGGATGACCTGAACAAGCTGGGTGTCAAGGTCGTCCAGAATGAAAGCTTCACGCGGGCCGGCCTGGAACGTTTGGGAGAGGTGATCCGCAGTACCGCCGTGGCGCAGGGCCTGGTGATCCAACCGAATGCCGGCTGAGTTCGTGATCTCCTGGGGGTTCTTCGTCGCGGCGTTGGCCGGGTTGGGGTTGGGCCTGTTCGTTTTTACGAGGCATCCGCAGGGCGCGGTCAACCGGAGCTGGTTCTATCTCTCCTTGGCTTCCTCCGTCTGGGCGCTGGGGATGTTCGGGGTGATCCGGATCCATTCCGGCCTCTGGGTGTTGGGCTTCGCGCGCGCCGCGCACGCGGCGTTCGCACTGGTCCCCCTGTTCTTCGTCCGCTTCTCCCTGGCGCTGGAGGCGGATGCTCCCCTTCCGGGCTGGGTCCGGTGGGCGGACCGGAGCGCCGGCTTGTTCGCCTTGCTGTCGTTGACGCCGTTGGTGGTCGGCGACCTTCAGACGGGGACAATCTTCGCCTTCTATCCAGCCCCCGGGCCTTTTTACGGGTTCTTCGCCCTTTGGTTCCTGGCCCTTTTTTGCGCCGGGCTGGGTGTCCTGCTGGCCCGTTACCGGGCGCAGGTCGGTTTCCGCAGGAACCAGCTTCGCTACGTGATCCTCGCCTCAACGCTGGCACTGCTCTCGTTCCTGTCCGCGATCCCTTGGGTGTTCGGGATCCCGATCCATCCCGCCGGCTGCGTCCTGGTACTCTCTTACGCGCTGATGAGCTACGCGATTGTCCGCTGGCGGCTCATGGACATCTCGGTTGTCGTCAAGAACACCCTGCTGTACGCGGGACTCTATTCGGTGCTCGTGGGGTTGTTCGTGATGGTCGTTGTTTTCTTCGGCCAGCTGCTCTTCTACGGGCCGCAGGCGCTGGACCGGCGCGTCCTCGGGATGTGCGTCGTGGCGCTCTCCATCGTCACCGCGGTCGTGCGGCCTCTCGACACGTGGCTGCGCAGGATGACCGATCGATTGCTGTTCCAAAAGAAGTACCAGTGGCAGAAGACGCTGAAGGACGCTTCCCGCGGGATGACGCAGGTGACCTCGGTGGACAAGCTGCTGAACCTGATGGCTCATTTCATCGGCATGCGCCTGCGGGTGACCCACGTGGGGATCCTGCAGAGGGTCGGCGACCGGTATATCCTGCAGGTCAGCCGCGGCATGCAGAAGCGGCCGAAAGGCTTGAGCGTCGGCCGCGACAACCCGCTGGTGGCATGGTTGGAGGAAAAGAAGGAGGTGCTGACCACCGGGGAGGTGCGCGGCTGGCTCAGCAGTGAGCGGCTGTTTCCCCACCGCACCGTGATCCGCCGGACGCTGGAGGAGATCCGCGGCGAAATGGATGCTATGGCCGCTGAGGTCTGCGTGCCGGCGTTCAGCAAGTCGCGGATGTTCGGGTTCCTCGTGCTGGGCGAGAAGCTCTCCGGGGACCCCTTTTCCCAGGAGGATCTGGACGTGCTTTCCACGCTGGCCAGCGAGGGGGCGATCGCGCTGGAGAATGCCCAGCTCTACGGCCAGCTGATCCAGCGGATGGGGGAGATTGAAGGGCTTTACCAGCGGGAGCACCGGCTGTTCATCCATACGGCCATCGCGTTGGCCGCGGCGGTGGACGCGCGGGACCCTTACACGCACGGCCACACGGAGCGTTCCACGGCCTACGCCATCGCCATCGTGGATGAGCTGTCCTCTCACCCTGAGATCGTGTCGACGCCCCGCTTCAAGGAGATGCTCACGATCGCCGCGCTCCTGCACGACATCGGGAAAATCGGCATCCCGGATGAGATCCTCCGCAAGCCGGCGAAGCTGACCCCCAAGGAAGCGAAGAAGATGTCGGAGCACCCGGTGGTGGGGGCGATCATCCTCCAGCCGATCAAGGGGATGGAGGAGGTTGCCAAGGCGGTCAAGTCGCATCATGAGCGGTTCGATGGAAACGGTTATCCTGATGGGCTGCGGGGCAGCGAGATTCCGCTGATGACCCGCATCATCTCGGTGGCCGACACGTTCGACTCGATGACCACGGACCGCCCCTACCGGAAGCGGATGTCGGACGCGGCGGCTGTCCGGGAGATCATCGACTGTTCGGGCACCCAGTTCGACCCCATGGCGGTGGAGGCGTTTCTCAGGGCGTACCAGAAGGGGTTGGTGGTGAAGAAACCAGTGGAAGCGGTCGAGATGATCGGATAAAAAGGAGTGCGAATGGATACGAAGGAACGAAGGAAATTCATGAGGATCGAAGCGGACTTGGAGGCGGAATATTGGGCCAAGGGGCCGACGATGTCTTCCGGCTCCGCCCGGGTCCGTGATTTTTCCCGGGAAGGGCTGGGGGTGCTTTTCCCCAAGGAAGTGGGGCGGGGGGAGCACGTGGACCTGACGGTCAAGGTGCCGGGTGACAACGTTCCGATCTTCGCGACGGCGGAGGTCACCTGGACCGATCTGGACGATGAGAAGAAAGGGATCGGCGCTGGCCTGAGGTTCGTTTCCATCAAGCCGCTGGATCTGGCCCGGCTCCTGGACTTCGTCTATTCCCGCTGGCTCGGCGGCCTGCGCGGAAAAGCCTGACCGTCTTCATTGGTCGCTGGCGGTCTGCTGATCCTGCTGGCGGCCTGTCTGCTCTGGGCCGTGGCCGGCTCCGCCCGGGTCCTGCACCCGGTCCAGATGTCCCTTCCCACGGTCCCGTCGGATCAGGGCCTTCCCTGGGAGCCGGTCATGCTTTCGGCCGCCGATGGGACTCCCATTTCCGCTTGGCTCATCCGCCATCCCCATCCTGCCGGGTTTCTGCTGATGTTTCATGGGTTCGGTGCGTTCAAGGCCGATCTGCTGGACGTCGCCGGGGCCTTGCACCGGGCCGGCCGGTTTAGCGCCTTGCTCCTGGATTTCCGTGGCCACGGCCAGTCGGGACGTTCCGCGGTCACGTTCGGCCTGCGCGAACTGCAGGAGGTTCAGGCCGCTCTGGACCTGGCTGAGCAGGATCCCGCTCTGAAAGGACTTCCGGTGGGTTGTTGGGGGGTCTCGATGGGCGGAGCGATCGCCCTTTTAGCTGCCGCCCGGTTCCCACGGATCCTCGCCACGGTGGCCGACTCCGCTTACGCCGATGTCAGTAAAACGATTGCGGCGGCCCTAGCGTTGACCTATCATATCCCTAGGTTCCCGTTGGGCCAGTTTGTGATCTGGGCCATGGAGCTCCGGCTCTGGTGCAGGTTTTCCCGTCTTGATCCGGTTCAAGCGGTAGGGAAGGTCGCTCCGAGGGCCGTCTTCCTGATTCACGGAGGGCGGGACGTGACGATCCCGCCGGCGGAAGGGCTTGCGGTTTACCAGGCCGCGCGGGAGCCGAAACGGTGGTGGCTCATTCCTGAAGCGGAACACGCCTCTTGCTTCTATGAGCGAACGGAGGAATACGTGCAGAAGGTAACGGAGTTTTTTAGAGATGCCTTTCTCCGACCGTCGTAAATATCCCCGCGTTTCCGAGGCCGTTTCCTGCCAGGTTTCCCTGGGCGCCGAGAGGTTCCAGACCCTCACCAAGAACTTGAGCTGCGGCGGCGCCCTCTGCAGTCTTTCGGAGCAGATCCCTCCGATGACGAAGCTGGAGGTGGTGCTGGACCTGCCGCCCCTGCCGTCCGCCGCGGCCCCGGGCCGCCAGACGGTGCGCTGTGTGGGCGTCGTCATCCGGCAGGACCGCCTTCCGTTGGAGGAACAGCCGGCCTACCTGACCGCGATCTATTTCTCCGATTTGAAGATTGAAGACCGGCGCCGGATCGGCGAGTTCATCCTCCAAAGCATGTTCTCGCATGATCGCCGGCGCTCCTGAACCGGCCGACGCGTCGGAGCTGATCAGACGGTTACTGCTCAAGGAACCCCCGCAGTCTTCCGTGGTTTTCCCAACAGAGGAGCTCAGAATGGTCAATTACATCTCCGGTTTGGTCTTCGTTCTTTTGGCATTGGTTGGCGCGGCGGTGGTTCTTCCGGTGTACCGCGCCGATCCGAATTCCGGATTCCTGCTCGGGGTCGTCTGGCTGCTGGCCGATTTGGCAATCTCCTCCTCGATCCGGCTGGCAGCCCAGTGGGAAAAAGGAGTCGTTTTCCGGGTGGGGAAGTTCAGCAGTATCAAGGGGCCCGGCTTGTTCATGATTATCCCTTTGCTGGACCAGGTGAAGATGATCGACACCCGCGTCCGTGCTATCGATATCCCGGCCCAGCAGGTGATCACGAGGGACAACGTGCCGGTCGAGATCAACGGCGTCCTCTTCTATAAGGTGGATCATGCCGGCGATGCGATCATTAAGGTGCAGGATTACCGCTACGCCATCTCCCAGTACGCGCAGACCTCCCTGCGGGACGTGATCGGCCAGATGACGCTGGACCAGCTGCTCGTGGAGCGGGAAGCGATCGGCAAGGCCATCGAGGGCAACGTGGAGAAGGACACCGAAGGGTGGGGCCTCGAGGTGACCGGCATCCGGATCCAGGACGTCGTCATGCCGGAGGATCTGAAGAAGATGATGTCCCGGCAGGCCTCCGCGGAGCGGGAGAAGCGGGCCACGATCACCAAAGCGGAAGGGGACCGGGAAGCCGCGGTGAACCTGGCCGCCGCCGCTCACACGATGGCCGCGTCGCCGGGGGCCATGCAGCTGCGGACCCTGCAGTCCATTGATGGTCTCGGCCCGACCGCGTCCAACACCGTGGTCATCGCCGTTCCGGTAAACATCCTGGAGACGATTGAACAGGTTGGCCAGTTCCTGAAATCCAAAGCCCCATAAGAATGATCGTCGGCGTTCCTAAGGAGATCAAGAAGGACGAGTACCGGGTAGCGCTCGTCCCTTCCGGGGTAGCCCAGTTCCGAAAAGCCGGGCACACGGTGCTGGTTCAGGCCGGGGCGGGGAAGGGGTCGGAGATCCCGGACAGGGAGTATGCCCAGGCCGGCGCGGAGCTTGTGGAGCATGCGCCCGAGATCTTTCGACGCGCCCAGCTGATCCTGAAGGTCAAGGAGCCCCAGCTCCAGGAATACCCTCTGCTTCGCCCCGGCCAGATCCTGTTCACCTTCTTCCATTTTGCCGCCAACAAAGCACTTGCCCAGGCGATGATGCGCCGGAAGGTGACCTGCATCGCCTATGAGACGGTCGAGGATGCCCGGGGCCAGCTTCCGATCCTCGTGCCGATGAGCGAGGTGGCCGGGCGCATGTCGGTTCAGGAAGGGGCCAAGTACCTCGAGAAGCCGATGAGGGGGAAGGGGATCCTGCTGGGCGGCATCCCCGGCGTGGCGCCTGCCAGCGTGCTGATCCTGGGGGCGGGGGTGGTCGGGGCGAACGCCGCCAAGGTGGCGGCCGGGCTGGGTGCCCGCGTCGCGGTGATGGACGTGAACCTGGACCGCCTGCGCTACCTGGAGGACACCCTGCCGAAGAACGTCTGGTTCCTGATGTCCAACGAGCACAACATCGCCGACCGGGTGGCCCGCGCGGACCTGGTGATCTGCGCGGCTCTTCTCCGGGGCGCCCGCTCTCCGGTTCTGATCCCTCGCTGGATGCTCAAGAAGATGAAGCCCGGCTCGGTTCTGGTGGACGTGGCGATTGACCAGGGCGGATGCGCGGAGACCTCCCGTCCGACCACCCACGCGGCCCCGATCTTTGTGGCCGAGCAAGTGGTCCATTACTGCGTTACCAACATCCCGGGTGCCGTGGCGGTTACCTCCACCTACGGGTTGACCAACGCGACTCTACCCTTCGCGCTGGAGATTGCCCGGCATGGGTTTTCCAAGGGGCTCAAGGGGAATCCGGCTCTTCTCAAGGGGGTCAACATCGCCAAGGGCAAGATCACCTACGCGGCCACCGCCAAAGACCTCAACCTGCCTTATACGCCTCTCAGCCGCGTTCTCTAGTCATGAAGCAGATCGAGGTCGCGGACCTCTTCGACCAAATCGCGGACCTCTTGGAGCTCAAGGGCGGGGAAAACCCGTTCCGTGTGCGCGCCTACCGCAGGGCAGCCCTCAATCTGCGCGGTCTCACCTCCGACCTTGAGGAACTCGCCCGAAAGGATTCCCTTCGTGAGATCCCCGGGGTGGGGGAGGACCTGGCGGAGAAGATCCGGGAGTTCCTCTCCAAGGGGCGGTTGGCCTACCTCCAGCGGCTCCGGAAGGAGATCCCCGCCGGCGTGGTGACCCTCCTGAACGTGCCCGGCATCGGCCCCAAGACGGCAAAACTCCTCTACGACCGTTTCCAGGTCAAATCCATTTCTCAGCTGGAGAAGTTGGTCCGGGCGGGGAAGCTCCGTGGACTGCCGGGTTTTGGGGAGAAGAGTGAGGAGAACATCCTCCGGGGGATCCAGGTGGTCCAGGCGGGCCGGGAGAGGATGCCTCTTGGGGTCGCGGTCTCGCTGGGAGAGGAGATCGTTCGGGAGCTCAAGAAAGTCCCCGGCGTCAGGCAGATCAGCGTGGCCGGGAGTCTGCGCCGGCGCAAGGAGACGGTGCGGGACATCGACGTTCTGGTCTGCTCCAGTGATCCGGCCAGCGTGATGGACCGGTTTGTCGGCTTGGGTTTGGTGGGTCGGGTCCAGGCGCACGGGGAGACCAAATCCAGCATTCGGACCCAACAGGGAGTCCAGGTGGATCTGCGGGTGGTCCCCGAGGAGTCGTTCGGGGCGGCGCTGGTTTACTTCACCGGTTCCAAAGAGCACAACATCAAGATCCGCGGCATGGCGCTCCGGAAGGGTTTGACCGTCAATGAGTACGGCGTCTTCCGGATCAAGGGCAACCGGCGGGTGGCCGGCAGGAGCGAAGAGGAGGTCTACCGGTCCCTGGACTTGCCGTGGATCCCGCCGGAACTGCGGGAGGACCGGGGTGAGGTGGAAGCGGCCCGGGAAGGGAAGCTGCCCCCGCCTCTGCGCCGGGCCGGTCTGAAGGGGTCCTTCCACAACCATTCTGATTGGACCGACGGCTCCCATCCGATCGAGCAGGTAGCGCGTGCCATCCGGGAACAGGGATATGAATACATGATCCTCTCCGACCATTCGCGCTCCCTCCGGGTGGCCGGCGGGCTGACCGAGCAAGAGCTCTTCAAGGAGATGGCGGAGGTCCGGCGCCTCAACGCCCGGCTGAAACCGTTCCGGATCCTGATGGGCTCGGAGGTGGATATCCTGCCGGACGGGTCGCTGGATTATCCGGACCGGGTCCTGGCGAAGCTGGACGTGGTGATCGCTGCGGTCCACTCGGCCTTCAAACAGCCCAAGGAAACCATGACCCGCCGGATCATCCGGGCGCTGGAGAACCCCTTTGTGAGTATCTTGGCCCATCCCACCGGCCGCCTGCTGGGGGAGAGGGAAGCGTACGCCGTGGATCTGGAGCAGGTTTGCCGCGCGGCCAAGCGGACCGGGACGGCCCTGGAGATGAACTGCCACACCCTGCGGCTTGACCTGAACGACTTGGAGGCCCGGCGCGCCCGGGAATCGGGCGTCAAGCTGGTGCTCTCCACGGACACCCATGTGCTGAGCCAGCTGGAGGACATTGAGCTGGGGCTCTCGATGGCGCGGCGGGCCTGGGTCGCGCCATCGGACTTGTTGAACACGCTGGGCGCGAAAGGGCTGTTGGCTTGGGTGGCCAAGAAAAGGAGATGAGGCGGGTTTCGCCGCGAACGCTCGAGACCGTCTACCAAAAACTCTTCTCCGCTTTCGGGCCGCGGCATTGGTGGCCCGGCGAGACCCCGTTCGAAGTGGCGGTGGGGGCGATCCTCACCCAGAATACCTCCTGGTCCAACGCCTCCGCCGCTGTCCAGGAATTGAAACGGCGAAATCTCTTGGATCCGCAAAGGATGGGAAAGCTCCCTCAGCGACAACTCGCCAAGAGCATCCGTCCCTCCGGCTATTTCAACCAGAAGGCCCGGCGCTTGAAGGTATTCGTCCGTTATTTGATGGAGCATTATGGCGGCCGGATGCACCTCATGCGGAAAGCTCCTTTGCGGCGGCTTCGCCGGGAACTGCTGGAACTGTGGGGCATCGGCCCGGAAACGGCCGACAGCATCCTGCTGTACGCCCTTGGGAAACCGGTATTCGTCGTGGATGCTTACACGAAGCGGATTCTCGCCCGGCATGGGCTCGTTCCGTGGGATTCTTCCTACGATCAGATCCAGCGGCTGTTTCAGGGGGCCTTGGAGGGCAGGGGGAAGACGCGGAAATACAACGAATACCATGCTCTCATTGTCGAAACCGGAAAAGAGTTTTGCCATCCTCAGCCGTTCTGTTCTTCCTGTCCTTTGAAGAGTGTTGGGAGACTAAAGTTAGAACGGGGGGCCCGTTCTCGGTCTAAATTGCACAAAAAATAACGCTCTAACCCATTGTTCTACAATCATTTAAATTAGACACCCTTGCATTCCCTCCCTTTAAAAGCCATACTTACTTTAGGAGTAAAAGAACCCCCGCTTGCGGCTGACACGCTGCAGTGGGGGTTTCGGGTGTTAAAACCCAAGAGGAGGTGATTGACATGAAGGGTAACCATGGAGATTTGCTGATCGGGATTGTGATCGGTGCTATGCTCGGCGGCACGTATGGTACGCAGCTATCGACGCTGCTCCCGACGCTGGTGCCGGTGTTTCTCGCGGTGATCGTATTGGTTTATGGACTGAAGTTCCTAGGCGTCCACTAAACCGATCGCGGTTGCCGGTTGTTTTTCCGCCTCCCGCCGTTCGGCGGGAGGCGGCTTTTTCTTCGCTTGACGGATCCCCGGAATAGGGCTACACTGACTCCATGCAGTTCCCATTCTTCGATCTCAGACCCAGCCGCGAATTGACCCTTGGCATCGTTATTGGTGTCACGCTGGGCGTTTTGCTCCGAACCGTTCTCCTTCACGGCTAAACCGAGTTAGAGCTGGTTCTGCCATCCCTAGGATGCGGGTCCTCTCCCTTTTCCAAGCACATATAACTTAACATAAGATACATTATCAGACGTTATGCGGAGAGGGGAAAATAGCGGGGTCCGCCCTGTCTTTTAGCTTTATGGGGTAGTTTGTAGCCCGGCCTGTTGAAGGATCCGCGCCGCTTCTGGGCCGCCGATCTGTTCGAGGGCCCAGGCCGCGTGGGAGCGTACCAAGGGGGAGGAATCGTTGAGGAGGCACTCGGCCAGCTCCGGGAGGAGACGGGTTTCCCTGAGGTTCCCGGCGGCAATGGCGGCATTCCGCACCAGACCTTCCCTTCCGGGCCGCGTGAGCGGGGTACCCGAGAAGAGGGCTTCAAATTGGCCCTGGGTCCTGCATTGAAGGATGTCGGAAAGCGGCATTGTTTCGGTCAGGGCGGAAGGGAAATCTTCCGCGGGGGGCGGGCTCTTTGTCCGGTTGTAAGGGCAGACCTCTTGGCAGATATCACAGCCGAAGATCCAATCCCCCAGGGCCGGCCTAAGCTCCGGGGGGACCGTGCCCCGGTGCTCGATCGTCAGCGAGGAGATGCAGAGGGAGGCATCCAGCCGGTAGGGTTCCGCCAGCGCCCCGGTGGGGCACGCTTCAATGCAGAGGGTGCAGCTCCCGCAGTTCCAGTTTTTTCCCGGCGGATCCTCGGGGTCCATTTCCAGGTCGGTGATCAGCGTGCAGAGGAAGAAGAAGGATCCTCCCTTGGGCCGAATCAGGCAGGTGTTCTTTCCGAAGAAGCCCAACCCCGCCGCTTCAGCCAGCGCCCTCTCCTGCACGGGGCTGGTGTCGACCGTCTTCCTAAAGCGGACCTCCTTCCCGGTCTCGTGACGGATCCAAGTTTCCAGTTTCTTGAGCCGTCGCCGGAGGACCTTGTGGTAATCCCGGCTTAAGGCATATCGGGCGATCCGGCCGGCCGGGAGCGCCGGGTCCGGCGCGGGTTGGGTGAAAGCGCCGTAGTCGGACGCCAGCACGAGGATGCTCCGGGCTTCCGGGAAGCTGTCCAGGAACCGCTGTTGGCGGGAGAAGAACTGCTGCATGTAGCCGAGGGGTCCCGCGAACCCTCTTTGGAGCCACTCGGCCATTTCATGCCGGCGGTTGTGCAAGGCGGCGGCGGACGCGATCCCGGCGGCGGTGAAGCCCAGTCGAAGGGCCTCTTCCCGGATCCCCTGCCCCAATAAGGCCCTGGAGGGAAAAACGGTTTTAATGGGGGGTGTAGCTGGCCAAGTGGGGGCCTTCGGCTTGGATGAGCTTGATGAAGGCCTCGGCATAGGCCGGGTTGAACTGTGTTCCCGTCCCACGGCGGATCTCCTCAATGGCTTCCTGGACGTTCTTGGGTTTGTTGTACCCCCGGTTGGTGGTCATGGCGTCAAAGGAATCGACGATCGTGATCACCTGCGCCCCGGGAGGGATAAACTCGCCGGTCAGCCCGTGGGGATAACCCTTGCCGTCGTAGCGCTCGTGATGGTGGTAGAGGATCGTGGTGATGTGGCGGAAAAACTTCATCGGGTCCAAGATCTTCGCCCCCAGCTCCAAATGTTTTTTGATGACGTCCACCTCTTCGGTTGTCAGGGGCCCGGTCTTGTGCAGGATTTCGTCCGGCAGGTTGAGTTTCCCGATGTCATGGAGAAGAGCCGCTTCCCGGATGGCCTCGACCTCTTCCTTGGGGAGCTGGAGCATCTCGGCGAGCCGCGTCGCGTAGCGGGAAACCCGCTCCAGATGGCCGGCCGTGTAGGCATCCTTGGTGTCCATGGCCATCACGAGGGATTTAGTCACCTCGAGGAAATGGGCCTCCAGCTCTTTATGAGCTTGCCGGAGGTCTTCAAGCGATTTTTCGATCGTTTTATTCCGGTCCTCAAATTCGGAAGCAATGTAGTCCATGGCATGGGCGCCCTGCTTCCCCCCTCCTTTCCCGGCCTCTCCCTGGCTGGGATTGTCCCGGGCCGGATCATAGAGCCCGACCGGGTGCTCTTTTTGGGCCCAGGACCGGCGCGAGGCGCTGTCGGCGGCCGACAGAAGGTGTTCCGCCGTAGGCATCGGCGATTGCTGTGTACAGGCGATCCCGAAGGCCAAAGGCCCTTGTTCCGCTGGGAGGGTTTTCCGAATCTCCTCCGCCCACGCTTGGGCTTTCGGGAGGTCCGCTCCGGGAAGGGATACGGCTAGGCAGTCGTCCCTCAGACGGCCGACCATCCCCCCCGGAGTTTTCAAATGGCGGAGGAGCGTTTCAGTCAGTGCCTGGGTCTTCTTCTGCACTTCAGGCCACGCGGCTTGGTGGAGCTGGTGGGAAATGGATTCCATCCGCAAAACGATGAGAGAGACGGGTTTTCTCGAACGTTTCCAGGGGGCCCAATGGGCTTCCATCCGGAGGCGGAAATAGCGCTCGGTCAGAGCCCCGCTGATCGGGTCCGTCACCACGTGCCGGTGCAGGCGCATGGAACCCGCCGCCAACAGGAGATATTTGTACAAGATGCCTGCCAGCCAGGAGGTGATCCCCAGGATAAGAATGCTCAGGGATTCGGTCCGATAATTGAACCCGAGCAGACAGAGAAAGCCGGCCCCCACGCCGCCCAACGTGGCCAGCCCTGCCGCTAACCCTCCCCAAGGCAAAGGCATCCAGTAGGTCATCAGCAGGATGCCCAGGACGAAGAGAAAACCCAAAATTAGCGTCGCGAACACCGGGAACGGGCGGACGAACTCCCCGGATAGGATCGTCAAGATCCCATTAGCGCTGATCAGGATGCCCGGCATGAGCCCCAGCGGAGTGGGGTAAACGTCGTGGGTGATCTCGCGGGTCGAGCCGACCAGCACGACCTTCCCCCGCACCTGCTCGGCGGGGACCTGGTCTTTCATGACTTGCCAGAAGGAGACCGTGGGGATCTGGGCCGGTGTCATCCGGTAGTTGATCGCCATACAGCCGATGGGCGGCTCCAGTGGAATCGGTTGAGACCCCACCAGGACCCGGAAACGGTTGAGCTCCAGCTGGATTTGGTCCAGCGGGACCTTTCGGTAGACCGCGGCCGCGTTGATCTCCGTCGCGAACAGGGGTTGGGGGTGCATCGGCAGGCGGATGCCGGCGAAGAGCTGCCGGACGGTCAGGTCGATGTCCCGGGGATGGTTGATCAGCCCGGTGATGCCACCGGAGTCGCTGAAGAGGGTATGCGGCAGGACCGGATCTCCGTGGCGGTCCAGGTAAGAGGCCAGCAGGACCGGAGGCCCCGAGCGGATGGCTTCCGCCAGGGCTTCGTCCTCCTTGGGGTTGCTGGCTCCGCTGAGCACGAAGTCCAAGCCCACCACGCTGGGACCTCCTTTCGAGAGCTTGGAGAGGAATTCCGCGAAGAGGGCTCGGTCCCACGGCCATTTTTTCCCCAGCTGGCGCTGGGACTCCTCATCCACCGTCACCAGAAGGAGGTTGGCGGTCTCACGGGGAGGCGCCAGCAGGGCGGATCGCCATCGGCAATAGGCATCGTAGGAGTGGAGGCGGGCGGCTTCAAGAAACCCGGCAGGGATCAGGATAGCCAGGTAAGAGAGGGACAGGATGGCTGCGAGGAACGTCAGCCGGACGGGATGCTCGTCCTTCCACAAGAGGCGCATCATGACCTTTGAAATCTTATCATAAATAGGGTATGGTTGGCGTAGGGACGGTGTTCAGCGCGTGGTACCCAGTACATTTTGTGCAAATGACAAAAGGAGGGGCATCATGACAGGGTGGAGAGCGCAAAGCCGAAAGGCCTTCACGGTGTTGGAGCTCATGGTGACGGTAGTGATCATCACCATCATTGTTTCGCTGTCTTCCGTCGGGTATGCCCGTTACAAGGACCGGGCGGCCATGCTGGTGGATGAGACCAATCAGAAGGTGCTGATGGCCGCCGTGAAGCTTTACGCTTACGATACCAACGCACTGCCCGGGAGCTTAAGCCAGCTTCGAAAGGACGACCTCGAAAGGGCCTATGCGTTGGTGACGGAAGGCAAGCGCCCGTATACGATGCTGGCATTCCTGCAGGAGCAGGTGGGTCTCTTGGACATCGCTGAGGCGGCTCCCCTGCCCTCCCGTTACCTGGGAGATAACCCCCGGGGAATCTTGACCTGCCCGATGGACCGTACCCCGCCCTCGGCGGGAGGGGTCTCCTATGGCATCCACAGGGATGCCATTAACCAGCCGCTCAGCTGGCTTTTGAACCCCGCCAACGCGGGACGGATCTGCATCGGCGAGAGCGATCTCCCGGTCGCAAGCGACGCCGATTTTGTGCGGCGCCATGACGGGGGAAAAACCTTGATCAAGACGTCGGTCGGAGGGATCATCCAGCGGGACACGGTGTCCGGTGGGTCCACCGGCGGCAGCGGTACGAATACCGGCGGTATGCCGCCTACGGGCACGTCTCCTCAAACGAGCTCGCACAAATAAAAGATGAGACCGACCCCACCCCGCGGATTCACGGTCATCGAAATCATCATCGGTGTGGTGGTGATGACGGTCCTGGGTTCTCTATCGATGGTCGGTTACCAGAGATACCAAGATCGGGCGGCCATGTTGGTGGATGAGACTAATCAGAAAGTCCTCCAGGCCGCGGTGAAGCTGTATGCCTACGACAACAACGCTCTGCCCGGCAGTTTGAGCGACCTCAGGCACGGCGACCTGCGCCGGGCGTATGCTTTCGTGCTGGAAGGAAAGCGGCCGTATACCCTCCTCGCTTTCCTGGGTGATCAATTGGGATGGGTCGATATCGCGGAAGCGGCTCCCCTTCCCGGAAGGTATTACAACAACGACATCAACACGATCACCTGCCCCGGAGACCCCACCCCTCCCGCGGAGGGAGGGATTTCCTATGCGCTGACTCCTGAGTGGAGGGACCGTCCGTTGTCCGTCTTGTTGGATCCCAAGAACGCCGATACTCCGCTGATCGTCGAAGCGGATGACGCCGCGAGTGCGACAACGGTCTTCCGGCACGGCAGGGGTACGCTGTCGGTGCAGACCACCTTAAAGGGGGATTGCCTGAGGAAAGTAGGGCATGCCGCCAGCCCGGCGGAATGGGCCCGCAAGTCGGGACTTCTGCGCCAACTGGTCAACCGGTTGTTAAGAAGGTAGCCCCAGCTCTTCGGAAAAGGGCTGGTCTTCTCCGACCCGCCACAGCTCGAATAAATCCTCGGGAAGTTCCTGGATGAACTGTGAAGGCCGCATGAGGACCTGCCCCTTGTCGTAGCTGTAGCGGGTGAGGGGGTGCGTGAGGTACAACTCCTGCTTTGCCCGGGTAATGGCCACGTAAAAGAGGCGCCGTTCCTCCTCCAGTTCGGACGGATCCTGGTAGGACTTCGGGTGAGGGAATTGTCCCTCGGCCATCCCTACGAGGAACACGGCCGTCCACTCCAATCCTTTCGCCTGGTGGATGGTGGAGAGGGCCAGGAACTCGTCTGGATTTTCCCATCCTTGGACAGATTCTCCTTTGAAGGGTTCCCTCAGTGTTAAATCCTGTATGAATTTCAGGATGGATTCGTAGTTCGAGGCCAGGTTAATCAGCTGTTCCAGGTCTTCCCTGCGGTCCCTTGCATTCTCGAAATGGGTTTCGAGGTAGCCCTCGTACCCTGACTGAACTGCCACCGTCAGCGCGCCGGCAGGGTCATCCGCTTTTTGCGGACCGGAGAGGGCCTGCAGGGTGCGTCTCAACCGCGCCCATGCGGCTGAGGCACGGGCGGGCAGTGCTTTGTCGGTTGTCGCCGCGCCGCCGCGGGCGTTCTCCAGTGGGTCCGGTCCCGAGCTCAGGATCTCCCAGATGCGCCTGGCATAAGCCGGGCCGATCCCCTCCTGCAGGCGCAGGATCCGCTCCCAGGCCAGTTCGTCCCGAGGATTGGCCAGGATGCGCAGGTGGGCGAGCAGGTCCTTGATGTGCGCCTGTTCGAAGAAGCGGATCCCCCCCCGCACCACGTAAGGGATGTTCCTCTTGGTGAGCTCCAGCTCCAATTCGGCCGCCTGAAAGCGTGCCCGGAACAATACGCCGATCTCCTGCAGAGGGGTCCCTTCGGCCCGAAGTTCGAGGACCCTCTGTGCCACGAAAGAGGCCTGCTGTTTCAGGTCGACCAGAGGGACCACCGCCGGCAGGGGGCCCGAGGGTTGAACGCTCTTGAGCTCTTTCTGGAATTGGCGGCTGTTCATCTGAATGGAAGCGTTGGCCAGCTGGAGGATCTCCGGCGTGGACCGGTAATTGGTTTCGAGACGGAAGACGGATGTTTCCGGGAAGATCTCGGGGAACGTCAAAAGGTTAGCCACCTCCGCTCCGCGAAACGCGTAAATGGACTGCGCGTCGTCCCCCACCACCAGCAGATTCCGGTGATGGCTGGCCATCTTCCGGATCAGCTCGAACTGGAGCCGGTTCGTGTCCTGGTACTCGTCCACCAGGACGTATTGGAATTGCTCCGCGTAGGTCTTGCCGATCTCCGGGTGTTCTTTGAGCAGTGCGAGAGAGAGCGTGAGCAGATCATCGTAATCCAGGAGGTTGCCCTGCTCTTTCCGCTTCCGGTAGGAATCGGAAACCTGCCGGATGAACGGGATCTGGTCTCGGAATTGGGGATAGAGCGAATCGGTGAGCTCTTCCAGCGGACGCAGCATGTTGGCGGAGAGCCCGAACAGGGTTTCCAGCACGTTGGCCTGAGGCATCCGGGTTTTCGTGAGCGGCACCTTCAAGTCCGCGATGCAGGCGGTGATCAGGTCCTTGGAGTCCTCCGCGTCCAGGATGCCGAAGGCCGGTGTTCGGCCGATCCGGTCGGCATGCTGGCGCAGGAGCACGTTCCCGATGTGGTGGAAGGTTCCTCCCCAAAGTCCTTCCGGCCGTTTCCCGATGATCTTTTCCACACGGTCCAGCATCTGCCGCGCCGCTTTCACGGTGAAGGTCACCAGAAGGATGCGGTGAGGATCGACCCCTTTCTCCAGCAGATAAGCGACGCGGTAGGTGAGCGTCCTGGTTTTTCCGCTTCCAGGGCCTGCCAGGACCAAGGTGGGGCCGCCGCCGGAGGTGACCACCCGGAGCTGTTCCGGGTTGAGCTCCTTTTCGTAGGCGATCGGGAGGATTTTCCCGGGTGTCGGTTGGAGGGAATAGCGCCGGGTCATACGGCGAGTGGTCCTGGGACTAACGCTTTCTGGAGCGTTTCTTCTTGGACAAACGATCTTTCCGGCGCTTGAGGCGCTTCAACGTCCGCTTTTTTCTTTTCAGCGCTTCCATTTTTTTCTTCTTCTTCCGGGCGGCCACCCGCTGTTTCAGCGCCCGGTATCCCGCCTGGATTGCGCTCTGCTCTTCTTGAAGGACTTGGCTGAGGAATTTAGAGAGATCCGTTTCGCCGCTCCCCTCAAACTCTTTGAAGAAGACGCCGATTTCGTGCGAACCCTCTGGGAGGGCCTCAGAAAGGGGTTCACAGCGGATCACCGTTCCTTTGGCAATGAGCGGCTGAGAGAAGCTGGGCAATGTCAGAACACATTGAACTGATTGGACTTGTGATACGGACGAATCGGAATGAGCGGAGATCCCAAGCAGACTGATGTTGCGGGTGATCCCCCGCACTTCATGCCCGTTGCTTTTGAGCACAAAGGGAACTTGGACCTTGTAGCGGGCGCGCATGCGCCGATCGGATCCACCGAAAGGCATCGGGGCTACTTCTTCCGGTGCGGTTTTCCGGACATCCGCTTGCGGCGGCGCTTGGCTCGGAGCGATCGAGGTACTTTCATGTGTTAAACTATAACACGAATTAAGCGAGGTGTAAACTCCGTGGCTACCCAGGTTAATCCAGAAGATCTCCGCCGCTTTGTTTTAGGTCTGCCTCAAATTGTCCCGGAAAGCTGGTGCTTCGAATGCCGCATTTGTTGCCGGTTCCCAGATACGGAGAAAGTGCAGACCCCCTTCTGGGCTCCGTTGGAGGCGGCATGGGCCAAGGAAAGCTCTCCGGAAGCGGCCGGCTGGTTCAAGCCGGAAGAAGGATCCCCTTCCCTCTCTCCCCGGTTGGTTTCCTGCGGGGGAGCCGGGTACCGTTGTCCGGCTTTTGAGCCGGAGACCAACCGATGCAGTATCCATGCGGTCAAACCATTGGATTGCCGACTCTATCCGTTCGTGCTGGCGCATAATCCCGGCGGGACCGAAGTCCTGCTCGCCATGGACACGAAGTGTCCTTTCATCGAGAGCCGGCAGGAGGACCCGAAGCTCTCGGCCTACGCGGACCGGCTGGCGGCCTATTTGGATACCGAGACCGGGATGGAGTACCTGCGGAAAAATCCCAAGGTGGTTGGCCCGTCCTGGCCGGAATATCTTTGGGTGGCCGCGCTTCCGCGGGCCACCTCTTGGATTCAACCCGGTCCTTCGGCGGTCCCGCCCCATCCGGCACTGCGGCCGGTCCAGCCGGAGGATTTACCGCTCCTGCGCCGGGCTCTGGAGGCCCGTGTCCACACCGCGTCCCACTACACAGCGGCCTCCCTGCTGGGATGGAGCGACCTGATCCGGCTCTGGTGGGCGCCTCAGGAAGAGGGAATGTCCCTCTTCGCGGAGCAGGCGGGAGGATGGTTCATGCCGGTCCCGCCGCTTGGCGCTGGATTACGCGAAGACCAGGTTCAATCCTCCTGGGAGATCCTCAAGGAGATCAATCAAGGCGGAGGCGTCTCCCGAATCGAGGGGATCGAGCCGTCGGACGTTCCCTTGTTTGAGCGGATGGGGTTCTCAGTCAGCGAAGGAGAAGCGGAATACCTGTACTCCGCTCCGGTCCTGGCCCGCCTGCAGGGGGAGGGGTACCGTTCCCAGCGATGGGCGATCAACCGGTGCGCGAAAGCGGTCCCCTTCCGGGTCCGCCCGTTTGAGGAGAAAGATGTGGTGCCCTCTTTACAGCTCTACACGCGATGGGCGATCCATCGCCAACGGAAAGCTTCCGGCGATATGGAGCGGAAACTTCTGCGGGACAGTCTATTTTTCCACCGCAGGATCATGGTGGACCGGGACCGCTTCGGGCTGGTGGGGAGGGTTTTGGAATCGGAAGGGACCGTCCGGGCCTATACATTCGGCGGGGCGGTTTCTTCCGATACATTCTGCGTTTTCGCCGAGATCGCAGAGAGATCTCCCGCCGGCCTGGCGCCGACTCTGTTCAGAGAGATTTGTTTGAAAGCCGAGAAGATGGGCTGCCGGCAGATCAACGCGATGGGGGATGCGGGCTTGCCTTCCCTGCACCGGGCCAAGAGGGCCTACCGGCCCGCTTCGGAGCTGCCGGTTTTTACAGCCGTGGTAAAATAGATCCCGCTTTTTATGGGGCTGTAGCTCAGCTGGGAGAGCGCTACAATCGCACTGTAGAGGCCAGGGGTTCGATCCCCCTCAGCTCCATAAAATCTCCTACCATAAATTCCTGTAGCTGCTACTTCCGGCCGGATTTGACCAGGTGGGTAAGTTCTTCCGGGTCTGTTGAACGCCGGGAGATCTCTTCCCAGGTCACCAACCCATTCTCGAACAGCTCCGCGAAGGAGTGGTTCATCGTGCGCATCCCCGATTTCCGGCCGGTCTGAAGCGCGGACCGGATCTGCTGAAGCTGGTTTTCCCGGATCAGGTTCCCGATGGAAGGCGTCCCGGACATAATTTCGCAGGCGGCGACCCTGCCCTCCCCGCTGGCTTTGGGCACCAGCTGTTGGACCACGATTCCCACCAGCACCAGCGACAGCTGGAGCCGGATTTGGTCCTGGTGGTAGGGCGGGAAGACGTCCACGATCCTTTGGATGGCATGGACGGCGTCCGAGGTGTGGAGGGTGGTCAGGATCAGGTGGCCCGTTTCCGCCAGCGTCAGCGCGGCGGCCATCGTTTCCTGGTCCCGCATCTCGCCAATCATGATCACGTCCGGGTCCTCCCGCACGATATGTTTGAGGGCTTCCGCGAAGGAATTCGTGTCCACCCCCAGCTCCCGCTGGTTGATCGTCGCTTTCTTGTGCCGGTGCAGGTACTCGATGGGATCCTCCACCGAGATGATGTGGCAGTTGCGGTGGCTGTTGATGTTCTCGACCATGGCCGCCAGCGTGGTGGACTTGCCGCATCCGGTGGGGCCGCTCACGACGATGAGGCCGTTCGGGCGGTTGGCATACTCCTCCAGAATGGGCGGCAGAGCGAGATCCTTCAGGGAGGGAATTTCAAACGGGATCATCCGGATCGCCGCCGCGATCGAGCTCCTCTGGTAGAACAGGTTGACCCGGAACCGGCAGAGGCCCTTGATGCTGTAAGAGGTGTCGAGTTCCTTGGTTTTTTCAAACCGGGCGATTTGGTCCGGCGGGAGCATCTGGTAGGCCAACGCCCGGCTCATCTCCTCATCCAGCGGCGGGTGGGGGATGGGGACCAGCACCCCGTCGATCCTCAGCTGGGGGGGCATCCCCACCGTCAGATGGAGATCCGAGGCCCGCTTTTGGACGGCGGTTTTCAGCAGGTCATCGATCGTCACGGCCGGGAGGGGTCAGTTCTTGAGAGGATGGTTTCCGCCGTAGTTTGTCCCGGTGAAGGTTTCGTCCGCGGTGACGGTTTTCCCGTTGTAAGCGCCGCCGGTCCGCGTGGCGGTGGCCGTGAACGTGCTGCCTGCCCCACCGACCGTTGCCGAGAAATCCCAGTTCGTGTTGTTGTTGGAGGGGTCCGGATCCGAGATGTAGTTGTTCGAGACCAGGTTGGTCAACGTGCCGTAGGAGGTCTGGTCCAGCCGGTAGATTTTTTCGGAGCTGTAGAGGGCCGCCAGCGTGGTTTGGGCGTCTTTGACCTTGGTTTTCTCGATGGCTTTGGAAAAACTCGGGATGGCAATGCTGGCGAGGATCGTGACGATGATCATGCCGATCATTAACTCCAACAGAGAGAAGCCGGACCGGGGTGTTCTCATCGCTCTCCTATGAGGTTTGGGAGCCAAGCCGGAGAAACGGCGGGGCCCGGAGGCCCCGCCGTTGGATCAGTGCGTTCAGATCCCGCTGGTTGCAATAGTCCGGCTGCCGGCGCTGTCGATCGTTCCGGTCACCGAGATGCCGGCTGTGGACGTGCCCGCGGCGCCTGTGCCCGTGGCAGAGGCATTCGCGCTGCCGTTCGGTGTGACGGTGTAGGTGAAATTCACCTCGTTGAGGTCCACGAGGAGATCGGCCTTGTTGCCGAACTTGTCGTTTTCCTGGTAGTAGAGTGACTCCGCGGTGAGGACGGTTCCGATGGCGTTGGCCGCCTCGCTGGAGCGGGCCCGCTTGGTCATCTTGGTAAAGCGGGGCAAAGCGACGGCCGCCAGGATGCTCACGATGATCACCACAATGAGCAGCTCAAGCAGTGTGAAACCCGACTTCCGGTCCTGTTTTGGCATCATTTCCTCCTGGTTAGATTCCATTCGTTTCAATCCTGCGATTGAATGCGTTGTCGATGGTCCCGGTCACCGTGATCCCGGCGGTGGGCGTCGCGGCAACCCCTGTGCCGGTCGCCGTCGCTTCCTTGCTGGCGTTGGGTGTGACGGTGTAGGTGAAATTCACCTCGTTGAGGTCCACGAGGAGGTCCGCCTTATTGCCGAACTTGTCGTTTTCCTGGTAGTAAAGCGCCTCGCCGGTGAGGACGGTTCCGATGGCGTTGGCCGCCTCACTGGAGCGGGCCCGCTTGGTCATCTTGGTAAAGCGGGGCAAAGCGACGGCCGCCAGGATGCTCACGATGATCACCACGATGAGCAGCTCAAGCAGCGTGAAACCCGACTTCCGATCCCGTTTCGGCATCGTTTCCTCCACACCTGAATAAACCCTCAGCCGGGTTGTTTCTTCCAGGCAATTTGTGCAAATGGTACTTACCCCTTCACTACCGACGTCAGCTGGAAGATCGGCAGATACATCGAGATGACCAGCGTGCCGATCACCAGGCCCATGCCGACCAGCATGATCGGTTCCAGCAGGGTGGTCATCCGTTCGACGGCTGTCGTGACCTGCTCCTCGTAATAGTGGCTGATCTCACCCAGCATGTCCGGCAGTTTCCCAGTCTGCTCCCCCACGGCCAGCATTTGGGCCACCATGGGCGGGAAGAGATCGGTCTGCCCCAGGGGTTCCGCCAGCGGGCGGCCTTCCCGCACCCCGGCTTTCATGTTTTCGATCAGTGCCGCGATCACCTTGTTTTCACAGGTGGTGATCACAATGTCGAGCGCGTGCAGGATCGGAACGCCCGCTTTGAGCAGGGTCCCCAGGTTGGAGGCGAACTGTTCGGCCGCGACCCCTTGGAAGACCGGCCCGAAGAGGGGCACCTGGAGCCGGAGTTTGTCGAACTGCCACCTGCCCTGCTTGGTCCGGAGGTAGTTGGAGAGCAGAAAACCTCCCCCGACGGTGGCCGCGATGATCAGGACGAAATAGCGGCGCAGGACGTTGGAGAGATGGATCACCATCTGAGTGAGCAGGGGCAGGTCGGCCCCGAAGCTGGCGAACATCGAAGCAAAGGTCGGGATGATTTTCAGCGTGAAGATGAAGATGGCCACGATGGAGACAAAGAACAGCACGGCGGGATACATCAGCGCGGAAACCACCTTCCGCTGGATCGCCCCGGATTTTTCCAGGTGGATCGCGATCTGCTCCAGCGCCTTGGTCAGCTGGCCGGAGGCCTCCCCGGTTTCCACGAGACTGATCCAGAAGGGGGAAAAGATGGTCGTGTGCTTGGCCATGGCGTCCCGGAACGTAGAGCCGCCCCGGATGTCTTGGACCATGGTCAGGAGCGCGGAGTTCAGCTTCTGGGAGCGAAGCTGGCTCTGAGTGGTTTCCATGGCCCGCAGGAGGGGCAGGCCCGCTTCCGTCATCGCGGAGAGCGATCGCGCGAAGATCAGCAGATCGGAGGTGGTGACGCCGCGGTGGAACCGCTTGCTCCGCATCGACAGCGTGGGCGCGGCCCCCTGCTGTTCGTGGATCGTGACCACCAGCAAATCCCGGGTTTGCAGGATTGAGATGGCCTCGTCCGAGGTGGGGGCCTCGATGGTCCCTTTCTCCAGCTTTCCGCTTCGGCTGCGCGCCTGGTAGGCGAATTGGGCCATGGCTCTAGATCTCGCCCACGGTGACGCTGAACGCCTCTTCCAGCGTCGTGATCCCCGCGGACGCTTTGTCCACGCCGCTCTCGAACAGCGTCCTCATACCGTTCTTCTGGGCGGCCTGCTTGATCTCCTGCGCGGAAGCCTTCCGGATAATGGCCTCCCGCACCTCATCGTTCACGATGAGGACCTCGTAGATGGCGTTGCGCCCCTTGTAGCCGGTGTTGCGGCAGGCGGGGCACCCCTTGGCGCGGAAATATTGCCCCTTTGGAAGTTTTGCCTTCTGCTGGATGGGCTCCGGCGGCTCATAGGGTTCCCTGCACTCGGCGCAGAGCCGGCGGACCAGACGCTGGGCGATCACCATCACCAGCGAGGGAGACAGCAGGGCCGGCTCAATCCCTAAGTCGGTCAGCCGCGTGATGGCTGAGGAGGAATCGTTGGTGTGCAGGGTCGAGAGGACCAAGTGGCCCGTGAGGGCGGCCCGCACGCAGATCTCGGCGGTTTCGAGGTCCCGGACCTCCCCCAGCATGATGATGTCCGGGTCCTGCCGCAGAAAGGCGCGCAATCCGGCCGCGAAGGTCAAGCCGATCTGGGGCTTGGCCTGCACCTGGTTGATCCCGTCCATCTTGTACTCCACCGGGTCCTCAATCGTGATGAGGTTCTTGCCGGGGCTCTTCAGCTTGGCCAGTGTTGTGTAAAGGGTGGTGGATTTCCCGCTCCCGGTGGGCCCCGTGATGAAGATGAGGCCGTAAGGGGCGGTGATGCCGCGCTGGTAATCCTCCAGGGTTCTCCCTTCCAGGCCCAGCATCTTCAGGTCGGTTACCAGGTTGCTCTTGTCGAGGAGCCGGATGACCACCTTCTCGCCGTAGATGACCGGGATCGTGGAGACGCGCAAGTCCACCGTTTTCTCTCCCATCTTGATCGTGAAGCCGCCGTCCTGCGGGAGCCGCTTCTCGGAGATGTCCATGTGGGAGAGGATCTTGATCCGGGAGATGATGGCCGGCATCAGGTGGACGGCCGGCGGGTCCACCACCTGCAGGACGCCGTCGACGCGGAGGCGGATCGAGATGCGGCTGCCGTACGGCTCAATGTGGATGTCGCTGGCGCGGGATTTCACGGCTTCCATCAGGAACAGGTCCACGAGGCGGACGACCTGCGCCTGCCCCGCCTGAGTGGAGAGGTCTTCCGTCGATTGCTGGGAGGACTCCGACAGCTCTTCCACCGTTTGGACGGTGGAGGCGCCGCCCTCTCCCTGTTTTTCATCGTAACTGCCGGCGACCGCCTGCTTGAGCAAGTCCAGCTTTCCGTACGTCTCTTCGATGGCGGAGGCGATTTCCGAGCGGGTGGTGATCACGGGGTTGATCGGACCGCCGGTCATCCTCTTGAGGTTGTCGATTAAGATGAGGTCGAGCGGGTCGACCATGGCCACCGTGAGCCCGCTCTTGTTTTTGGCCAGTGGGAGGACCAGTTCTTTCCGGATGACCTCGAGGGAGAGGCTGTTCCGTGTCGCCGGATCGTCGTCCTGCTTCAACTCCCCTTTCTCAAACTTTCGGTAGGGGATGCCCATCTGCCGGCCCAGGACGTCCGCCAGCTGTTCCTCGGTGACCACCTTGAGGGAGACGAGCGCTTCTCCTAGGCGTTTTCCGGATGTTTTTTGGAGATGGATGGCCTCCTTGAGCTGATCGTCGCTCAGCAACCCTTCCTTGACCAGGATGTCTCCCAGCCGGAGGTGCGTTCGGACGGCCATCTTACCAGACGACGTTGTCCACTGTGTCGACGATACTGCGCTCTTTCAGGATTCGCTTCCGTTTTCCCTGAAGGACCTGCTCCTCTTTGGTGGATAAGGGGGTCTGTTCTCTAGGCTTGGCGAACTTGGAAGGCAGTCCGGTGCTGTCATCCTCGAGGATGTGCGGTGTGACGAACAGCAGGATTTCCGTGTTGATCTTTGCGGTTTCGGTCCGCTTGAACGGCAGGCCAATCAGAGGGATATCCCCGATCCCGGGGATCCTGCGCGCGTTGTCGGAATTCTCGCTGGCGATGAGCCCCGCGATCATCGCGGTCCCGCCGTTCGGGACCATCACGGAGGTCCGGGCGATCCGCCGGCTGGGATCCTGGAAGCTGGAATTGAAGGTGGAGGTGCTCACACGGGAAACCTCCGGCTCGATGATCATCGTGACATGATGGTCATCGTTCACCAGCGGCGTGACCCGGAGGACCGTGCCCACCGTGGTTCTCTCCGGTTCCGTCGTGATGGTCCCGGTCTGGGTCTGCGAGGAACTGGTGGTCCCGGTGACCGCCTCCGTGATGATCCGGATCTCGGCGACTTCGTTGGAGAGCGTCAAAAGGCGGGGCCGGGCCAGGAATTTCACGTCCTTTTCCGTGGCGAGCAATTTCAGCACCGCGCTGACGTCCGCCAACGAGAAGGTCCCCAGCGTCTTGGTCCGGGTCGCGGTGTCCAGCAGGCCCTCAGCGAACGGGAAGTGAGTGGTGCGGGCCGGTCCGACGAAGGTGGCCACCTGCCCCGTCGAACTGCCGTACTCGATCCCCAGGCGCCTCAGGGTTTCCAGCCCGACCTCCAGCACCTCCGCTTCGATGTAGATCTGTCTGGGCTTGACGTCCAGCTTAGCGATGATTTCGTCGACCACCCGGATCCGGTCCGGCACATCCGTCACGATCAGTGAGTTGGTCCGGGGGTCGGTCACCACGGAGCCGTGCTCCGTCAGCAGGGATTTGACGGCCGGCAGCAACCCACCCGTCTGCTCCCCTGCCCCGATGCTGCCGGTTCCACCGGTGGTGCTGCTCCCTGAGCTGGTTCCGGTACTGGAAGAGGAAGTCCCCGAAGAGGAGGGAATGACCTGGCTAATCAGTGAGCCGGTCAGACCGAAGGTTTTGGTGACTTCTCCCGCAGTCGGGACGACCCGGGCATATTTGAGCTGGTAGACGCGGGTGATCGTCGGGATTTCCGGCGCGCCGGATTCGGTGACCACGAAGAGGTTTTTCCCCTCATGGCTGGTGATCGAGAGGCCGTTGGCCTTGAGGATCGTGTTTAAGGCATCCGAGATCGGGACCTCGTTGAAGTACAGCGTGATCTTCTTCTCACGGACCTTCTCGGAAGCCACGAAATTCATGCCGGCCTGCTTGGAGAGCAGTTTCAGCACGTCCTCAAGATAGGCCTCGGTGACATCCATGGAGATCGTCGAGGATTTTTCCTGCACCTGCGGCTGTGCGGCGGCGCCCTCCGCCGCGGGCTGGCAGGGTTTGGCCAGCAGAAGGATGAAAGCGGCTGCAATGCAATAAAGGAAGCGTCGGCTCAACGAGAAGTCCTCCTTGTTTGGAGACATCTTACCTCGGATTGCGGTCGCGGGACCATTTTTGTGCCGGATCCTCCTTCGTGCTGTCGGAGCGGAACTCCGCTGGTTTCAGCTCGATCTTTTGGCCGTTCAAAGACAGGGTCACGCTCTCTTTCGATATGGCTTCCACCTCCGCGCCTTCAATCCGGTCGCCCACCGATAGGATCTTGCGGTTGATGATGGCCTGGGGTTTGGCGACTCCCCAGAAAATGCCCTGGAGCTTGATCTCGGTATCTCCGGTTTGCAGGGACGACAGCCCCGCCGCGGAAGAGGCCTCTTGCGATGCTGTTTGCTGTGCCTCCTGGTCTTTTTGTTGGAGCCGTTGGAGCAGAAGCGAAGGCGGCAGGAAGATATCCCGGGGTGGGCTCAGGTTCTCGGGGGCGGCCGGGCCGGCCGCCGGGGCCGGCTCCGTTGCCCTCACCCGCGCTTCTGCGGGAGCTGCCGCCTCGGGAGAGGAAGGGAGCATCTGGGCCGGTTCTTCGGGCTTCCTGCTGATCAGGAAGAAGCCGACAAAAAGGGCCAGCAGAAGCGCCACGACTAATTGCTGGATCTGTGTTTTTGTCATTCCGGGCCCTTCGGCCGCGACACGGCTCCGATCAGGAGCCGGATCTTCTGCTGTTCGCGCATCTGGAAGGGAGTTTTCTCATCCTGCGCCGTGAGAGAGAGGGAGGTCTCCGCGGGCGGCTCTCCCATATCCATTTGTTCCACCCAAAGCAGGGGTTTGTGTTCTTCAATCGACTTCAGGAAGCGCAGTGTGTTGGTCTGGTTGGCTGTTGCCGTGATCTCGATTTGGAGCCGGACGTACGGATCGATCGGCACTTCCGGCTGAGGAGTCACGGATTCGATCTGAAGCCCGGACAGCGCCGCGATCTGGGAGACCTGGCTGGACAAGGCGGTGGCGCCTCCCTCCAGAAGGAACTTGCTTTCCATGTCCTGGGTCTCGGTCTTTTGCCGCTGGATGGCCAACAAGAGCTCGGCGCGCTCTTTCTCTTCACTATAATGGGAAGTCAACTGTTGGCGGCGCTCTTGCCAGGGCATCTGGATCATCGCGATGCCGATGCCCAGCGTGGCCAGCCCCATACCGAGCGTCACCAGCAGGAGCCGCTGGCTTTGCGTGATCTGCGATCTCACATCGCTGATCTGCGACAGGATCGATGCCGAAGCGGCGCTTTTAGGCGGACCCACAGGGCTCATGGCCGGCCTCCTCTCCGGGTGCCGCCCCGGGACTGGGAATCGGAGAGGAAGATCTTCATGTCCTCCGGACGGGAGGCGCAGGTCAGCCGGAATTCCGTCACCTCCTCGTTCTCAAAGAAATTCCTCTGCACCGAGTCCAGGGAGAATTTCGAGAAGGCCGACTTCAAGACCGGGTTTTCCTGCAGGATGGACAGGAATTGGTTGATCTTAGCCAGCTCAACCTCCCGGCTGTTCGCGTACGCGCTCCCGATGATGCGGAGGATCGTCTTGCGGGCCGGGAGGGACGACTTTTGGGGATCCACCTCGACCCAGTTCCTTAAAAGAAAGTACTGGACCCAACCTTCTTCCGGCAGAGTACGGGCCAGCTCCGTGAGCAGGCCGGAGGGACGACCCTTCGGGTCGGCCAGCGCGTTCAGACTGCTTTTCTCGCGGGCGCCCTGACTGCGCAGTTCCCGCAGTTCGTTGAGCCCGGCACCCGCTTGGACATTCTGAATCTTGACCTGCTGGGACCGGAGCGCGGCCAGCTTCCGTTCCAGTCCATGAAGGTCCGACATCGACAAGCTGAACCACATGCCCAGGATCGCCGCGGCCGCGACGGCCTGCAGGAGGAGCGGCTTGAGCAGGCCGTGCGATGCCTTGCGCTGGTCGGGCGGAATGAGGTTGATCCCTCCCGTCCGGTTGTCGAGCCCCCGCAATGCCAGGCCGGCCGCGATGCTGATCCCGGAGGGCGCGGTTTTCGTCCCGGCGATCTTCCGGAAAGGATCCCCCAACTCCACCGGAAGCTCCAAACTGCCGAAGAGCTCCTGGATCTTTTTGGTGTTGTCTCCGGCGCCGAACACGATGATCTTGCCGACGGCCGGTTCTCCCAGGAATCGCCGGCGATAGTAATCGATGGAGACGCGCGTCTCGTTCAATAGGGCCTCCAGCAGTTCCGGGGAGGCCTCGTTGGCATTTTCGGAGGTGGGAAGGATCGTCACGTTCCTGCTCAGGTAGAGCAGGTCGTCGCGCGCGATGCTGATCGTGGCGGCGTCATGCTCGATCGAGAGCAGGGCCACCACTTGGCCTCCCGCCAGCTGGCCGTTCTGGCGCACCAGCCGCATCAAGCTGATCGGAGCCGGCTCCAGGCAATAGGGCAGAAGCCGGCAGGACTGGAATAAGGAACTGTAAATGGCGACCGAGCTCTTCTTGATGCCGAAGAACATCACGCGCATCAGCGTGGGGTCGGAACGGCGGATCACCACCTGGTAATCGGTGACCAGCTCCTCCAGCTTGAACGGAAGGTACTTCTTGGCTTCGAACGCGATCGCCATCTTCCGTTCGTGCGACGGGATGGTCGGCATCTGGAAACAGCGGATGACGACCGACTCCGAGGCGACCGAGCCGTAGATCGGAGCCATCGGGGAAACGCCCAGCTTGGACAGCATCGACTGGACCGAGCGGTTGATCGATTCCTGGTCGGCCCCCTCGGCCGCGGGGGCCTGCGGGGCCGAGAGCGGAGGGACCGGCGTTTCGCCGGGAACCCCTTCCACCCGCACCTGGTCCCTCCAGGAGCTTTTCTCCGGCAGTTTGACGCGGGCGAAGCTGGTCAGCTGGGGATGTTGGAATGACCCGGAAAGGGAGAGGACATCGATGTTGTCCGTTCCGATATAGATGGCGAGTGAGTTGGCCATCGCTCAGCTCCCCATCCGAATCCGATTTGGAAGTGCTTTGGCCATAAGAGCTTCCATGGTATCGTTTCGGGCCGTTTGTGTCAACTTCGCCCTAAACTGGTCTGGAGCCATCGCAGATAAGCCGAGTCTCCTTGGTTCACTGAAAACGCAAGGAACTCCGGGATTTCATAGGGATGGTTTTTCAGGATCCAGCGATGCAGGAGGCGGAGCTTGGCCGAGACGGTCTTGAGGATCAGCAGTACTTCCGGATCGGATGCGACCTTCCCTTTCCACCAGTACCAGGAGCGGATCCCCGGAACCACATTGACGCAAGCGGCGAGTTTTTCGGAGAGGACCCCCTGGGCAAGGCGCTTCGCCTCTTTGCGCGGAGAGGTGACGAAAACGATATGGAAGGGGCCGGCTGAGCGGAGGGAGCCGCGCGGTCGGCGTTTCAACGCTTAGTTTTTACGCAGGCTGACACGGTAATCGGCTCCTTCCACCCGGACCACCACGTGGCCTTCCCGGGCAAGCCAGCCGACGCTCATGAGTGTGAGGTCCCGGGGCTGTTTGATGCCGGTCTGCAGTTTGGAGAACAGGACTTCCCCATGCTTGTCCAGGTAATGCCAGATCTCTCCGGCGACGATTCCAATCTCCGTGATCATGGGTGTATCCTACCTCTTTTCCAGGTGGGCTTTCAAGAACCTTCCTGTATAAGAACGCTCGGCCCGGACCACCTCTTCGGGCGTGCCGCAGGCGACCAGTTCGCCTCCGCGGACCCCTCCCTCGGGTCCCAGGTCGATAAGGTAGTCGGCCGTTTTGATGACATCCATCTGGTGCTCGATCACCAGCACCGAATTGCCCTGGTCCACCAGCGCGTGGAGCACCTTCAGCAGTTTGTCCACGTCCGCCAGGTGGAGGCCGGTGGTCGGCTCGTCCAAGATGTAGAGTGTTTTTCCGGTGGCCAGGTGGGACAGTTCGGTGGCCAGCTTGACCCTTTGCGCTTCCCCTCCCGAAAGGGTGGTCGCCGGCTGGCCGACCTCGATGTAGCCCAACCCCACCTCCACCAGCGTCTGAAGGCGGGAGCGGATCTTGGGGATCGCCTCGAACAGCCCGAGCGCCTCCTCGACGCTCATCTTCAGGACATCGGAGATCGAGCGCCCTTTGTAGAGGACCTCCAGCGTCGCGTCATTGAACCGGCTGCCCTTGCACACCTCGCAGACCACATAAACGGCCGGCAGGAAATGCATCTCCACCTTGATCACCCCTTCCCCTTCGCAGGCCTCGCACCGCCCTCCCTTCACGTTGAAGCTGAAGCGGCCCGGTTTGTAGCCGCGCGCTTTGGATTCGGGGGTCTTTGTGAAGAGGTCGCGGATTTCGGAGAAGACGCCGGTGTAAGTGGCCGGGTTGGAACGGGGTGTGCGCCCGATCGGGGCTTGGTCGATCACGATCACCTTGTCGATCTGCTCGCTGCCGGTGATCTTGTCGTGCGCGCCCGGTTTCTGGCGGGAGCGGTACAGCTTGCGGGCCAGCGCCCGGTAGAGGATGTCGTCCACCAGCGTCGATTTCCCGGAGCCGGAGACCCCGGTGACGCAGACGAACGCCCCCAGCGGGATGCGGACGTCCACGCCTTTCAGGTTATGTTCCCGCGCGCCGGTGATCTCCAGAGCGGGCCGGGCCCGGGTGGGCCGGCGCTTCGCCGGCACCGGGATGGAGAGGTCCCCTCTTAGGTATTGGGCCGTCAGGGAGCGGGGCGATTGGAGGATTTCCTCCGGCGTCCCGGCGGCTACCACTTCCCCGCCGTGCTTGCCGGCGCCGGGGCCCAGGTCCACGATGAAATCGGCCGCCCGGATCGTCCCCTCATCGTGCTCCACGACGATCACGGTGTTGCCGAGATCCCGCAGTTCCTTCAGCGTGTCGAGCAGGCGCCGCGTGTCCCGCTGATGCAGGCCGATCGAGGGCTCATCCAGCACGTAGAGCACCCCCACCAACCCCGCGCCGATCTGCGTGGCCAGCCGGATCCTCTGCGCTTCTCCGCCGGAGAGGGTACTGCTGGCCCGGTCCATGCTCAGGTAGTCCAGCCCAACGTTCACCATGAACTGCAGCCGCGCCCGGATCTCCTTGAGGATCTGGGCGGCGATCCGCAGTTCTTTTTCCGGGAGTTGGAGGGCGTTAAAGAGATCCAGCCCTTCACCGACGGTCAGCCGGATCATCTCGACGATGGAACGGCCGTTCACCTTCACGGAGAGCGCCTCTGGCTTCAGCCGGGATCCCCTGCAGGTCGGGCACGGCTGGACCGACATGAATCGGGCCGCCTCCTCCTTCACGAAATCGGAGTCGCTTTCCCGGAACAGCCGCTCCAGGTTGGGGATGACCCCTTCAAACGGGCGGCCCCAGACCTCCACCTGCGGAGAGCCGTACAGGATCTTCTTCCGGATCCCTTCCGGTAGTTTCTTGAACGGCGTGGACAAGTGGATCCCCACCTGTTCCGCGAACTCCCGGATCAGCGCCCGGTGGTACAGCAGGTATCCCCGGCCTCCGCGCCGCCACGGTTCCAGCGCCCCTTCGGCAATCGATTTGGAGGGGTCCGGGACCACCAGGTCCTTGTCCACCTCCGGCTTGGTGCCCAAACCGTGGCAGGAAGGGCAAGCCCCGTACGGGCTGTTGAAGGAGAAGAGGCGGGGTTCCAGCTCAGGCAAACTGATGCCGCAGGAGGGACAGCCGTACTTCTCGCTGAAGAGCATCTCCTTCGAGCCGGCCAGCACCACCACGGTTCCCTTGCCGGCTTTCAGCGCGGTTTCGATCGATTCGGTGAGGCGTTGGCGGGACTTCGGCTCCGGCTGGAGCCGGTCCACCACGACTTCGATCGTGTGCGTTTTCTTCTTGTCGAGCGGAATTGGCGAGGCCAGCTCCCGCAGGGTCCCGTCCACCCGGACCCGGACGAACCCCTGCTTCTGGACCTGGCGCAGGAGCTCCAGGTATTCCCCTTTCCGGCCCTGCACCAGCGGGGCCAGGATCACCACGGCTTGCCCGGCGCAGTTTTTCAGCACGTGGCCCACGATCTCCTGCGCCGACTGCCTCTGGATCAGCCGGCCGCAGCGGAAACAGGTCGGCGTGCCGACCCGGGCAAACAGCAGGCGAAGGTAATCGTACACTTCCGTTTGCGTGGCGACGATGGAGCGGGGGTTCCCGCCGGCGGTCCTCTGCTCGATCGCGATGGCCGGCGAGAGCCCCTCGATCTGCTCCACGTTCGGTTTTTGCAGCTGTTCCAGGAACTGCCGGGCGTAGGCGGATAAGCTCTCCACGTACCGGCGCTGGCCTTCGGCATAGAGCGTGTCGAACGCGAGCGACGATTTCCCCGAGCCGGACAGCCCCGTGAAGACGATGAGGGCGTTGCGGGGGAGAGTAAGGTTCACCCCCTTGAGATTGTGTTCCCGGGCCCCGCGGATGACGATGGGTGATGGTTTCATTAAAGGAGTGCACCCCGCCGGTGGAGTTCCACGACACGGCGGGGTGCCTGGATTACTTTAAAGCACTGGACCTGAACCGGTTTTTAGCGCCTCTTGCCGGCCCGGGCCATCTTGGCTGCGGAAACATCTCCCTGCTTGTCGATGAAATACAGGTAACCGGGCTTGCGCTTCACGCCGACCTTCTTCACTTTCGTGGGCGCGCCGCCCTTCTTGCCGCCGCGAGCCATCTTGGCCCTCGAGACGTCACCCTGCTTGTCGAGGTAGTAGAGATAGCCCTTCTCCCGCTTGATTCCTGCCTTAGTGACCTTCTCTGACATTCCTTGTATCACCCCCTTTCTTTTAAAGAGTGAACAGCGAACTACGTGAAACTACGTGCCGACCTTCAAGGGTTCGAGGATCTGCCGGAGCGTGGCCGCCGCCGACCGTACCGCGAGCAGGCTGGTTTTCGGGTTCGCCGGCGATGGGAGGTTCTCCGTCCGGGCCGTCAGCCGGCCGAAATCCCCCACCGCCTCCACCTCATGGATGTTCGTGCGGATCAACGGGTCCGCGATGATCTTCACGCGGGTGCGGGCCGGGCCGATGCCGGCCAGCGCCAGCGTGGCGGCCACATTGATGTTTTGCGGGAATTCTCTCGCGGCTTGCCGGGCGGATCCCTGGAAAACGATTGTGGGTTTCCGGAGCTTCTCCAGCCGGATCTTCCTGCGGGCGATTCCCGGCGCTCCTGCCAGGGCCCGCGGCGGTTTCCGGGTGGTGAGCGTCACGGAGCGCAGGCGACCGGCCGCGGCCGCCTTGATCCCGTCCAAGCCCGCCAGCGCCCCGCTGGGCAAATAGAGAGGGATCCCCTTCCGCGCCAGCGCGCGCAGGTCTCCCGGCCGGCTCAAGAGCCCTCCGGTGGAGAGGATCAGCGCGGGCCGGCGGTGCCGGGCCAGGATGGGCAGGAGGTCGGCGGCCGCTTTTCCCGAAGCGGCTTCCACCATGAGATCACAGCGGCGGACCAATGTTTGAAGGGGCAAAACAGGGACGCATGGGCGAAGAGACTTTGAAAGCCGGCGGGCTTCTGAAGGTCGGGCATCGTGCACTCCGATCAAGCGGGCTCTCCCCCTAAACTCTTTTTGGACCTGCCGGGCCAGACGGGAGCCGATGTTGCCGCACCCAATGAGCCCGATTTTAACCACCTAATGGACAGCAGCCGATTCCCGAATCCTATTCGAGCGGTCGACAAACACCACCTTCGGCCGGACCCCGCGGGCCTGCTCGTCCTCCAGCAGGGCGTAGGAGATGATGATCACCTGGTCTCCGACCTGCGCCCACCGCGCGGCGGCGCCGTTCATGCAGACGGTCCCGGACCCGGCCGGTCCCTCCACACAGTAGGTCTCGATGCGGCTGCCGTTGTTCAGGTTCACCACGTGCACCTGCTCGCCCGGCAGGAGGTCCGCGGCCCGCAGAAGGGTCCGGTCAATGGTGATCGAGCCCTCGTACTGGAGGTTCGCCTCCGTGACGGTGGCCTGGTGGATCTTCGATTTCATCATCGATCGCAGCATTAAGCGCACCCTTGGCAATCTGGCGCTAGCCGCGTTGCGTGCGCCAGGCGGCCAGATCCCAGGAGCGACGACGACGGCGTACTCGCTCCAAGAGTACGCCGAGAAGGAGCGACGCCAGAGATGGCCGCCTGCCGCCGCAACCCGAAGGGCTGGGCTGAAATACTTCTCATCGCTTCGTCACTCGTCGTCGCCGTAATTCGGTTCATTACGTCTCCTTCTCGTTCCTCGCGCTGCTCGTATTTGAGCCCAGCGCGGCCGCTCCAGATTGCCAAGGGGGCGCTACACCTCCCAACAGTCGATCAGCCGGGTCTTTCCGATCCGGACCGCCAGCAACAAGAGCACCGGGCGCTTCACCCGCCGCGCCGGCTCCAGCGTTTCCGGATCCACGGCGGCGGCATACTCAATGCGGGTGCCGCGCGCTTTCCGGATCACAGCCCGCATCCGTCGGAGAATCTCAGTTTCCCGACGGAGTCCACATTCTATCAACCGCTTTCCCTCCTGTAAAGATTGAAACAGGACGGAGGCCGCCTTCCGTTCCGACGGGGAAAGCCGGCTGTTGCGGGAGCTCATCGCGATCCCGTCCGGTTCCCGCACGGTTGGCACCACCTTCAGCCGGAGATTTAGCCCCAAGTCCCGGATCATCTGCCCGATGACGCGGGCCTGTTGGGCGTCCTTCTGCCCGAAATAGGCGGTGTCCGGCTGGACCAGGTTGAACAGCTTCGCGACGACCGTCGTCACGCCGCGGAAATGCCCCGGCCTCGAATGCCCTTCCCATCGCCGGGTCAGCCCGGTCACCTCGACGAATGTTTGGAAACCTGGCGGATAAATGCTCCGGGTGTCCGGAACGAACAGCAGGTCGGCGCCGGCCGAGGCGGCCAGCCGCGCGTCCTTTGCCAGAGTGCGGGGATAGGAGCGCAGGTCGGAGCGGTTGTTGAATTGGATCGGGTTCACGAAAATGCTGACCACGACCAGGCCGGTCTCTTTTCGGGCGCGGCGTATTAAGGAAAGGTGCCCCTCGTGCAGGGCCCCCATCGTGGGGATGAACCCGATCTTCTTCCCCGCCCGGCGGGCGCGGCGGACGGCCCGCCGGAGCTCAGCGGTCCGGCGGACGATCCGCATTCAGATTCTCCAACAGGTCCGTGGCGGTTTGTTCAAGCACGGGGTGTTGCCAATCCGGAGCGATCTCCGCCAGCGGGACCAGGACGAAGGAGCGCTCGTGCATCCTGGGATGCGGCAGTTCCAGCTCCGGTTTCCGGAGGACCAGGCCGTCGTAATCCAGGAGGTCCAGGTCGATCACCCGCGGCCCCCAGCGGACGCGCTCGGGCGGCCGGCCCAAGTCTTCTTCGATTTGCCGCAGACGGTCCAGCAGGTCTTGGGGTTTGAGGGAGGTTTGGATCTCGGCCGCGCCGTTCAAGAATATCCCTTGCGGCGGCCCGCCGACCGGGGCGGTCTCATGGAAGCCGGAGGATTGGACGACGCGGGTCCGCGGCAATGCGCCGATCCTCCGGAGGGCCGACCGCAGGGCCTCCTCCCGGTCGCCCAGGTTGGATCCTAGCGCGATGTACGCCGTGGCCATATCGCCAGGCGTTCGATCCGCCTGGCCGCTTCCTTTACCCGCGCGGTGGGGATGCTCAGCGAGAAACGGACGTACCCTTCCCCGCAGTCGCCGAACCCGACGCCCGGAGTGGCGACGATCGCCTCTTTTTGGAGGAGCTCGGAGGCGACTTCTCTCGATTTGCGTCCCTTCGGGATCGGGGCCCAAAGATAAAAGGTGGCTTTCAGCGGGGTGACCGGCCAGCCGGTCTTCCGGAGCGAGCGGTGCAGGCGGTCCCTGCGGGTCTCATAGATCCGGAGCATCCTCTTCAGGTGGGCGCCGGAATCCTGCAATGCCCGGACCCCCGCGACCTGGATCGCCTGGAATACCCCGGAGTCGATGTTGGACTTCACCTTCGCCAGCGCGGAGATCATCTCTTTGTTGCCGCAGACCCAGCCGATCCGCCAGCCGGTCATGTTGAAGGTCTTTGAAAGGGAATGGAACTCGATCCCGGTTTCTTTGGCCCCTGGCACCTGCAGAAAACTGGGGTGGCGCAGGCCATCGTACGTCAATTCTGAATAGGCGGCGTCGTGGCAGACCGGCACGCCGGTCTTCTGGCCGAACCGGACCAGGTCTTTGAAGAAGGAGAGATCGGCCGTTGCGGCGGTCGGGTTGTTCGGGTAGTTGAGGAAGAGGAGCTTCGCTCCCCGCGCCTGCTTCGCCAGCTGTCCTAGGTCCGGCAGGAAGGCGTTGTCGGCCAACAAGGGCACCGGCACCGGCCGGCCGCCGGCCAGGATCGTGCCGGTCCGGTACGGCGGATAACAAGGGTCCGGCACCAGCACCCGGTCGCCGGGGTTCACGTAAGCCAACGGCAGGTGGGCGATCCCTTCCTTCGAGCCGATGAGGGGCAGGACCTCGGTGGCTGGGTCGAGTACCACGCCAAACCGTTTTTTATACCAGCGAGCGATCGCGGCGCGCAGGACTTGGAGGCCCCGGTTGCTGGGGTACTGGTGGTTGCCCGCGTCCCGCAGTGCCCGGACCGCCGCCTTAAGAATAAACTCCGGCGTCGGCTCGTCCGGGTCGCCGACCCCCATGTCGATCACGTCCCTGCCCCGCCGGACCAAGTCATCCTTCATCCGGTCGATCTCGACGAACAGATAGGGGGGCAGGCGCGTGAGCCGTTGGGCGACCGGGATCATTTGTTCCGCTTCGTTTTTTCGATGGCGCTCACGAAGTCGTCCATGCCGTACCAGCCCGGCTTCTTCCAGAGCGTCCGGAAGTTCGCGGCCACCAGCAGGGCGCCCTGCGCGAAGACGCGCCGGTCGGTCGCTTCGTGCAGAAGCGTGATGTTTTCTGAGGGAGCGCGGAAGGTCACGGAGTGGACGCCGATCACCTCCCCTTCCCGCTTGGCTTCGATCTCCTCGTCCCGGATGAGCCAGCCGGTGGCTTTCAGCAGTTCTTCCGCCAGCGCCTTCGCGGTGCCGCTGGGTTTGTCCGCTTTCTTGGTGTGGTGGATCTCGGAGATGGTGGCCTGGACCCGATCGGCCAGGCCAAAGTCGAACAGCAGTTTGGAGAGGGAGGCGATCGTGCGCCGCACCACCACGATGCCGATCGACATGTTGGGGGACCAGAAGACCGGGATCCGGCGGGCCAGCTCCTGGAGTTCGGCCAGTTGGGCCGCGGTGAAACCGGTGGTGCCGATCACCACCGGGGTCTTGGCGGCGGCCGCGGCCCGGACGTTGGAGAGGGTGGCGGCGGGTGTGGTGAATTCGACGAGCAGGTCGGCCTCCCGCAGGGCTCCCGGGAGGTCATCGGAGACCCGCAGGGTCGGCTGGGCCGGAAGCGGTTTTCCGGTTTGCGGGTGGCCTTCGTGCTCCACGGCGCCGGCCAGCTTAAACCGGGCGGGGTCTTTGACCGCTTCTTCAGCGAGGAGGGTCCCCATGCGCCCGCAGCATCCAGTGATCACCAGCCGCGTCATAACAGTTTGTATGACCGCAGGACTTCTTTAAGCTTGGCCAGGTTAGCCGGGCTCATGGCGCACATCGGCAGGCGGAGCGTGGCGTCCGGGATCAGTTTCATCAACCCCATCGCGGTCTTGACCGGGATGGGGTTCGTCTCGATGAAGACCGCTTTCGTGATCGCCAGCAGCCGGTAATGAATCTTCCGGGCCTCCTCCAGCTTGCCCTTTTGGAAGGCCGCCACCATTTGAGCGACCTCTTTGGGCAGGATGTTCGCCACGACCGAGATGACCCCCGTGCCGCCGATCGCCATGACCGGCAGCGTCAGCCCGTCGTCGCCGGAGATCAGGGCGAACTTCTCGCCGGTGAGTGCTTTAATCCGGGACATCTGCTCCAGGTTTCCGCTCGATTCCTTGACGCCGGCGATGTTCCGGATCTTCGCGAGCCGCCCGAACGTCTCCGGCTCGATGTTGACGCCGGTGCGGGAGGCGATGTTGTAGATGACAATCGGGATCTCGACCGCCTCGGCGACCGTCCGGAAATGCTGGACGAGCCCTTCCTGAGTGGGTTTGTTGTAGTAGGGGGAGATCAACAGGGCGCCGTCGGCCCCCGCCCTCTGGGCGTGGCGCGTGAACCGCAGGGCCTCCTGCGTGTTGTTCGACCCAGTGCCCGCGATGACGTTTACCCGGCCGCGCGCGGTCTGGATCACCCTCTCGATCACCTGTTCGTGCTCTTCGTGCGAGAGGGTGGCCGATTCACCCGTAGTCCCGCAGGGTACAATCGCCGAGGTGCCGGACTTGACGTGGAATTCCACCAGCTTCTGCAGGGTGGCCACGTCCACTTCCCCGTCCCGGAACGGCGTGACCAGCGCCACCATCGAACCCTTCAGCCAGAGAGAGGCAGGCCCTTTCTTCATGGGCGGATCTCCCCTTGGAACAGGATGCGGGCCGGCCCTTCCAGGTAGAGCATTTCCCAGGGACGCCGGCCCTGGTGAAAACCGACCGAGAGCTCTTCCCCGCCGGCGGTTTTCACCCGCACCGGAGACGAAAGCCGGCCGAGCGCGGCGCCGATCAGGACCGACGCGACGGCCCCGGTGCCGCAGGCCAGCGTTTCCCCTTCCACTCCCCGTTCGTAGGTCCGGATGGAGATCCGGTGGGGAGATTCGATCTGGACCAGGTTCACGTTGGTGCCGGCCGGCTTGAAGACGCGGTGACGGCGGATGGCCGGGCCCAGGGTGCCTAAGTCCACCTTTCCCAAGTTGGAAGTGAGCAGGATCGCGTGAGGCACGCCGCTGTTGATCGCGTGCACCTGCAGTTTCTTCGCGGCATGGGTCAAGCGGATGCCCAGCCGCAGGCCCTTGGGCCGGCTCAGGTAAAGACGCACCCGGCCTCCGGACTTGATCTGCGCCCGCATGAGGCCGGCCCGCGTGTCAATCGTGATCTCCGCACCATTTCTGTGCTCTAGGTCATTTTGCGTGTGGAGGTACCAGGCCAGACAGCGCAGGCCGTTGCCGCACATCTCCGCCTCACTGCCGTCTGAGTTGAAGATCCGCATCCGGGCATCCGCCCTCTGGGAGGGCTGGACCACGAGGATGCCGTCGGCTCCGATCCCCCTCCGGCGGTCACACCATTCCCTAGCGAACCGCGGCAAACTCCCCGCGAACGGTTTCCGCCGCCGGTCCAGCAGGATGAAGTCGTTTCCGGTGCCGGCCACCTTGACGAACGGGACGGGGGTCATGAAAGGAAGCGGGGGAGCTTCTCCCCCCGGCTCAAGTCTTTCAGGGTCTCGCGGGAACGGGTGACGGCCCATGTTTTTCCCCGGACCATCACCTCGGCCGGCCGGGATCGGGCGTTGTAGTTGCTGGCCATCACGAAGCCGTAGGCGCCCGCGCTCATCACGGCCAGCAGGTCGCCGGACTGGAGCGGCGGCAGGGGCCGGTTCTTTCCGAGGAAGTCGCCGCTCTCGCAGACCGGGCCGACCACGTCGACGCGGACGGTTTTTTCTCCCGGTTTGGGCTCCCGCACCGGCTGGATCCGGTGGTAGGCCCCGTACAAGCTGGGCCGGATCAGGTCGTTCATTCCGGCATCCACGATGGCGAAGCGGCGTCCATGGCTTTCCTTTTGGTAGAGAACTCGGGTCAGCAAAATTCCGCTGTTGCCCACGATGTAGCGTCCTGGCTCCAGAATAACCTTGAGCTTGGCTCTTTGCAAGAGCGGCAGGACCGCGCGGGCGTACTCCCGCGGTGTCTGCGGTTCCTCCCGGTCATAGATGATGCCGAGGCCGCCTCCGATGTTCAGCGTGCCCATCGGGATTCCCTGCCGCCGGGCGAACGCCGCCAGATCGAGCGCTTTCCGGATCGCCGTGCGGAACGGGCCCGGCTCGAGGATCTGCGAACCGATGTGGATGTGCAGGCCGCCGAAGGTCAACCAGGGAAATTCCCGGTGCCGGCGCAGAAGCCGCTGGACGGTCTTCAATTCAATGCCGAACTTGCTGGCCTTGTGTCCCGTGGTGATGAAGGCGTGCGTGTGCGGGTCCACCTCCGGGTTGAGCCGGAGCGTGACGGGCTGGCGCCGGCGCAGTCCGGCGCAGACCCGGTGGATCTGCTCCAGCTCCTCTTCCGATTCCACGTTGAAGAAGAGGATGCCGGCCTTGACCGCCGCGGAGATCTCCTCGGTCCTCTTTCCCACCGAGGCGTAGACTATTTTTTTGGGGTCCGCGCCCGCGGTGAGGGCCTTGCGCAATTCCCCGCCGGAAACCACGTCGAACCCCGCCCCGGCCTTGGCCAGCGTCCGGAGGACCGCGAGCGATCCGTTGGCTTTCATGGCGAAGCAGATCAGCGCCTTGACCGGCTGGAACGCCTCTTCGATCTGCCGGTAATGGTCCAGGATGGTCCGCTGGCTATAGAGATACAGCGGTGTGCCGGTCTTCCGGACGATTTCATCGACCGGCACCTGCTCGCAATGGAGCCGTCCCCGGATGTATTGGAAGCGATGCATGGGGTTAGGCCTTCAGAGAGGACTTCCAGCGGCGGATCTGCCGGGCGACTTCGGAGGGGCGGGTACTGCCGGCGGATCGCTTCCGGGCGATGGAGGCGGACGGATTGAACATCCTCAGGACGTCCCGGCCGAAGGCCGGTGAGAATTTCCGGAAGGTTTCCGGCGGGAGTTGGCTCAGCCGCTTCCCCGCCCGGTTGGCATGGGAGAGCAGTTGGCCGACCACCCGGTGCGCCTGGGCGAACGGCAGACCTTTTTGAACGAGGTACTCCGCCAGGTCGGTCGCGTAGAGGGAATCGTCCCGGAGTTGGAGGGCCAATGCTATTTTGTTCCAGCGCAGGCCGGAAGCGCCGGCAGTGAGGACCTCCAGCATCCCTTCCGCTTTGTCGAGCGCCTCAAAAACGATCTCCTTGTCGATTTGGAGGTCCCGCTGATAGCCGGAGGGCAACCCTTTCAGCAGTGTGAAGAAGGAGGTTTGGCCGCCGATCAGTTTCGCTGAATTGGCCCGAATCAGCTCCAGAAAGTCCGGGTTCTGCTTCTGCGGCATCATGGAGCTCCCGGTCAGCATCCCTTCGTCGAATGAGAGAAAGCCGAATTCCAAGGTGGACCAGAGGATCCACTCCTCCGCGATCCGGGAGAGGTGCGTCCCCAGCAGGGCCAGCGCCGACACGATCTCCGCGGCGAAATCCCGGTCGGTCACCGCGTCGACCGAGTTCTGCTTGATGCCGGAGAATCCGAGCTCTTTGGCCACCGCGGCCCGGTTCACCGGCAGAGAGGTCCCGGTGAGGGCGCCGGAGCCGAGCGGGAGTTCCGCCAGCGTTCTCTGCCGCGCCGCTGCAAGCCGTTCCCTGTCCCGCTGGAACATCTCCAGGTAGCTCAGCAGGACATGGGAGACCAGCACCGGCTGGGCGTGCCGCCAATGGGTGTATCCCGGCATGGCCGTGCTCCCCGCGGCCTGCGCCTGCGAAAGGATCTTTTTCTGCAAAGCCAGGACGGCTCGGTCCAGTTCGGCGACCCCCCGGGCGCAATGCAGACGGAAAGAGGTGACCACCTGGTCGTTCCGGGACCGGGCCGTGTGGAGCCGCCCGGCCGCCGGGCCGGCCTTCTTCTCAACCAGCGTTTGGATTGCCGTGTGGATGTCCTCGGAAGCGGGGTCCAGCCGCAGTTTGCCCCTCTGCGCTTCCTTATATAAGGAAGTCAGCGCCCGCACCAGCCGCGCCGAATCCTTGCGCGGGATGATGCCGGATTTCCCCAGCATCCGGGCATGCGCGATGGAGCCGAGCAGGTCCTCCTGCGCCATCCGCCGGTCCACGTCCAAGGAATGGGTGAACCGCTCCACGGCGCGGGAGGTGGCTTTGGAGAAGCGGCCTCCCCACAGTTTCCGGGACGGGCCGCTCATTTCTTGATGTACGGCAGGCCCCAGAGGGCGATGAACCCGGCCGCCGCCTTTTGATCGAAGGAATCTTCCCCTCCGTAGGTGGCCCAGGATTTTGCGTAGCGGGAATAGGGAGAGCGCCGGCCCACGGGGGTGCAATTGCCCCGGAACAGCTTCACCCGCACGGTGCCGCTCACCCGCGCCTGACTGCTCTCGACGAAGGCGTCCAGCGCCGACTTGAGCGGCGTGAACCAGAGCCCGTCGTAGATCATGCGGGCGTACCTCTGCGAGATGCTCTCCTTGAAGGAAAGCATCTCCCGGTCCAGCGTCAGGTGCTCCAGCTCCCGGTGGGCCGCGTGAAGGATCGTGGCGGCCGGCGCCTCGTAGACCTCGCGCGACTTGATGCCGACCAGCCGGTCCTCCATGAGGTCGCTCCGGCCTACGCCGTGCGCGGCGCCGATCCGGTTGAGTTGGCGGATGATCTCGATCAGCGGGGCCGGCCGGCCGTTGACCGACACCGGGACCCCCCGCTCAAAATCGATCCGGATCGTCTGTGCTTTGGCCCGGGCCCGGGCCGGGTCTTTAGTCCACCGGTAGGCCTCGGGCGGCGGTTCCGTCCAGGGATCTTCCAGGGGGCCGCTTTCGATCGCGATGCCCCAAAGGTTTTGGTCGAGCGAGTAGAGGGAGTCCTTCTTCGGTGGGATCGGTATCTTCCTCTGTTCGGCGTACTCCACCTCTTCCTGCCGGGATTTCATCTCCCATTCCCGGACCGGCGCTATGATCTGGAGCCGGGGGTTCAGGATCCGCAGGGAGACCTCGATCCGGACTTGGTCGTTTCCCTTGCCGGTACAGCCGTGCGCGACCGCCGCCGCCCGCTCGCGCGAAGCGGTCTCGGCGAGCGCTTTGGCGATCAGCGGCCGGCTGAGCGCCGTGGCCAGCAGGTATTTCCCCTCGTAAACCGCGCCGGCTTTGAGCGCCGGCAGGATGTACTCCCGCGCGAACGGGACCCGCAGATCCTGCACGATCACCTTTTCGGCGCCGCAGGCAATCGCCCGCTTCTTGACGGGGCCGAAGTCCTCCCCCTGCCCGACGTCACAGCAGAAGGCGACCACCCGCCAGCCGGCTTCAGTGAGCCACCGGATGCAGACGGAGGTGTCCAACCCGCCGGAGTAGGCCAAGACCACCTTGTTGGAAGAGGCAGAAGGTTTCATCGCGTGAGCAGTTTTAGGAGGATCGCTTTCTGCACGTGAAGGCGATTCTCCGCTTGATCATAAACGATCGACTGCCGGCTGTCCATGACCTCATCGGTCACCTCTTCTCCCCGGTGCGCCGGAAGGCAGTGCATGAAGAAAGCGCCCCGCCCGGCCGATTTCATCCTCCGGGAATCGACCCGGAACCCCTGGAACGCTTTCTGCCGCCGCAGTTTCTCCTGCTCCTGCCCCATGCTGGTCCAGACATCGGTGTAGACCACCGAGGCCCCGCGGACCGCCTGGGCCGGGTCGCGCGTGATCTCGATCCGGGCCCCGCTCTTCTTCGCTTCCCGTCCGGCCCACCGGGTCACGTCCGGGGCCGGCTCATAGCCCTTGGGGGCCGCGATGGCCAAGTGGACGCCCAGCAGGGCGCATCCTTCCATCAGAGAATGGCAGACGTTGTTGCCGTCCCCAAGGTAGGCGATCTTGACCCCCTGGAGTTTCCCGGTCTTCTCCAGCACCGTGAACAGGTCGGCCAGCGCCTGGCAGGGGTGGCTCGTGTCCGAGAGCCCGTTGATCACCGGGATATCGGAATACCGGGCCATCTCCTCCACCTCGGCGTGCCGGAAGGTGCGGGCGACGATCCCATCCAGGTAGCGGGAGAGGACCCGCGCCACATCCTTCGGCGCTTCCCTCTTTCCCTCCTGCAGTTCCACCGGGCCGATGTAGAGGCTCTGCCCGCCCAGCTGGGCCATGCCGACCTCGAAGGAGACCCTCGTCCGAACGGACGGCTTCTGGAACAGGAGCCCCAGCGTTTTTCCGGCCAGCGGCTGCGCAGAAGCGCGTGGCGGCGCATCCTCTAGCGCCGGCCTCCGGGAGAGGTGCTTCCGGTCCTGCTTGAGCTCCGAGGTGGTCCGGAACAACTGCAGGATGGAAGCGCGGTCCATCTCCTGCAGGGTGACCAAATGCTGCGGCTTCATGAGGATTGCTCCACGGCGGTCATCGCCTGATCCAGCAGTTTCATTCCTTGGTCGATTTCCTTTTTTGTGATGGTCAGCGCCGGGTACATCCGGAGCACCCTCTCCTGGGTGCAGTTGATCAGCAGGCCCAGCCGGAGCGCTTCCTTAACTACCGGCGCGCCGGGCCGGTCCAGCTCCACACCCAGCATCAGCCCCAGCCCCCGGATCTCCCGGATCAGCGCCGGGTGGGTTCTCTTCAGCTTCAGCAGCTGCTTGAGCAGGTACTCTCCTTGCCGCCGGCCGTTTTGAAGGAGCGGCCCTTTTCGCAGTATCTCAATCGTCGCCAGCCCGGCGGCGCACACCAGCGGGTTGCCGCCGAACGTGGTGGCATGGCTCGCCTTCTCCCAGATATCGGAGATATGCAGCCCAGCGATCAGGATGCCGATCGGCAGTCCCCCGGCCGCCGGTTTGGCCAGCAGGAGGATGTCCGGCACCACGCCGTAGTGCTGCCAGCAGAACATCCTGCCGGTCCGTCCCATGCCGCTGGAGATCTCGTCGAAGATCAACAGCATCTTCCGGTCGTCGCACAATTTCCGGAGCCCCCGGAGGTATTCCTTGGACGCGACGTGGATGCCGCCTTCTCCCTGAAGGGGTTCCACCATGACGGCCGCCGTCTCCGGCCGGACCGCCTCTTCGACCGCTTTCAGGTCGTTGAACGGGACGTGCCGGAACCCGGGCGGGACCGGCTCGAAGCTCTTCTTGTGTTTCGGCTGGCCGGTGGCGGCCATCGCCCCCAGTGTCCGGCCGTGGAACGACTGTTCCATCGTGATGATTTCCCACCGGGCCGGGTTGCCGAACTTTCGGACCAGCTTGATCGCCGCCTCGACCGATTCCGCGCCGCTGTTGGAGTAGAAAACCTTGCCCGGGAAACTGCTCTTGACCAGCGCCTCCGACAGCCGGGCCTGCGGCTCGTTGTAAAAGGTGTTCGGCACATGGATCAGCCGTCCCACTTGGGTTTTCACGGCTTTCACCACCGCCGGGTGGCAGTGTCCCAGCGCGTTGGTCCCCCAGCCGGGGAACAGGTCCAGGTATTTTCGTCCTTCGGCGTCCCAGAGCCAGGAGCCCTTGGCCCGAGCGGCGCAGATCCCCAGCCGGTTGTAGACCGGGATCGCGTAGCGGTCGTAGAGGGCCGCGACCTGTTTGGTTTTCATCGCGTCATCTCCGTTCCGATCCCCCGGTCGGTAAAGATCTCCAGCAGAAGCCCGTGCGGGACGTGGGCGTCGATCATGTGGGTTTTTCGGACGCCTCCCTCCAGCGCGTGCATGCAGGCCTTGGTTTTCGGGATCATGCCGCCCACGATCACCTCTTTCCGGATCAGCCCCCTGGCTTTTTGGGTCCCTAAGGTGGTGACCAGCTCTCGCCGGGAACCGTTCGTCTGTAGGATCCCCGGCACGTCGGTCATCAGCACGAATTTTTCCGCCCGCAGGCCCGCCGCCAGGGCCGCCGCCGACTCATCGGCGTTGACGTTGTAGGGCTGGCTGTTCCAACCGATCCCCACCGGGACCACCACCGGGATCACGCCGAGGGAGAGCAGGCGCTGGACCGGCCCCGTGTTGACGCCGGTCACCTTCCCGACGTAGCCAAGGTCGGCGCCGGGAACGGAGTATTTCTCCGCGCGGATGAGCCCCGATTCCGAGCCCAGCAGGCCCTGGGCCCGCGCGCCCAGTGAGCGCAGTTCCTTCACCAGCATCCGGTTGACGCCGGTCAGGGAGCGGATCACCATCTTCAGGGTTTGGGCGTCGGTGACCCGAAGTCCCTGCACGAACCGGGGCGCCTTCCCTTTCCGGCTCATCTGTTTTGAGATTTCCGGCCCGCCACCGTGCACCAGCACCGGGCGGATGCCGGCGACGCTCAGGAAAACGATGTCCTGCAGGATCGAGCGCCGGAGAACGGCGTCGGAGATGACCGAGCCGCCGTATTTCACGACGACGGTTTTGCCCCGGAACGCCTGCAGGTAGGGCAAGGCCTCCAGCAGGACGTCGGCTTTCCGGACGACCCCGGCCGGGATCTGGTGCGCCTTAAGAGGTATACTTCGCATTGATCTTCACGTAGTTTTCAGTCAGATCCCCGCTGAGCACTTGAGCCCCGGCGTTTCCCCTTCCGAGATCCACCTCCATCCGGACCTCCGGCTGGTCCACCTGTTTCAGCAGTGCCGTTCTTGAAACGGAAGCCGGTTCCCCGGCCCGGAAGACGGTGATCTGCCCCAGCCGGATGGTCAGCCGGCCGGCTTGAAACGGAACGCCGGCCGCGCCCACGGCCGCCGCGATCCGTCCCCAGTTGGGGTCCCTCCCGGCGACCATCGTTTTCACCAAAAGGGAGTTGGCCACCTGCCGGGCCGCTTTTCGTGCCTCGGGCACGCTGGCCGCGCCGGTAATCTTGACCGTGAAGAGCCGCGTCACTCCTTCTCCGTCCCGCACGATCTCGCGCGCCAGCGCCGCGCAGACCTGATGCACCGCTTCCAGGAACTGCCGGTGAGCGGCTGTGCCCACGCGGATCGGAGTGGTCTCCGCGGCGCCGTTGGCCAGCAGCAGCACCATGTCGTTCGTCGAGGTCTCTCCATCCACGGTGATGGAGTTGAAGGTTTCCGGCACGGCGCGCCGCAGGGCGTCTTTCAGCACGGCCGGCTGGGCCGTGACATCGGTGGTCAGGAAGCAGAGCATCGTCGCCATGTTTGGGGCGATCATGCCGGACCCCTTGGCGATCCCGCCCACGGTCACCACCTGCCCGCCGATCTTCCACCGGACGGCGCTCTCCTTCGGCCGGGTGTCGGTGGTCATGATTGCTTCCGCTGCCGAATAAGACCCGGTTCGCTTCAGCTGGGCCCGGGCATCCCGGACCCCTTTCCGGACCTTTTCCATCGGCAGGGGGACCCCGATCACTCCGGTGGAGGCGACCAGTACCTCCTCCGCCGGGATGTTCAGCAGTCCGCCGGCCAACTCGGCTGTCGAGCGGCAATCTCGCTCGCCCCGCCGCCCGGTACAGCAGTTGGCGTTTCCGCTGTTGGCGACAATGGCCCGCGCCCAGCCTCCGCGCAGGACCCGCTCCGCCCAATCAACGCAGGGGGCCCGCACCCGGTTGGTGGTAAGCATCCCCGCCGCGGCGGCCGGCCGGTTGGACACGATCAGCGCCAGGTCCTTGCCCCGCTTTTTGAGCCCGCAAAAGACACCGCCGGCGGCGAACCCGATCGGCGCGGTGACTCCTCCCTGAGCGGTTTCCATGTCAGCTCCCGGATCTCGGCAGGAGCGCCGTGGTTTCGGGCCAGCCCATCAGGAGGTTCATGTTCTGGACCGCCTGCCCTGCCGCCCCCTTGCCCAGGTTGTCGATCGCCGAGAGCAGGATCGCCCGCTTGCCCGTCCGGTCCAGGTGCAGTCCGATGTCGCACCGGTTAGTGCCGGCGACCGATTTCACCTGCGGCCAGACCCCCTTGGGGAGGACCCGGAGGAACGGCTCTTCCTTATATCTGCGCTCATAGAGGGCCCGCAGGGCGGTTTCTCTCATTTTCTTCCGGAGGGAGACGTAGATTGTGGCGTAAATTCCCCGGTCCATCGGCGCCAGGTGCGGGACGAAAATCAGCGGCATGCTCCGGCCGGCCAGCCGGCCCAGCTCCTGCTCCATCTCCGGCACGTGTTGATGCCCGTCCACCTTGTAGGCCCGCAGGTCTTCGTTGACCTCGCAGAACATCAGGTCTTGTTTGGCGGAACGCCCGGCTCCGGTCACGCCCGATTTGGCGTCCACGATCACGCTCCCGGGAAGGAGCAGGTTCTTTTCCGCCAGGGGGGCCAGCGCCAACAGCGTGGCCGTCGGGTAACAGCCGGGGTTGGCGATCAGCCGCCGGCCGTGGATCTCTTCCCGGTTCAGTTCCGGGAGACCGTAGCATGCTTGCGCGATCCAGGGAACGGCCGTGTGGGCGAAGCCGTACGCCCGCCGGAACACCGAAACCGACCGGATCCGGAAATCGCCGCTGAAATCGATGATCCGCAGATCCGTGTTCTTCAGCAGTGCCGGGGCTATGCTCATCGCTTCCCCGTGCGGGAGCGCCAGGAAAAGCAAATCGCATCGCCGAGTGGCTTCCTTGGGATTGAACGGAAGGATTTTCAGCCCCCGGAGGCCGGATTCCACGGGCAACCTGAGCCGCCGGCTGCCGAGGTAGGAGACCAGGGCATGAGGGTGCCCCCGCAGGATCTTCAGCAGTTCCTGCCCCGCGTAACCGGTGACCCCGACAATTCCGATCCGTGTTTTCATGGGTCTCCCTGAAAAGAAAGAAGACCTACCCTGACAGGATAGGTCTATCTCATTAGACCAAGCGCGGAATTAGCGCTTGGTCCACTGGAAACGCTTGCGGGCTCCCTTTTGTCCGTATTTTTTCCGTTCTCTTTTTCTCGGGTCCCGCGTGAGCAGTCCCGATTTCCGGAGCGGCGGTCTTAAGCCCTGGTCCTGCTCGCAGAGGGCCCGCGCCAATCCATGCCGGAGCGCTCCGGCTTGGCCCGCCAGCCCGCCGCCCTCCACCTGCGCGGTGCAGTCGTACCTTTGCAGGGTCTGGGTCAGCACCAGGGGTTCCTTCACGAGCACCTGAAGTGCCAGCCGCGGGAAGTAGTTCTCCATCGTCCGGTTGTTGACCAAGATCCGCCCATTCCCGGGTTTCAGCGTTACCTTGGCGACTGCTTCCTTCCGGCGTCCGGTGAAGATCGTTCTGCTCATTTGGATTTGGGCTCCGGTTTTTGCGCCGTGTGGGGATGGTCCGCTCCGGCATAGATCCTCAACCGCTTGGCGGCCCGCCGGCCGAGAGGGTTCTTCGGCAGCATGCCGACGATGGCCCGGTGGAGCGCCTCCGTGGGCCTGCGTTCCATCAAGCGCCGCAGGGGTTCCCTTTTCAGGCCGCCGGGGTATCCGGAGTAGGACTGGTAAATTTTGGTGTCCATCTTGGTGCCGGTGACCCGGACCTTCCCGGCGTTGATCACGATGACCCCGTCCCCGCAGTCCACGTGCGGCGTGAAGATGGTTTTGTGCTTGCCCCGCAGGAGTCCCGCCACCTGGGTAGCCAACCGGCCCAGGATCTGGCCTTCCCCGTTCAGCAGGTGCCAGCCCCGCGGGACATCGTCATGTTTCGCCGTATAGGTTCGTGTTCTCAGCATGAGATTTCTGTGGAAACGTTTATTTTACGTCACTCTTTCGAGGGCGGCAAGTAGAAATCCATGCCGGCCCAGTCCGACCCCTTGAGCACCTCGATCTTGATCTGGACGGATTTCCCGGCCGTTGGAGGAGGCAGGGAGCCGGACAGGAATTCCCCGCCCGGAGAGGACTCGAAGTATCCGGTGAGCGGTTTCGGGCCGTCCGGGTCCAGCGTCCACCGGCCCTGCAGTCCCCGCGTGTCCATCGGGAGGTTGTGGTGGTCGCCGACGTAGAGCGCCAGCCGGCCGCCCGGTTCCCGGACCAGCTCGTAATGGTAGATGTCGTTGGCGTCCCCGAAGTACCCGCCGTGGCGCGGCGCGTGCTGGGCGGTCGCTTCCATCGCGGCGGAGAGCGTGAAGTCGGTCCCCATCGCGACGAAGAACCCGACCAGGAGCCCGATCGAGACAATCGCCTCCCCCTTGAGTTGGCGGCCCAGGTGCAGGAGCTCGCCGATGATATAGAGGATGGTGCCGGCCGCCAGCGCGAGGCAGAAGACCTCGGCCGGTTTGCTGACCCAGGCGGACCCCGCCGCCGCCCCGATGAACGTGGGCCCGCCCGCGATCACCGCGCAGAGCCCCAGGAATCCCCAGCTGGCTTTGTGCCCCGACAGCGGGGCCGCGATCCCGAACCCTTCGGTGGCGTTGTGCAGGGCGAAACCAATCGCCAACAGCCAGGCCAACTGCGTGGCGCCGGCGGCATACCCCTGCCCGATTGCCAGTCCTTCACTGAGGTTGTGGAGCCCCAGCCCGACCGCGATCATCAGCGCCAGCTGTTTTGCCCTCCGGCCGGGATTGGACTGCTGGTCCTTCGCGGAGCCGATGTACTTCTGCTCGAACCAGACCAGGGACAGCAGACCCAGGGAAAAGCCGACCACGAACAGGGCTCCGTAACGGTACGCGGGTCCCAAGCCGGCGCCGCTCACCACGCCCCCTTCCACCATCTCCTCGATCTGTTCGATCAGGTGCCCGGTGATCTCCACCAGCAGGAAGATCAGGATCCCGGTGGAGAGCGCGTTGAGGAACGCCTTGACCTTGGGGGAAACCTTTCCCAGCTTTGCGATCGGCAGGCCGAGCACGATCGTCGCCCCGGCGAAGAGACCCAGCAGCGAGGGGGAGAGGGCGATCATCAGAATTCGATCTCCACGATGCTCTTCAGCTGAATGTCATCGGCCGGACCGGTCAGCCCGAAGGCCGGCCCGAACAGGATGCGCGCGTGCGGCGACGGGTTGTAGGCGATCACCGGCATCAGCTGGAACTCATGTCCTCTCCGGAGTGGGCCGAAGTCTCCCTGATCTCCGAGCGTCTCCTTAATCTCCAGGCCGGCCCGGAGGTTCGGCTTGACCGCGTAGCTGACGCCGGCCGTGTACTCCCATTGCAGGTCCTCATGCTCGTTGATCTTCCTCTCCGTGATCAGGTTGCCGACGATGTTCCAGGGCCCGAAATCCTTGCTGAGGATCAGCTTGGCCTCCAGCTCGTCACCGCGGGCATCCCGGTGGCCATCCGGGTTCTTGTACTCGCCGTAGAGAGCGATGTCCACCGGCAGTTCCCCGCTCTCGAAGAAGCGGTACTTGGTTTCGATCTTGAAAGCATCCCGCTTCCAATCGTCGGAGCGGTCCCAGTTGAAAACCTCATAGTAGGCCAACTGTAAACGGTTGGTCAAGCCGTACTCCAGCTCGATCTGGTGCTGGGAGTTGAAGGTATTGTCGTTTTCCGACTCCGGCATCTTGAAGTCGTTGTACAACTCCACCTCGAACTCTCCCTTCTTCGTGGTGTGGTAGCCCTGGTTGAAGATGTAATCGCGCATGTGCGCGTGGGCCGGGACCGGGTTGGCGGCCAGGAAGACCCCTGTGATCAAAACAGCTGAAAATAAGCGTCGCATCGTTTTCTCCGAAAAGGCCGGCGACTCCCGGGTGGGGGTGGGTCAACCGATGGGTTGTTCTTCTATGCCGCCGGTGAGTCCGGTCGGCAGGCGGATCTTTTCCAATCGTTCGATCCGGACCAGCTTGCCGTCATGGACGGTCAGCTGGACCGTTCCGTAGCGCAGGTCCTTCAGCGCTTCCTGGAGTGCCGTCAGTACTGGAGGGGCCAGCGTGCTCATTTGCCTCGCACGCACCGGGCCGCTTTGTAGCCGCAGTTGCACACCGTGCATTTGCTCTCCGGGTCCACATCGGCCGGCATGTAGCAGTTGCAGTGCTTGCAGAGCAGAACCATCTCGTCCGGATGGAGCCGGGCCGTGCGGACCGCCGGATCGCGGGCACATCCGGCCAGCGCCAGCAGGGCCAGCGCGAGCGCGGCGGCCTTCACCGGGAGCGCCCCTTGGAGCAGTCGCGGCAGCGGCCGAAGATTTCGTGGCGGTGCCAAAGGGCCTCGAAGCCGTGCTTGCGGATCGCCTCGTCCTGGAAATGCTCCATGCGGGGGCTCTGGAACTCGAGGATTCGGCCGCACTCCACGCAGATCATGTGGTCGTGGTGCGGGCGGTCGGCCTTTAGCTCGAACTTTGACCGGCCGCGGGCGGTCTCCACCTCGGCCACGAGCCCGCACTCCTGCAGGAGCTTTACGGTGCGGAAGACGGTGGCCCGGCCGATCGTCGGGTCTTTTCGTTTCAGCGCGTCGTAGATCTCGTCGGTGTCCAGGTGGCGCTCAGCCGCCATCAGGTGTTCCAGGATCGATTTGCGCTGGCGCGTCATGCTCAGCCCCTTGCGCTTGAGGTGCTCCTCGAAGTTGGACAAAATGGAGGAGAGCCAGCGGCGATGCTGAGCCGGCTGGCGCGTGTGCTTGGGGAACAGGATGACTTCGGCGGCGTGGGTCATATGAAATTGAGATCGAGTCTCATTCTCTACCCAGCGCCCGTTTTTTGTCAAGCAGAATTATTTCCGCCCCTCCCCCCGGATCGGGGCTTAGCCCGGCCACGCGGTTTTGGATCTCGGGGTGGCGCGGGGCGGGCACCCGGACGACGGCAGAGGGCCGACGTATCAGTGCTAGCCACTCCGGAATGGCGGCACATGCTGAACTGTACGCCGTTCCATGGAGATCACCGCTGGTTCGGGTGCATCAACCCGGCTCTTTACCAAGTTACTGACAATGAGGCATCCGTCCAGGCCCGGCCTAGTAGCGGACGGAAAGCAGGCAGAGGCCCTTAGCGGGGGCCGTGGGAGGGATGGCCGGCCTCTTCCCCTTGCCTATCTCGATCAGCAGGCCGGCGATCCGGCGGACCATGTGATAAAGGAAGCCGTCGCCCCGCACCTCCAGCGTGACCCGGGGGCCCTCTTTTGTCAGAGAAATCTTCTGCAGGGTTCGCACCGTGGAGCGGACCGGCCGGCCGGAGGAGTGAAATGCCTTGAAGTCGCGCCGCCCGGCCAGCGCGCGGGCCGCCCGCCGCATCGCGGGGAAATCCAGCCGGTCCCGCACGTGGTGCAGCTGTTCCCTGCCGAAGAGTGGGCGCAGAGGATCGTTCCAGATCTGGTAGCGGTAGAGCTTGGACTTTGCCGAGTAGCGGGCGTGGAAGCGGGCCGGAGCGATCTGGACCGAGCGGATCAGCACTTCTTCTGGCAGGATCGCGTTGAGCGCCTTTTGGATTTCCTTGGAGGCCAGGCGGGTCCGGACGTTGGCGTGGGCCACCTGGCCCACCGCGTGGACGCCGCTGTCGGTCCGGCCGGCGCCGGTGACGGGGACCGGTTTCCCGGTCAGCTGTTGGAGCGCCGCTTCCAGGACCCCCTGCACCGAGCGGCCGCTCTTTTGTTTTTGCCAGCCGACGAAGCGGGTGCCCTCGTAGGCCAGCGTGATTTTTAGGATCACCGAATGAGGAGTTCGGCGATCTGGACGGCGTTGAGGGCGGCCCCTTTGCGCAGGTTGTCGGAGACGATCCAGCAGGCGAAGGCGTTCTTCTGGATGGGGTCCGGCCGCAGGCGCCCGATAAACACCTCGTCCTTGTGGGCCGCCTCCGCCGGCATCGGGTAGCCGGGCTCTTCGACGAATTTCAGGCCGGGACTTTCCCGCCACAGTTTTTTCAGCTCATCAGCACTCGCCGGCCGCTCGGTTTCGAAGTAGACCGATTCTGAGTGGGCGTGCTCCACCGGCACTCGCACCGCGGTCGCGTTGATGGAGAGGGAGGGCTCGTGCAGGATCTTTTGTGTTTCCTTGACCAGCTTCCATTCCTCGCTGGTGTAGCCCAGCTCCTGGAACGGCCCGATGTGGGGGATGACGTTTCCCTGAATCCTCTGCGGCAGGGCCGACGGAGGCGGCAGGGGGTTCCCGCTCGCGGCCGCTTCGGTTTCGGCGGTCAGCGCCTCGACCGCCTTGCTTCCGGCGCCGGAGGCGGCCTGATAAGTGGAAACGATGATCCGCTGGATCCGGAATTTCCGGTGGACCGGTGCGAGCGCCATCACCATCTGGATCGTGGAGCAGTTTGGGTTGGCGATGAGCCCGGCGTGGCCGCGCAGGTCCTCGGGGTTCACCTCCGGCACCACGAGAGGCACCTTCGGGTCCATCCGGAAGTCGGCGCCGTTGTCGATGCAGACCGCGCCGGCCCGGATCGCCTCCTGCGCGTAGGTCACGGCGGCCCCCTTCTCCCCTTCGGTCCCGGCGAACAGAACGATCTCCTGCCCGCGGAACGACTCGGGCGAAACCGCCTGCACGGAATAAGAAGTGCCGTCCACCTGCAGGATCCGGGCGGACCGGGCCAGCACGGTGAGTTTTGCGATGGGGAACTTCCTCTGCGCCAGCACCCGCAGGAGTTCGATTCCCACGGCCCCGGCACCCACAACGCAGACGTTATACGCGGATTTAGAGGGCAGCAACAACCAGGTCCCCCACCTCGGTGGTGGAGTACCCCATCTTGCCGGCGGCCAGCGACTTGAGCTTTGTGGCGGTCACGCTTTGCACCGCCTGCTCGACCCTCTGGGCGGCGCCGCGCTCCCCCAGGTGTTCCAGCATCATGCCGAGCGCGGCGATTGCGGCCAGCGGGTTGATGACGTTCTTGCCGGCGTACTTCGGGGCCGAGCCGCCGATCGGCTCGAACATGGAAACCCCCTTGGGGTTCAAGTTGCCGCCGGCGGCGATGCCGAGGCCGCCCTGGATCATGGCGCCTAAGTCGCTAATGATGTCGCCGAATAGGTTATTGGTCACGATCACGTCGAACACCTCGGGTGACTTCACCATCCACATGACCAGCGCGTCCACGTGGGAGTAGTCGGTCGTGATCTCCGGGTACTCCTTCCCGACCTCTTCGAACGCGCGGGCCCAGAGGTCATGCGCGTAGGTCAGCACGTTGGTTTTGGCGCAGAGCGTCAGCTTCTTCTTGCCGTCCCGGTTCTTGGCGAAGTCGTAGGCGTACCGGATACAGCGCTCCACCCCCTTGCGGGTGTTCAGGTCCACCTGCAGGGCCACCTCGTCCGGAGTCCCCTTCTTGAAGGTCCCGCCGATGCCGGCGTAGAGCCCCTCGGTGTTCTCCCGGACCACGACAAAGTCGATATGCTCCGGGCCCTTATCCTTGAGCGGGGTCCAGACGCCGGGATAAAGCTTCACCGGCCGCAGGTTGATGTACTGGTCCAGTTCGAACCGGATCCGGAGCAGGATCCCCTTTTCCAGGATGCCCGGCTTCACGTCCGGGTGGCCGATTGCCCCCAGATAAATGGCCGACATCCCCTTGAGTTCCTCGACCACGGAATCGGGCAGGGTCTCGCCGGTCTTGAGGTACCGCTCGCCGCCGAGGTCGTAGGGGATCAGGTCGACGTCGAAGCCGCTCTTCTCGGAGATGGCCTGCAGGACCTTGATCCCTTCCTTCACCACCTCCGGCCCGGTCCCATCGCCGCCGATCACCGCGATCTTGTAGACGCGTCCCATTAGGAGCCCCCTCCGAAACTTGGCGCTAGCCGCGTTGCGTGCACCAGGCGGCCAGATCCAAGGAACGATGACGAAGGCGTGCTGACCATGAAAGCACGTCGAGGAAGAGTGACGCAGGAGATGGCCGCCTGCCGCCGCAACCCGAAGGGCTGGGCTGAAATGCTTCGCATTGCTTCGTCGCTCGTCGTCACCGTATCTTGTTCCATGATACGTCTCCTCCTCCCTCCTTGCCCTGCTCGCATTTGAGTCCAGCGCGGCCGCGCCAAGTTTCGGAGGGGGCTCATTTTCCGATCCTCCCGGTTTCAGGGCTGGAAGCGGTGGCGTACGGTTTCTGCGGGATCCGCCCGGCCTGGTACGCCAGGCGACCCGCCTCGACCGCCAGTTTCATCGCGCGGGCCATCCGCGCCGGGTTCTTGGCGCCGGCCACCGCCGTGTTCATCAGCACGCCGTCGGCTCCCAGCTCCATGGCGACGGCGGCATCGGAGGCGGTGCCGACTCCGGCATCCACGATCACCGGCACCTTGACCGCTTCCTTAATAAAGCGGATGTTCAGCGGGTTCAGGATCCCCTGCCCGGAGCCGATCGGGGCGGCCAGCGGCATCACGCAGCATGCGCCCGCCTCCGCCAGCCGTTTCGCCATCACCGGGTCGTCGTTCGTGTACGGCATCACGGTGAACCCTTCCTTAACGAGCTGTTCAGTCGCTTTCAAGAGGGCCAAGGTATCCGGCAGGAGGGTGCGGGGATCTCCGATCACCTCCAGCTTGATCAGGTTCGACCATCCGGCCGACTGCGCCAGGTGCGCGGTGCGGACCGCCTCCTCGGCGGTGTAGCAGCCGGCCGTGTTGGGAAGAATCTTGTACTTCTGAGTGTCTAGATAGCCCAGCACCGGGTCGGAGGCCGGAGAAGCCAGATTCACGCGGCGGACCGCCACGGTGACCATCTCGGTGCCGGATTCCTCCAGCGCCCGGCGCATCACCTCCGGCGACGGGTATTTGCCGGTCCCCAGGATCAAGCGGGACCGGAGCGTGTAGGGCCCGATTTTAAGAAGGTCGGTTGTCTGTTCGGTCTCTAACATGGCGGTCATTATACCAAATCAGGCGGGCGCCCGGAGTCGCCGGTTGAGCCCGTACCAGCCGCAGCAGCGGACCCAGATCCCCGCCGGGTTCGAAGCCCGGCCGTGCATCGTGATCCGGCGCAGGGCCCAACGGTCCGGCGGGAACCGTTCGAACCCGCGGTTCGTGGTGCACCCGCCCCGGTAGCCGGCTTTGCGCACCGCTTCCAGCACGGCGGCGCTGTACCCGCCGCCCGGGTAGCTGATGAATTCCGCGGGCAGGCCCAGCTCTTCGATCTTCCGTTTTGATTCCCGGAGCGTCCGCTCCAGCTGGGGCGGATCCAGGGACGGCAGGTACTCGTGCCGGAGCGCGTGACTGCCGAAGGAAATCCCCGCCGCGGCCATCTGCTTGATCTGCTGGGGCGCCAGGAACCCGGGCCAGCCGATCTCGCCGACGGTCAGGAAAATGGTCGCCGGGATTTTCCAGCGGGCCAAGATCGGGAAGGCGAAGGTAAAGTTGTCATCCGTCCCGTCATCAAACGTGACCGCCACCGCCCGCTCCGGCAGGGGCTTCCCCGTCTCCAGAGATTCGATGACTGCCGAAAGGGGCACCGGCTTCCAGCGTTCGGCCAGGATCCTCATCTGCTTCTCGAACTCTTCCGGAAAGATGACCGGCGTTTCGGAGGACAGGATCGGCTGGACCCGGTGATAGGCCAGCACCGGCGGGTACCACCACTTTTTTAGTTTTTCTTGCCACATACCAGCAGGTACCTCCCGTCCCCGCCGCCGCGTTCCAACAGGGAGAGCTCCGTCCGGAACAGCTGGTCCCTCTGTTCCTCGGAGAAGTGTTCGTGGTTGACCGTGGTCAGCCCGACCGGGACGATCTCCAGGATCTCCACGCCCAGCCCTTCATAGGTTCGCCGCAATTCCTTCCGGTCTTGCCAATTGTAGTAGGAGCCGTCCACCGTCCCTTCCCCACTGGTTTCCTTTTGATAAAAGCCGGGCGGCCGGTGGGAGATAAAACAGAGCCCGCCCGGCCGGATCAGCCGGATCAACCCGGCCAGCAGTTTCCGGTGGTTGTCCCGTAGGTAGAGCACCTCGTTGCAGAGCACCGCGTCGAAACCACCCGGCGCCTGCTTCGGGAGCCATCTCCCCAAGTCGGCCCGGATCAGCTCCAGCGCGGCGCCCTCTTTCCTTGCGTGCAGTCGCGCTTTATGCAGGCCGACGCCGGAGGTGTCCACGCCGGTCACCCGGTGGCCTTCCTTCGCCAGCGGGATCGCCAGCCGCCCCGCCTGACAGCCGGCGTCCAGCAGGTTCAGCGGCCGGGCCATCCCCTGCTCCCGAAGGACCCGCAGGATGTGGTGGAGGTAAAGCCGGGCGTTGAATCGCTCCCCGCCGTTCAGGTACATGTCGTAATAGCCCGGCTCGTCCAGCGTGATTGCGCGGCGGATCTTGCGGAGGAGTTTATGCATCCGCCGGCGCCACCTTCAGGTAGGGGATCAGCGGCAGGCACAGCAGGGTCGCCGTCCCGGAGATGAAGACGAGCCAGTTGTACCCCACGAGGTCATACAGTTTTCCTCCCACCACGTTGGAGAGGAACATCCCGAGATTCAGGACGGAGGTGATCAGGGCGAAGACGGTGGCCTCCTTTCCCTTCGGGCAGATCCTCGCGGAGAAATCCATGACGATCAGCTGGATCGCCATGCTGAAGACCCCGAACAGGATCGTGTAGGCCACCACGCTGACGGGGGTCAGATAGAGGTAGGCGAACGTGGTCAAGCCGCTGACCACGACGCTGATGACCAGCCATTTCTTGATGTCCAGGTCCCGGTTCATCTTCCAGTACCAGACGGCCCCCAGGACCGAGAAGGCGGAGCCCAGCGTGCTCAAGAGGCCCATGTTGAACCGGGAGAAATGGAAGTCATCCCGCATCTTGTACGAAACCGGGACGCCGAACGCGGGCGAGAACCAGAAGAAGAACAGGAAGAGCATCGCCAGCAGGAGCCCCTTATTTTGAAGGACCTCTTTCCAGGGGACGCGCGATTTCGGCTCCGAGGCGGGCTGTTCCTTGTAAAGACAAGCCAGGCCGGCGACCAGCGCCGGGAAGAGGGCCACCCCCAGGAAGCTCAGGTGATAGTCGAAATGCTCCGCGATCCATCCGCCGGCGATCCCGGTGATCACCGTCGCCAGCGTCAGCGACCCCCACTGGATCGACTGGATCTTCCCGGTAATCCGGAGGCGCTGGCCCTCCTCCACCATGATCCCGTCCACCGCGACGTCCTTCATGGCTCCGCCCATCGCGTCTAGGATCAGCAGCGCGTAGAGCGCCAACAGCGGCAGGACCGGCGTGATCCCGATCCACAGGGCCGTCCCCACCCCCAGCCCGCCGCTCAGGATCATGTAGGATTTCCGGCGGTACCCCCAAAGAGGAAAGGTGTCGGAGAGCCAACCGTAGAGCGGCTTGATCATCCACGGGAGGGTGGTGACCGATCCGAGATACATGACCGTGGAGGGGGACAGCCGCAGTGTTTCCTTGAGGTAGAAAAAGAGGGGTTGGCCGGTCAGACTGCCGATTCCCTGGTTGAAATAGACCAGGGCCGACATGGAGTAGATTAAAAGGAGATTTTTAGAGAGCGGTCGTTCTATGGCTGTTGGGCCGGTTTCTCCGGCTGAGGAGCGGCGGGCGCCTGAGTTGGAACCGGCGCCTGGACCGGGCGGGCGGTCTCCATGAGCGAATGCCCCTGCTGGGCCGACATCACCGCGAGCCCGAGCGAGGTCAGCATGAAGAGGATCGCGCAGGCGGTGGTCGCGCGGGTCAGGAAGGCGGCTCCCCGCGTGCCCAGCATCGATTGGGTCGCGCCGCTGAAGGCGTCCACCACGCCGCCGCCGCGGCCGGCCTGGAGCAGAATCACGGCGATCAGCACAAAACAGACCATAATGTGGATCGTTAGGACGAAGCCGTAGAGCATCCCGCCTCCTTCGCTTGAAAAGTGGATTCCACGATTGAAATGAACGCCTTGGGGTCGATGCTGGCGCCGCCGACCAGCGCGCCGTCCACGTCCGGTTGGGCCATGAGCTCCGCCGCGTTGTCCGGCTTCACCGAGCCGCCGTACTGGATGCGGATCACGTCGGCGGCCGCCTGCGCGAACCGGCCGGTCAGCCAGCTCCGGATCTTCCCGTGGGCTTCCTGGGCCTGCGCCGCGGTGGCGTTCTGCCCGGTCCCGATCGCCCAGACCGGCTCGTATGCCACCACCAGCTGGGAGCGGGCCGGCACCGTCTCCACCCCTTCCAGCGCCGCCTGAAGCTGGGCCTCAATCACCTCCCAGGTCTTTCCCTGCTGGCGCTGTTGGAGCGTCTCGCCGACGCAGAGGATGCCGGTGAGCCCCGCGTCCAGCGCGGCCCGCAGACGCTTCCGGACTGTGCCGTCGGTCTCGCCGAAAAACTGCCGCCGCTCCGAATGGCCGACGATCGCGTAGCGGCACCCCAGCTCCTTCAACATCGGGGCGGAGATCTCCCCGGTGAAGGCCCCCTTGGATTCCCAGTGGACGTTCTGCGCGCCGAGCGAGATGGAACTGGCGCGGAGCAGTTCGCCCACTTTCTGCAGCACCGTGAACGGCGGGCAAATCACCACATCGACCTGCAGAGAGGCATGGAGGTGGGTGAGGATATCGCGGGTCAGGGAGGATGCCTGCTCCAGCGTGCCGTTCATCTTCCAGTTGCCCGCGATGATCGGACGGCGCTTCATTTTTTCGCCAGCGCCGCCACGCCCGGCAGGACGCGGCCTTCCAGGAACTCCAGCGAAGCGCCGCCGCCGGTGGAGACATGGGTCATCTTGCCGGCCAGCCCGAACTTTGTGATCGCGGCGGCGGTGTCTCCCCCGCCCACCACGCTGACCGCTCCCGAGCCGGCGACCGCCTCAGCCACCGCGCGGGTCCCGGCGGCGAACGGCTCCATCTCGAAGACGCCGAGCGGCCCGTTCCAAAGGATGGTCTTGGCCCCCTGCAGGGCCTTCTTGAACGCCTGCGCCGTCTTCGGGCCGATGTCCATCCCTTCCCAGTTATCCGGCACGCCCGGTTTCTCGGTGGTCTTTCTCTGCGCGTCGGGGGCGAACTTGTCCGCCACCACGTGGTCCAGCGGCAGAAGCACCGTCACGTTCTTCTGCTGCGCCTTGGCCAGGATCTCCTTCGCGGTGCCGAGGTGAGCTTTCTCCACCGGCGATTTCCCAACCGGGATCCCCTGCGCGGCGAAGAAGGTGTACTGCATACCGCCGCCGATCAGGATTCCGTCCACCCGGTCGATCAGATGGTTGATGAGTTTGATCTTGTCGGAGACCTTGGCCCCTCCGAGGATCAGCCAGTAGGGCCGCTCCGGGTTTTGCATCACGGAGCCCAGCGCCTCCAGCTCCTTCTCCATCAGGAATCCGGCAGCCGCCGGCAAGAGGTCGGCCACGCCGGCCGTGGAGGCGTGCGCCCGGTGGGCGGTGCCAAAGGCGTCGTTCACGTAGCAGTCGCCCATACTCGCCAGCGCTTTGGAAAAAGCAGGGTCATTCTTTTCCTCTTCCGGGTGGAAGCGGAGGTTCTCCAGCAGGAGGATCTCTCCCGGTTTCAGCCGCGCGGCGGCCGCTTCCGCTTCCGGCCCGATGCAGTCATTGACCGTCTGCACCGGTCGGCCGATCAACTTCTGCAGTTCCGCGGCGACCGGCTTCATCCGAAGTTCCTCCACCACCTTCCCGTCCGGCCGGCCCAGGTGGCTCATCAGGATGACGCGCCCGTTCTTCTCCAGCGCCCAGCGCAGGGTCGGCAGGGAGGCCTGGATCCGCGTGGTGTCGGTGACCTTCCCCTCTTTCATCGGTACATTGAAGTCCACCCGGATCAGGACCCGCTTGCCTTCCAGCGGCAGGTCCCGGATCGTCCGGAAGGATTGGGCGGCGGCCACGGTCATGCGCGGGCGGCGGCCGGCTCCCGGGTCTGCATCTTGGCCGCGACGAAGTCGATCAGGTCCACGACCCGGTTCGAGTAGCCCCACTCGTTGTCGTACCAGCCGAACACCTTGGCGCAGGTCCCGTCCGTCACCTTGGTCAGCGGCGCGTCGAAGATGCAGGACTTCGGGTTGCCGTTGAAATCCTTGGAGACGAGCTCCTCATCGGAGTACTGCAGGTATTTGCCCAGCGGCCCCGCGGCGGCTTTCTTAAAGGCCTCGTTGATCGCTTCGACGGTGGCCGGGTGGCCCAAGTCGCAGGTCAAGTCCACCAGCGACACATTCGGCGTCGGCACCCGGATCGCCAGCCCGTCCAGCTTGCCCTTGAGTTCCGGGATCACCAGTCCGATCGCCTTCGCGGCGCCGGTACTGCTGGGGATCATGGAGACCGCGGCGGCCCGCGCCCGGCGCAGGTCCTTGTGCGGCAGGTCCAGGATCCGCTGGTCATTGGTATAGGAATGGATCGTGGTCATCAGCCCGCGCTGGATGCCAAACGACTCCAGCAAGACCTTCAGCAGAGGGGCCAGGCAGTTCGTCGTGCAGGAGGCGTTGGAGATGACCTGGTGCTTGGCGGGGTCGTAGATGTTGTCATTGACCCCCAGCACGATCGTGGCGTCCTCCCCCTTCGCCGGCGCCGAGATGATCACCTTCTTGGCGCCCGCCGTGATGTGCCCCTGCGCGTCTCCTCGGTCGGTGAACAAGCCGGTAGATTCCACCACCAGGTCGACCCCCAGGTCTTTCCAGGGGATCTCGGCCGGACTCTTGTGGCTGACCACCTTCATCTTCTTGCCGGCCACCCTCAGGTCCTCGCCGTCGGCTTTTACTTCCTCCGGGAAGATGCCGAACGTGGAATCGTACTTGAAGAGATGGGCCATCGTCTTCGCGCCGACCGGCAGGTCGTTCACGGCCACCCATTCGATCCCGGGCCGGTTCCATCCTGCCCGGTACACTAAGCGGCCGATCCGGCCGAAACCGTTGATTCCTACGCGCACCATGGTTGGGTTCTCCTTTAGAAAAGAATACTACAGAACGCTGAGCAGGACAATCAGCGGCATCAGCACCGCCATCCCCTTGAAATCCCGGGAGGGATGGAGCCGCACCGGCCCCCGCGGTGTTTGGAGCGAGGATTCCATCGGCCGCTTGAAGATCTTTTCCCCTGGGCGCAGTTCCCTCGCCGCTTCCGGGTCCAGGTGGACTGCCCGGTTGCCCAGCCAGATCAGCGGCACGTCGTCCACGCCCGGGTGTTTCTCGTGCCGGATCTCGATTCGGGTGATCACGCCGTCGAGCCCCAGCGGGATCCCGGACCGGTGCAGAGTAGTGTAGAGGTTGCCCAGCGCCAGTCCAACGATGAGAAACTGCAGGAATTTCTTAGGAGTAAGCATAGGCGAATCCGCCCGTGATCAGCAGAAGTCCCCAGAACCCCAGCTCGATCCCCAATTCCTCAGACCCCATGCCTCCGGCCAAGCACAGTCCCGCCATGCAGGCCCCTAAGCTTTGGTTACAGAAGTCGACCGGATCGAAAATCGCCAGCTGGAACCAGGTGGCTTCCGTGTAGATTCCGAACGCGATCAGCGCGATCGCCGCCGCCACGGCGGTCCAGCCCAGCGGTTTCTTGGCGAACGCAAACGGCACGGCCAACAGGACCAGCGTCGCTCCGAACCCGGCCATGTAATGGCCCGCGTAATCGGTGCGCCGGCCGAAGAGGAGGGCGTATCCCAGCGTGACGGCGGCGGCGATGGCAGCGGCCCGCCCCACCTCCCGCTTCCCCGCCGGCTTCACCCGGCCCGCGCCGCGGCCGGTTTCGCCGCCGGGCGCCACTTTTCCAACGCGTCAGCCACCGCCTCTCCCATCCTCCGGTATCCCTCCACATCCGGATGAAGCCCATCCGGACTGCTGATCAGGTTCCCCGGCTGGGCCGGGTCCTCCACTACGCTGAACAAGTCGCAGAAACCGAGCCCCGCTTCGCGGCTGTGCCGCTGGATCCATCCGTTCACCTGCCGCATCCTCTCCAGCACGGTGGGGGACATGCTGTTGTACGGAATGATCGTGCAGGCCATCACCGGGATCCCCTGCTCCGCGGCGGCCGCGTAGATCTTCGCCAGGTTTTCCTGGATCTGTTCCGGGGGATATCCCTGGTAGAGGTCATTCACGCCGGCCAGCACGACCACCCTGTCCGGATTCAGCCCCTTCAGGTCCGCTTTGAACCGCCGCAGGATCTGGTCGGTCCGCTCCCCGTTGACTCCCCGGTTGAGGAAGCGGCGGCCGGGCAGGCGCTGGGCCGCCCAATAGGTCCATTGGCTCCGCTCCTCCCCCGCCCCATCCGGCGGCGCCTCCACGGGGGACCGGAACCCCGGTGTCCCGGCGGTGGTGGAATCCCCCAGCGCCAGGATCGTCATCTCAGCGTCCGCCCGCGCGCAGGAAATTCCCGCAAGAAAAAACAGAATCCAGGTCCAGCGCATCACTCGGTCGGCTTCAGGCCGGAATCGCTCACCGCTTCTCTTTGTCTTCTTTCTCCCAGCGGTCGTGCCCGATCTTCCAGAGCTGGCCCAGGAACGGCCCGAACAGAAACCCGGCGGAAGTCACCACGACGCCGATCGAGATGAACGACAGCACCGAAGCGAAGATCTTTCCCGCCGCCGTTACCGGAGCTTCCCCCGGCCCCTGCGCCGTGGCGATCATGCTGGTCAGGTAGAAGGCATTCACGTAGGAGGTGCCTTCGATCCGATGGAATCCCACCGTTCCACCCACCAGGACGGAGGCCACCAGCAGGAACGAGTAGAAACCCCGCTTCCACGGGGAATGGTAATGGTGCCGTTTCATGAAGTGCTAGTTTAACACTTCGGCCTGCACCCGGCCGATGCTCTATTAATTCTTCTGTGCCTTGGCCTGCTTTTTCCGCTCTTCCTTCAGTTGTTTTTGTTCCGCCTTCAGGCGGGTTTTCTCGGCCTTCTGCTCCTCCCTGCTCAACCCGGGAGCCGGCGGCGGTTCTGGAGCCGGAGCGGGCGCTGGAGCCGGAGCGGGCGCCGGCGCCGGAGGAGGCGTCGGAGCCGGAGGAGGAGCCGCCGGCTCCCG
>Ga0209515_10000347_pt1 | contig 86800 bp, 82 predicted proteins | sample Subgroupgradi54m_FD_187454 | JGI IMG/M metagenome (GOLD analysis project Ga0209515, IMG submission 187454) | Subsurface groundwater microbial communities from S. Glens Falls, New York, USA - GMW60B uncontaminated upgradient, 5.4 m (SPAdes)... ...
CTGCACGCCCCGGAGTTGATGAAGGAAGTCTACCACGGCGCAGAGTACGTCAACGGAGTGCGAGTTCAGGAACGAGCCTGGGAGGTTGCCGCCTGACTTCTATTTGCACACCTATTGACATGACCTCCCGGGTACATCGGTAACAGATTAGACCGGGAACATGGGTGACACACAGAGTAGAGTCGTTGGCCAACAGGAGGTTGGCCAATGCCTTGGATGGAGACATCACCCATGGAGCAGCGAGAGCGGTTCATCCGCGATCACCGGGTGGACCTGTACACGATGGTCGAGCTCAGCGCACGGTACGGCATGAGTCGCAAGACGGGGTACAAGTGGCTCGGACGCTTCGCCGAAGCCGGCCGGCAGGGGCTGCAGGAGCGGAGCCGGGCCCCGCAGCATTGCCCCCACCGCATCCCGAATGCGGTTGCGGCCTTGATCTGCGAAGGGCGTCGGCAGCATCCGAGCTGGGGCCCCGCCAAGCTGTTGGACTGGCTCCGACCGCGGCATCCGGCCCTCGACCTGCCCGCCAGCAGCACGGCCGGCGATCTCCTGGCCCGCCGCGGGCTCGTCACGAAGCGGCGCCGGCGCCGGCGCTACCAGCATCCCGGCGTTGTGCCGCCGACCACGGCGCAGCCCAATGACCTGTGGACGGCAGACTTCAAGGGCCACTTCCGCACCCGCGAGGGGATCTCTTGCTCTCCGCTGACGATCGCCGACCAGCACACGCGCTACCTCCTGGCGTGCCACGGGCTGCGCTCCACCAAGGGGCAGGGCGTCCGCCCGATCTTCGACCGGCTCTTTCGGGAGGTCGGGTTGCCCCGGGCGATCCGCACGGACAACGGGGTGCCCGTTGCCACGACGGGCATTCATGGCCTCTCGCAGCTCACCGTGTGGTGGCTCCGGCTCGGCAGTCCGCACCCACGCATCCTGCCGGCCCAGCCGCAACAGAATGGGGCCCACGAGCGGAGGCACAAGACGCTGAAGGGCGAGGCGATTCGGCCGCCCCGGACCACGCTCGCCACGCAGCAGCGGGCGTTCAATCGAGTCCGACGCGAGTACAACGACGAGCGCCCCCACCAGTTCCTGCAGGGCCGGACGCCGGCCTCGCTCTACCGGTCCTCCCCGCGCGAGTACACCGGCGCCCTGCCGCCGATCGACTATCCCGGGCATGTCATCGTCACGCGCATCACCAATGCCGGCACCGTTCGCGTCAAGCGGCGCCTGCTCTTCATCGCCAACGCGCTCACGCAGCATGCCATCGGCCTCGAGGAGGTCGCCGACGGGATCTGGTCGATCCACTTCTGCCACGTGCTCTTGGGGCGGATCGACGAACGGGACGACATCATCAGGGCGTGACCGACCCGGCCACCACCTGTCACCTATGTTCCCGGTTTATTCTGACTTCCCGGTTGCACACTCCCGGCTACTGGACCCCTCTTCCTGATCCGCGCTCCCCCACCACCGCGATATTCCCCTGGCGTTGGTCCGTGAGGTGTGAGGTGTTAGGCTTCTATAGGAGCCGTGTAGATCCCAGGTGTTGAATCTGGTATGTCAATCGCGCCAACGGTCTTGACGTAGAATTCTTTCGGACCGACGCCACCAATGATGGCATAGGCATATCCCATCTCTCTCATCGAGCGCAAGCACTCGAGCAACAACCTCGTCCCAAGGCCTTGCCCACGGTACGCCTCCAAGACGCCACCGGGGCCAAAATACCCACGGCATGTCGCTTCGTAGCACGCGAATCCCACTAACACCTCCTGAAACAGGGCAATAAAGCACGAAATGGGCTGCCGTGAGAAGGCCACATCCGCTTCGCTGGCCCATTGAGTGGAAAAGTGTTGGCTGAGCCAATGAAGGATGACGGACTTCTCATACGCCGCTGCCCGTCTCACCACATACCCTTCCTTGAGTCCCTTGTTGTGGTCGGGAAGCGCATACAGACGAACTAACATATCGGGCATAGTTGCCTTCTACTGCTTAGAAAGCCTAACGACCGGGCGATGTGCGGCCAGCGGTCGCTGCTCCGCTCCATCGCCGGGTTAGGCTGCTGAGTCGCGGGCAACCTCCCAGCCTGGGAAGACCAAGACCGCCGGATGGCACTTCAAGGCTCGCGCGAGAATCTTGGCTCGCTCGACGCCAAGCCGGACGCGATCATTCTCAATGGCGGAGAGGGTTGCCTGGGGAATGCCTGTCAGCCTGGCCAACTCATTCTGGCTGTACCCCTGTAACTCTCGAATGATGCGAACCGATTCCCCGACCGAAACATCGACAACCTTTCGGGCACGTCTAAAATTCTTCATGTCATATCCTCCGATAGTTATGGGGGGTGATGCTGACAACCTGGAAAATGCAGTCCTTAGCAATCACTTTGTAGATCACCCGGTATTGGATACCAAGGCGCGAAGAATGATACCCCTGCCATTCTCCCCGCAAGGCTTCGTCACGGAAACCTTTGATCAGTCGAAGACCCCTCGGGCCTGAAACCATCGCGATGTCCTTCCATTTCTCATAGCGCTTCAGGGTTTCAAGGGGAAGTACGGCAAGTTGCTTGACCACCCGCCGGTGCTCGTAGACCTCCCACATACCCCGAATAGTACCTATATCTTATAAGGTATGTCAAGGTTCACAACACAGCCGGCGGAATATGGAAGCAAAGAAGGATAAATTGATCAGGAATGAGAGCACCGCCAGCAAGAATAAAGCGGTGGACTTTGGAATAAGACAGGATCAAGTAAAGCAGCCTAACTATGTGTTATCTTGTTCCGCATAAGACCCCAGGAAATGAAGATACGCCCGCCAGCGACCGCAAACTCTGGATGCAGCCAGGTGAAGATGCGGTTTGGGGTCAAATGGCCTGAATCCTTTTGGGGCCCACGGCGTCAGATATTGGTGAAGGGTGACTCAGGGTCCACCCCCTCAAGAATTTGGATCGAGCAACTCTGCACCTAAGGAAGTCCCGCCTCGCTGAAAGATTTCCTGCATCCTTTTCGCGTCCCCGGCGTCAAACGTAAGTGAAGGATGATTCACGCGTGAAAGGAGGTGAAACGAAATGACACGCACCGCTTTAATTGTTGGGCTCATTGCCACGATGGTCCTGATCATCGGCGGCCCCGGCATGTCGATTCTTCCGGCGGGCGCCGCAGAGATGATGGAGGCCGACAAGGCGATGATGAAGGCGACCGGGGAGGACCTCATGGCGGTCAAGAAGGAGTTGGCCGTCATCCAGGCCGAGCTGGAGAAGCTCACCAAGCGCACCGGGTCAATGATGAAGATGATGGACAAGGCGACAGGCAACTATTGCAAGAGCGTCCCCGAATCCGTCCGGGCGGCTGGCTGGGCGCCTGGTCTCTGCAAGTAACGGTCTTTCTGGATGCATGCTGGAAGGCCCCGAGGGCCAAGGATGCTTCCGGCCCTCGGAGCCTCCCAGGCCAAAGCGCGTGGAAGGAAGTTGTGAACCTCCTCTCTGAAAGGACTTTTCCGAAAATGCCTCGGCGGGGGCAATTGATAACTCTCGTTCTAGGTCTCGTCTTCCTCGGGATAACGCCGATTTCCTGTGACGCCTTCGTGAGTCCGCTGCAAGGCCGCCAGGCGCCGGAGCTGGCCAGTACGACCTGGATCAACTCTGATCCCCTGAAGCTCCAAGAGCTGCGCGGAAAGGTTGTCCTCCTGGAATTTTGGACGTATGGGTGCATCAATTGTGAGCGGACGCTGCCTTGGGTCAAGGCATGGTACGAAAAGTACATGGGCAAGGGACTCGTCGTCATCGGCGTCCACTCGCCGGAGTTCTTCTGGGAACGGAAACTCGACAACGTGAAGGATGCCGTGAAGCGGTTCGGACTCCCTTACGCGATTGCCATCGACAACGACTTCACAATATGGGAACGCTACAACACCCGGTATTGGCCGACCTTGCATCTGATTGACAAGAGAGGGGTGGTCCGATACTCTCATGTCGGCGAGGGTGCATACGATCTCACCGAGCAGGCAATCGTCCGACTTCTCGCCGAATGAAAGCGCAACCTCTCCAACACTAAGAGGTGCCGAGCACTGCCAGAAGCAGCAAGTCATCAATCTGCTCCCGGGACTCGAGCCCCACATGCAGGTATAAAGGAATGGATGCGCAACGCGATGTTTCAAGACGGCAACGAGTGATAGCAGGAGCCGTTGGCGGGTTCGTGGGCGCCCTTCTCATGACCGGGCTGATGTTCCTGGGGCGTTTCGCCCTGGGAACCCCCCTCATACCGGAACTGATGGCGGAGCGGATGTTCGCCCTGATCCCGATGGACCTCTTCTCGCTCGGGATCAGGCTGTTCGGGCCGAAGGCGAAGTATCTTGCCTTTTGGGGGATGGTTGGCCTGTTTGTGATGATCGGCGCACTCCTTGGCCCGCTTTTCACCTGGCTTTGCCTCCATCGGCGGCTCAAGGGCAACTGGCTAGGAGGCCTCGTCTACGGGACCGCGCTGTGGGCGCTCTTCGGCCTGCTCGGCTCACCCCTCATAGGAGGAGGTCTGTTCGGAGCTGACATCGAAGGCGGTCTGCTTCTGGTCTCCGCCTCTCTTCTGATCCTCTATTGGGTGTACGGTCTCGCACTGGCCCTACTATCAGGTCGGCTTCTGGGAAACCCCGCCGGCGCCCTCGAACGGGTGAACCCTTCAGATGGCTCGCTCAACCCGTCCCGTCGGACGTTTTCAAGGCGGCTGCTGGCCGCCCTGCTGGCGGGTGGGGCGCTCTCGTCCCTCCTCCAACTCCTGGAAGCCTTCACCGAGCGAACTCGCGCCTTCGCACAGGATCTGTTTCAGCGAATGAAGGGACTCCCGCCCGATGTGACGCCCAACGAGAAGTTCTACAAGATCTCCAAGAATGTTTTCGATCCCAAGGTGAACGTCTCGCGTTGGAGCCTGGAGCTGAAGGGCCTCGTGGACAGGCCGATACGATTGAACTACAACGAGATCAAAGCCCTCCCCATGAAAGAGCAGTACGGCACACTGGAGTGCATCAGCAACGAGGTGGGTGGGGACCTGATTGGCAATGCTTATTGGAAAGGCATCCCATTGAAAGACCTGCTGGCGAAGGCCGGCGTGAAGCCAACGGCCAAGAAGGTCATATTTCGCGCTGCCGACGGCTACTCGACCGCGATTCCTCTGGCGAAGGCGATGCATCCTGATACGATACTTGCCGTCGAGATGAACGGGGTCCCACTGCCCGACGACCATGGCTTCCCGGTCCGCCTTATCAATCCGCGGCACTATGGAATGAAGAACCCCAAGTGGATCACCGAGATCGAGCTGACCGACAAGGATTATAAAGGCTACTGGGAAAGCCGTGGCTGGTCCGACGAGGCGAAGGTGAAAACGATGTCCCGGATCGACACCCCAGCCAACGGGACATCAATCCCGAAGGGTGGGCAGGATGTGGGGGGCGTAGCCTTCGCGGGAGACCGCGGGATCCGACAGGTAGAGATCAGCCTCGACGATGGCACCACGTGGCAGAAGGCCACGCTGAAAAAGGCACTCGGCCCGTACACCTGGGTCCTCTGGGGGCTGCCGTGGGCGCCGCTCCCCTCCCCCTCGAAGGATCGAAAGCTTGTCGTGAAGGTCAGGGCTGTGGACGGGACCGGGGACATCCAGACGGCCCAGGTGACTAGGGTCTTGCCTGATGGCGCCTCCGGATATCACACGATCTATCTGACATTGTCCTGAACGACCCCGACGAGTTAGCTGTGATGACCGAAGCCGCTGATGTGCGGCGAAACGATCGTCGCCGATTGCCCACCCGCCACTTCCCACACTCGACACTCGGCCGACTGATCCCACAGGTTGTCCTGCTCGGGCTCCTCTCTGCGGCGCTTGTCATTCGGCCCGTCACCGCGGCTGATCCGCAGGAAACGCTCCTTTCCCTGTTGACCCAGATGGAGGCGAGTTACGCGCGGATCGACGATTATATGGCCGTCTTTCGCAAGCAAGAGCGGGTGGACGGAACACTGCTGCCCGAGGAGACGACGCTTCTTAAGTTCCAAAAGCCCCTCAAGGTCTACATGAAATGGATCGAGGATCCGTTCAAAGAAACCGAAGCTCTCTACGTGGAGAGGAACAATGGCAATCAACTCCTCGTCCATCGGGGCGGCATCCTGGGATTCTTGACCTTGTCATTGGACCCGAGGGGCTCATTGGCTATGAAGGGGAACCGCCATCCGATCACCGAGGTTGGTTTGGGCTACCTGATCGAGGGGCTACAGCGCAATATCCAGACGGCGCTGCAGCACGGAGAATTCGAGATCACCCGAATGGCCGAGGAGCCGTTTAGAGGAAGGCCCGCCATCGTTGTGGAGGGCAAGTTCGCCCCACGGTCGGCGCGAAGATACTACACGTCCGCATGGTCTGCCACATCGACAAAGGGTTACTGCTTCCGATCGGGGCGGCCTTCTATGACGAGAACGACGTCCTCTTCGAACGGTATTCATATTCGGACGTGAGGCTCAACGTGGGACTGACACCCCTGAACTTCTCCAGAGAGAACAAGACCTACCGATTCTGATGAGGGTGCCCTTTTGACGCCGAGGCCCCGTGACGCTCGGAGTCATCGGCGGCCCGGCGGGTCCACCGCGCACATGATCAGCATTGTCATCCCCGCCAAAAACGAAGAGGCTCATCTCGGCACGACACTGGCCTATCTGCGGAAGCACGCCCCCGAGACCCTGGCGGAGATCATCGTGGCCGAGGGCGAGAGCCTGGACACCACGGCGGAGGTCGCCCGACCCTGGGCCGCGGTGGTGCATGGCCCGGACTCCACACGCGCGGCGCTCATGAACGCCGGGGCGCGGGCGGCTCGAGGCGACGTGCTCTTCTTTCTGCACGCGGATTCCCTCCCACCGCCTGACTTCCTCGCGCTGATTCGAGCGACCCTGGCCGATCCTCTCGCCGTCGGCGGTGCCTTCGACCACCAGTTCACCGAACCGGTCCTCGGATTGTGGCTGGTTTCGACCATCGACCGAATCCGGTTCCGGCTCACCAAGAACTATTACGGCGATCAGGGGATCTTCGTGCGAAGGACGGTCTTCGAGCGGATGGGTGGATTCCCGGATAGGGCCATCCTGGAGGACCTGGAATTCTCCCGGCGCCTGAAGCGCATCGGCCGGACCATCCTGATCCCGAAACCTGTCCAGACCTCGGGACGGAGGTTCCTGAGCGGCGGGATCACCAGGACTTTCCTCTGGATTGTCTGGCTCCTCGCCCTGTACACGCTGCGCATCGACACCGAGCGCTATGCGGCGTGGTACCGGAAGGAGAACGATCGCCGGGAGGCACCCTGCGAACATGGAACTGCCCGATGATGACAGACGCGGTGTTGGTCACTGGCGCCACCGGATTCATCGGCCGTCACCTGGTCCTCGAGCTTCTGGCGCGTGGCGATCGGGTTTTCGCCCTGACCCGCGCCGCCAACGGATCGTCGGCCAAGGAGCGACTGATGCGTGCCCTTCGGACGGCACACGGCAGCTCGCTTCCCGGACAGATGCAGGCCAACCTCGAAGCCGTCGAGGGTGATCTGGTCCTGTCCGGCCTTGGCCTTCCTCGGCGGGTCCAGGAGCGGTTGGCGGCTGAGGTCGGGCAGGTCCTTCACTGCGGCGGCGACACCCGATTCTACCCAAAAGACCGAGCCGCCCATCGCGCCGTCCACCTGGACGGGCCGCTGAACACCCTGCGCATGATTGACCAGGGCCGCGGCGTGCGATTCCACCATGTCAGCACCGCGTACATCGCGGGAATGCGGAACGGAACCGCCTACGAGGATGAGCTGGACGTGGGGCAGGCGTTCCGGAATCCCTACGAGCGGATCAAGTTAGAAGCGGAACGGACCATCAGGACCGCCTGTGAGGCCCGCGAGATCCCTCTCACCATCTTCCGACCCAGCATCGTCGTTGCTGACCCGCGGTCGCCAAATTCGAACTGGTCCGATCCGATCTCGACTCGTTTCGCCGCCTTCGCCCGGCTCTGTCGCCTCTACAAGCGGACCATCGGCCGAATCCGCGGGCTCCGCCCTTCCCTCAGGATCCGGGGGTCCAGCGAGTCGGTCCTCAACGTCGTGCCGATCACCTATGTCGTCCAGGCGATGCTTGCGATCTCCGCCGCTCCACGAGAACGCACTTTGACCTTTCACCTCGTCGATCCGGCGCCTCCGCGCAACCGCGAGCTGCTTGACCAAGTCACGGCAATGCTCGGGGTGGCCGGGCTCGAGCCGTTCGAAGACCGCACGCTCCCGATGGAGGGGATGACCCTCCTCGAGCGGGTGGCGGAGAACCTCCTTCGCCCCTACCAGGACTATTTCTTCGAGTCACCGACCTTCGACGACCGGTACGCCAGGCAGTTCCTCGATGGGCGCGTGGAGCCACGGTCGGCCGTGGCCCTTGAGTTCCTGGCTCGCGCCGTGGATGCCCGGCGCACCACGAAATCGGGGTCCGACCTCCTTCGATCCATCCACGCTGAAGATCGGACACCCACTCGCGTGAGCGATCTTTTCTCTTGACACTCACCACCTGAAGACTTAGAAGAAGGGTCATCCGTGACTTGGATCACTGGTGAGCTGCAAATCATCACGAGGAGAATGGAATGGCTTACGCCTTAGGGCTTGGCCTGACAAATGAATGCAACCTGAGCTGTGCCCACTGCTACCGGACGACCGATCGCGTGGACCGGCTGACCATCACCGATGTCCGCACCGTCCTCGAAAGCCTCGATATCGGCTCCGCCAACCTCGGGACCGGCGAGAACGGGCTGCACCCCGAGTTTCTGCCGATCGTCGAACACCTCCTTGCACAGGGGATTAAGACGACACTGACCTCAAATGGCTACTCCATTCAGTGTCTCCCCGATGAGGTGCTCAGGGGCCTCCGAGAGGTCGAGTTCTCGTTCGACTTCCCCACGCCCCAGGAACAGGACGCGTTTCGGGGCAATGGGGCGTGGAATTTGGCCATGGACTCTCTCCATCGCGCGAAACGACTCGGCGTCGAGGTCACGATTATCGCGGTCATGATGCGCACCAACTACAAGCGGTTGCCCGAGGTCGCCAGGCTGGCCGCCAAGGTGGGGGCCAATTTCCGGTTCAACGTCTACCAGCCGGTGCAGTCATCGAGCTTCACCATGAGCTACGAACAGTTCTGGGACGGCTTCCGCGAGCTGTTTGCCACCTGCGGGCTCGTCGCCTGCACCGAGCCGCTCGTCAGCGCCCTGTCAGGCCTGAACAGCACTGAGGGCTGCGCGTGCGGCCGCCGCACTATCCGGGTCACGCCCGAACGGCGGATCATCCCCTGCGTCTACTGGCCGCACAAGGGTTTGCCGCTGAGCGAGCTGCCGAGGCTTCGGGAGACAGTTTTCCAAACCGAGGAGTTCCGACGATGCCGGATCGTTCCACAGGCGTGTACTGGATGTGTGCACGTGACAACCTGTGGCGGCGGGTGCGCCGGACGCCGGATCCTGGCCGGGGGGCTTGATCAGCCCGACCCCTACTGTCCGATCATACGGAACGATCCGTTGAGGTTGTCCTGGCGTCAGGCGAACGGGAAGCCCTTGCTCAAGTCCGGGAGCGCTTGCACCACGATCTTCGCCGCGGACGTGGAGGGGGCAGCTAGATGATGGAGGACCGACAGCAGCCTCGACCGGCCATCGCGAGGGAACTCCCCTCCACCCTCTACCTGGAGACCACCAATCGATGCGACTCCAAGTGCCAGACCTGCATCCGGACCTTCACGACACTGGAGCCGCCCGCGGATCTGACCCTTGAGAGGCTGGTGCAGATCGTCGCGCAACACCCCACATTGAAGCGGGCGGTCCTGCACGGGATCGGCGAGCCGCTCCTCAACAAAGAGCTGTTTCCGATGATCGACTACCTGAAGAGGCGAGGCGTCGCGGTCACCTTCAACAGCGATGCGATTAGCCTCACCGACTCAAAGATCGAGCACCTGCTGCACTCCGCCCCGGACGAGTTCCGGGTCTCGATCGATGCGGCCACGCCCGAGACCTACCTAAAGATCCGAGGGGTGCCTCAGTTCCACCGGGTGGTGGAGAATGTCTCTCGTCTTATCGCCCGGCAACGCGAACTCCAGCGCACGCTTCCGAAGGTGTCCTTCTGGTTCACGGGGATTCTGGCGAACATCCATGAATTGCCCGACCTCATCCACCTGGCCCACAAGATCGGGATCTCAGAGGTCTATCTGCAGCGGCTGGTCTTTTACGAGACCGGCCTCGCCGTCCGAGAGCAGTCACTGCATGGAACCCTTGAGGCGAGCGTGAAGGAGGCAGTTGAAGAGGCTGAACTCCTCTGCAAGAAGTATGAGATTGCTTTCCACGCCTCGGGCGCCAGCGCCCCTCTCCAGAGCCTTAATCCCGCCGCCGGGTCGAGGCCGTGGGCCGGGTGCCAGCGGCCGTGGACAGTCAGCTACGTCACAGCGAACGGCAATGTCCTGCCCTGTTGCATCTCCCCTTGGACCGCGAAGGACTACAAGGGCGCGATCCTCGGGAACGCATTCCAGGAACCGCTTGCGGAGATCTGGAACGGCGAGCGGTATCAGAGCTTCCGGACGACCTTCGAGAGCGACACCCCACCTGACCCGTGTCGGGGATGCGGTAGCCTCTGGAGCATCTAGAAAGGGCTTCAGATGAAGGAACTGCCAGGATCGAGACAGCGAAGATCGTCGGACAGTACAAGCGGCAGTTCGAAGTCTCGCGGTGATAGACCGTTCGGACGCCTCGTCATTGCGAGCGAAGCGAAGCAATCTCAAACCGCTAATTATCGGGTGCGTAGGGGCAGGGCTTGCCCTGCCCTCACGGGGGCGCAGCAAGCAGCGCCCCTACTGCTGATTCTGTCGGTTCACAGTGACAATAGAGAAGGTGAGCGTCATGCGACGACATGCTATCGCGGTGATGGCCAAGGCGCCAGAGGCCGGCCATGTCAAGACCCGCCTCGTCCCGCCATTAAGCCAGGAGGCCGCGGCCGAGCTGTACCGGTGCCTCCTGCTGGATAAGCTGCTTCAGGTCGGCCAGGTCTCGGAGGTCGATCCGTACCTCGCCTATACCCCGGCTGAGGCCCGGCCATTGATGCTGTCCCTGGCGCCAGAGCCGTTCACCTTGATTCCCCAGGCCGGGTCAGACCTCGGAGAGCGGCTTCACCGTCTCTCCGCAATCCTCCTGGAAAGAGGCCATCCCGCGGTTCTCCTCATCGACAGCGACACGCCAACCCTGCCCACGACTTATCTTGTGGATGCGATCGCCCGGCTCCAGGACGAGACCACGGACCTGGTTCTCGGCCCAACAGAGGATGGCGGCTACTATCTCATCGGCCTCAAGCGCCCATGTCGGCCTCTATTCGACGGCATCCCATGGAGCAGCCCGGCGGTCCTCACCGAAACCCTCCGGCGCGCTTCGGCGCAACGCTTACGGGTTACGACCCTTCCCTCCTGGTTCGACGTGGACACACCCGACGATCTGGTCCGGCTAGGCCACGATCTGGTGACCAATGGAGACGCTCTCGCTCCCCATACGCGCGGCTTCTTACTCGATCAACGAGGAGGCTGAGATGCCGACACCGGTTCTCGGAAAGCAGGCGTGGGAACAGCAGATGGCAGGCCTCACCCTGGCGCTCCTGCGAATCGGCTACGGTCTCCTGTGGCTCAGAGAGGCATCGTGGAAGAAGCTCCCGGACTTCGGGATGCGCGCTGGCGACGGTCTCTGGTACTGGACGAACGAAATGGTCAAGTATTCCGCCGCTGCCCCTCACAAGTATTTCGTCGAACATGTGGTCATCCCCAACTTCATCCTCTTCGGCTACATAACCCTGGCCACCGAGCTGTTCATCGGCCTGTCGATGCTTCTCGGAGCATTCACCCGACTCGGGGCGCTGGCAGCCTTGTTCATGGCGTTGAATATCACGACAGGCCTCATCCGGCATCCGGCCGAATGGCCGTCGGCCTACCTCATGCTGATCGGCTACAGCATCCTCTTTCTCAGCTTCAGGGCTGGACGGCGGCTAGGGCTGGATGCGCTCTTAGCCCGCCGGCTCGAAGGGGCCCAACCGCGCAGTTTTGTTGGAAGAACTGTGGCCTTTCTGGTCTAGTGCGCAATGGCCCCTGGACCACACTCCTCTGGCACTCGCTTCGAAGGCCATGCCCGACGCCAACCGGGATCCCTCAGTCAGGCCCTGATCCTCATCGGCGTCGGATCAGTCTCGTCATTCCTCTATCTGTCCTTTGCCTTGGCGACGAAGGGAATTCCGCTGGCCCTCCCGCTCTTCACCCTGCGAAAAGGAATCATTCCCAGCTTTCTTCTTCACTTCTTTCTTCTGTTCACGCTCTATCTCGCGGCGGTCTGGTCCGCATTCCGTGAGCGCGCCGATGGCGTCTCACTCACCCCCACGCTGGTCGCTTTCTCGATCGCATTCCGCGCCCTCCTGCTCTGGACTCAGCCGGTCCTCTCCGACGATATCTACCGGTATGTCTGGGATGGCAGGGTTCAGGCAGCCGGGCTCAACCCGTACCTTCACCCGCCCGAGGCAAAGCAGCTATCCCACCTGAGGGACGACACGATCTACTCCCGGATCAACCGGCCATGGGCACGCACCATCTATCCACCAGGCGCCCAGTGGTTCCTCCGCGGCATCTACGCGGCCAGGCCCGACAGCATCCTGTTCCTAAAAGGGACGATCGTGGCCTTCGATGTCCTGACCATCCTGCTGCTTTTGAGGCTACTCCGCATGTTAAAGCTCCCTGCCGGCCGGGCCATCCTCTATGCCTGGAATCCGCTGGTGGTCTTCGAGCTCGCCGGGTCAGGACATCTCGATGGGCTGACACTGCCGCTCCTTCTCCTGTGCCTCCTTTTCTGGGAGCGCCGCCGTGATGCCTGGGCCGGCGTCTCGCTTGGGGTGGCGGCCGCCATCAAGCTCTACCCTGCCCTGCTGACGCCGGCCCTTGTCCGCCGACATGGACCTCGCCTCTTACTCGCCGGGGCAATCGTGGTGGGACTGCTCTACCTCCCATACGTCTGGACGGCTGGCCAAGGGGTCCTCGGGTTTTTACCCCAGTACCTCTCTGATCCAGACGAGCGGTTCAATTCCGGGCCAGGCGGACTTCTCGCCTACGGCCTGGGCCTCCTCACAACCCGACCGACGCAGGTTGCCTACGGGATCCTCGCCCTGGCACTCCTCGCCGTCATCCTCCGCGGAAGGAAGACGGAGGACAAAGGGCTCGACGCGACGGTCGCAGAGGTGCTCCTGCTCTACGGGACCTTCATCACCTTCGCCCAGACCGTTCACCCCTGGTATTTGCTGTGGGTCCTCCCGCTTCTCGTGATCCGGCCGAGCGTCTCCTGGCTGTACCTCTCCGGGGCCATCGCCATTTCCTACGTGAAATACACCGATGAGCACCTACGCATGCCGTTGTGGGCCGGTCTCCTGGAATACCTCCCCTTCTACCTGCTCGCACTCTTGGCAATCCGGACCGAGAAATTCCGGGGGATCAGGTCCGGCTTGTTGGGTCAATTGGCCAGCGGACGGACACCATGACTCCTCTTCTCTGGGCCGCTGGGACCTTCTACCTCCTTGGCCTATGTCTCCTGTTCCTGTACGGGATCAACAGCGCGTTGCTTGCCATCCTCTACCGACGGCATAAAGCCACGGCACTCCGGCACGACCGCGAGCTGGCCGCGAGGTTCTGGCAGAACGGCAATAGTCAGCTATTGCCGCGCGTAACCGTCCAACTCCCGATCTATAATGAGCGATATGTTGTGGAGCGCCTGATCGACGCGGCAGCCCGGCTCGACTACCCGCGCCATCTTTTAGAGATTCAGGTTCTCGACGATTCCACAGATGACACCGTCTCCTTGGCGGCGGCAAAGGTGCAGGAGCATCGTGCAGCCGGGCTCGACATCGTCCACCTGCATCGCCGCGATCGGGAGGGCTTCAAGGGGGGAGCGCTGCGGGAAGGGCTGAAACAGGCCAAGGGAGAGCTGATCGCCATCTTCGACTCCGATTTTGTCCCCCCAGCGCAGTTCATCCGAGAGACCCTCCCATTTTTCCAGCACGACGACAGACTGTCCACGGTGCAGGGGCGATGGGGCCATATCAACCGGGACTACTCGTTCCTAACGGCGGCCCAGTCGATCGGGATTGACGGCCATTTCGGGATCGAGCAACCGGCACGGGCCTGGTCGGGTCTCTTCATGAACTTCAACGGCACGGCCGGCATCTGGCGCAAGGTGGCCATCTTCGATGCCGGAGGTTGGCAGACCGATACGCTGACCGAGGATTTGGACCTGAGCTACCGGGCGCAACTGGCAGGCTGGCGAATGAAATTCCTTCCGCGCCTCCTCTGCCCAGCCGAGATCCCGGCCCAGCTGAGCGGCTTCAAGGTCCAACAGCACCGGTGGGCAAAGGGCTCGATCCAGACCGCCAAAAAGCTCCTCCCGAGGATTTTCCGGTCGCCCGCCTCTGCGTTCGCGAAGTATCAGGCCTTCCTCCATATGACCCATTATCTCGTCCATCCACTGATGATTATGGTCATCCTCGCGACGCCGCCTCTCTTGCGCTGGAACTGGCTGCTGCCGGGATGGCGCCATCTGTGGGCCCCTCTCGCCTTTCTTTCGCTCGCGACCTTTGGGCCCTCCTCCCTCTATTGGTACTCCCAGCGGGAGCTGTATCAGGACTGGCGCCAACGGCTTCAGGCAATGCCGTTTTTGATGCTCCTTGGGACCGGAATCGCGGTGAACAATGCGAAGGCGGTTTTCGAAGGTCTCTTCGGGCGGCGGAACCGCTTCGTGCGGACACCCAAGTACCGACTAGAGAGTCGGGCCGACGGATGGGCCGGGAAAGGCTATCGGCTGCCCCTGTCCTGGACCATGCTTATTGAGGTTGTCCTCTTTTTCTACAGCGGCTATGGCCTCTGGCTGGCCTTCGGCAAGGGGACCTATCTGATCAGCCCCTTCATCATCCTGTATACCTTGGGGATGGGGTATGTGGCGGTTCTGGGGCTCTGGCAAGGGTTTCAGGAGGTCACGCGCTCATAGACGAGAACACGTTCCCCTCATCCCGCCCTTCTCACCTCAGGGGAGAAGGGCAGGATGAGGGGGATGGTGGGTGCGGCGGGTCCACGACGTGAAGAGGTTCTCGACTCTACTACCTGGTCGGAATGGAGAGAATCAGTCGGCACAAATCGTCGTATTGAAAAAACGGAGCCCTTGGACGGTCGGTTTAACCGAGCTGCTGCAGGACGATATCGGCCGCCTCGGAGAGGTCCCTCGCCTTGAGGCAATCAACGTGGCCCCACAGGCCGGCAGGATCGAGAAGGATCGCATCCAGGCCTGCGGCCCTCGACCCCACTACATCGATGGAGTAGAGGTCGCCGATGTAGACGGCCTCCGCGGGGCTGACTTGAGCGCGTTCAAGCGCCATCTGAAAGATCCTGGGATCCGGCTTTTCCACCCCGACAACCCGCGAGTCCAGAACGAACCGGAAATAGGGAGCTAATCCTTCCTTCGTGAGCATCCGCTCAACGGTGCCATCAGAGTTGGAGATCATCCCGACGGCCAAGTCGCGGCGCTGTAACCGCTCGAGAACGGCCGGGGCCTGCGGGTTCGGCTGGTTCCAGAGGTTATGCACCCGGTTGTACTCGGCGATTTGCTGGAAGGCCCGCTCTGTGGCTGCCCCCCACTCCACCCCTAGGCCCTCGCAGACAAACTGGATGTAGGTCTGGAAGATCTTCGGCGCTTCAGTGGAACTGCGTTGGGCCAGGATCGGATCGAGCCGCACCCGAGCCCGATACTCCGCCGCTCGAACCCTGGCTTCCTCAACATCAAACCCCTCTGCGGCTAGAGCCTCGACCACCACGGCATAATTGATGAGCATCACCGTGTTGCCGGCATCGAACAGGACAGCCTTCAGCGGCATCGGTCTTTCCCTCTGGATGGATTCGGCATCGCTCAGACTCTTATATCTTCCGATCAATCCTCTGTCAAGGCTCATTCCCGCAGTCAAGCCGCAGCTCACGACCTCTCCCTTGACAGAATTGGGCACGGCGGGCTATGGTGGTATAGACTTGTGAGGCTCGCTGACGGGATTGCTGTTCTAGAGACTCTTATATGGCTTTCACATCACGTTCATCCTGAGCCTGTCGAAGGATGTACAACCTGGGCTTCGACAAGCTCAGCCCGAACGGGTTAGACTGTCAAGCTGTCTCTCAGACACTAAACTATTTACTGGAGGAGCACTCAATGAGGCTCAAAGGGAAGAAGATTGCGATCCTGGCGGAGAACCTGTACCAGGAAATGGAGCTGTGGGTCCCGTATTATCGCTTTAAGGAGGAAGGGGCCGAGGTTAAGGTGGTCGGGACCGGCGCAAAGAGCTACACCAGCAAGATGGGATATCCGGTGAACGCCGATGTGTCGGCCGAGGAGGTCAAGGCGGCTGAGTTCGACGCCGTCATCATCCCGGGCGGCTACGCTCCCGACATGATGCGGCGCTCCCCAGCGATGGTGAAGCTCGTGAAGGACGCCTTCCAGGATGGGAAGGTTGTGGCTGCCATCTGCCATGCCGCCTGGATGCTCTGTTCGGCAGGTGTGCTCAGGGGAAAGACCGCCACCTGCTATCACTCGATCAAAGACGACCTGATGAACGCCGGGGCTCGCTACGTCGATCAGGAGGTGGTTGTGGATGGCAACCTCATTACGTCGAGGGAGCCGAAGGACCTGCCAGCCTTCTGCCGCGAGGTGCTCAAAGCCCTGGAGAAGGCGAGCTGATCGGAAGGGTGAGCGTCTGCCGAATCGACGCAGCCTGTCAGATGGTGTTTGACAGCACCGCCCTGCCTTGCTATGATGCCCCCTGCGTATCTTTACAACCGTCAACTTGAGATGAACACGGCCATGCGCCGCGAGGTGTATTGATGACCGTCGAAAAGCTGATCCTGGCGAAACCGAGGGGGTTCTGCGCCGGGGTTGATCGCGCCATCGATGCGGTGAATATCGCCTTGGATCTGTACGAGGAACCGGTTTATGTCCGCAAGGAGATCGTCCACAACCGCCACGTCGTGGATGAGCTCCGGCAAAAGGGCGCGATCTTCGTGGATGAACTGGATGAAGTCCCGAATGGCGCGATCGTCATCTTCAGCGCCCACGGGATTTCTCCGGAGGTTCGGGCGCAGGCGGAGACCAGAGGGTTGAAGGTCATCGATGCGACCTGCCCGCTCGTCACGAAGGTCCACAACGAGGCGATCAGGTTCGCTGAGCAAGGCCGCACAATCATCCTTGTGGGGCACGAGGGGCACGACGAGGTGATCGGCACAATGGGCGAGGCGCCGGAGGCCATCACGCTCATCGGGTCAGAGGAACAGGTAGAAGAACTGAACGTCCCTGATCCCAACAAGGTAGCGGTCATCACGCAAACCACGCTCAGTGTGGATGAGACCACGGGGATCATCGAGGCGCTCAAGCAGAAATTCCCGCAGCTTGCCTTCCCGCCCAAGGAAGATATCTGCTATGCGACCCAGAATCGCCAGACCGCTCTGAAGGAGCTCGCCTCATGCGTTGATCTGATTCTGGCCCTGGGTTCACAGAACAGCTCGAATTCCAAGCGGCTGATTGAGGTGGCCCAAGGGGTGGGGATCCAGGCCTACCTGATCGATGATGTCAGCGAGATCAACCCAAAGTGGCTGGAAGGGGCGCGGGTCATCGGTGTCACGGCGGGGGCCTCGGCCCCTGAGCATCTGGTGCAGGGCGTGGTCGGCTATTTCAAAGCGTTAGGCGTGACCGACATTGAGGAGATCGAGCCGATCAAGGAAGAGGTAAATTTCGGTCTTCCTCAAGAACTCGTTCGAGAGCGTGCCCGCCTGGATGCCCAGCGGTCCCCCCACGCACGAGCCATGGCGGCCCCCGCATAATCTGCGAACCGCGCACGCCAACAATCACTCAACTATCAAAAGGTAGGTCGTCCAGAACCTGCCTTTTGCTTTTTCCCCTCCAGCCATCTTTTCAAAAGACTGGACGCGCTCATCCTTCGACAGGCTCAGGATGGACGACTCTCTTCGGTGGCAGGTTATTTCTGCAACAGAACACTAGCTCGTTCCCGCGCTTGACAGCACCTGGGGAGCGTGTTAAAAGGGGATGGCTTTGGTCCTGTGAGAGAGGATGATAGCAGATTCTAGCGATCTTTCAACCATCTTCACGCCAAAGAGCGTGGCGGTAATCGGCGCCTCCAGTAGCCCGGAGAAGCTCGGCTTCCAGATCCTGAAGAACGTCCGGGACGCCGGCTTCAAGGGGCCGATCTACCCTGTCAACCCGAAGGCGACGACGATCCTGGACCTGCGCTGCTACCCGTCGATCGGCGCGGTGGAGGGCTCGCCGGATCTGGCGGTGATCATTGTTCCCGCCCACGCTGTCCCGGCCACACTGGCGGAGTGCGGCATGAAGGGGGTGAGGGGGGCGATCGTGATCAGCGGGGGCTTCGCCGAGTCTGGGCCGGAAGGTGAAGCGCTCCAGCGCCAGGCCCTCGATGTCGCCCGCACGCACAAGATGCGGATGATCGGTCCCAACTGCCAGGGCGTGAATAACCCGTACCACGGCCTCTGCGCCTCGTGGCCGTTGCTCACGATGCAAGGCGCTATCGCCGTGGTGTCTCAGAGCGGCACGGTTGCCGCCGCGCTGATGGATTGGGCTGCCCAGGAGGGGATCGGAGTCTCCGGCCTGGTCAGCATGGGGAATCGCGCCGACGTGGACGAGGCCGATCTTGTTGAGCACTTCGATGGCGACCCTCAGACGCGGGCGATTGCCCTCTACATCGAAGGAGTCAAGAATGGGCCGCGCTTCTTGGCCGCGGCCCGCCGCGCGCGCAAGCCGATCGTGGTCTTGAAGCCGGGACGGACCGAGAAAGGCCGGCAGGCGGCTGAATCGCACACGAAATCGCTCGCGGGAAGGGATGAGGTCTACCAGGGCGCCTTCCGGCAGTTCGGGATTTGCCGGGCGGAGACGCTGCATGAGCTGTACGATTTCTCCAAGGCGTTGGCGTATCTGCAGCGGCCCCCTGGACGGAGAGTCCTGATTGTCACGAGTTCAGGCGGCTGCGGGGTGCTGGCCGCCGACGTCGCCGCCGGAGAGGGGCTGGACGTGGCTCCGCTCCCGGAGGCCATCGCTTCGCAGCTCCGGGCCTCTCTTCCGCGACACTTCGTGGTGAACAACCCCCTGGACCTGACCGGAGACGCGACTGCCCAGATGTACAAAGAGGTGATCGCCGCGGCAAAGGGCATGTTCGATACCGTGGCGGTCATCTTCGGCGATCCGATCGTCGGGGCGTCTGAGGTGATCGACCGCAACCGTCCTGAGCTCGTCATTTTCCTCGGAGGGGCCGAGGTGGAGCGCGAAGAGGGACGGCTCTTGCACAGCAGGGGCGTTCCCGTCTTCCCCACCCCCGAGCGCGGGATGCGGGCGCTGGCCCAGCTCGTCCGGTTCGGCCGGCCTGTGGAGAGGGTTCGCTAATGATCCCCATCGACCTTGCCAGGCACGCCGGACAGCACCTGTTGGAGCCGGAGGCCTTGGCCCTGGTCAAGGAAGCCGGCCTGACGGTGATCGAGCACCGAACCGCCACCTCAGCGGAAGAGGCGATGGCGGTGGCCGACCAGCTCGGCTACCCGGTGGCGTTGAAGCTTGTGTGCCGGGAGATCGTTCACAAGAGCGACGCCGACGGGGTGCAGCTTGACCTGCGCGATGCGGCGGCAGTCGGCGTGGCGTATCGACGCGTCATGGAGGGGGCGGCACGCCATCGCCCGGGCACCCGGATCGACGGCGTCCTCGTCTGCCGGATGGCGAGACCAGGGGTCGAGGTAATCCTCGGACTGACGCGAGACCCCCAGTTCGGCCCGGCACTGATGTTCGGCCTGGGTGGGATCTTTGTGGAGCTCTATCGCGATATCGCCTTCCGGCTCGTTCCGATCTCCGAACACGACGCCATGGAGATGATCCGCGAGATCAAAGGGTTCCCTGTGCTGATGGGGGCCAGGGGGAGGCCAGCGCGAGACCTCGACGCCTTGGTCAGATCCCTCCTCATCCTCTCCGCGTTGGCCGAATCGCGGCAGCAGATCGACGCACTGGACCTGAATCCCGTGATTCTCTATGAGCAGGGGTGCGTGGTTGTCGATGCCAAGGTGTTCCTGACCAGCGGTGAGGATCGAGCGTGAGGGCGAAGCGGGGAGAGACATGCGACAGATCGTGATCATCGCGCTCTCATACGGCATCACCCCGATACTGATGGCACTGACGATCCTGCTGGCCTGGTGGCTGGCCAAGCGCGGGAAGGCAGACGAACAGGAGGAATCACAATGAGACGTTCGAGGTGGCTTCGACGAGTCGAACCGATGCTCTTCCTGTTACTGGCAGGAGTACTTCAAGGATGCCCGCTCGTGCTCATCGGTGGGGGCGCGGCCGGAGGTGGGGCCGGGGTCGCCTATGCCAGGGGCGAGCTGGAACAGGTCCATGCCACTCCTTACAACAAGGTGTGGGACGCCACCCTGAGCGCCTTACGAACCCTGAATATCAGTGTCTCGGAAACGCAGAAAGACCAGATCAGCGCAAAGGCAACCGGGACCAAGTCGGACGGGACGTCCGTCGTGGTCAGCGTGCTGCCGGTCACGAAAGACACGACCTCGGTGCGGGTTCGCATCGGGACCTTCGGCGATCGCCCCGCCTCTGAGCAGATCCAGGGCGAGATCGCCGTGCTTCTCAAGAAGACCCCGTGAATCGCCGACATCTACTGGCGCCGCTCATCTTCTTCGCCGCAGCCGGCTGCGCCGGGTATTTTGGCGAGGATCGGGCGATCAAATCCTACCCGCGACCCGCCAAGGAGACCCTCGTTGCCGTGAACCAGGCGCTCCGGGACCTCAACTTCTTTCCGACCGACCTCGTGCCGACCCAGTCAACCCCACGGCCCACCTACGTTACCACGGCCTATCGGGAGCAGAGCCTGGGGGACATCGTCTACATCGCTGTCCGGGACCTGGGAGGCGAACGATCACAGGTAGAGGTTCTGACACAAGGGGATGTGTCGGGGGTCTGGACCTGGTCCGTCTGGTGGCCTGCCCTTATCTTCGAGCAGACCGACCGCTGGCTCCTTCGCGCGGCCGTGCCGCAGCCAGCGCCCATCCCGTCACCCCTGCCTCCGATCCCCTCCCGACCAAACTGATCCCATGAACGTGCCTCCTTCATCCCCCTGCGCCCCAAGCTATCCTCATCCCCAATCTACGGGACGGCGGTCCGCACAGGGCGGACGTGAAAGCCGTCTCCGCTTCGTCGGAGCGCCACGATGAAATGGTGTGTCCCACGCGTTCCCCTCACCGTCCTCCTATCGCTCGCGTGCGCCGGCGTCGCATGGGGCGCCGAATATACAGCCCCGCTGCCCTATGTCAGCATGTACGAGCAGCTCAAGGTCGGCATAGGCTGGCGCCAAGCCCACGAAATCACTCGGGCCCAGGAGTTGCAACACGAACCCGCGGACTTCGAGGCCACCGATCTCCTGCGGTTTGAACAGGTCAACCGGCGCTGCCAAGTCCAGCTCCTTCGATTGCATTGGTATAAGGGGGAGCTCCACTGGGTGGAGTACTTCCAGCTTGATCCAGCGGGAGTCACCTACCAGGAGCGCGGCGATCCTGACCCGATCGGAGAGAGATTGGTGAGGCGACTGACTGAGCTGTCAAACCTCTACGCTTCCCATTGGGAGGAATTGACGGCATCTATCGCCCTGGAGGGATCTCCTGCGCTACAGGCCAAGGCGAGGCAGGCGATGGACGACCTGAAGCAGCGTCTGGAGGAGCTTCGCCAGGACAAGCAGCAATAAAAACGAGGGTGGCCCTCATGGGTTTCTTCCAAAGATGTTTCGTCGTCGTCTGTGCGAGCGCCGGCATCACCCTGCTCGTCGGGGGGGCGGCATCTGGTCAGAAGCCCACCAAGATCGGGGTGGTGAACTTCCAGGAGGTGGCCCTCCAATCCAAGGCCGGCAAAGCGGCCAAGGCGCGGTTGGAAGAACTCGCCGCTAGGCTGAAGAAGGAGGTGAAGGCCGAGGAGACGAAGCTGGTTGCCCGCCAGAAGGAGCTTGAGGCCGGCGCATCGCGGCTCGCCCCCGCCGAACGGCAGCGCCGCGCCGAGGCACTGGAACGCGACGAACTCGCCCTGAAGCGCCTCCTCCAGGATAGGAGGGAAGAGTTCACAAAGGCCGAGGCCAATAGCGTCGTAGAACTCGCCCGCAAAATCGAGCCCATCGTCAAGGCCTATGCCGCCGAGAAAAGTTTTACCCTGATCCTGGAGGCGCGCCGCCCGGGCCTCTTGTATTACGACAAGAACCTCGACCTGACCGCTGAGATCGTCAAACGATTCGATCGGGCATCGAAGTAGCGGTCATCACGCCAGTAAGACCGCCAGAATCCCCGTCAAGAAAATCCCGTCGAAGGTCCCGGCCCCACCGATAGAGGCGACAGGAGCGCCAAGGCCCTGGATCTTGCCGAGGTTCAAGAGATCCGCGCCGATCAAGGTCCCCAGGCTTCCGGCGATATACGCCAGGGCAGGGACGGACCGTCGAGACAGCAAAAGAGCTGTGCTGGCGGCTACCAAGGGCGGGACGAAGGTCGGCACGGCGATCCCCATCCCCCTGACGGGCTGCGCCAACCCGTGGACAATCGCCGCGACAATTGCCACGCCTATGAAGCTTCGGCCATACATCCCGTTCTTGAGCAAGAGGTAGAAGGACAGGAGGGTCGGGATAACCGCTCCCCCCACGTTCACCGCGATGACCGTCCGCGGCCACTCTTCGACCAGCGGGATCACGTACCGCATGCCGAAAAAGGTGATTTCCTGACCTGTGAGCACTTGCTCCGCCGGCAGCTCGGCGATCGGGATATTTACGTAGCTCCCCAGGAGCGAGAGAAGCAGCCGGGTGAAGACATACCGCCGGTTGACCCCCATCTTCTCGTAGGCGTACCCGATGACCCCAATCTCGATCATGGTGATCAGAAGACCGATGAGCAGGAAGAGGGCGAGAATAAACGCTAACATCAGAGGGAAAAAGTGCAGTCCCGCTGGTCGCATTGTCTTCCCCCTTTATAAGAGAGCCGAGGTATCTCAGTTGACCGTCAACACTGGTACCTCTGCACCCTGCCTCCTTTCAGCATCTGATCGAAATGTTTCTCACTTACGGAAGCATGTTCAGGTTAAAGAAAAAGCCGAAGTCGGTCTGTAAGCCGGATCCTGTACGGCCGGACCTCGCGGCCAGACCGGATGACCATTCCTCTAGGCCCGACGTTGCCGCCGGGCTCAAGCGGCCTACCCGTCCCGCCTGCCCAAAAAGGAGCACGAGAGCGGGCCGCTCTCTGCGCCGCCGCCGCTTGTAGAGCGACGACGATGGGGCGGGACCTATTTGGCCTTGCTCCGGGTGGGGTTTGCCAAGCCGGCATGTCACCATGCCGCTGGTGCGCTCTTACCGCACCATTTCACCCTTACCCACGAAGCCTCGCGGCGATAGTGGGCGGTGTCTTTTCTGTGGCACTTTCCGTGAGGTCACCCTCCCTGGGCGTTACCCAGCACCCTGCCCTGCGGAGTCCGGACTTTCCTCCCGTCTCGACGCCTCTCGGTGTCAAGACCGGCGGTCATCCGACCGACTTCGGCCACTATCAACGTAACGCACACTGGCACGATTTGCAACCCAAGAACAGAGATGGACAATCTAACGCCTCCGTTTCGCTGTCATTGCGAGCACTCGAAGGGTGCGTGGCAATCCTCACTGCACACTGGCGAGATTGCTTCGCCTCGCTCGCAATGACAATTCCCAGCTCGATTCTTGGGTGCAACTGCGACCTTGACAACGGTAGCCTCGACTGATAAGCAGGCACTGTTAAGGGAGAGCTATGAACCGGGTAATCTTAATCAAAGGGGGCGGTGACATCGGGACAGCGGTGGCTATCCGTCTGCATCGCGCCAGCCGGCAAGTCGTTGTGGCCCAAGCCCCCGACAGCCCCATCCTCCGGCGAGGGATCTCCTTCGGCACGGCCATCGAACAGGGCGAGATCTTGGTAGATGGCGTTTGGGCACGGTCGGCCGGGACCGAGGCCGAGACCACAGGGCTCCTAGCGAAGCAGGTCGTCCCGGTCTGGACAGCAGGATGGGCAGCCGCCCTCGCTGCGCTCTGCCCCCAGGTCCTCGTTGACGCCCGGATGATAAAACGCGAGCAGAACTCAGAAACCAGGAAGGACCATGCCCCTCTCGTTATCGGGCTGGGGCCAGGATTCACCGCAGGCCAGGACGTCCATCTGGTGATCGAAACCAATCACGGGCCGAATCTTGGCCGGATTATCAGGGAAGGCTCCGCAGAGCCGTACACCGGCATCGCGAGGGTGATACAGGGATACGGCCAGGAGCGATATCTCTACGCGCCGATCGGCGGGTCATTTCTCACCACCAAAGAGATCGGAACGAGGGTTGAAGCCGATGAGGTGGTGGGGAGAATCGGCAAGGAAGATCTGAGATCTCGGTTTCCTGGAATCATCCGAGGAATCCTGAAGTCAGGAAGCGCGGTACGGAAGGGCCAAAAGCTGGTCGATATCGATCCTCGCGGGGAGGTGATTGCCACGCGGACCTTTACTGATCGAGCCCTGCAAATCGGTGAGGCTGTCCTCCTGGCCATCGAGGAATGGGAACGGAGTCAAAGTTGACTGAGATAGGGAAAACCCCACGTGCCGGGGATTTCCTAAGTGCCCCCTCAACCTTCCCTTCTCCCCCGAGGGGAGAAAGCGGGGATGAGGGGATTAAGATCGACCCGGATCGAGGGATGAGATTTCACTTGAAGTGCGCTGAAATTTCATCTATCTTGACTCCGGTATGACAGCAGATCGCGCAAAGGGGATTCAATGATTCCAGAGCTGGATGAACTCATCGCCGGATATCGGGAGCGTTTCGGCGAGGGAAAGCCATACCAGATTCTTCTGGCTATCCGTGGAATGTACGGGGGCGCCCCACCACCCGGCAGGATTCAGCGAGGCAAGATCATCAGGGCGGTGTGGCGGAGCGAGATCAAACAATTGAAGCCCGCCCTGCAGGACTCACGGGTGCGGCTGCTGAGTAACACCTTCAGCGCCCACAAGAAAATCCTGAATGAACGCTTCAGGGAGATGTTCAAGGCCGGGGCGAACCCGAAGAAGCTCGGCCTCGTGAAGGGGGAGATCTTCGGGGTTCTGGAGGAGGAAGACATCGAAGCCTATGCCAGGAAGATCAAGAGCCCCTGGTTGGTAGAGAACCAAAGGTATCGGGTCGAGCTGATCGATCTGAAAGGAAGACTGGCGAAGGTCGAGAAGCGGACGGAGCTGAAGGCCCTGGAACCGGGTCTCCAGAGCTACCCCCATGAGATCAGGGCCGATGGGAGGACCGAGGAGATCGAGGTGACCCCTGGGAGGAAGCTCCCAGAGGAGCAGAAGCTGGGAGGGGTCGATGTGGTCCAAGTGTTCGACCCTCCATTTGCCCTCCAGGAATCGCGGGAGGTGATCCTCAAGTTCAATTGGGTGGATGCCTTCAGAAACCAGGTGGAGTATTTGGTCCACTTCGTCCGATTCCCCCAGAAAGGGAGGACAAGGATCGAGGTGGTCTTCCCGAAGGAACGGCCATACAAGAAATGTGAAATCTACAAAGGCGGGGTGGCAGGAGAGGTTTCGCCTCTTCAGGGGGGACTAGAACTGGAGAAGAAGAAACCAGAAGAGACCGTGGCGGAGGATGGTCGCCCAATGCTCTGCTGGGAGATCGAAAACCCGCCCCATCGGGAGCGCTATCGGCTGGTCTGGGAGTGGTAACGAATGCGTGAGGTCACTACCCCTGTCGTCCCCCTCACCCGCACCCCTCCCCCACTGGGAAGAGGGGATCTTGATGTGCGAACGTCAGAGCCAGGACACTAGCGCGCGGTCACCAAATCGGCGATCGCCTCGAAGACGACGGGCCCGATCCCTTCGACCTGCCTCAGTTCATCCACGGCTTTGATCCGGCCTTGTTTCTCTCGATAGGCGACGATGGCCTCAGCCCGCTTTCGGCCGACGAATGGGATGGTCAGCAGCTCATCCATGGAGGCGGAGTTGAGCTCCACAGGGAACCGCGCCTTGCCCTTGACGAGCTGCGCCTGCTTGAACTCGCACATATGATTCCGGAGGTGCTGCTCCGCCGCCTCTCTGTTCCACGCGTCAAGCCATTTGACCTGATGGATCCGGCCCAGGGCGCTCAGAAGATGGGTAACGTCCAACCTTCCTGTGTGGTCGTGATGGGGCAGGTGACGGATCTTCTTCCCCTCTGGGGTTACTTCAATGACAGCGAACGCAGAGTCCCCAAGGGAGGTGATGTAGCGGCGGGACCACTTGGCGGCTTCTACGGAAGGGACGATGAAAAGCAGCAAGAGAGCCAGGCCAATGAGCTGGAACGGTGAGCGAGATGTTACCCTCCATTTCGCCATCATCGCCCCCCTCATCCTCCCCTTCTCCCCCGACGGGGAGAAGGGGAGGTTCTTATTCCACCTTGACCCGTTGTGCCTTCCGTCGTGAACCCGGCTTCGGCTCCTCAACCAGGGCCTCAAGCCCTCTGTCAAGCAACGCCCGGACGGCGAGAAGCAGTTCTCGTCCTGCCCGATTCACATGCGAGCTCACTTCAGGAGGCACGCACTCCCTGATCCCTTCTTGAAATGCCTCCTGCGCCTCATACAGGGTGCACAACGGACAGCCATACGGGCACCTCTGCTTCGGTTCCTTAGCCATCTTTCTCCTCTTGAGCACTCCCGCCCCGGCCGAAGCGCACCACCAGATAGCCCTCCTCGAGCCTCGCCCGCTTGACCGTCAGTTCAGCCAGGGCTCTCGGGAGAATCAGGTCCCGCCGGTAGTTCCCGATCGAGACCACCAGCTCATCGCCGCGCTTCAGGAGTGAGACCTCATCTTTCTTCAAGAAGGGCAGTTTCAGCCGGAGAAAGTAGTGCTCCCCCTTCTTTCGGACCGTCTGGATCGGGCCCGACATCCACACCTGGAGCGGGTCCCGCTCGGCAAAGAGGCTTCGGCCCATGCGTCCCAGCATTTCGAGGCCGACGACCTCGCGGTCAAAGAGCGGGACCTCCCAGATCGGGAGCGGCGAAAAGCCTCGCTGGATCATCTCCCGATATCGGCCCTGGATCTGGCTCCATTCGGCGAAATAGCCGCGCTGAAGTTGGCGCGGAAAGACTCGATTGCAGACCACCGCGTCGGTGACGTAGCCATAGAGATTGAGATGCGTCAGAGCGCGCTGTGCCTCTTTGATGACCATCTTCTCCGGGTTCAGGACCAGTCGGATGCTGGACCGCTTCGGGTCGCACAGGATCTCCTTCATGCCATCGATGCGAAGAAAGAGGGCTTCGATGGCGGCATAGACATTATCCTTGGGAAGGGGGACCGGGACAAACGGCTGGACGATGGGGCCCATCGCTGTCACAATCCGACGCTCCCACGGGAACAGCTTCTCCATATACCAGCGGGCTACATCGGGGAAGCTCAGCAGGCGCATCGTCTCTCCGGTGGGCGCGCAATCGACGATGAGGCAGTCGAAGCGGCCCTCCTCCCCCTGCAAGCGAATCTGGAGGAGGCTGCACAACTCTTCCATCCCCGGGAAGACCGCCATCTCCTCGGCGATCACCTCGTCCACCCCGCGCGTGGCGAACAGCACAGCCAGGTAGTCCTTCACCTCGCCCCAGTGAGTTCGGATCTCATCCAGGACATTGATCTCCTGCCCCCAGAGATGCTCGGCGATCCTGGTTGGCTCAGGCCCGAGAGGCCGATCAAAGGCATCCGCCAGGCTGTGGGCCGGGTCGGTGCTGATCACAAGGGTCCGGTACCCGCGCTCGGCCGCCATCAGGGCCGTGGCGGCGGAGACTGTTGTCTTGCCGACTCCACCCTTGCCGGTATAGAGGATGATCCGCATCATCCGCCTCTGCGTTGGGCCTCAGAGTCCCCGCCACCATGCCGGCGGAAGGTCGCCTCGTAAATTCCCCGCACCCGCTCCGTGTGGTGGCGGTAGTCAGCCAGCAACCGGTCCCCTGGGCTCGAGCCGTCACCGGATTCATACCCGAGCCGTCTGGCTAGGCGATCGAGGCGGCTGGCATCCTTTGGCAACGAGGAGGTCTCGAGATCGGCCACGACCCGAAGGCGATTCTGCACGATGCGCAGGAACCGGTAGGAGTCAGCGAGATGCGCGACGTCCGGGCCGGCCACGAGGCCCGCACGCCCAGCCGCCTCTAGTGCCTTCAGGGTGTTACCGACCCGCAGGGCGGGCAGCGACGCCCCGTCAGCGAGTTGGAGGAACTGGACAATGAACTCGATGTCAGCGATCCCGCCACTCCCCAACTTCACATGGAGCTGGCCGGTTTTCTCCTTCGTCAGCTCCACCTCCATCCGGTGCCGCATCGCTGTGATGTCTGCTGCCAGGCTCGCCAGTGAGGTCGGTCGATAGATGAGACCGGCCAATAACTCCATGAATCCCCTAGCAAGGTCGAGGTCGCCGGCGATGGGCCGAGCCCTCAGGTAGGCCTGGCGCTCCCACAATTCGGCTGTTCGGGCGAAATGGCTCTCAAACCCCGCGAAGGACTGCGCCACCCTGCCCATCGACCCGCCTGGGCGCAACCGGATGTCTATCCGATAGGTCGTGCCCTCCTTGGTAATAGTCGTGAGGATCTTGCAAATCCGGTCGGCCACCCGACCGAAGTACTCTGCATGGCTGATGCTGTGTGACCCACCCTGCGTCGTTCCCTCCTGCGCATAGGCGAAGGCAAGGTCGAGGTCGGAGCCGTACCCCATCTCCTCGGCCCCACATTTGCCGAGGCCCAACACGACGAACCCCTCCGGGGACGGGGCGCCAAACTGTGGGCGTAGCTCTTCACGCGCCAGCTCGTATGCCGCCTGCACGCAGGCCTCTGCCAGGCGCGTTAATCCAGTGCTCACTTCGTCCAAGTCTGCCTTTCCAAGGAGATCTCGGATGCCGATCCGGAACTCCTCTGCCTGTTTGAACCGCCGCAGCGCATCCAGACGCGCGCTTCCCGGCGACGCAAGGGCCACCGCACGCCCCGATTCCTCCAGCAGCCTGTCGGGCCGGCTCAGCTCGGTCTGGTCGGGCAGGAGCAAAAGGTCCAACAACTCGGGGTGGAGGATCAGGATCTCCGAGAGGAACTCGCTCGATCCGAAGAGGCGCATCAGGTGGACCAGGGCGAGCGGCGCCTGCTTGAAGAGATCGAAGAAGGCGGTGCCGAACCCAACCGCCTCGATGAACCGTTCGAGGTGAAGCAGGGCCAGGTCAGGGTCGGGTGCCTGTTTCAACGCCTCCATGAGGGTGGGAGCCACGGCGGCCAGGACACCCCGGCTGTCAGCCGTATGGTGCCTGAAAGGAGGGCCATCACGCAACATGAGCAAGCCGCGAACGGCACGATCGAGGTCCACGATTCCCGCCGCTGCCAAGGCCGGACGCACCTCTTCATCGTCTACCCGGCCGCCAAAGAAGCCGGCGAGGGGATGAGCCGGAATCGCTCCCTCCCCCGGGGCCGGCTCCCTCAGCAAGTGGTCATACATCCGTCGGACCGCCTCGATGTGCCGCTGGTAGTCGCGCTGCAGGTCTGCCGCCGGGTCGGGCGACCGATTGGGGGAGTAGCCGAGGCGGCGGGCCAGTTTGCTGAGATCGTCCTGGTCAGTCGGCAAGGTATGAGTCTGCAGATGATGGAGGATCTGGAGGCGATGCTCGACCGTTCGAAGGAAGGTGTAGGCCGCCGCCAAGTTAGCATGCTCATCGGACGTCAGGTGCCCACGGTCGGCCAGACGTTGGAGCGCCCGGAGCGTGTTGGGCTCGCGAATCCACGGGTCGCCTCCCCCGTACAGGAGTTGGAACGTTTGCACGATAAACTCGACCTCTCGGATACCCCCGTAACCCAGCTTGACGTGGCGGAAAGTCTCCTGGTCCCGACCGATCTTCGCATTGATCCGGTCCTTCATGGCCCGGATCTCTCCGATGGCGCTGTAGTCAAGTGACTGGCGATACACGAAAGGCGCGACCAGCTTCAGGAAGGCCTCCCCCAATGCCCGATCGCCGGCCACCGGCCTCGCCTTGATGAGGGCCATCCGCTCCCAGGTCTGCCCCCAAGATTCGTAGTAGAGTTCATATCCCCTGAGCGAATAGACCAGCGCGCCCACCCGCCCCTCTGGCCGAAGCCGCATGTCAACCCTGAAGACGCGGCCGTCCGGTGTCACCTCGCCGATCGCCTTGATCAACCCCTCCCCCAGGCGGGTGAAGAACTCATGATTGCTCACCTTGCCGATGAGCGATCCCGATAGACCAGCAACCCCTGCCGTCTCCCCCTCCCCTTCATAGATGAACAGCAGATCGATGTCCGAACTGAAGTTCAGTTCTTGGCCGCCAAGCTTCCCCATGCCGATGATCGCAAACCCGCACGCCTTCTCCCCCTCCTGCGACGCGCACCGTGGCTGGCCGTGCCGACGCACAAGCTCAGACCAGCAGATCTCATAGGCCCGCTGCAAGGTCACATCAGCCACAAGGGAGAGTTGCTGCGTCACGTCGATGAGGTCCAGATTGCCGAGGAGATCCTGGAGCCCAATCCGCAAGGTCTCCCGCATCTTGAATCGATGCAGGGCCGCCAATGCCCGCTCCTGATTCTTCACCTGCGAGACCAGCCCGTTCAACTCTTCGACCAGCTCCTCCTTGGACCTGATCCGGCGGAGGAGACCCGGCTGGAGCAGCCAGTGAAAATCCTGTGGAAAGCGGATCAGGATGTCGGAAAGATGCTGCGAACTGCCAAAGATGGTGAGCGCTAGATCGAGAGATTTGGGGCTGTCCCGGAAGAGGGAAAGCAGGAATCCTCTGTCGAGGACGGCTTCGGCGTACCGCTCCAGGTTGTTGAGGGCCATGTCAGGATCTGAAAGGTTGCCGAGCCGATCCAGCAGCAGCGGAAGGACCGATTGGAGTAACGCCAGATGTGAGGAGCCGGCCAAGCGTTCCAGGTTTCGCTGAGCTTGCTCGGGATTCCGGCAGCCAGCGGCGGCCAACCGCTCGATTGAAGGTGGGAACTCTCCGTTCATAGACATGCGTCCCGCGACTGATCCTCGGATACGACAACTTCTCGTCTCAGCTTGGCGACGAGCAGCTTCCTGCGGATCATCCGCACCACGTGATTGTGGTAGCATACTCCCCGCGGGATGTAAAGTTCTACTGGCTTCGGTTAGCGAAAAAAGAAGCGAGCGGGGATAGCGATGCTATCTCCGCTCGCATGCGGCTTGAGGTCCTTTTCAGGCGCTGATTTCCCGTTACCGCCCCGGGAAGAAGACCCAGAACTCTTTGCCCAGGGTAATCTCCATCTCGACCTCCGCCGACCCGTCGTCTAGGAAGCGAGTGTCCACGACCTTCGCGCCCCGGATGAAGGCATCGACCTGGGTCCGCACCGTGTCGGACTGGGTTACGAAGTCCCGGACGGTGGTCGCACCGGTCACCTGGAGGCCGTAGGCCTGCTCGAGGAGGTTGCGGTACCCGTCCACCTTGGCCGCTCGCTCCGCCATGAGGCGGGCCTGCGCGGCGTTGGCCGCTTTCGTGGGGGGCGCCCCGGCCCCTCGTCCCCGGATCGTGACCTCCTGCCGGACGATCGGCGGGGGTGGAGGTGGCAGGGGGGGCGGCGGCGCGTAGACGGGCGGGGGCGGCGGCGCCGCGACAGGGATGCCGGGGACCACGACTGGGGGCCGGCCCGGGCCGTAGTCGTAGACGGTGCAGCCGGTCAGCGCCGTCAGTACAATCAGCAAGGTCCCACTAACTTGAGAGAGTCTTGACTTCATCATCATCTGTGCTCCCCTTCGATTCTCGGTTCACTCAGTTCTAGCCCTACGCTCGTTATCGAGGGATCAACACAGGCGGCGGAGGGGGTTCAGGAGGAGCCGGGACATAGACTGGTGGTGGAGTCCGCTGGGGGTCGGTCGGCCCAACGTAGCCATGGGGCGGCGACGGGGCGGTCGGAGCCGCTTGTGCCGGATACGGTGGAGGTGGAGGCGGCGCCTGTTGTACGGGAACCACATAGTAACAACCCGCTAACCCCACGATGAACGCGAAGAGCAAACCCCGGACAGTCAGTTTCTGCATCATGTTCACCTCCTTTCCTATGTTGACAAGAGATGATGACATTCGCTGGTTGGCCCGCGAACACTCACTGGTTGTAAGGCACCCACGCTCCGGTCCGACAACGGTCGACCCACTCCCGTAGCGTGATGACCCGAGGGCCTCGGACCCTGTGGCGGGCCACGAACTCCTCGTGGCTGATCCCCGCCCTCTCTACCTCTTGGCTTCCCACGACATCCCTCTCCTGTATGACCTCTCGTACCCTTCCTGCCAACTCCGGGCTAACGGGAATCTCCAGCTCCACTTTCACCGATCCATCCGGCGTGACATCGCTCCGCTTGACCCTGCCACCACGGAAGAATACCGAATATCCTTCCTGCCCCGAGACAGCCTGTGGGATTGCCGCCGACAGCAAACGGGCCGCCGCTCCGTACGCATCAGTAATAGCCGCACGTTCCGCCAGGAGGCGCGCTTGTGCCGGGTGCTGCACCGCTGCAGGGGGACGCCCGCTTCCGATCACAGTCAAAAGACCGGCACTCTCATCTAACCGATAGGGCCCTTCTGCGGCGGCGCCCGCAGGGGTCGCGCCGAAGATCAGTACAGCGGTGATAAACATGAAGATTCGCGAGAGGCTTCTGTATCGCCTCATAGAATTCTCCCACTTTCGTTTCGACGCCATTCTTTGGAAGCTTCCGTTCCACTCACAGAACCCCTTCTTTCCCCCTCAACCCTGCCTTCTCCCCCGTGAGGGAGAAGGTAAAGATGAGGGGGAAGGCTAGGGTCGCGAGCGGGCCGTCCGGCCACGAGAACTCAGATCGCCTACCGATAGTACCAGCCCCAAGACGCGCCGTAATAGAGGCCAGGGGCGTAGACCGCGGGAACATAGACCGGTTGGTAGACCGGATACGGCTGGTAGATGGGCTGCTGCACCACCACCGGTTGGGGATAGGGAGAGTAGTAGGAAGGATAGTAAGAGGTTGCAACCGCGCCCGCCACAAGCGCCCCCGTCAAGGCTCCAAGAACGAACGCCGTGCCCCGCCCGTGCGCCGCCTCTGCCTGAGGGGTCACAACCATGGTCAACAACGCCAACCCCAGCATCAGTGCCACCAGCTTTTTCATGCTCGCTCCCTCCCGTTGTTCGTTTGTCTTGGATCTGCCCACGTTCACTCCTATCAGTCGCAGGGCGGGGGCGTTCCTTCCAAAAAAAACAGCGAGGTTCGTGCCGTTCCAACTATTTACGCCGCAACAGCGAGGCTTCAGTGAAAGAGACGTATGTCACGCACACCTCTCTGCCATTAGCCGCAATAAGTTGGAACGGCACTAGCGAAGGGATCAACCTGAGTCTGAAACGACTTATTGGAGGGCTGGGGAGCCAACCGGTGCCTCCAGTAGCGCACCGCGCTCCGGAGGGAGTAGCGCTCTCCCTGTGCTCAGCAACCTGTCCACATCCGGGCCCTGAGCTGCCTGCAGCGTTCGCCAGGCAAGTCCGAGAAGGGGATCCTTGTGAAGATCGAGTGTGTCGCTCCTGCCAATGACTACAGAGGGATCGCCGTCATCATCGCCGATCTTCCGTGGTCGTTCCTGGACCAACCGGGATCGTTCCCGCTTCCTGCCCTGCTCTCGCTCCTGGCCGGCTGATTTGGCCGACGACTTCTCCTCCGCCTGGTCACGGACGACCAGATCAGGATGTATCCCCTCGCCATCGATGGATCGACGCAGAGGCGTCAGATACTTCGCCGTGGTCAGACGCAACGCCGATCCATCGTTGAGCGGGATGATCGTCTGGACCGACCCTTTGCCGTAGGTCCTGCTTCCGACGATGAGCGCCCGCTTCAGGTCCTGGAGGGCCCCGGCCACGATCTCGGAGGCGCTCGCGGAGCCCTTGTTGACCAGAACAATCATCGGGACTCTCAAGAGCGGGCCAGGGTGAGTCGTCTTATATTCGGCTGATTGGTTCTTTGCCCTTGCGGTGGTCGAGACAATCGGCTGTCCGGCGTTGAGGAACAACTCAGCCACCCTGATCGACTCGTTGAAGAGGCCGCCATGATTCCCACGAAGGTCCAGAATGAGGCCCCTCACGCCTTTTTCCGCCAGGAGCTGGACCGCCCGCTGAAGGTCCCGCCCCGACTGGTCAGAAAAGGAGACAATCTTCATATATCCGATAGCGTGCTCGAGCTCCGCCGACTTGATCGGCTTGAGTGCGATGATTTCCCTGGTGAGGGTGACCTGAAATGGTCCGGGGGAATCCGGTCGCAAAAGGGTCAGCGTGACTTTGCTCCCCGCAGGCCCCCGTAGCCGCTTGACAGCATCCATCAGGGTCATCTCCGGCACAGGCGCGTCATCGATCGTGACGATTCTATCTCCGGGCTGCAGGCCGGCGCGGTCGGCCGGGGTCCCGGCGATCGGCGTGACAACGGTGAGCTGGCGTTCTTTGACGGCCACCTGGATTCCCACCCCACCGAAGTTTCCCTGAGTCTCAAGTTGCATCTCTCTGTACACCTCTGGCGACATGAATGAGCTATGGGGATCGAGCTGGGTCAGCATCCCATCGATGGCTCCGTAGGCCAGTTCCTTCACTGGAAGGTTGGGTGTCTGCTTCCGAACGAACTGGTAGGCCGCGGACAAGCTTTCGAGATTGGTCTGCTCGCCTCTGTCCAGCGGAAGAACCATCATGTCGTTCCCGGCCTGAAGCCTGACCGCATCTCCCTGGCGTTCTGCCGTAATCCGCTCCCCACCAGCAGCCGAACTCATCCCCTCAATGGCGCCAACAGCCAGCCGAACCGGGTCTATCGGGAGCAGATAGTTGTTCAGCACCTGACGCATGACCTCCTGAACCAACCGAAGCTCGAGATCCCTCTCTTGGACTGCCTGCTCCTGACTGGTAAACTCAACCTCAAACCCTGTGACTGGCCTGGCATCGGCAGGCGGAACACCGGCCACCGCATGATTTGACAGCAGCATGGAGAGGAAAAGAAAAGCGAGGATGCGTATTCGGTGTAGCATGGCGATCCTCTTGATCTGCAGGGACGAGAGCGTCAGTATACCTGATTACGCCGCGTCTGCCCTCAGATTTTAAACGGAGCAGCAGCGTGACCAGGCATCTGGTGGATCAGGGCCTCCCTTTCAACTCCTGTTGTAACTGCTTGGCCAACCGCGAGGCGGCCGCCGCCAGTGCCCCCTCCTCCGAGACCAACTCCTCGCGCTTCGCCACGACGCCGCCCGTTTCTGTATCGGCCGCACGCAGGACAACGAGGTATCCGAGCGGCTTTTCCTTTACGTCGATCTCGAGGACATAGCGGACCCCAAACAAACGGCCCAGGCGCCGGTTCGCCGTGAGGTCGTCAACGGATGGCCCGGGCGGGAATTCTCGATCTGGAGGCTGCACCGTCCCAAGCTGAGCCTCAAGGCCGGCCGCGACCGCCGACCGGAGCCCTGGGCGGTTTGGAATGGGAAGGATTAATACCTTGAGGGCCTCACCCTGCTTGGCCGGGACAAGAGGTGGCAGGCTCGGCTGGATCAACGGCGTGGCCGGCGCCCTTCTTTCCCGCTCTGCAGCGGAAGGCAAAGCAAGCTCCGGTTGCCAGACTGACGGAGAAGACGGAGGGGCGGGGGGCTCGACCCTCGCAACGACTGACGGCGAAGAGGCTCGAGGTGATGGTGCCTCCGTGGGAGTGGGTGTGAGGCGTATTTTTGGCTCCCGGGCCTCTTCCGGCTGTCGCTGGGGTGTAACCACTGGGGGAGGTGGCGGCCGGGTGCCGCGCGCCTCTTGCTCGGATGACCGCTGCGCCACCAGGACAGGGCCACGCTGGAATTGAATCAGTCCCCATACGGCGACCGCTGCCGCAAGGGCGACGCCCAGCGCCACCCGCGCCAGGATCGGTCCTCTCAAAGAGGTGAGGCGGGGCATGAACGGAATTCGAAGGCCGGCACGTTCTCCTTGCCGGACCCGAGCCATCAGCCGTTCTTCCACCCTGGCTGAGAGATCCTGAGGGGCAACCGCGACGCTCGGCTCTGAGAGTTCCAGCCTGATAAGGCGGATCAGATCGACCTCGTGCTGACAGCGTGAACACCCCTTGAGATGCCGACCGATCCAATCACTCGCTTCTGTCGGATGGGCAGCCTCCTGTAACTCGTACGAGGTGAGCTCCTCTGCTCCGGGACAGCCGTAGCGATCGACTGCCGCGTTCGCGGCCAGACTGTCCTGGCCGGCCCGCCGGATGGCACCTGCAATTGCCCTTATGGCCGCCAACTCTTCCGCGCAGGACCCGCAGGCCTCCAGATGCACCTGCACCTGTCGCCGCGACTCCTCGTCAAGCCGGCCCTCGAGGTACGAAAGCAACCGATCAGAGATGTCAGGATGGATTGATGACACGAAGTTCACCCTTTACGTTGTAGTCGCAAAGCGGAGAAACTTCTTCCCTGCGGTTCCTGAGAGCCGCTCGCAGATCTCCCGAAGCTCCGTCAGGCAGCGCGAGAGCCTGGATGCGACCGTCCCTTCCTCAACGCGCAGGAGGGTGGCGATCTCCTGATAGGAAAAGCCATCCACAAACCGAAATCGCACGATCGACTGGCAGGCTTGGCTCAGGGAACCGAGACCTTTCTGGAGTATTTCCTGCTGCTCTTTCTGCAGAAGGGGTAGGTCAGGCGGATCGGCAGCACCACTCACTACCCCTTCGACCTCGTCGAGCGAAAGGTGGCCGGTCTGCCCTCCGGCCCGTAACGCCATCCGCTTTCGAAGGGCCGAGATGCACTTATTCGTGGCCACTTGGCAGATGAACGTTTCAAGGGAGGATCGAAAGTCGAAACTGCGAAGACTGTTCACCAAGGCCAGGAAGACCTCCTGCATCACCTCGTCCGCTTCCTCAGGTGGAAATCGCCATCGCTGCCAATGCGTGATCCTGTAGACCCGGCCTCGGTAAGTTTTGTACAGCGCCGTCCAGGCAGCCTCTTCGCCCCGATTGCAACGGGCCACCAGATCCCGCTCAGCCCCCCCTCCCGGCCCGCTCAACGCGTCACCCCACTCGGCGTGCCCGGAGCTCCCGGCGGACTTCCCTTCGCTGGCGATACCGGGGCCCCAAGCAGGGCCAAACCGTAATTGATCGGGATGGCAAAATTGAGATTTTGGCCCCCCTCCAGATAGGCGGCAGTGATCCCAATCGCCTCCCCGGCCATGTTAAAGAGCGGCCCGCCGCTGCTGCCGGTGGAGATCGGCACGCTCATCTGAAAGAGCTTGTACCCTTTGCCGGTGTCGCGCACGGCACTGACCAGTCCGTCGGTCACGGTTTGCTCCAGCCCTCTCGGATTGCCGATTGCCACGACCCGCTCTCCAACCTGCACGAGATCGGAATTGCCCAGCCTGACTACAGGGAGGTTCCACGCCCGGACTTTGATGAGGGCGATGTCCCGTCGAGGATCAGCCTGAAGAAGGGTCACCTCGTCATAGACATCATCGTTCCTGAGCTTTACGGTCATAGCCTTTGCATCTTCCACTAGGTGAAAGTTGGTGATGATCTCGCCGGTCCGGCGGACGAGGAATCCGGTCCCGAGCCGGCGCTCCCCGTCCTTGGTGATCACCCGAAGGAAGACCACGGCATCGGCCTGCTCCTTGACGATCTCCGGGATGCCTTTCAGACCCTTCAATTCCACGGGGGGCGCAGCGGGTGGCGGTCCGGCCGCAGGAGGGGGCGCTGTCTTCGGAGGCGGCTCGCTGAGCGCTGCCCTTGGGGACACGCCGGCCTGTGCCCGCAATGAGGAGAGGAATGACGGCTGCGCGAGCAGCGCCGTGGTGAGTTCCTCCATCAGATCCCTCGGACTGATCCCCGGCTGTCCTTCAGACAGGGCGGCGCGGAACCGCTCCACCAGCCCGGTGGCCAGATTCACAACCGTCACCTCCAGGGTTGCCTTCCCGGCACCAGCAGCAGGAACGAGGACGCGCCCGGCGATCGCCACCTCGGTGCCAAGGCGCTGCCGCACCCTGAAGAGGCGAGCGGGCTTGTCTGCATCAGCAGGCAAAAACTCTTCTCCCAGCAGGCTGCGGCTCTGCCGGGGAGGGATCACCCGCAGAAACAGCCGTTGGAGCTCACTGGCCAGATATGAGGCAGAGGCTTTCAAGATCTCAGCACGCTCGGCAGTTACAGCCGGATCTCCGTCTTTCGTCTCGTCTTCCACAAGGTAAGGGAAGATCGCGATCGACGCATCGGTCTCGATCCGTCGATCCCGATTGATCAGCTCAAAGTGGAGAGTCGCCAGGCGATCGGCATTGAGGAGGACCTCGGCCTTCCACCGTCCGGCCAAGGCCTTGGCCTTCTCTCCCTTGGGCAGGGTGAAGGTAAACCAGGTCGGCCAGGTCTGTTCGGAAGCATCAAAGGGGTGGGTATCGCTGACATAGAGGGCGCCCGACGGGCCATAGATCTGATAGCGGACAGTGTAGTGGCCTGGTTGGGGGAGTAGCCACTCGGTGTAGATCGTGGCGCGCCCGTCCGATGGGAAGAGTGACTGTTGTTTCAGGGCGTAAAACGGCTGGCCGCGAGTCGGCATCTCAGTGTAGAGGCCGATTTCCTTCAGGCGCGCGCTCAGCTCCTGGCTTAGCAATGGCCCAGTGACGAGCAGAGCTGTCACGGCGATGACGGGTGTGAGGACTACGGCAAAACTCCTACATTTCACAGCAGCGTACGCCCGAAAATGATCACGCCTTCTCCGGAGGAAGTCCCTTCCAAAGAAGGCGCGTCTGTAATCACCAACGCCATCGGCTGATGGCGAACTACTGTCCTGGGAACAGGACCCAGAACTCCTTGCCGAGGGTGATCTCCATCTCCGTCTCCACGGAGCCATCGTCCAGGATGCGCGTGTCCACGACCTTCGCCCCCCGGATGAAGGCGTCGAGCTGGGTCCGGATCACGTCGGACTGGGTCACGAAGTCCCGCACGGTGGTCGAGCCAGTCACCTGGAGCCCGTAGGCCTGCTCGAGGAGGTTCCGGTACCCGTCCACCTTGGCCGCCCGCTCCGTCATGAGACGGGCTTGGGCGGCATTGGCCGCTTTCGTCGGGGGCGCGCCGGCCCCCTTCGCCCGGATCGTCACCTCCTGCCGGACGATCGGGGGGGGTGGGGGCGGCGGGGGGGGCGGAGGGGCGTAGACAGGTGGGGGCGGCGGGGCCGCCACCGGGATGCCGGGGACCACAACTGGGGGCCGACCCGGGCCGTAGTCGTAGACGGTGCAGCCGACCAGGCCAAATACAATCACCCCCGAAACTGCAAACAGAACAGCCGCAGCAGTTCTGCCTTCCCGGGGCCACTTTCTCATCAGCACCTTCACGAGATCTTTATCTTTATGCATGATGCGAGATCCTCCACAGTGAGTCACCCTACCGAGGAATCAGCACAGGGGGTGGGGGGGGTGGGGCATAGACCGGTTGTTGCGGGGGTGGCGGCGGTGGGGGAACCTGGTAAACATAGCACCCCACGAGAAGCCCGATCCCGACTAGCAACAAGATGATCTTTGGTCGTCGAAGCACCGCTGACCTCCTTCCTCATCCAGACCTAGCCATAAATGCCTGCGCGTCAACGAGACCCCCGCTGCGGGTCTGTGGGTCCGACGTACGGATGGGGCGGCGCTGGTCCCTGCGGGGGCGGCACATAGACGGCCGGCGGAGGTGGTGGTGGTGCGGGTGGAGGCGGGACATAGTAATAACATCCGCCAAGCACACTGACCGCTAACATCAACAGGGTAAGAAACCTCGTCGTTTGGTTCACGGAATCACCTCCTTCTCCTCACCCTCTCCCCATGGGAGAGGGTTCGGGTGAGGGGATGTCACTGGAATTTCACGAGATCACCCCGCTTCAGGGCGCCGTTGCCGGCGAAGGTGCCGATGCTGAACTTGTCCTGCACCTGCATCAATGTCACGGTGCCGATGAGGGTATCCTTGCTCCCGAGATTCAGGCCCGTGGCCGGATCGATCAGATCCTCTCCCTTGACGTAAGCGGCCAGCTTCGCACCGGGCTTCAGATTCACATTAGTCCCAGCGTTGACATAGACCTCGCCTTGCTTGACCTGAACCACCCGGCCGGTCCAGGGAACTACCTCCATCTCCTTGATGATGAACATCACGGCCTTGTACATCGCCTCGCGGGTCGCCTGGCCCAGTGGTGTCTTCTCGAAGGCGTCCGAGCCAAATGCCACGCCTTGAATATTGGCCGCAAAGCCAAGCCCTGTTGATTGAGCTTTTGCGTCGGCATTGAACGACTTCAGAATCTGGCCAGTCGAGGAATCGACCAGACGGACATCAACTCCCACGTGAGCGCTCTCCGTGCGGAGCTTTATGGCAAACCCCGCGTAGCCCACGCCTCCCCCGCCGCCGCTGGATCTGGCCTCGAATTCCGTCACCGCTCCCGTGATAAGAAGCTGCGCTCCGAGCAGCTCGCCGACCTTGGCCGCCGTCTCCTTCCTCACCAGGCCGGTCTGTCCCAGCTCCTGCTCCTTCACAATGTCAGTCAGCGCCGCCCGCTCCACCATGACGAACCGACCTGTCTTGAACAGTTCGGTCGTGAGCATCTCGGTCAGCCCCTCTCCGATCTTCCAACTCTCATCGGGGATCGGCGTCTTGACCTTGTTCTCGAACCGGATGACCGCCAGTCGTTTCTTGAGACCATCGTATGGGGGATAAGTAAATTGAACAGCTTGTGTGGCCGCGGTCTCCTGTCCCGGCCCACCAGGAGCTGGCATCCCCGCGCATCCAGCGAGCAGCAAAACGGCCCCGCCAGCCGCTCCGAAAACGCACGTTTTCAAGGCGAGGGGGAGAAGCGCCCGTCTCATCTCCAATAACCTCCTGCCTGCTGCAATGGCACCCTCCGCATCCAGAGGAGCGCTGATAACCAAACCGGTAAACTCTGATACCGTTTCTGCTCCTGAAAGTCAAGCGATTTCATGAATTGGTTGATCATTCCGCTGCATTTGTCTCCACCGAGGAAACCTTCATCGGGTCTTGACCAGATCACCTCGCTTCATGGCGCCGGCGCCGCTCCTGATCGTCGCAATGGAAAATTTCTCCTGGACATTGGTGATCTGGATCGACCCGATCATCTTCTCGTCGCTCCCCAGCTTCAGGCCGGTATCTGGATCGACCAAGTCTTCTCCCTTCGAGTAAACCATGAGGACATCGCCGACCCTCACGTTCGAGTTTGCACCTGCGTTGATGAAGGCACTGCCCCCCTCCACCTTGACAATCGAAAAGGAAGGGATCACCGCCTTGAAGGCGGTTGCCATGATGAACTGGAGGGCATCCTGCATCGCGGCCCGCGTCGCTTGACCAATCGGCGTCTGGTAAAAGGCGTCACCCCCAAAGGTGACGTTTCCGATCCTGGCGCCAAGGCCGCCGCCTGCAGCCGGAAGGGACTTGGCCGCGTTGTGCGACGCGATCACCTGACCCGTCGAGGTATCGATCAGCCGAATATCGAGGGCAACGTAGGCATTACTGACGCCACCTCCAACGCCAAAGCCAGGGAACCGCACCCCGGCGCCGCCACCGCTCGCGCTTTCCTCGAACTCGGTGACCGCACCCCGCACGACGATCTGCGCTCCTAGTACCTGCCCTGTCCTCGCCGCGGTCTCACCGCGAACCAGGCCGCTCTGCCCCAGCTCCTGCTCTTTCACGATGTCCCCGAGCGCCTGGCGCTCGACAACGATGAACTGCCCGGTCTTCGACAGCTCGCTGGTCAGCATCTCGGCAAGCCCCTCCCCGATCTTCCAGCTCGGCCCCCACCAGGGGGTTTTTACCTTGTTCTCGAACGCCGTCACCGCGATCCGGATCTTCCCCTGAGCCCGGACAGTCTGCGGCACCCCTAACAGGGTGACGATCAGGGCGACCGCGACTATAACAATACGACCGATGGTACACGAATGGATCTTCATATCATGCACCTCCTTGCGATGGTGCCAGCTCTGTCGGAGATATAACTCGTTCCTATTATACTAAGAGCTTCGTGCGGCAAACCAGCACATCAATTACCCCCAACACTCTAATCTTACCTCGGCAGAGACAAGGTTCCGCCGCAGCCGCATAAGACATAAGCCACACGATATTACGCACAATTTATGCGGACCTTCAGTCGCCCTAGGCTACTGCGGCGAGCAGGGCTGCGAGGGGCAGTGGCAACCGCCGCCGTCAGGCCTGACATGGCAACCGGGCGGACACTGGCTCCCTCCACCGCTCGGAGGCTTCCCGGGCTCCGACGGCGGCGGGACCAATCCCTGCCAGGGAACCTGCACTGGCGGCTCACCCCCGTATGGACCAACGGGGGGATAATAGCCCGGTGGGCATGGCGGGTAGCCTGGGGAGCCGCAGGCGTACCCGGGATACGGCGGAGGTGTCCCCGAAGGTCCCGGTGGTTGCGGCTCTGGCGCCGTGTAGCTCGGGGGTTGCGGCTGACCCGGCTGTGTCGGTCCGGTGGCTGGCTGCTGCCCACTCCCCCATGGGGCCCCGCCTTGGAATTCCTGCCCTGACTGCATCGCGCCCGGGATATTGGGGGGGCCCCCGCCCATCCCTGGGTCCTTTGTCGGATCGTAGGGCGGCCTCCCGGTGGCTGCAGGCGTTTCGCGTCCGGTCCCAGGTTCAGCTCCCGAAGGCGCCGGCGCGGGCGTGGTGGAAGGGTTATCGCGTGTTTGAGGAGGCCGCGATGCCTGAGTGGCAAGGCTCCCTATCGCTCGATTCACGACACCCCCAAGAGCCGACTCTGCCCCTGTGGGCGTCGCTCCTACACCCGCCCCCCCGAGTACCCCGGCTCCCCCGACCATGCGTCCCACCGCACCGCCGCCAATGTTTGGTATCGGGCCGCGGGACCCTATGAGACTCCCGCCAGCCCGCAGGATCTGAGCGGACCTCACAAAGTCTTGGCCAGCTCCCTGCAGCGCGTTCATATCCTGAGGCGTCGCCGTATTATTATCCAGCCTTTCTAAAGCCCCCCCGGTCGGCTTGCGGGTAGTTACGACACTCAGCAACGCCGCGGTTCCAATCACTGCCGTCAGAAGCACGGTAACAAGCGGCCCGATCAACCATCCCATATCTTCCTCCTTCCGTCACTTCTGCTGGTCGACAGCGCCAGATTCTGGGAGGATGGCGAAACCTGCAACGATGGCTTGCAGCCGGCCATCATAGAAGGTGAAGGATTTGATGCCCTTCGAGGGGGTCAGGTAACGATACACTTCCACAAGATGTCTGCCCAGCCTGGTCGATTCAACCTTGTCAGGTGCTCCAAAGCGCGACCTGAGATCGGCAATTTTTGTGGCGGAGGTAAACTGGGTCGGGTACAGATCCGTAGGGGGCAAGATCTCCGGATCCTCGATCGGCACTCCGGTAGGTACCTCCTCCGTGAAATAGCCGTTGTCGAAGATCACATACCGTTCTCTCGTTATATACAGCCACGCCTCTATCCGACGGGGCTGGGGCAGGACCTTCTTCACCCGCTTCTGAAAGTCCACCTTTTCCGAGATAAACAACAGAATGAACTGTTCAGGATAGCCGTAGGTTTTGACATACCGCTTCTGGCTGGAGGAAAGCGTGTAGCGACTTGCCTCCCTCTTTCCCTCGGCCGCGGAGGCCGACTGAGAGAGGGGGAAGAAAACCATAAAAACAAGCGCAGTCGCCGAGACGACTGCGACGCTCGCTTTCTTCATCTCTGTCCTCCCTACGCCCACAAGACCTGAGATCCGGCGTCTAAGGTCCTGCCTCATCGTTCGATGACCGCTCGGACGTCGAGGCGATTCGGCGTCACGTTGGTCGGCTCGAGGCGAAAGCCGACGAACCGCTTATTGGCCAGCTCATCGGCGACAAAGCTCGTTTTCCCACCATAGTCGAGAAGGAGTTCGGCTGTGCCCTGTGTGAAGCTCCGCTGATGAACGGCCTTGACTCCTTGCAGGTCACTTTCCAGGAACTTCTTCACCGCTGATAGATGTCGATAGGACACGAGACCGGAGATGACAAGGGTAATCTCCTGAGATCTGCCGTAGACCTCCTTTTTCCAACTATTCAAGATGTCGTTCATCAGGGTGTCGGAGAGCTTCTCGCTCGCCTCCTTGATGGCGAGGGCCCCGCCCTGCATTTCGTCAATGTGGGCCTTCGTTCCTTGCTCGCTACGTGACGAGATGACGCGGCCGTCGTCTGCGCGGACCACCCTGGCCTGGAGCGTGGCCTGAATAGACTGCATGTTGGTGCCCAGCAGCTTGCCACCAGCGTTCTTGGAGAAGGCCCGGCCGGTGATCACCACCTGTGCCCCGTATTGGAGGCCTGCTGCGACAGCGGCCTTCGGATCGCCCTCCAACAACCGGAGCGCCTTGTCACGGGGGATGTTGGCCCGGACCGTGCCCGGATCGACCACGTTAAAGCCGGCGGCCAGCAACCGCTCCATAATGGTAGACTCAGCCTGGCCGACATTCCTCCACTCGGTGGTCCCGAAGAGCCCTCCCACCTGCTCTTCAATAATGACCATGACCTTCGGTTTTTCTTTCAACTCATGGAGGAGACCCAGCGCCTCGAGGGTCCGCTGGAGGTTCTCTCGCCCGACATCCGCCATGATGGTCACGCGGAACTCCTGGCCGACCCGCTCTTCCTTGATGATCTGGTAATTTTTCACATATCCCGAGGTCTGCGCGAGGATCTTGTCGTGCACCAACTGGAAGTTATTGCTCATGGTATCCGAGGAGATGAAGGTGCCCACCGCCTGCTCCACGGCCCGGCGAAGGGCGTCATCGATCGCCTTCTCCCTGAAGATGGCCATATTCTCTCCGGTGATGGCCACAACCCCTTCGGCCGTGATCATCTCTGCAAATGCGGACGGTAATAAGGCAGTCCAGAGTAGAACCAGCGAGAGCATGCCCCCCAGGACCCTTGCTAGTAGTCTTTGCGAAGCTAACCAGATCATCAAGAGAACCTCCCTCTCGTTTCTTCCAGACGAGCGCACGAACCTCCCATCTCCTTATCGTCGCAACCGCCGAACAGATCTTCCGAACTTGGGCTAATCCTTACCATGATATGAAGGCGATGACAAGCAATTTTGGATCGTGGTGCGGAAAAGCAAAACGGCCCCGGATGAACATCCGGAGCCGTTTGCGGCGCGAGCAACTACAGAGAGGGATTAGATATCAAAGTACAGGGCGAACTCCCAGGGGTGGGGGCGGAGCCGGATCGGATCGACCTCGTTCTTCCGCTTGTAGTCGATCCAGGTGTCGATGGCATCCTGCGTAAAGACATCGCCCTTCAGCAGAAACTCGTGGTCGGCCTCCAGCGCGTCCAGAACCTCCTCCAGACTCCCGGGCAAGGTCTTGATCCCCTTCGCCTCCTCCGGCTCGAGTTCATAGAGGTCCTTGTCGATCGGCTGGCCGGGGTCGATCTTCTTCTGGATCCCGTCGAGGCCCGCCATCAACATCGCGCTGAAGGCCAGGTAGGGATTGCAGCTCGGATCCGGGGTCCGAAACTCGATCCGCTTCGCCCCCTCGCTCTTCGAATAGACAGGGATCCTGGCGCACGCCGACCGGTTGCGCTGGCTGTAGACCAGGTTGATTGGCGCCTCGTAGCCAGGCACCAGCCGCCGGTAGGAGTTGGTCGTGGGGGCGATGAGGGCGCAGAGGGCAGGAGCATGTTTCAAGAGCCCGCCGATGTAGTAGAGCGCCGTGGAGGAGATGTCGCCATAGCCGCCGAGCTCCCAGAAGATATTTTTGCCGCCCTTCCAGAGGCTCTGGTGAACGTGCATGCCTGAGCCATTGTCCTGGAAGATCGGCTTGGGCATGAACGTGGCTGTCTTTCCATGCTTGCGGGCGGTGTTCTTGGCGCAGTACTTGTACCAGAGGACGCTGTCGGCCATCTTGGTGAGTGGCCCGTACCGCATGTCCACCTCGGTCTGGCCGGCCGTGGCGACCTCGTGGTGGTGCACCTCCACCAGGACCCCCACCGACTCCAGCGCGAGAACCATTTCCGACCGAATGTCCTGAAACTTGTCCATCGGCGGGACCGGGAAGTACCCCTGCTTATAGCGTGGCTTGTAGCCGAGGTTCGGCTTCTCCTCCCTCCCTGAGTTCCAGAACCCCGCCTCGGAGTCGATGAAGTAATAGCCATGCTGGTAGCTCTGGTCGAACCTGATATCGTCGAAGAAAAAGAACTCCAGTTCAGGCCCGAAATAGGAGATATCGGCAATCCCTGTTGACTTAAGGTACGCCTCGGCTTTCTGTGCGATGTACCGCGGGTCTCGCGTGTAGAGTTGCCGGGTCACCGGGTCCATGACGTTGCAGATCACGACCAGGGTGGGCACCGTCAGGAAGGGGTCCATGGCCGCGCTCGCCGCATCCGGGATCAGCAACATGTCCGATTCGTGAATCTGCTGAAAGCCTCGGATGGAAGAGCCATCGAACCCGATCCCGTCGGCGAACAGCTCCTCCGTCAACTCCCGTACGGGGATCGAGAAATGCTGCCACAGGCCGGGCAGGTCAATGAACCTGAGGTCTACGATCTTCGCGCCCCGCTCCTTCGCCAGCTTGATGACATCCTTTGGTGTCATAGGACCTGTTTCCTCCTTATCGGGTCGAACAGTTCGCCGTTGAACGGGTCCGTGGAACGCCGGGAATCCACCGCCGGCGCGCCGTCAAATCGCTGCCTCGCCCCTCTCGCCGGTCCGGATCCGGATGACATCGTCAATCGACACGATGAAGATCTTCCCGTCTCCGATCCGGCCGGTCTTGGCCGATGATTGGATCGTCTCCACTACCTTATCGCATATCTCATTCGGCACTACGACCTCGATCTTCACCTTGGGCAGAAAGTCAATGGTGTATTCGCTTCCCCTATACAGTTCGGTGTGCCCTTTCTGCCGGCCGAAACCCTTGACCTCGCTCACAGTGAGCCCCTGAATTCCCACCTCGGCCAGAGCGCTTTTCACCTCATCAAGCTTGAAGGGCTTGATGATCGCCTCGATCTTCTTCATCCGCCAACCTCCGTCTCTGAGGGCGTTCGCCTTCCCAGCAAGCGTCTAACACGCCCGGTCCAGACCCCATACCGATACCCGCCTCCACCTCTGCCCTGTTCAAACAGCAAGTCATATGCCAAATAGTCCTGCTACTTCAACTCTAGACCATCGTCCTACTAGTTCACCAAACACGCCGCCTTGGCACTGGGCCAGCCGGCTTCCTGCTTGCAGGGATCACGGCCCTGCCGAAGCTTTACGCACCCCCCCGCCGCCCTGACCTGTTTTTATGCAGCTATAGCCGGGCCTCCCGGAGATACTTGGCCGCATCCTCTGGCAGGACCGGATTGATGTAAAAGCCGGTTCCCCACTCGAACCCGGCGACCTTGCTTAGTGTCGGCATAATCTCCAGATGCCAGTGATAATGGCTCGCCTCGGTCTCCTGCAGCGGCGAACTGTGAATGAGAAAATTGTAGGGCGGGTTCAGCAGAACCTGGTCCATCCTGCCAAGGACCTCCTTCAAGATCCGGGAGCAGCTCACCATGTCGGGCTTTTGTGCGTCCTCGAAGAACGGATCGTGGTTCCTGGGCAGGATCCAGCTTTCGAACGGAAAGCGCGACGCAAAGGGGGCGATGGCGAGAAAATCGTCGTTCAGTGCGATCACCCTGACCTCCTGCTGCAGCTCCTGACGGACGATGTCGCAGTAGATGCATCGATCCTTGTAATCGAAATACGCCTTGGCCCCGTCCACCTCTTCTCTCACGCGCTTGGGGACGATGGGGGTCGCGATGAGCTGGGAATGGGGGTGCTCCAAGGAGGCGCCAGCTTGCTCGCCGTGGTTCTTGAAGACCAGGATGTAGCGGAAGCGGTCATCTTTCTTGAGGTCAAGAATCCGGTCTCGGTAGGCCCACAGGACATCCTCTACCCGTTCCTGGGGCATGGCGGAGAGGATGTCATCGTGGTTGGGGGATTCGATGATCACCTCGTGGGCGCCGATCCCGTTCATCCTATCGTAGATCCCTTCACCCTCCCGATCCAAGTCCCCCTCGATCTGAAGTGCGGGGAACTTATTCGGCACCACACGAAGATGCCACCCCATGCGATTGGGCAGGCTGCCGTCCGTCCGGTAGGCCATGATCTCGGGGGGCGTTTTGTCCTCATTGCCTGGGCAAAACGGGCAGAATCCCAACCGCTTCGGCGGCGGGACCGCGGCGAAGTCGGAGGGGCGCTTCCCACGCTCCGTCGAGATAATGACCCATCGCGATGTGATGGGGTCCTTGCGAAGCTGCGGCATCCCGATTGTCTCCTCCCCTGTGGCGGAATCGGCGCAGAGCAGAGGTACACTAGATCACTTGCTTGGAAATGTCAATGGATCGGGCATGAAGGAACGGCGATCTGCTCCATGTCTCGGGGGGGCTCACCCTGTCTTATCACTGGTGTGCGTCACTCTACCTCATGCGCGCCAGGGCCTCCCGTAGGAGCGTGACCACGGTGCGTTGGATCCCCAGCGGCAAGCCATCCACTGTCAGCCCTCGCCGTGCCGAGAGCCCGTCCCGGGCGCCTGCCAGCACGCACGCTTTCAGCATCCTGGTCTCGTCCATCGGGCGATGGAGGAGTCGGGCATTGCCCAGGCGAAGCGCGAGCCCGGCGACCATGGCATAGGCCCCCCAGTTGGAAACAGATGACACGACGACCAACTCGGCTGGAACCGCGCACGCAATGATCGAGTGACAGGGACAGGCACACGGACGGGAGACGGCTGGGATCTTCAGCCGGCGGGTCATGATCCTGCCGAAACCGAGTTCGTTCCCCCTGTCGCCTACACCGATGGTCAGGATCCTTCGACGCCGGGCCAACCTGAACAGGGTCTCGACCCCTCCGAGGGTGGCGGTGACATCCTCCCCGATCGCGTTGTGGGTGATTCCCAGACTGTTCGGCCCCAGTCGCTCGATCGAGATCACTGCCGCCGGCCTGACGCGATTCCAGAGGGCCACGGCGGCGAGGCCGGCCGAATCGCGACGAAGCGGGAATGGCACGTAACGGACGGCTCGCCGCCAAACGGCGCCGCGAGAGCCATCGGCTAGCGCATCCAGGGCCGCCATGATCGGTCGCCGAAACCGTGCCTCTGCCACCACGAACGGACGCACGCCGAAGGCGAGCGCCAGTCCTCGCGCAAGCACCGCAGCCCCAAGCGGGCCGTCGGTCTCGCCCCGGGGCAAGGAGGGCGGCGCACCAGCGCCGGTGAGCAGGAGCACAGCCACTCCGGGAGCAAGGGCAGCCTCGAGCCGCTTGGCTGCTGCGGCAGAGAGTGGCTCGCCCGCCAGGCTCCGGGCAGCCTGATACAGTCTGGCGAGGTCTGCCGCGCGGCCCGCCGCCCCCACCCCGCCAAGCAGGCAGATCCGATCAATCGCCTCAGAAATCTGAGAGAACCCCTCGCTCATTGGAGGCTGACGGGGACACGGGCGCGTAACTTGTTGCTCGTGTGACCTTGCTCGTCCACTGCGAAGACCTCGAAGACCCGAATCCCCTCGGTCTCCCACTTGAAAGTTGTTTCGACCTTGCCGATGGCCTGTCCGTATTTATCATTTCTCAGATTCAGGACGGTCGGCGCAATGGCTTGCGTGTAGACCCAGTCACGAACCTCGGAAGGGAAGATGTGAGCTTCGATGAGGTCGGCGTCGGTGTCCTCGAAATCAAAGGTGAGTCTCACCTCTTCCCCGACCCTGACCTTATCCGGTTCGATCCGGAGATTGGAGATGACCGGCACCCCCGGGCCGGGTGACGTCGGCTCAATCCGCCAAGTCGCGCATGCTGAAAGGGCGAGTGCCAGGCCACTGACCAGCATCATCTGCTTCACCGCACTCCCCCTGGACGGTGACTCATTTCCCCCTCCCCTTCCTCGGACTTCCCCTCCACCTGCTCCTCGAGGCTCACCCGGTAGGTTCCCTCCCCTTCTTCCACCGCGACGTGATATGCTCGGCCTGCGAGCCCCAGCGTGTAGCTCCGGCGGTCTCCCCAGATCTGCCATGCCCGCCGCAACGCCTGAAACTTCGACTCGTAGGCCCTCCAGGCAGCGTGCGCCTCGTGCACTGAAATCTGGCAAAAGCGAATGACCTGGCCTGGCCCGGCCTGGCCCAGTCGATAGGCATCCTCTCTGAGGACCACCGCAATCTTTGTGTAGCCACCAGTCGTCTGGCGGTCAGCCAGCAAGATGATCGGCTGCCCATCTGCCGGCACCTGAACCGCGCCCAATGGGATCGATTCGGAGATGATATCCGCGCCTGAGCGATGAGCGATCGGCGGTCCCTGTAGCCTGACGCCCATTCGATCCATCTCTGGCGTGAGGCGATAGGTTCCGGTCAGAAACGTGTGCATCCCATCTGGCGTGAACCGATCCTCCTGCGGTCCGAGGATCACGCGCAGCGTGAGCACCTCGCCAGTGGCGACCCCCCACCCCGGAGGAAGCCGGCGCCGTGTCATGGCCAGGGGTCGTGTCCCGGCCGAACCGACGGGCAGCCGATCACCCTCGCATAGGGGCCGACCGTGAAAGCCTCCGAATGCTGCAGGGAGGCAGGTGGAGCGGCTGCCCAGCATGAGCGGGACGTCGATCCCCCCGGCGATCGCGACATAAGCGCGCAACCCTCCCCGTGCATGCCCCAGCTCAAGAAGCTGACCGCTACGGACGCTCATTGCCACACCAGGCTCAACGGGCCTGCCGTCCAGGAGAGCCTCGATATCGGCCCCGACAATGGCAACGACCAGATCAGTAAGCGCCCGGAGAGACGGCCCCTCTCCCGTGGCCTCCAGTGCCGCCGCCCCCTCCTCGTTCTCGACCAGCAGATTGGCGGCCCTGAACGCCGTCTGATCCATCGCGCCGGAGGTGGGCACGCCATACTTCTGATACCCGATCCGGCCAAGATCCTGAACGGTGGTCAGCAACCCTGGCCTGACGACTTCAAGGGCTTCCACACGCCCCTTTTTGGTACTCGTGCTCCTCAATTCGCACGAAGCGGACCTTGTCCCCCGGAAAGAGGGGGGTCGGCACCTGGAGAGACGGATCAAAGAGACGGAGACAGGTCCGGCCGATGATTCGCCAGCCGCCGGGGCTCTCCAGGGGATAGACGCCGGTCTGGGTCCCTGCAATCCCGACCGAACCAGCCGGCACCTTCAACCGCGGTGTGGGAAGCCGAGGGACCGAGAGTCGTTCCGACAGCTCGCCCAGATAGGCAAACCCCGCCGTAAAGCCCAGCATGTAGACATGATAAAGCGGCTCGATATGCAGGCAAATCACCTCATCTTGTGAGAGGCCGGTGTGGCGGGCGACGAAGTCGAGGTCGGGACCGTACTCCCCCCCGTAGACAGTCGGGATCCCCACCGTCTTCGTCTCCTGTTCCCCTTCGTCCCCGAATGAGCCCTGAAGCGCCTGGATCTGCTCCTTCAAGGCCTCGCGGTCGATCATGAGCGGATCGTAGTAGATCGCCAATGCCCGATAGGTGGGAACAGCCTCCTGGATTCCCGTGAGCCTCGCCCGTTCGACGGCCAGGCACAGGGCGCGGACCTGCAGGTTCAGCGCGATATCGATCCGCTCGCCCAGCTCCACCACCAGGCAGCTCTCCCCAGCATCAAGAAACCTAACCGACAAGCAGCTCCTCCAATGGAACAACCGCCACCCCAGCCTCCGCCAGCTGTTCTCGCAGCCGTTTCGCGATGGCGAGAACACCTGGGGTATCGCCATGCAGACAGATGGTGTCAACCGTGATGGCGATCATCCGGCCGGTGATGGCTCTGACCTTCCCCTCCAGCATCATCAGAACCCGATCGGCAACGGCATCGGGATCGGTGACAAGTGCCCCGGGCACGTGTCGAGAGACCAGGCTCCCGTCCTCATTGTAGGCTCGATCGCCAAACCCTTCCCGGGCCACCTTCAGCCCGGTCCCCCGCCCAGCGCGAACGAGCTCAGACTCCGGAGGTCCAACCAGGATCAGCGTGGGATCAGCCTCTGCTACTCCCTCTGCGATCGCGCGTGACAGGACTCCGTCCTTGGCAGCAAGATTATATAGGGCGCCGTGAGGTTTGACATGCTGCAGTCGAACCCCCTCGGCCTTGGCAATGGCTGCCAGCGCGCCGATCTGATAAAGGAGAGAGTCTCTCGTCTCTCCGGGCGAAAGCTCCATCGGCCGCCGGCCAAACCCGAGGAGGTCGGGATAGCCGGGGTGTGCCCCGATGCGAACGCCGTGTCTCTTCGCTAGCCTCACCGTCGAACGCATCACCACGGGGTCGCCGGCATGCCACCCGCACGCGATGCTTGCGGAGGTGACGTGAGGGATCAGCGCCTCATCGTCTCCCATCTTCCAGGCGCCGCAACTCTCGCCCATATCGCTATTTACGTCGATCTTCAATGCGGTCATGTCGTCTTGAACCCTTGCTCGAATTCAGCAGCGATGGCTCCGCCGAGCCCGGGAGGACACACGACACCCCCATTACCCAAATGAATTCCTGGTGTGAGACTGGTTGACATGGGGTGGATTTTACAATAATGTCGCAAGTAGTCAAAAGTTTTCACGTGAAATGGACTTTTCGAACAGGTACGGTCCGGGTACATCGGTAACACTTTAGTCTGGGCAGATGGGTAACAGTTTTGCCAAACTGCGGACACCACAGGAGGTGTCCGATGCCATGGAGCCAGACGTCACCGATGGACCAGCGACTGCAATTCATTGCCGACTACCAGCCCAAGCCCTGCACCATGACCGAGCTCTGCGAACGCTTCCGGATCAGCCGGAAGACCGGCTACAAGTGGATCGAGCGCTTCGAGGCCGAAGGGCCCGCCGGCCTCCTCGAACGCTCGCGGCGGCCGAACACCTGCCCGCATGAGATCCCGAGCCCGGTCGTCCGGGCCCTGCTTGAAGCCCGCCGCCATCATCCGACGTGGGGCGCCAAGAAGCTGCTGGCCATCCTGGCGCGTCGCGAGCCCGATTGGCTCTGGCCGGCGCGGAGCACGGCCTGCGATCTCCTCCGCCGGCATGGCCTCATCGCGGCCACACGCCGCCGCCGGCGGCTCGGCCACCCAGGAAGGCCTCAGACCCCGATGACGGCTCCCAACGACATCTGGACCGCCGATTTCACAGGCCAATTCCGGACTGGCGGCGGGGCCACCTGTTTCCCCCTCACGGTCGCCGATGGCTTCAGCCGATACCTGCTCGGGTGCCAAGGCCTCCCCGCCCCGACGCACGCAGCCACCCACCCGGTCTTCCGGCGCCTGTTCCAAGCATACGGCCTCCTGCCGAGCATCCGCACCGACAACGGGGTCCCGTTCGCCACCAGCGCGCTCGGCCGCCTGTCTCGACTCTCCGTCTGGTGGATCCGTCTCGGCATCGCCCCCGAGCTCATCGAGCCCGCGCATCCCGAACACAACGGTCGCCATGCACGCATGCATCGACCCGTGACGCGAGACACCGCCTGGCCTTCGGCGGCGACCCTCGCGGCCCAGCAACGGCGCTTCACGCGCTTCCGCGAGGAGTTTAACCACCTCCGACCGCACGAAGCCCTCGGCCACACACCGCCGGCGTCAGCCTACACCCCGTCCGACCGACCCTTCCCCGCCCGCCTGGCGCCGCTCGCGTACCCGCCCCACTTCGCGGTCCGACTCGTCAGCCAGCACGGCGGGATCCGCTGGAACTCCCACTGGGGCACTGTCAGCCACGTCCTGGCCGAGGAATACGTCGGTCTTGAAGACGTCGACAACGGACTCTGGAACGTGTACGTTGGACCCCTCCACCTCGGACGACGGAATGAAGAAGACCTCAGAATCCAAGATCACCTCGGCAGGAAGAGCCGGAAAAGCGTGTTACCCATCTGCCCGGACTAATCTGTTACCCATGTCCCCGATCGTTCAGAGTGCATGAGGCGTTGGTGGGCCCTCGCACTGACCGCGGGAGCACTTCTGCTCGCCGTCTTGTGGCAGTACCCTCATTGCTTCGGTAAAAAGCGGGGTGGGAGAAAGGTCGTTACGGCGAGCGGATCGCCTGCTAGCACGCCTTCATGGAAAATGACGAGGGGCGCGAGGTGTGCTAGCATAGCCTCGCCATGCCGACGGCAAAGCTCAACGGAATCCGGCTCTACGCGGAAGATCTCAGGCTCGGAGCTGACGGTGCTCGAGGCGGCCGGGCACGGCGCCAACGCGGACCAGCGTGAGGCCTACAATCAGGCAGTGCTCGACTTCCGGAGTCGCCGTCTCGCGGCTGATTCAGACGCAGAGGGCGGGCGTCGGACCCAGCGCCAAAGGCATCGGGGTGCCCGCTCCTGATGGATGAAGGAGAGAAACATGGGCGCCACCGCGCGAATTGCCGAGTTTGTCGCCAACAGCCGATGGGAGGACCTCCCGCTTCAGGCCGTGGAGCAGGCCAAGTGGGCAATCCTCGATAGCGTCGGGGTGACGCTAGCCGGGTCAGTGGAGCCGCCGGCCCGAATCATCCAGAAGGTCGCGCAGGCCGAAGGGGGCGCGGCGTTTGCCACGGTGCTGGGGACGCGCATCAAGACCGGAAGTGTGTGGGCGGCGCTGGCCAACGGTATCGCAGGCCATGCCCTGGACTTCGACGACACCAACTTCGCCATGATGGGCCATCCTAGCGTCCCAGTGCTGTCGGCGGCCCTTGCGGCGGGCGAGCTGGCGCTGGCCGACGGGCGGGCGCTCCTCCACGCCTTCCTCCTGGGCTTCGAGGTGGAGACAACGCTGGGCGAGGTGGTGAACCCTGCCCAGTACCAGCGCGGCTTTCACGCCACCGGCACCTTAGGCACTCTGGGAGCCGCTGCGGCCGCATCCAAGCTCCTGGAGCTCGATCCCGTCCAGACGCGACACGCCATGGCTATCGCTGCCTCCCAGGCCTCAGGGCTCAAGCAGAACTTCGGCACCATGACCAAGCCGTTCCATGCCGGCCACGCGGCACGCAACGGGTTGCTTGGGGCACTCCTAGCCCGCGAGGGGTTTACGGCCTCGGAGGTTGCCCTCGAAGGACCGCAGGGGTACTTCAGCGTGCTGGGGAGACAGCCCCACGATCCGACAGCGGCACTCGGACGCCTCGGCGCGCCCTGGAAGATCCTTACCAGTGGGGTGGCGGTAAAGCCCTACCCCTCCTGCGCCTGCACCCATTCGATCATCGATGCCGTGCTCGAACTCCGCGAGACCCACCGCATCATCCCCGAGGAGGTCCGGGAGATCACGGTGGGGGTCGCCCCCTCGGTCCCTAATATCCTCATCCACCACGTGCCCCGGACGGGCCTGGAGGGGAAGTTCTCAGCGGAGTTCTGTGCCGCGGCGGCGCTCGTGGACGGCCACATCGGGATCGCCACCTTCACGGATGAGAAAACCGCTGACCCCAAGCTCCGCGCCGTGATGGAAAAGGTGCAAACGGTGGTGGACCCAATGCTCCCGGCCGACCAGGAGCGTCAGGCCTGGACACAGGTCACTGTGAGGCTAGCGGACGGGCGGATGCTGGAGGTGCCGCCCCGGGAGGTCCGAGGGCACCCAAGCGTCCCGCTCTCGCGGGAGACGCTCCGAGCGAAGTTCGAGGATTGCGCGGCCGTGGCGCTGACGCGGCAGCGAGCGGAGAGCGCAGCGGAAATGCTCGAGACGCTGGAGGGCTGCCCTGACCTCCGGAGCCTGACCGCAATCTTGACCACGTGAAGGGCCAAGCCTCCCCAGCCACTAGCCGCCCAGGCAGAGGCGCTTGACTTCAGGGTCGTTGAGGAGGGCCTGACCAGTTCCCTCGAAACGGTTCTCTCCCAGCTCCAGGACATACCCCCGGTCGGCCACCGAGAGCGCCTTCGCCACCTTCTGCTCCACCACCACCAGGCTGTACCCCGCCCGCTTCATCTCCAGGAGCTTGTCGAAGATCAGCGTCACCAGCTTGGGCGAGAGTCCCAGGCTGGGTTCGTCGAGGAGGACCAGCTTGGGGCTCGTCATGAGGGCCCGGCCTATCGCCACCATCTGCTGCTCGCCGCCAGACATGGTCTCGGCCTTTTGCTTCCGGCGCTCGCCGAGAATCGGAAAGAGGGCGAAGACCCGGTCCGTGGCATCCCGGAGCTTGGCCCGGTCGGTTTCGATGTAGCCGCCCATCTCCAGGTTCTCACGCACCGTCATCTGAGGAAAGACAATCCGCCCCTGTGGAACATAGGCCAGCCCTCGACGCAGGATCTGGTCCGGGCGGAGCCCGGTGATCTCCCTCCCGTCGAAGAGGACGCAGCCGGATTTCGGCCGGAGGAGCCCCACGATGGTCTTGAACGTCGTGGACTTCCCGGCCCCGTTGGGACCGATGACGCTCACGATCTCCCCGGGCCGCACCTCGAGGCTCACCCCATGGAGGATTTCCAGCTTGCCATAGCCAGCGTGGATCCCGTCTACTTTGAGCAGGAAGCTGTCAACGGCCAAAGTACGCCTCGATCACCCGCTCGTTCGTCTGGATCACACCGGGCGGTCCCTCGGCGATCTTCTCCCCGTAGTCAAGGACAAAGACCATCTCGCAGAGCCCCATCACCACTTTCATGTCATGCTCGACGATCAGGATGGTCTTGCCCTGGGCGCGGAGCTTCCGGATGGCGTCCAGAAGATCGTTGAGCAGCGTCGGGTTGACCCCCGCCGCCGGCTCGTCGAGCAAGATCAGCTCCGGGTCGGTCATGAGCACCCGGATGAACTCCAAAAGCTTCTGCTGACCGTACGAGAGATTCCCCGCGTACTCGTTCTGGAGCCGGTCCAGCTTCACGAACTCCAGGAGTTCCATGGCCCGCTGGCGGTTCCCGGCGAGCCCCCCCTGTCGTGAAACCACCAGGAGATTCTCGAGGGCGGTCAGCTCCGGAAAGACACGGATGATCTGGAAGGTGCGCCCGATGCCGCGGCAGGCCACCTGGTGGGGCTTGAGCCCGTCGATGCGCTCGTCCTTGAAGCGGATCTCCCCCTCGTCGCGCCGCTCGAGGCCGGTGATGCAGTTGAAGAGCGTGGTTTTCCCCGAGCCGTTGGGGCCGATGAGGCCGTAGATCTTCCTCGGCTGGACGACCAGCGAGCAGTGGTTGACCGCGGTCACGCCGCCGAAGCGTTTGGTGACCTCTCGAACCTCCAGGATGTGACCCTCCGGCATTTCAAACAGCCCGAGGGAGGCGGTAGCGCTCCTGCAGGACTCCCATGATGCCCCTGGGCATCAGGAGCACCACGCCGACGATGAGGGCCCCGAAAATGGCCTGATGGACAAAGATGAAGCGAGCCCACACCAGCTCCTGGAACACGGAAAGGAGCACGGCGCCGAGGACCGGTCCGAGCACCGTCCCTTTCCCGCCGAACAGGCACATGATGATCATCGTGATGGTCGTGAGGAGGGGAAACACGCTCAGCGGCTCGATGTAGCTCGAATACCAGGCGTAGAGCCCGCCCACGATCCCCGGGAACAGGGCGGATAGAAGAAAGGCGTACAGCTTCATCAGGGAGGTGTTGATCCCCATGGTCTCGGCAGCGATCTCATCCTCGCGGATCGAGAGCAGGCGGAGGCCAAACCGGGAAGTAATGATCCGATAGGTCAGGAGCGTCACAGCGATGGCGACGCCTCCCATCGCGTAGTAGACCGGCGCGATCGACAGAATGGGCGGGAGGGAGATCCCGGAACCGCCTCCGGTAAAGCTCTCGAAGTAGGAGACTAGGGCGCGCACCACCTCGTTGAGCCCCAGCATGGCGATGGCGAAGTAGGGGCCCTTCAGCCTCAGGCAGGGGTAGCCGATCAGAAGAGCCAGGGCCGCGGCCGGCACACACCCCGCCAGGCTGGCGGGCAACCAATGCCACCCGGCCTTTGTCACGAGTAGGGCCCCGGTATAGGACCCGATTCCGAAGAAGGCCACGTGGCCGAAGGAGACGTAGCCGGTGAAACCAGAGATGAGATTCCAACTACCCGCAAGGGCGATCCACATAAAGATCTGGATCGTAAAGCTGATGATGTAGCCCGAGGCGAAAAGTGGCAGGACCGCCAGCCCGCCCATGACCGCCAGGAGGAGCCACAGGATCCCGGCCATCATGTCCGGCCCCCCAGGAGCCCTGCGGGACGCACGAGCAGGACGATCACAAGGAAGATGTAGGCGATGACCTCGCTGAGCTGGGCGGTGAGGAAGAGAGAAGCCAGGCCCTCCACCAGCCCGAGGAGCAGGCCCCCGAAAAAGGCGCCTGGGTAGTTCCCCGCCCCGCCCAGCACGACCACCAAGAACGACTTGAACACGTAGATCAGGCCCATCTCCGGATAGACGGCGAACATGATGGAAACCAGACTTCCGCCGGCGCCGGCCAGCCCCGCCCCGAGCCCGAAGGTGATCATGTCGATCCGGCGTACGTTGATCCCGCAGATCTGGGCGACATCTCGGTGCTGGGAGGTGGCCCGGATGGCTTTCCCGATCTTGGTCCGGTGGAGGAAGAGAAGGGCCAGCCCCGTGAGCCCGAGGGCGACGGAGAAACTAATGAGGCGGGGTTTAGAAAAGGCAATCTGCCCCAGGATGAACGAGCCCGTCAGGAACTCAACCGAGCGATAATCGGAACTCCAAGCGAGCATGGCGACGTTGGCGATGAAGATGGAGATCCCGAAGGTGAGGAGAAGGGAGGAGAGCTCAGGGGCTTCCACCACCCGATGGACGAAGAGCTTCTGGAGGATCGCCCCGACCACGAAGAGCATCGGAACGGAGACGAGAAGCGAAAGAAACGGGTTCAGTCCGAACAGGGCGAAGAGCCAGTAGGTCGTGTACGCCCCGAGCATGAGGAGGGCCCCGTGAGCGAGATTGATGACCCGCATGACGCCGAAGACGAGGGAAAGGCCCAGGGCCACCAGGGCGTACAGACCACCGGCCAGGAGGCCTGAGACGACCAGTTGGAGGAGCATGGTCCCTGTGATCTGGACCTGCATCATCGTTCGCCGGGGATATCAGAGATGAATAGGGGGTCTCCCGGCATGAAGAGACCCCTCACGGGCTGCAGGGGAGGCCAGCCATTATCTTTGCTTCCAGGGCGGGGTGGGATAGAGCGGCTTGCCCTCAGCCAGATGCAGAGGCCAGACCGTCACCTTCTTCCCGTCCAGCCACTGGAGAAGAACCATCTTGTGCGCGATCTGGAAGCCCCGTTCGTCCACCTGGTAGTCGCCAAATACGGTAGGTATCTTCAGCTTCAGGAGCTGCTCCCGAATCTTCTCCGAGTCCAGCGAGTTGGCCCGTTTGATGGCCTCAGCGAGGAGCTGACACGCGCCGTAGCCCGCAGCCGAGTGGTAGGAGGGCTCATGATTCCACATTTTCTCATAGGCCGCCACAAACTCCTTGATGCCGGGATAAGGGAGAGTTTTTTCCCACTGGCTGGATCCATATACATACTCTGCGGTCTTCCCCTGGATCTGATAGAATTCCGGGAGGTCACCTCCCACCGTGACACCATACATCCTGGGGTTGACGTCCAGCTCCTTCATCTGCCGGGTCGTGGCGACCGCGTCGTCGAAGTAGGAGCCGGCTGCGATCACGTCGGGGTTCAGCGACTTGATCTTAATGAGGAGAGCGGAGAAATCGGTAGTCCCCTTCGGATATGCTTCGTGGAAGACCACCTGCATCCCCTTTTTCTTGGCCAGCTCGATAGTGCCCTTCGCCGCGGCCTTGGCGAATAGAGTATCCTCGTTAATGACAGCAATGGTCTTGAGGCCGCGCTCGGCGGCCAGCTCCACCAACCCCTCCAGGTAGACCTCGGCAGGGGAGATGGTCATGAAGAGATATTTGAAGCCACGCTCCCAGATCGAGGTGGTGGAGGCCAGGGAGGCCATCATCACCTTCTTGTACTTCTCGCTCGCCGTTGAGGCGGCATTCGTGACAGGGCTGGAGTAGGGTCCCATGACCTGCTCCACCTTGTCCCCAGTGATGAGTTTCTCGTAGAGTTTGATGGCCGTGAGGGGGTCCGACTTGTCGTCGTAAATGATAAACCGAACCTTCCGGCCGAGCAGCCCGCCCTTATCATTGATCTCTTTCTCGCAGAAGAGGTATCCCTCCTGCGTGTATTTCCCGGGCTTGGCGTAGGTCCCGGTGAGCGAGATGGAGGCCCCGATCTTGATCGGTTCCTGACCCCACGTCGGACCCACGGCCAAATACAGAACCAGCAGCGAGATCCACATACCGGCAAGACCAAGAACAAACGCTCGTCTCATGACAGCTACCTCCGGGGCTCCGTGCAAAGCCCCCGCTCCGGTTGTATGGCAGGCTTCTTGTCCGCGTGTCTCCTCGCGCATGACGGAGACCCTTCCGAAGAAATGCGCATAACGAATAACAGATTCAGTCTAGCCTGTCAAAGGCTTTTCCCTCTGTAATTCTGCATCTCATTTAGGGATAGCGACACCGAATGGCATCTTTCCGACGGGAACGTTGGCGATCACCTTGGCAGCCGCCACGTCGATCACCGAGACCGAGTCGCTACGGCCGCAGGCGACGTACAGGCGGCTCTCGTCTGGCGTAAAGGACAGATACCAGGCCCGCTGACCCACTGCGATCTTCCCGGTGATCGCCATGGTCTGAGTGTCGATGACGTAGACGGCGTTGCTCCGTCCATGCGCCACATAGACCCTGCTGCCATCTCGGGTCACAACGACGCCCACCGGCCGTTCGCCCACCGGGATGCTCTTGATGACCTGGTGGCGGGCCGTGTCGATCACCGAGAGCATGCCGGGCTCGGCCTGCTCGCTTGCGACGTAGGCACGCTTGCCGTCCGGGCTGAAGGCGATCCCTCGGGGGTTCTTGGGCACGAGGATCGTGGCCACGACCCTGAGGCTCGCCACGTCGATCGCCGAGATGGTGCTCGAGGTCTCGTTCGAGACGTACGCGATTTGGCCATTCGGGCTGATGGCGATCCATTCAGGCTCTGTCTGAACCTCGATGGTCGCGACCGTCGTCCCTCTGCCCGTGTCGATCACGGTCACTGCTCCACCGTTTTCGTTCACTGCGTACAGCCGAGTCCCATCAGGACTGAGCGCCAGCCCTTCGGGGTCCACTCCGGCGGGCCACGCCTCGATCTCCTTCCCGACTTCGGCATCGATGACGCTGACGCTGTCCGAGTTGCCGTTGCTCACGTACACGCGCCGTCCGTCCGGGGAGATCACCACGCCCCTCGGGCGCTTGCCCACCCGGATCGTCCGAACGACTTTATTGCTCGCCGTGTCAATGACTGAGACATCATCGGATTTCTCGTTGGTCACGTAGGCCATCGGGCCAGCCGAGGCAACAGCCGAGAAACCTACAAGAAATACAAGGAACGAGGACACCAGCACTGCAAGAGACCGCTGATCCCAGTGGATTGTGCTCCGCATTCTCTACCCTCTCCAATGAAGTAGGGGCAAGGCTTGCCTTGCCCAAGCAAGGCCCAGCAAGCAGCGCCCCTACGTTGCTGCTGAACGCTTATCTAAAGGAGGCCCAATGCTCGTTGAGAATGCCTGGGCACGATCTCCCTCAGTTTAAGCTTGAGCGGCTCCCCCAGGCAAAGAAACAGGGATTTCCTATCACAAAATCCGAGAGCTGTCCATTACAAAGGTGCTTCGGTGAAAGCTCGTGAGGGAGGAATGAGGCCGCGCCAAACCTCAACAGGGAAGGGGAACAGTTCGTTTGAGAGAGCCTCGCGGCAACTACCTACTCGAAGGCGGAGAGGCCAGTGATGTCGCGGCCGAGGATCAGCGTGTGAATGTCGTGCGTTCCCTCATAGGTCTTGACCGTCTCCAGGTTCAGGAGATGGCGGATGACCGGGTGCTCGTCCACGATCCCGGCGGCACCCAGTAGGTCGCGGGCGAGGCGTGCGATATCAAGCGCGCTCGCCACGTTGTTCCGCTTGGCCAGTGAGACCTGGGCGGCCCTCAGGCGCCCGGCGTCCTTCAGGCGGCCCAGCCGCAGGCAGAGGAGTTGAGCCTTGGTGATCTCGGTCAGCATCGTGACCAGCTTATCCTGCACGAGCTGGAACGAGGCGATCGGCTTGCCGAACTGGATGCGGGACTTGGCGTAGGTGAGCGCCGTGTCGTAACAGGCCATCGCCGCGCCGACCGCGCCCCACGCGATCCCATAGCGGGCCTGGATCAGACACATGAGCGCCGCCTTGAGCCCCTGAGCCTGCGGCAGAAGGTTCGTCTCCGGGATCAGACAGTCCTCGAAGATCAGTTCGGAGGTGACCGAGGCCCGCAAGGAAAACTTCCCCTCGATCTCCGGGGCGCGGAACCCCGAGGTGCCCTTCTCCACCAAGAACCCGCAGACTTCTCCGTCCAGCTTGGCCCACACAACGGCGACATCGGCCAGGGTCCCGTTGGTGATCCACATCTTGGCACCATTCAGCAAGAAGCCGTCCCTCACCTTGACGGCCTTGCTGGTCATCCCGCCCGGGTCGGAGCCGTGGTCCGGTTCGGTAAGGCCGAAGCAGCCGATCGCCTCCCCGGCGGCCAATTTGGGGAGCCATCGCTCTTTTTGGGCCTCACTGCCGAACGTATGGATCGGGTACATGACCAGCGCGCCCTGGACCGAGGCGCAGCTCCGGATGGCCGAGTCGCCCCGCTCGAGCTCCTGCATGAGGAGGCCATAGGCGACATTGTTGATCCCGGCGCACCCATAGCCTTTTAGGTTAGCACCGAAGAACCCCAGCGCCCCCATCTTCGGGATGAGGCCCGTCGGGAAGGTGCTGGCCCGGTGATGCGTCCTGATGACGGGAAGGACCTCCTCGTCCACGAAGGCGCGCGCGGTGTCCCGTATCATCCGCTCCTGCTCGGTGAACAACTCCTCGATCTCGTAGTAGTCCACGCCTCGAAACTTGCCCATGACTCGGTCTCCATCCACATCGGCGCATAGACGACTATAGGTTCAGGCCTGAGCGCTAACGGAGAGCTTTGGAGCAATCTGGCGGGTGTGCCACTCAATCCCCCTGAGGTAGTCGAGAATGGCCACAAACAGCGAGGAGGCCTTCGCCAGGCACACCCCCTCGATCAAGCGCTGCTGATGGGCCAGGGCGTACTCATTGGCCATCTCCTCGAATCGCTGTCCCTCCTCCACAATGTGCCGTACGAGGACCCTGTTCTTCGTGCGGATCACATCCCGCACACACTCTGTCAGCTCGATGGCCTTTTCGAACAGAGCGTTGACCTCCCTCATCGCCCGCTCGGTGAAGGGGATTCCCTCCTGGATCATCGTCTTGACAGCCCTCACCAACGATTCGATGTTATCTCCGATCCGTTCAAGGTGCATCGGGACGAAGACGATTTCCTGCTCCGCTCCGAAGGCGCCGCCCTGACCGGTTGGCCCCTTCACCACCAGCTCGGTGAGCGCCTTCTCCCGCTGGTGGATCTGTTTCCCGAGCTTCTCCGCCGGTTGAAGCAAGCCGATGTCCTGCTTCCTGAAGCCGTCCCACGTCAGCCTCAGCATTTGTACCGTCTGCTGGCACATCTCGTAGATCTCGTCCTGCAGCCTTTCGGACAATCCGACAACCGCCTCCCCCTCCATGGTCACCATCCTCTTTCACCTTGTATGCGATAGAGCTTGCATGGCTGCCAACGCCAGCTCGCCCCACTGCTGAGACGCTAACAGGGGCTGGCCGAGAGCGTCAAGGCAAAAATACTCTAGATCGGGATGCGACACTCGAAACGTTCGCCCGGCAGTTGTTGCGGCGGTACGGAGTGATCACGCGGGAGTTGTTGGCGCGAGAAAGCCGCGCCTCCTCGTGGCGGGAGTTGCTCTCGGTCTACCGACGGCTCGAGGCCCGAGGGGAGATCCGAGGCGGCCGGTTTGTGGCCGGGCTGGCGGGGGAACAGTTCGCCCTGCCACAGGCGGTGGAGTCACTCCGGGCTGTGCGGCGCAAGCCGGACGAGAGCGAGACCGTGGTGATCGTCAGCGCCGCGGACCCGCTGAACCTCGTGGGCATCTTGCTCCCCGGCCCGCGTCTCTCGCCTTTTTCCGGCAAGGTCATCGCCTATCGCGCAGGCATCCCGGCGGCCGTGGGCAACCTCGGCGCTATCCTCAGCCGCCTCCAGCAGGTGTGTCCCGCCCAGCCAGCGACGCCCTCCGTGTAGGCCCGGAGCCCTTTTCTGCTTGACTCGACCTTTTACCAAGGGCACCTTTTGGCGCCCTAGTTCAGACTGCACGGGCAGCGACGATCCACAGCCTGCGAATTCTGCATGCGAGTGCCCGTCGCGTTCGAGGCAGCACGTGATTGCACCATTCAAAGCTGGCACTAACGGGAGGTTCTCCCCGATCTTTTCCCCTGTTGACTCCTGGCCGGAAAGGCCCTACCCTTGGCCAGCGAAACTTTTGGAGGTGGAACGATGGCCTATCAGCATATCCTCTGCGAGAAGAGGGAGGCGGTCACCTGCATTACGATGAACCGGCCGCCCCTGAACGTCCTGAACCAGCAGGCGATGGACGAGCTGGAGCATGCCCTGCTCTCATCCAGGGACGATCCCGAGGTGCGGGCGGTCATCTTGACGGGGGCCGGGGAGAAGGCCTTCATCGCCGGAGCCGATATCACTGAGATTCAGGCCATCGTGTCCAAGGGGCCGCTGAACGCGAGGGAAGCCTTTGCCAGAAGGGGTCAGCGGTTGGTGACACACATCGAACGGCTAGGGAAGCCGGTCATCGCCGCCGTCAATGGTTACGCGTTGGGCGGCGGGTGTGAGATCGTGGAGGCAGCCCACTTGGCGATCGCCGCAGAGCACGCCAAATTCGGCCAACCAGAGGTCAACCTCGGTTTCAACCCCTGCTGGGGTGGGACGCAGCGTCTCCCCAAACTCGTCGGGAAGAAAAGGGCCCTCTTGATGCAGCTTACTGGACAGATGATCGATGCCCACGAGGCCCTAAGAATGGGCCTCGTGAATCAGGTCGTTCCCTTGGGCGAGCTCCTTCCCACGGTCGATCGGCTGGCAAAATCCATCGTGGAGAAAAGTCCAGTAGCGATCCGGTTGATCCTTGAGGCGGTGAACCACGGCCCTGAGATGGCCTTAGACGACGCTCTCCGGTACGAGGCCGATCTTTTTGGGTTGGCCTGCCCCACCGAGGATATTCAGGAAGGCCTCAAGGCCTTCCTCGAGAAACGGAAGCCCTCCTTCAAAGGCCGTTAAGCAAGGGAAGTTCCCCCCCTACCCTGGGTCCGCGCGGGCCGCGAAGACCACGATACATGCTAAGGAGACGAAGCTTGATCATCTTCCCTGCCTTGATCGTCCTCTTAGGCATCATGACCTCTCGACACGCCTTCGCTGAGCGGGAGAGAGGCCACTCGCGCTGCAAGCTTGATTCCCTTCAACTGCTATGAATAAGTCAAAGATAGACAGAGCGAAAGTGGAGCGAGATTGGCGAGCCCGTGGGTTTAGCTGCGGTCTCTGGACGGACCCGCCCGGTCAGGTGTGGCAGAACTATGTCCATGATGTAGACGAGTTGTTCATGGTGGTCGAGGGAGCGATAGAACTCGAGATGCAAGGACGGGCCTCCCGTCCGGGCATCGGCGGGGAGGTGCTGATCCCGGCCGGGGTAGTACACACGGTGCGCAATGTGGGGTCCAATATTGCTCGGTGGCTCTATGGTTATCGAAAAGAGGCCTCGTGAGGCGCCTTCGGGATCCGGGAAATAATGGACGTAGTCCCGCCGCTACGAGAGCTTGATTCCGTATTTTTTCATGAGGCGATGGACCGTTTTACGGTCCACGCCGGCGGACTTTGCGGCTTGCGAGATATTGCCGTCGTGACGTTTGAGGAGTTGGATCAGGTAGTCCCGCTCGAATGAGGCGGCCCACGCTTCCTTCGCTCGCTTTAACGGCAACTCCTTGGGCGAGATGGCCTCAACCTTGATGCGGATATGCTCCGGCAGCTCCTGCGGCCGCAGCAGCTCATGTTCGGCCAGAACCACCGCCCGCTCAATGACATTCTGGAGCTCACGGACATTCCCCGGCCAAGTGTGCTCCTCAAGGAACCGCATCGCCTCGGGCATGATCCCCTTGACCTCCTTCCCGCTGCTGGCCACGTATTTCTTGAGGTAGTGGTGGGCGATCAACGGGACATCTCCTTTTCGGTCGCGCAGGGGCGGCAGCGGGATGGAAATCACATTCAGGCGATAGTAGAGGTCTTCCCGGAATCGGCTCGTGGCAACCGACTGAGCTAGGTCGTGGTTGGTGGCGGAGATGACGCGCACGTCCACTTCGATGATCCGATTTGAGCCGACCCGCCGCACCTCCCGTTCCTGGAGGACCCTGAGCAACTTGGCCTGGAGGTTCAGGCTGATGTCACCCACCTCGTCCAGGAAAATGGTCCCCCCGCTTGCGAATTCAAACAGCCCGGGACGAGTGGCCTGCGCCCCTGTGAACGCCCCCTTCTCATGCCCGAATAGCTCACTCTCGAGTAGGTTCTCGGGAAGGGAGGCACAATCAACCGGGATAAAGGGGCCTGCCGCCCGGCGACTGTGGACATGGAGGCTCCTGGCGATCAGCTCCTTTCCGGTCCCGGTCTCGCCAATGATCAGGATGTTGGCCTCGCTCTTGGCGACCTTCTTGATGGTCTCGAAGACCTGCAGCATGGGCAGGCTCCTGCCGATGATGTTATCAAAGCGATAGGTCTCAGTGAGCTGCTCGAGGAGGCGGCGGTTCTCTTCCCGCAAGCGACGCTGCTCCAGCGCCCGCTCGATGCACACCGTAAGTTGGTCGGCCGAGAACGGCTTGGGCAGGTAATCGAACGCCCCCTCTCTGATCGCCTCGACGGCGGTTTCGATCGTGGCGAAGGCAGTGACCAGGATCACCATGGCCTCGGGATCGATCGCGCGGAGAGCCCGGAGGACCCCCAGGCCATCCGGGGCCTGCATCCTGAGGTCTGTGAGCACCAGATCGGGCCTTTCCCGCTCATAGACCGTGGAGGCTTTGCCGCTGTCGGCCTCGGTTACGACCTCGTAGCCAAGGCGCGACAGGAGCCGAGCGCAGTTCTCCAACATGTCTACTTCGTCATCGATCACGAGGACCCGACCCAGCTTTGGCATCGCCCTCTCTCCCCCGCCCCTACCGGTTGCCCGCCGGCAACGTGATCGTAAAGGCCGTTCCCTTCCCTACCTCGCTCTCGACGTCCAGTGTCCCCCCGTGCTCCTTGACGATCCCGTAGCTGATCGATAAGCCCAGGCCGGTGCCGTTTTCCTTGGTCGTGAAGAACGGATCGAAGATCCGCTCCAGAAGCTCATTGGGGAGCCCTTCCCCGGTGTCGGCGATCACGATCTGGACACCCGCGCCGGCCGGTCCCAGGCGGCTCTCTACACGGATCCGGCCGCCTGCCGTCATCGCCTCCTTTGCATTGGTGATCAGGTTGAGCAGTACCTCTTCCAGTTGGCTCACGTTCCCAACCACCTTCGGCAGATCAGAAGTGAGGTGCCGTTCCAGGGTGATTCGCTCTTTCTCTAACTGCTTCTCCATCAGAAGGAGAGTTTCTTCGATAACCCCATTGGGATCCAGAGGCACCAGACGCCCCGCCGCCGGGCGCGCAAAGGATAGCAGCCCATGCGCGATGCGGGCCGCCCGGTTCGCGTGCTTGTCTATCACCTTCAGGTCGTCGATAAGCTGCTTCGGGATGTCCATCCCTTCGGCTTCCATTAGGGCCACTTCGACCCGCGACGTGATGACCCCCAGCGGGTTGTTGATCTCATGAGCGAGGCCAGCCGAGAGGGTCCCCAGGGCGCTCAGCTTCTCGGCCTGGCGCATCTGCCGCTCCAGGGCTACGCGCCTCGTCACATCCTCGATAACCAGGACGGCCCCCTGCAGCTCTCCCTTCATGTCTCGCATCGGATAGCCATCCACGTTCATGATGATCTTTCCCTTCTTCTGGGTCTGATGCTCGACCTCCCGCAAGTGCATCGCGTCCGCCTCGCCGAGGAGCACTCCCCGTAGCGGTTCCACCACCCCCTCCTGCTCCAGCGCGGGAAAGACGTCGGCCAGTCGGCGCCCCATCACTTCGGCCGCCGCGATATCATACCTGACCTCCATGGCGCGATTCCAGGCGGTCACCCGCTCCGCAAGGTCTACGGCGATAATCCCATTGGTGATGCTCGCCATGATGCTCGCCAGATGCTCCTGGAGGGCGCGCTGTTGCGAGTAAGCCTCCTCCAGACGGGCTGACTTGTCCTCCAGCTCACGATTCATCTCTTCCAGTTCGCGACGCCTCCACCGCTCCCGCTCGGAGAGGATCCCGAGAGGCACCACCACAAGGACCATAAACCCCAGCCGCAACGAGACGAGGCTGGCAGAGGTTGGCTGCCAGGTGGGCCAAATCGCGATCAGGTACAGGAGGGAGGATGAGACGAGCACCCCGATACCGCGCCTGATGCCATAATAGAAGGCCTGAAGGGCGGCGATCAGGTAGAGGGCCAGAAAGAATGGACTTGCGACCCCGCCCGTAAACCGGATCAGGGCGAGGGCAAATGCCAGGTCGATCACAAGGATCAAGACGTTGAGCCGCATCACGCGGCTTTGCTGGTAGGCAACCCAGAGATAGAGCAGGATGCAGTACAGTGTGAAGGTGTGGAGTAAAAAGGCGGTATAGGTTCGGTATGGTGGGGCGAGAGGGGCGAGGATGAGCCACCCATAACCACCGAGGATGACCGCGACACGTAGGGCGGCAAAATCGTAAATCGGCGAGGTCCGCTGTTTGCGCGTCAGGAGGGCAAGCATGCCGTCATCATTCTTCATTGGCGTTTCTTCCGCCGAGTACAGGCACTGTTCATTGTCGCGCTGTCCCCGCTCCCATCACGGCCGCAAGCTTTGCTATTGTAAGGCCATCAGGGGAATCCGGTCAACCCTCTTGCTGAGCATGACAATTCAGACATGATGCTCGGGGTCCGAAAAGATCCTCATGGTCGGTGATGAAGCCAGGGGCGACCCTAAGACGGAGAGCCACACCTACGCCCGCCGCTGCGACTCCTGCCAGGGGGTTCCGGGAAAAACGGCCCTTCAGGACCTTGTGCCGGGCCCACTTTCCCGGGGAAGATGACGAATCTCGTAAATTTTTTTCTTATCAGAGGATCACTATTGTCTTTTGACTCCTTTAACTGGGACCTTTCTAGAATCGGTGGGGCATCGGAACCCCAGCGTTTTCTCCTTTGGTTTTGGGAGATTGCAGATCACGCCTCCCCTTGGAGGACTTGATGTCCCATCATCGAGCCTTGCCGGGACCCCAAGCCTGTTCCTCATCCCGAGCGAGAAGCCCAATACAATCAATCGGTTGAGAAGGTTTTCGCCGGTGCCCACGGCTCCGGATCGTGCTGGCCCGGCGCTTGCGAGTCATCATAGCCACTGTCGATAGCTCCCGAAGCCATGAGGCGCACCGAGCAATGAAAATCCACTACGATCCGCTCCTGACCGAAGCGGTGGTTCTGCAGGAGATCACTCGCCGACAGGAACTGGGTGACCCTGCCCTGTTCCGCGAGTACCATGTCGCCGCCGATCCCCTGTACCATCGCCGTCCCGACGCGCGGGATGCGGCATTCGAAAGGCTGCACGACCAATTCTTCATCATGCTCGGGTTTGCGGAGAGCGTGCAGCGGCCACTCCGAGACTTCCCCCGTATCGGGGAGCAGGCATCGGAGCTTTTGGTGGCCCTCACCGCCTCTTCTGCTGAAGAGGGGGCCGATCTGTCGCTGGGGGAGGCGAACGAGAGTGGTCTTCTCGTCAGACGGGTCGGGATCCGATTGCGGGCCGATCGGTTCCTCGACCCCGCCGGCCTGCAGCGCTATCTGCGGCACGAACTCCTCCACGTCGTCGATCTGCTCGATCCGGGCTTCGGGTATGAGGGGGAAATCCGCCTGGCCGTTGCCTCGCCCGCGGAGGAGAATATCATCCGGAACCGGTACCGGCTGCTCTGGTGCCTCTCCATCGACGCGAGACTGGAGAGCGCAGGTGGAGAGCCTCTGGCCGACAGGGACTCGCACCGCAGGGACTTCGATGCGCAGTACCGGAAGTTCTCGCCGACGCTCAGGGAGGCGATCTTCGTGCGGCTCTGGCGGCCAGAGCCGCTCTCTCATTCCTTACTCCTCCAGATGGCGACTGGCAGTCAGGCGCTGCTTCGTCTGGCGGGCGATGGCGGCCAAACAGGCTCAGAGACCCCGCGCCCTGCTCCACTGCCGGGGTCACCGTGCCCCCTCTGTCGTTTCCCCAGTTACCACTTCGTCGAAGACCACACTATCCTGGACCGCGCTCTCGTGACCGAGATTCAGCAGGACTTCCCTCACTGGAGGATAGACGACGGTCTCTGCGAGCGCTGCCTGGAAGGCTACGCCCTCCGGGTTGGCCGTTGGTGAGAACCTGAGGCAGAAGGAGGCTCGAACATGGCTTTAACCCGACGACAGTTTCTGCAAGCGACCACCGCCGCGGGGGCCCTTACCCTCGCCGACCAGAGACTTGGCCTGAGCCTGCTGCAACCGGCCGTGGAGGTTGGCAACCCGCTGGAGAGCTATCCGGACCGGAACTGGGAGCGGATCTACCGCGACCAGTACACCTACGACAGCAGCTTTGCCTTCGTCTGCTCGCCGAACGACACTCACGCCTGCCGGCTGCGCGCCTTCGTCAAGAACGGCGTTATTCTCAGGCTCGAGCAAAACTACGACGTGGACCGATACCGCGATCTGTACGGGAACAAGGCGACGGTCGCCTGGAATCCCCGGGGCTGTCCCAAAGGATACACCCTTGCACGCCGAATCTACGGTCCGTATCGCCTCAAATATCCCATCGTTCGCAAAGGCTGGAAACAGTGGGCCGACGACGGGTTCCCCGAACTCAGCCCGGCAAACCTGAACAAGTACAAGTTCGATTCGCGTGGCCAGGACGAATTCGTTAAGGTTGCCTGGGATGAGGTGTTCACCTACGTCGCCAGGGGGATGATCCACATCGCGAACAAGTACAGCGGCGAGGAAGGGGCCCAGCGGCTCACGGCGCAGGGATATGTCCCCGAAATGATCGAGGAGATGCACGGTGCCGGCACGCGGACGATGAAGCTCCGGGGTGGAATGGGCCTGCTCGGGGTGATCGGGAAGTACGGCGCCTATCGCCTGGCCAACTCCCTGGCCCTCCTGGACGCTACTGTTCGGGGCGTCGGCCCGGATAAGGCCCTGGGGGGTCGCCTCTGGTCCAACTATACCTGGCACGGGGATCAGGCTCCGGGGCAACCATTCGTCCATGGCCTGCAGGCCTCCGAAGTGGACTTGAACGATCTCCGGTTTTCAAAGCTGCACATTCAGTGCGGGAAGAATCTGGTCGAAAACAAGATGCCGGAGTCCCACTTCTTCAACGAGTTGATGGAGCGCGGCGCAAGGATCGTGACCATCGCCCCCGAATACAACCCGCCCGCGCCCAAGTCCGACTACTGGATCCCGATCCGCCCCCAGACCGATGCCGCCCTCTTCCTGGGGCTGACCAAGATCCTCATCGACGAGAAGCGGTACGACGAGGGGTTCGTCAAGCAATTCACCGACCTGCCGTTGCTGGTCCGGACCGACACGCTCACGCGACTAAAGGCGGCCGAGATCTTCCCCGGCTACAGGAATCAGGATATCAGCCAGGGGGCGAGCGTCAAGGTCCACGGCCTGTCACGGGAGCAACGGGAACAGTTGGGCGATTTCGTGATCTGGAACCTGAAGACCGGCGGCCCTCGGGCCATCACCCGAGACGATGTGGGGAAGCACCTGGCCGAAAAGGGGATCGACCCAGCCCTGGAGGGACGGTACACCGTCAAGACCGTGGATGGCAAGGAGGTGGAGGTCTTCACCTTATTCGAGCTGTATAAGATCCACCTCAAAGATTACGACCTCGACACCGTCCATGAGATCACCCAGGCGCCGAAGGAGTTTATCCGCCGCTTAGCGCACGACATCGCCACGATCAAGCCGGTGGCCATCCACATCGGCGAGGGGATCAACCACTGGTTCCACGCGACCGAGGCCAACCGGGCCTTTTACCTTCCCCTCATGCTGACCGGCAACCTCGGCATCCCCGGGGCCGGGTGCCATACCTGGGCCGGCAACTACAAGTCCGCCCTCTTCCAGGGCTCCACCTGGAGCGGGCCAGGCTTCAAGGGATGGGTGGCGGAGGACCCCTTCCATCCCAACCTCGACGCGGGCACGCACGGCAAAGAGATCCATGCCCACAGCTACACCAAAGACGAGGAGCCAGCCTACTGGAACCACGGCGACCAGCCACTGATCGTGAACACCCCGAAGTACGGGCGAAAGGTCTTCACCGGCCAGACCCATATGCCCACCCCGACCAAGCTGATGTTCTTCACCAACGTAAACCTGATCAACAACGCCAAGCATGCCTACGAGATGATAAAGAACGTGAACCCGAAGGTCGAGTTGATCGTCTCGGTGGACATCGAGATGACCGCCAGCATCGAGTATGCCGACATCGCATTGCCCGCCAACTCCTGGCCGGAATTCGAGACCCTCGAGATCACCGCATCCTGCAGCAACCCGTTCCTGCAGATCTGGAAGGGCGGGATCAAGCCCCTCTACGACACCAAGGACGACGTCATGATCCTGGCGGGCGTCGCGGCCAAGTTGGGCGAGCTTCTTAACGACAAGCGGTTCGCCGATTACTGGAAATTCGCCCTCGAGGGGCGGCCGGAGGTCTACATTCAGCGCCTCCTCGACTCCTCGAGCACCACAGCCGGCTACAAACTGGATGAGATCATGGCCGGTAAGTTCGGGGAGCCCGGCGCGGCCCTGATGCTGTTCCGCACCTACCCCCGCATCCCTTTCTGGGAGCAGGTTCACGACGACGTCCCGTTCTTCACGCCGACGGGGCGGATCCAGGCCTACAATGACGAGCCTGAGGTGATCGAGTACGGCGAGAACTTCATCGTCCACCGGGAAGGACCCGAGGCGACGCCGTACCTGCCCAATGTGATCGTGTCAAGCAACCCGTACATCAGACCGGACGACTACGGCATCCCACTCGACGCTATGGGGTGGGACGAGCGGACCATTCGCAATGTGAAGATCCCATGGCGTCAGGTCAAGGAGACCAAGAACCCACTCTGGTCGAAAGGCTACCACTTCTATTTCCTGACGCCGAAGACCCGACACCGGGTCCATTCCCAGTGGAGCGTGTGCGACTGGAACCTGATCTGGGATTCGAACTTCGGGGATCCCTACCGGATGGACAAGCGGATGTCTGGCGTTGGCGAACACCAGCTCCACATGAACCCCCAGGCGGCCAAGGACCTCGGGATCAATGACGGCGACTACGTCTATGTGGACGCCAACCCGGCCGACCGACCCTACATCGGCTGGAAGCCAAGCGATCCGTTCTACAAGGTGGCCCGCTGCATGGTTCGGGTCAAGTTCAACCCGGCGTTCCCCTACCACTGTGTCATGATGAAGCATGCGCCGTTCATCGCCACCGAAAAGAGCGTGAAGGGGCACGAGACCAGGCCGGACGGCCAGGCGACCTCCGAGGATACCGGGTACCAGTCGAACTTCCGGTACGGCTCCCAACAAAGCGTCACCCGCAACTGGCACATGCCGATGCACCAGCTCGATTCCCTCTTCCACAAGCAAAAAACCTCGATGACCTTCATCTTCGGAGGCGAGGCCGACAACCATGCCATTAACACCGTGCCAAAAGAAACCCTGGTGAAGGTCACCAAGGCCGAGGATGGCGGCCTCGGCAGCAAAGGAGTCTGGGAGCCGGCACGGACCGGCTTCACGCCGGGGAATGAGAACGAGATCATGAAGAGGTATCTGGACGGCGGGTTCATCGAAGAGAAGAAGTAGGGGGGTCCCGATGCCCAAAGATGAGTTCGAAGACGACGATCCGATGGAACTGGTTGGCGTGGCGCTGCCGGACGGGGACCCGGATGAGCTGGCACGTTCAATCGTGGAGGAGTTCATTCGGATGGGCCTGAGCGATCCGGAACTGCTGGGGCTCTTCCACGACCCGTTCTACGCCGGCCCACACGCCATCTGGAGGAGCCGAGGGGACGAATATGTTCGGGGGCTGATCCACTGTGGCCGCGAGCGTTGGGGCTTTCCGCGGTTCGCCATAAAGGAGTGACGCTGATGGCTGACGTCTACAACTGGCAGCTCGGACGGACCATGCAATACCCGTATGAGGAGAAGCACCCGCGATGGCAGTTCGCCTTCGTCTTCAACACGAACCGCTGTATCGGATGTCAGACCTGCTCAATGGCCTGCAAGTCCACCTGGACCTTTTCCAAGGGCCAGGAGTATATGTGGTGGAACAACGTGGAGTCCAAGCCCTACGGCGGCTACCCTCAATTCTGGGATGTGAAGATCCTGAAGATGCTGGATGAGGCACACAGGGAAGCCGGGCTCAGTGCCGCCTGGGATGGCTCTCAGAAGGACGGAACCAGGCGGCCCTATGGCGTCTACAATGGGATGACGATCTTCGAGGCGGCGGTCAAGCACTACGGCCCCGACGGGCACAAGCGCGCGATCGGCTACATCCCGACCGATGCGGAGTGGCGGGCGCCCAACATCTACGAGGATACCTCCACCGGCTACGAGCCCGGCCCGATGGGGTTCAGCAAGGAAGGCGTGAGCCTCCCGGAGCACAAGACCTGGTTCTTTCACTTGCAACGGATTTGCAACCACTGCACCTATCCGGCCTGTCTCGCCGCGTGCCCCAGGAAGGCGCTCTATAAGCGGCCGGAGGATGGCATCGTCCTGATCGACCAGGCGCGTTGCCGGGGCTACCGGATGTGCGTTGAGGCCTGCCCGTATAAGAAGTCGATGTACCGGGCCACGACGCGGGTCTCGGAGAAGTGCGTCGCCTGCTATCCCAGGATCGAAGGGAAGGACCCTCTCTCAGGGGGTGTGCCGATGGAGACCCGCTGCATGGCGGCTTGCGTGGGGAAGATCCGGTTGCAGGGCCTCGTGAAGATCAACGAGGACGGGAGCTGGGCCGAAGATCGCTACCACCCTCTGTACTACCTGGTGAAGGTGGAGAAGGTCGCACTGCCGCTGTACCCCCAGTTCGGCACCGAGCCCAACGGCTACTACATCCCGCCTCGCTGGGTGCCCCGTCCCTACCTGCGCCAGATGTTCGGACCGGGCGTGGACGACGCCATCGCCAAGTACCTCGCCCCACCGCGAGAAATGCTGGCGGTGCTGCAGCTCTTTCGCACCACACAGAAGATGATCTTCCGCTATACCATCGAAGAGGGGCAGAAGGTGTTTGAAACGCAGATCAACGGGAAGCCCTGGGCGATGTATAACGACACCATTATCGGGTTCGACAAGGCGGGCAAGGAGGCCGTGCGGGTCACCGTGGAAGAGCCGGTCTATGAGCGGCCCAAGGAACGACCGAACTCTATCTGAGAGGGGCAGAACCATGACACTGACACTCAAGAGCTCAGCGGAAGAAAAAGAGATCGATGTGGCATTACGTCGGAGCGACCTCTACCTCTTGCTCTCCCGGGCGATCCGCTATCCGGACGCGGGTCTGGTGGCGAGCCTGAAAGAGCCCGCTCTCACCTTTTTCGAGGGGACGCTTGACCTGCTCGCGGCAGGAGCGCGCGAAGCCCTGCGCCCTGCGCTGGACAGCCTACAAGCTACCGTAACCGACCTTGACCTAGCTCAACTCCAGTCGGACCATCGGCGCGTTTTCGGCCACATCGAATCGTCGCTCTGCCCGCCGTATGAGACCCGCTATGACAGCCGCCATCTCTTCCAGCAAACCCAGCAACTCGCTGACATCGCCGGCTTCTACCGAGCGTTCAGCCTGGATATCTCGGAGGGCGCACACGAGCGGCCGGATCATCTTGCCGTCGAGCTGGAATTCCTCCACTTCCTCTGCTTCAAGGAGGCGTATGCCCTGAAGCATCACGGCCCTGAGCAGGTCGAGCTGTGTCGGGATGCGGAGGCGAAATTCCTTACGGACCACCTGCTCCGCTGGGCGCCCTCCTTCGCCAAACGTCTCCAGGGCGCGGCCGGGAGCGGGTTCTACAAGCAGCTTGGGGCATTGATGGCTGCCTTCCTGTCAACGGAGGCCGCCCGGTGGGGGTGCGGTCCCGCTGAGGAGGCGGCCCTGCAGCCAGTCGAGTTTACCCCGGAGGGATGTAGCTTCTCCTGCGGACTGGGGGCGCAGGGTGTAGAGGATCTGATTGGTCAGCGCTAGGGGAGGATGTCGATGAGAACACTGAGATCGCAATGGATCGCCCTTGCGGCCTTTGCCGCCCTTGCAGGCAGCATGGGTGCCCCCAGGTTGTTCGCGGGAGAGGCCACAGCTCAGCCGAAGCCAGCCAAAGGCGACGTCGCCCGGGGCAAGGCGGTTTACGAGAAGAAATGCGCCGTCTGTCACGGGGTCGATGGGAAGGGAAATGGCCCGGCGGAGTTCGTCCTGTTCCCCAAACCCCGCGACTTCAGCAGAGGGATCTTCAAGATCCGCTCCACCACGACACTGCCAACCGACAACGACTTGCTGCGAACGATCACGCAGGGGATCCCGGGGACCTCAATGCCTTCATGGGGCACGCTCCCCGAAACCGACCGGTGGGACCTGGTGGCCTTCGTCGAGAGTCTTTCTCCGCGGTTCACCGAGGAGAAGGCCGGTTCGCAGGTCCAGATCCCGAAGCCGCCACCACCAAGCCAAGCGCTGCTGGCCCTTGGGAAAGAGTACTACAAGGAGGCCGGCTGTTTTGACTGCCACGGCACGACCGGCAGGGGAGATGGCCCGGCTGCCGGGACGCTGAAAGATGAGTGGGACTACCCCATCGTCCCCTACGACTTTACGATACCCGGGCGGATGAAAGGGGGCTCGAAGCTCCAGGATATCTACCGGACGCTCACCGCCGGAATCGGCGGAACCCCGATGCCCTCCTACGCAGACTCTCTTGGCGAACAGGAGCGATGGGCGCTCGGTTACTACGTGCTGTCCCTCGCGGGCAAGCCGGCCCCTGCGCCGGCTGCTCAAGAGGTAACAACCATTCCCTCCCGCTTCGTCCCAGCTCTGCTCTCTACTGATCCCTCCGCCGCCCTCTGGCAGCAGGCGAAGCTGGTAGCGATCCAGACGCGAACCCTGTGGCTCCGGCCGAACGAAACCGGACCGATTAAAGTGGCTTCCTACCATAATGGGAAGGAAATCGGCTTCCTTCTCGAATGGGACGATCCGATCATGAATCAAGAGGTGCTTCGCCATGAAGATTTCCGTGATGCAGCAGCCGTGCAGTTCCCATTGTCGGCCGGAGAGCCTTCCTACGTCATGGGGGAACACAACGGACCCGTGAATATCTGGCAGTGGAAAGCCGACTGGGAAGCTGATCTCGCCCGGTTCCGCGATATCCAGGATCGCTATCCCAACATGGCCTGGGATGTGTACCCCTTCTTACGGGGCACTCCCCAGGGCGATCGAAGCCAGGTCCGGGTAGCCACGGCCTCTCACGATCCGACCTACCTGGCTGGATGGGGAGCGGGAAATCTCTTCTCCACGCCCTCTCGCTCGACGCCAGTCGAAAACCTGAACGCCATCGGACTCGGCACCCTAACTTCACAGGCACCAGAGCATCAAAGCGTCAACGGTCACGGAATCTGGACTGACGGGAAATGGCGCGTCGTCATGGTCCGGGCGCTTCGGACCGGAAACGAGCGGGATACCCAGTTCGAGCCCGGCACCATCGTCCCGGTTGCCTTCGCAGTCTGGGATGGGGCCCAGGGGGACAGAGATGGGCGAAAAGCGGTCACTGTCTGGCAACACCTGAAGCTGGAGAAGGGTCGATGACCCGATAGGGAGATAAAGGAAATATCGGCTATACGGATTGATTTGTAGAAAACACGTGGTGCACACTCCATGCGCATTTCGGATTGATCTTTGGAATCAACCGAGTGAACGCTCCGCTCAAATTACATGGCTCCTACACCTGAAAGTTTGATATGCGTCAACAAGGTATGTGAAGGTCAGAACTCCGCTGAAGGAAACGAGCCTCACTCACGAGTTATCGCAATCTCGCATGGGCACGCTCAAACGGAGGGCTAATCGATGAAGAGAGTTGTGATGGTCAGGTGTGCTACCGTCGTCGGGAACCGGGAGAGATCATCTGGGAAATCTCGGATCAGGTCAAACCGAATACGTTGCAGGTCCGTGCTGGCGCCCCTGATCGGCTCTGTGCTGGTCCTGGCCTGCGTCATGCTCGCTCCTTCGCATGCCTATGCTTTACCTAGTTTTGCGCGTCAGACCGGGCAACGATGCCCGGCATGCCACACTAACTTTCCCGAGCTCACCCCCTTCGGCCGCCTCTTCAAGCTGTCGGGCTATACGTTCGGCGGCGGGGAATCCAAGATCCCGCCGTTCAGCGCCATGGTGCAAACCGGCTTTACCCACACGCGCACGGCACAGCCTGATCAACCCGCACCCGGCTTCGGCGTCAACGACAACGTCAGCCTGGAAGCGGTGAGCCTGTTCTACGCTGGCAGGCTCTTCGACGGCGTCGGCGCCTTCGTCCAGGTCACCTACAGCGACACCGCCAAGAACACGGCCTGGGACAACACGGACATCCGCTTCGCCCGCGGCACGAACCTGTTCGACCACGACTTCATCTTCGGCATCGACCTCAACAACAACCCGACCGTGCAGGACGTCTACAACACCACGCCGGCGTTCAACTTCCCCTATGCGAGCGGGAGCCTCGCGCCGAAGCCCGCGGCCGCGACCCGCATCGAGGGCGGCTTTGCTCAGCAAGTCGGCGGCCTCGGCGGCTACACGCTCATCGACGACACCGTCTATGCGGAGTTCAGCCTCTACAGGACGTTGCCCAACCGCGTGCAGCGCGCCTTCGGCATCAGCACGGACACCGAAAGCGAAATCGACGGGGTCGCCCCGTATTGGCGCGTGGCCCTCCAGCACCAGTGGGGCGATCACTTCGCCTCGGTCGGCACCTTCGGCCTCGTCTCCGACACCTTCCCGAACCGAATCCACGGTTCAGGCACCGACAACTTCGCCGACGTGGGCATCGACGCCCAGTACCAATACCTCAGCGGTCCACACGTCGTCGGGCTCTACGGAAGCTGGATCCACGAGGACCAGACGCTTGGGGCAAGCTCGGCGCTCGGCGTTTCGAACAACCCCTCGAACACGCTCAACAGCCTCAGGCTGAGGGGGACCTACGTCTACACGCAAGGCTGGGCCAAGTATGCCGCCACGGTGTCCTACTTCTCGACCTATGGCAGCGCCGATGCCGGGCTCTATGCGCCGGGCCCCCTGACTGGCAGCAACAACGGTAGTCCGGACACGAACGGCTGGATCTTCCAGGTCGACTACCTGCCTTTCATCAACACGGACACGGTATCGTTCTGGCCGTGGGCGCAGGTGAAGCTCTCGCTCCAGTACATTGCCTACAACAAGTTCAATGGCTCGTCGACGAACTACGACGGCTCGGGCCGCGACGCCTCGGCGAACAATACGCTGTTCCTGTCTGCATGGTTTGCGTTCTAGGTCGCGTCGATGAACTCGATCCATGTTCAAAGCACCCGATTCTTCCCGGGATTTCCAACCTAGGCGTCCTGATCCTCTTAACCCGAATTTCCGGAGTGCAGATTACACCCCCGTACTCTGCACTAACCAGGGGTGTAATCTAGCGGTTGTACTCTCCGGATAGGGCGGCCTACAGTTTTCGCACCCTTCGGGCCAAGATGTAGATGTCCAAGGGTGTTCAGAAGACCCGCCAAGTCCCAATGCCGAATTACGGGTTGAGACGGGATCTCATAAGCGTGAGACTCGTGGGAACCGAGGAAATCGGAGCAGACATTTCTACAATTTCGAGGCTATTTCATGAGTGGTCCCTACAACTCATTTCTACAAATCAATCCGGATAGCCGAAATATCGATGAAGGTGCCAAGCAACAAGATCGTGACCGTCGATGTCAGCGAGGACATTCGTCAGGGCAGAGAGCCGTTCGACAGGATTATGGCAGCCGTCAGTCAGCTTGAACCTGGTGATACGCTGCTCCTGATCAACAGCTTCGAGCCCTTGCCACTCTACCGCGTGATGGAACAAAACGGATTCACACACTTGGCCGAGCGGACGGCCGATGGCGACTGGAAGGTCTACTTCCGCCGGGAGGCAGGGCGCGTCACCTGACCAGTGTCATGTCCATCCATCGCAGCAAGCCGTCGGGACAGAAGGGCACCGCCTCCGACACTCCACCCAGTCATTCCATGCTCGACTTCGCCCGTTCCCCTTTCATCGTCATCTGGGAGGTGACCAGGGCCTGCGCCCTGGCGTGCGTCCACTGCCGGGCCGAGGCGATCCCCAAGCGGAACCCTGGAGAACTCAGCTTCACGGAAGGGTGCGGTCTTATGAGCGAGATCGCCGCCTTCGGGGAGGCACGGCCCCTCCTGGTTTTCACCGGGGGCGACCCATTGAGGCGACCCGACATCTACGACCTGGTGGCCTACGGCCACGGATTAGGGTTTCGCCCATCCATCACCCCGAGCGGCACCGCGTCGGTCACGCACGAGAAACTCCTCCGGCTGAAGAGCGCAGGGCTGGCGAGGCTGGCCATCAGCCTGGACGGAGCAACTGCTGGGGTCCACGACACCTTCCGGCGCGTGAAGGGTTCGTTCGACTGGACGATGCGAATCGTCCGTTTCGCTCACGAGATCGGGCTGCCGCTTCAGATCAACACCACGATCTCCCGCCATAACCTCGACGACGTCGGGCGGCTTGCGGCCATGATGTCGAATCTCGGCCCCGTCCTCTGGGGCCATTTTTTCCTCGTTCCCACCGGGCGGGGAAAGGCTGAAGACCAGATCTCGCCGATGGAGACAGAACGGGGCCTGAACGATCTCTATACCCTCTCCCTCGGTGCCTCTTTTGATATCAAAACGACGGAGGCGCCTCACTACCGCCGGGTCGTGGTGGAACGACAGAAAGGGATCAGGCGCGACGGGAGGAGAGAGCTCACGCGGAATCACCAGGAGGGATGTGTGACCTCGCGCGCCGGCTCCGATGGGATTGGCCGGGCGCCGCTGGGGGTCAATGACGGCAGCGGCTGCGTGTTCATCGATCATATGGGCTCGATCTATCCGAGCGGCTTCCTCCCCCTTTCCGCAGGCAACATTCGATCAGACAGCCTGGTGCGGACCTACCGACAGCATCCCCTCTTTCTTGCGCTGCGTGACCCGGACCAGCTCAGGGGTCGGTGCGGGCGGTGCGAATATCGCGGGCTGTGCGGCGGCTCCCGGGCAAGAGCCTATGCCGCATTCGACGACCCTCTCGCCGAAGACCCGCTCTGCCTGTACGAACCCGAGGACCTTACTTATCCCCGGCCCCCCGCTTCTCTGCAGGACGACCAGATCCCGCTAGCTCCGCCATCCACCCTTTGACCAGCTTGGCATCATCGGAGTCCGCCGGCACCAAGGCGAGAAAGCGTTTCCACGCCTCGGCGGCACCCTTCGCATCCCCCTTGCCTTTCAAAGCCTGCCCCTTGTCGAAGAGGGCGTGCGCGTAGTTGGGGTCAAACCCCAATGCCCTGTCGTACAGTCGAATGGCCTCGTCCAGTTGGTTACCCCGCATCAGGATGTTCCCGAGGTGGGTCAGCGCTTCAACGTTGTGGGGATCGGTCATCAGGATCTGGTGATACTTGTCCCATGCCGCCTGTAGGTCGCCGGCGTCCAGCGAGGCATGGGCCGTCTTCAAGAGCGCGTCGATCTCGGACGGCGAAAGACGCGCGGCAGGAGCGGTGGATACCGAAGGCACAGGCGATTGCGCCGGCCGGATGAGCGGAAAAAAGGCGGAGGCCAGGTAGCCGAGGAGAAACCCGATGGCCAATGATGCACCCACGAATAGGTAGAGGTGCACTCGTTCGATGGACCGTCTTCCCCCCGTTGTCTTCTCTTCGTTCCCGGTGCTTGCCATTGCCGGATATTCCTCCTCCCCCAAGGAACGTTAAAGGCCTATCTGAGTTTGGGCTTCGACGAGCTCAGCCCGAACGGAATCCTTCTCAAAGTACTTCTGAAACACGACACTATCGGGACACCATGCTGACGGCCTGTTCGGCCGCCTGCTTGGCTTTCTCGAGGATCGCCTTGGCCAGTTCGGGATTGTGAACGCCTCCGGCCTTTGCGACCAGCTCGGCGTCGTCCCGAGCCGCTTCAAGGAGATGGCGCGCCTCAGCCGCCTTCGGATCTTTTCGCGCCCGGCGGAGGCGGGCTTCGCCCTTCCGCATGAGGCCCCTGACCTCCCTCAGCCCTCGCTCGACTCCCTTCGCCCATTCCTCAAGGGCCGGCAGGTAGGTATCATCATGGCAGGCCAGGCACTGCTTGGCCACCGCCTGTCGCGAATGCTTCGCCTGGACGTTATGGCAGCCCACGCAGTCTGTAAGCTCCGCGTGGCTCCCGGGGACCGGCTCTACTTCCTCCACCTCCACGGTCCCGGTGAAGAAGGCGTTCTGGAGCTTGTGACAGGCGAGGCACCGTTCGTTGTCGTTGCCCGCGCTGTGGTGACAGGCGAGGCAGGAGGACTTGGTGGCCGTGACGGCCTGGTGCTGCTCGGCAGAGTGGCAGGCGGTGCAGGTGACTCCGAAGTCGGTCACATGGCGAACGTGCGGAACCGTCTCGGTCCCAAACTTCACCTCATCTGGGGCCTCCACGCCTGCCTGCTTGTGGCACAGGACGGCGCAATACCCTCCTCGGATCATGGTCTCTTCCGGGCTCTTCACGGGCGGCTTCCCAATGGCGACCATAGCCTGGTCCAGGTAGCCGTTGGCGACTTTCAGCAGGTCGGCAGCGAAGAAGACGTTGTGAACCCCCTTGCCAAGCTTGACGAAGTCCACGTTGTAGTTCGCGTCGCCGACGAGCTTCCTGGCCCTCGAGAACTGCGGGTGACTCGACGGCATCCCCGTCAAGACTTTCTCCACTGCCACGAGTTTCTCCCTCACCGTAGCCAGCATCGTATCCATGGTCTTCGTCCAGGTGTCTAGCATCCCCTTGTATTGCTCGCCGTGGCACTCGAGACAGGCGCTTTCCGATGGCCGGAACGTCTGCCCGACGATAGCAGCCTCGGCCTTCTTCCGCTTGGGCTCCACGTGGCAGGCCACACACTCCACCCTCACCTGGAACATGTGGCTGGGGATCATCGGCGTCCCCTTCCCCCCCATGCCCATATACATCTCCAGGACACCCCGGTGAGTGGCCTCGTGGCAGGTCTTGCACTCAAGCGGGCGGCCCCGAGCAGGAGGGTGGCCCTCTGGTAGCTTCGCCGTCGGCGGCTGGCCGAGGCGCCTCGGCTGAGCCTGGGCAGTGGGCTCGGCCGCCTCAACACTGCCGGGCTCCGATAACCACTGCAGCAACCAACTCACGGTCAGGCCGATGGGCGGCGGGAGCTTGTGTTTAATCTCGCTGTGGCAGCGGGTGCACTCGATGTTGTGGCCGGCCACGTGGAAGTCATGGATGAATGGGGTGTCGGGGTACTTCTGGAGCTTCTCCGGCTGGTTGTGACAGGTATAACAGCGCTCCCTTGGGGCCTCACCATTCCCCTCAACCACGTTGAGGTGACACTTCTCGCACGCAACCTTACGCTGGACCAATGACTCGTGGTTGAAGGTGATGGTCCCCACCACGATATCCCCCTTGGGTGGCGTGTGGCAGAGGGGGCAGCCGCCAAGGGGATGAAACTCCCGCGGGGTCTTCATCCCCTTGAAGTGGCAGAGGAAACAGGACGTGTCGGTGACCTCGATGTGATTCCCCACCACGATCTGCGAGTGGCAGCTCGTGCACCGAAGCTGCCGCCCTCGGCGCACCTCTTTCAGGTGGGGGACGTGGTCAAAGATGATCCCCCGCTTATAGGTGACCTTGCCTTCCAGCAGCCGACTCTCATGGCAACCCGACCGAAGGCAACTCGCGTCCTCCACCTCGGCGAAGGGCTTCGAGCTATAGGTCTGGGTTGCCCATTTCGCCACCTGCGCCAGGGCCTGGTACTTGACCCAGAGCGTCCCTCGGAGTTCCGGCGGGTAATGACAATCGACGCAGGGGACATTGTTATGCTTGGAGGCCTTCCAGGCGAGGACATAGGGTTTCATAATGTGGCAAGAGTTGCAGAGGAGCGGGCTGGAGCTGAGTTTGTAGAGCCCAGCCAGGGAGCCGAGAAGCGCGCCAACGGCGATCAGCAGGGTGATGAGCGTGCCAGTCTTGAGCGTCCCCCAGGAGTCTGAAATTGGTCTCTGTCCGGTTTCCATTGTGCTTCTACCCTAGCACGGCCAAGCAGGTGACCCCGGGAATCAGGAGGATGCGCCCGCGCCAACGGCTGGCAAGCGGCTGCTCAGCCATCCGGTCCTCTCTCCTCAGCCCCCGATGGGTTTCGCCATCCCATCTCCTGTCGGATCCTGCGCCGTCGTTTCTGTCGCCAGGATCTCCTCCAGCTCGTCGGGATGCTCCTCCGCCATCTGCTCCCCGGTCAGCTTCCCTGTTAGCCAGACCCAACTCATCGGGTACACATCAGGCCGAAAGATGACGCTGTAGAAGTGCCAGACCAGGATGGCGAGTGTCGCCAGCCAGGCCTCATAATAGTGGATAACGGTAGCCAGGTCGATGGTCAAGAGCGGCCAGCGCCGCAACACTGCCGATTGGAACCACATCACGAACCCGGTGCCGGCCATCACGACGGTTCCCCACACGACTGCCCAGTATTCTAACTTCTCGACATAGGTACACCGGTGGAAGCGAGGCCGGGATGGACGCAGGCCCAGGTTGAAGGCCAACACCCCTAAGGCGTCCCTCACGTCCCGCAAGACAGGACGCATCGCCAGGAATTGAGCCCGACCTCGCCACGTTCCGAAGAGATAGCCGAAGTGATACACCGCCCCAAGAGTCAGCAGGACCCCTGCGATTCGATGCACCCAAGCCCGGATGGCATAGCCCCTCTCGATCCAGGCCAATGGCCGCGCCCACCAACTCTCCGGGAACTTCAGAGCAAAGCCGGAGACCACCAAGACCGTGAAAGTGGACAGCAGGACGAGGTGCTGGATCCGCTCATTGAGCGTCAGGCGCTCGAAAAGGCGGCCCGCCACCTCTGGGGGCACATCAGGCTTGATGCGCTCACCCCGCATTTCTGCTCGCCAGCGCTCCCGCAGGCGCGCCACGAAGTCCAGTCCATTGTGCAGGCTCATTCCTCCGATGGTCACCAGAATGATCACAATATAGATCCGACGGACCAAGGTCACCCAAGGATGCTCCCCCAAACCTGGCCCCACATGGATCTTCGCGCTGGCCAACTGGATCCCCGCGCCTGGGTGACACTGGCCGCAGGTCCGCGGGAGATTCAGCGGGTGAATAGTGGAGCGGGGATCGGAAGAGGGGAGAATGTTGTGCGTTCCGTGGCAACTCGCGCAGTTCGCTGCGACCTTGGATCCACCCCGGACCGCCAGGCCGTGGAAGCTTTCGGCGTAGGTCTCCAGCCGGCCGCTCGGAATCCCGTACTTCTCATTGATGCCCTGCGCCTCGTGGCAACTCGAGCAGGTCTTGGACATGGCCGCGACGCTCACCCGGGAGGCCGGATCGCGCGCCGCGGCGATGGAATGTTCCCCGTGACAGTCGGTACAGACCGGCGACTTGGTCACCCCATTGATCATGGCGACGCCGTGGACGGTCTGGAGATACGCCCTAGCCTCATTGGTGTGACAGTTGCCACATGTCCGTGGGATATTTTCCCGATAGATGGAAGACCTGGGGTCATTCGCCCGGCGGAGGTCGTGACTTTCGTGACAATCGTTGCAGGTGACAGCAGGTTTGCCGGCCGCCACGGCCCGAGCGTGCACGCTCTTCTGATAGAGCTGGTAGGCATGCGGAATCGGGATACGCCGGCGTTCCACCAGGGCGCGGTCGGCATGGCAGTGCCCGCAGGTCTCAGCCATGCGGGCACGAAAGGTAGGCGATTGGGGATCTGTGTGACTGCGGAGGCGGTGAGCCTTGCCGTGGCAATCGAAGCACAGCGCGGCGTCCTGAATCCCCTTGGCCAGCGCCCTGGCATGGACACTTCCCAGGTATGCCCGAGTCACCGAATCGTGGCAGTCCCGGCAGGGCTCTGCCCTCAGTTCGGACGCCGACTTTACCTCGTGGGTTCCATGGCAGCTCTGGCACTCGACCTGCGCGTCCGCCGGCGCGTGGACGCTGGTCGCAAAAACCCTGGACGCCTTGGCGTGACACTTCTGGCACGGGACTGGAGGGAGTATTTCCTCGTGAGGGGCCTCGGTAGTACCTACGTGACACTCGGCACAGGTCAAGGTCTTGTGTGCAGACCGCGCCAGGGGATCCGGATCAACCTCGCTGTGACAGCTTAGACACTCCTCGTCAGATGTGGGCGTCTCCTCCGGCATCGCCGCATAAGCGTCCTGACTCCCGACCAGAAAGAGCGCGAGAAGAACACCCGCAACCACTCCTTCCCAAGCCAGATAATACCTGTTCACGTGAGAAATGCGCAACCGTCACCCACGTCCGCAATCCTGCTGGTGCCGTTCCAACGTGTTCGGACAAAAGACAAAGCTTTGTGACGGCCGATCGAGATGCCTGCGGGTCATTGTGGTCTTAGGTGGGTAAAGTTGGAACGGCACTAGGCGTCAGTTATTGGAAAGTAATACAAACGTCATTAATCTTGTTGCAACGGCGGGTCCTGTCCTTCGGCAGCCCCATCCGTCCTCACTCCACCCATCCCCCAGTGGGGCCCTTCCGTTGCGGGCGGATGGGGCGC
>Ga0209515_10000348_pt1 | contig 86697 bp, 73 predicted proteins | sample Subgroupgradi54m_FD_187454 | JGI IMG/M metagenome (GOLD analysis project Ga0209515, IMG submission 187454) | Subsurface groundwater microbial communities from S. Glens Falls, New York, USA - GMW60B uncontaminated upgradient, 5.4 m (SPAdes)... ...
TGAGCTCGACATGGCGTATAGCCGTGAGTTGTGCGATGTCGCGCCTGCCCGCCTTTGGCGGGGAGCGACGAGCGCAACGAGCGGGCACCGCCGCGCATTGTGCAAAGAGCGAAGCGATTTTGCACAACGTTCCTGGCTATGCGATGTTGCGAAGCAATATGGGTGAAGCGTAGCGGAACCGCATAGCCAGTGTTATGTGTTGTTCAAAAAGTTTTCTATAAAAACTATTTTGATAGGCCGTCCTCGTCTAGAATTATTACCTCTCCATCTTTCAGTGGCTTATATTTCATCTCATGTTCTTCGTAGTAGGCAATTTCCTTGTTAATGTCCTCGGACTCGGAATGATCCGAATCAAAATGAGGAGCAAATTGCCAATCAATTAAGCCAATACCTTCCCATATAGTTTCATGATCTCCGTATGTTTTTAGGTTAGGATCGTCAACGACATGGTAACCCTTTAAAGTTGGTGAAAGAACACAAACAGCTGCACTGTAACCAGCATAGACTTTATTGGAGTTGACGAGTTCTTTCAAAATTTCATCAAATCCGCTGAATCTCATGGCCATACGGAGATCATAAACATTGCCACCACTGACATAAATCAGATTAACGTCTTGCAATTTGCTCCTCAATTCAGCTTGCTTCCCAAAATAATCTCGTAAATCTAAAGATTCAGGAGAAAGTCCAATTTCTGTAAGCTCACGAATATCCCAGTCTTGATGCTCCTTTTGACTTTCAGGTTTGGCAAAGTCTAAACCATTTGAGATGTAAACGGTTTTTGCATTTTTGGGAAGCAAATTCTTTAATTGATTCGGATCATTCCCGATTTTAAAAGATGAGAGGTAAAATTTCATAGGCCTATCAAAATTCCTTAATTTTTAAATTTTTTGAATTGCACATAATGCGCGGCGGCTATGCGCTGTGGCGAGATCGCGCCGCAGGCGTGAGCTCGACATGGCGTATAGCCGTGAGTTGTGCGATGTCGCGCCTGCCCGCCTTTGGCGGGGAGCGACGAGCGCAACGAGCGGGCACCGCCGCGCATTATGCAAAGAGCGAAGCGATTTTGCACAACTGGTTTCTATGCGAACTTCTTGGTGGATAAGTGACTAGAATTGTATATTCTACGAACTTTTGGTATTATTGATTGTAGAAATAGTATACAAACTTTCTTATGGTATTACAATCTATTGTGGATGCGCAAAACCTGCTCTTACTTGAAAATAAAGCTTTGGTAAGGCTTTTAGCCTTTGGGGTCGAGCTGCACGGTCTTGTTCGTTAAAGTTTAAGTTTTCTTGCCCGTGTGTTTTAATGTCTGCATGCCCAAGTTCGTGCTCGGTCTCGTCGGTCAAGCTGGATCTGGTAAAGGCGCTGTGGCGCAAATTTTACAACACAAGTATGGCGCCCAGCTGTATCGTTACAGCATTGTTTTAAACGACATACTCGAGCGTCTGGCGCTGGAACAGTCACGCGACCATCAAATTAAATTATCCGAAGCGCTACGCAGCAGCTTTGGCGAAGCTGTGTTCGGACAGGCACTGATTAGAGATCTATCGGTATCCCAGGATCCATTAACAGTTGTGGATGGCTTTCGACAAATCGCCACTCTGGAGTTATTTGCACGTTTGGCTAAATTTAAACTCATCGCCATTACCGCGTCACCTGAGTTGCGTTACGCTAGAATAAAACAGCGCGGTGAAAAAATTGGAGAGCGCGATCTGACCTGGGAACAATTCTTGCAGCAAGAGCAGGCCTCAACTGAAAAAGTTATTCCAGATGTCATGCGGCAAGCGTGGCGGACGATTGACAATAACGGCACGTTAGACAGCTTAGAGACTCAATTGACTCAACTCATGACAGAACTGTCAATATGAAAGTACGCATCACCCGTCTGCGGGCAGACATTACACTCCCGACTTATGCGACCGACGGTTCTGTGGCTTTTGACCTTGCGCCAGCCGAGATGGTGGTGATACCGGCGGGTAAAATCGTCATGGCCCCGACCGGCCTGGTGATTCAAACGCCGCCTGGTTATGCTCTTGTTATCGCTCCACGCTCATCGTTATTTCGTACCAAGGGTTTGCGCCTGGGCAACACCATTGGGATTATTGACCAAGATTTTTGCGGACCTGAAGACGAACTCTTTATCTGCTTATGGAATTCCACTCTTCAAGACGTGACTGTCCAACAGGGCGAACGCCTAGCGCAGGGATTATTTGTAGCTATAACACAAGCCCATTGGGATGAGGGTCAGGCGTTGCCACGTTCGCGCGGCGGCTGGGGCTCGACAGGAGGGTATAAATAATATGCAAGCCTATCTTGATATAGTCCGCTTCATCCTCGAACACGGAGAACGTAAGGAGAATCGTACTGGCGTAGATGCCCTCACGGTTGCTGGCGTTATGTTTGAGCATGACATGGCACAGGGCTTTCCGTTGCTTACGACGAAGAAGATGCCGTTTAAGACGCTGCGCGTTGAACTCGAATTTTTTATTAAAGGACTGACAGATAAGGCCTGGCTGCAAGCGCGACGCTGCACTATCTGGGATGAATGGGCCAATCCAAAGAAAGCGCCGTACGGCCACGACGAAGCGTCGAAACAACGCATGCGCGAAGAGCGCGATCTGGGGCCGGTCTACGGCTTCCAGTGGCGGCACTTTGATGCCCCGTATCAAAATTATGAGACTGATTATTCTGGACAAGGCATTGATCAACTGGTTCAGGTGATCGAGAAGTTAAAGACAAATCCCAACGACCGACGCCTGATCGTTATGGCCTGGAACCCCAAAGCTTTGTCCGAACAGGCCTTGCCGCCGTGCCATTATGGATTTCAGGTGACGGTCATCAACGGGAAACTCAATCTCCTCTGGAACCAACGGTCTGTCGATACCATGTTGGGGTTGCCTTTTAACATCGCGAGTTATGCGCTGTTGCTCCATCTCCTCGCGAAAGAAACGGGGCTGGCTGAGGGTCGTCTCATCGGCTTCCTTGCAGACACGCACATCTATGCGAATCACGTGGACGGGGCGCATGAGCAGCTGAAGCGACAACCGCGACCGTTGCCCAGGCTGTTGACTGAGAAGTTTGGCTCAATTTTTGATTGGACTGGAGAGCAGACGCAGCTCGAGGGATACGAGCCAAGTGATAAGATTGATTTCCCGATCGCGGTATGACGCGACGCTGGTTTTTGCTCTGGCTCTATTTTGTGGCTGGCTCCGGCGTGATTTTAGTCATTCAGCTCGCGCGCGCGTGGACGACTCCGCCGCCTGTACACACACTATCGTTATGGCAGGCCGGTTTTTTAGGCCTGCTGGGTGTTGGAGGTCTCATAGCCTTGGTGTTTCGACTGCAGCATCGTTTGGTTTGGGAGATCATTTTGACACTGACCCTGTTTCTTGGCGTTTGGTATGTCCTAATCTTTATTTTACCGTTGGGGTGGGCTTTGGTCATCGCTGCGCTCCTAACGCTAACTGAATTTTTATGGCGTACCGTGCTGATCCACAATTTATTTTATCTGCTTGGTGCAATCGGTGTGGCGATTGATTTTGCGGGCTGGTTATCGCCAGAACTGTTGGTCGTCGGCTTAAGCGCGTTTGTCGTGTATGATTTGGTGGTTGGCCCGCCGGGCAGGCTGATGGAGGAATTGGCGCAGAAACTGGTCCAGACAGGAATTGTGCCTGGTTTTGTCATTCTTGAGCGCTGGAGACAGTTGGGTGCGCGGCTTAACGTAGTCATACGCGATCCATCGGTCACGCTCTTAGGTGCTGGCGACGTTATTTTGCCGCTTAGTTTAGTGGCCCGCGCGGCGCTGCGCGGCATCCTACCAGCCCTGGTTACACTGCTAGGACTTTTGCTAGGGGTTTTGGTCTTAAGCCGCCATAGCAGCGAACATCCACGCGCAGCTCTGCCAGCTTTGGCGGCTGGCGTCACGCTGCCCTTTTTGATCCTCTTATTTTTAGGCTGGCTATAACTGATCCTGCCGTAGACTCCGTTTATGCTCAAAACAAAGATTTACGCGGTGCTGTTTGGTCCACAGGGCTGTGGGAAGGGGACGCAGGGTTGGCTGTTGGCCGAGAGGTTTGATCTGCCCTTGATCGGTTCAGGCGACATGTTTCGTGCCGAGATTGCGGAAAAGACGCATCTTGGTAAACTTATCAAAACCTACGTGGATAAAGGTTTATTGGCGCCCGATGACATTGTTAATGCCGTGGTGGCGCATCGTTTGCAGCGCTTGGATCTTTCCCACGGGTTTATTCTCGATGGCTATCCACGCAATGTTGAGCAGGCCATGCATCTCGATCGGATAGTAAACATAAATTTAGCTGTCTACATTCGTATGAGTGATACAGAAGCCGTGCGCAGATTAGTTGGGCGTCGCCAGTGTGTGCGTTGTAGCGCGATCTATCACGTGACAGACGTGCCGTCTATCAAGCCGGATATCTGTACTGTTTGTGGCGGCAAGCTCAAGCCGCGGTCAGATGACACGAAAGACGCGATTCGCAAACGCCTGGCGTCGTTTCATTTTATGACTGAACCTTTGGCAGCTTACTATCGTCAACGCGGAGTTCTGCTGGTCGTCAACGGCGAGCAAGCGATTCCATATGTGTTTGAAGACTTGATCAAAAAGATGGCCAAGTTGGGGTTTCAATGATTTGGGCTAATCAAATAAACGTCTAAAAGCATGTCTCTTATCAAAACACCTCAAGAAATTGAGACTCTCAAGGTTGGTGGAGCGATCCTATCGCGTGCACTGCGTCGCGCGATGGAGGCGTGTGTTGCTGGCGCAAGAACGGTCGAGATCGATCGGATCGCGCGCGAGGAAATCGAACGGAGCGGCGGGAAGCCCTCGTTTTTAGGCTATCGCATCCACATAAACGATCCCGCGTTTCCGTCCACGCTTTGCATCTCCATCAATGACGAAGTGGTGCATGGTCCAGCAACGCCGGATCGCCTTATCCACGACGGAGATCTAGTTGGCCTTGATATCGGATGCTGGTATCAAGGACTCGCGACAGACATGGCTACGACTGTGATCGTCGGAACCGTCTCGGACACGGCACGACGTCTCGTCACTGATACGCGAGAGTCGCTCGTCCGCGCGCTCGAAGTCGTGAAAGCTGGGAATTGGGTTCAGGATATTGGCGCGGCCATTGAGGATTTTTTGCAGCCACGAGGCTACGGCATTGTGCGCGACATGGTAGGTCATGGCGTTGGTCATGCCGTGCACGAGATGCCGCAAATTCCGAATTTTCGCGATCCGCGTGTTTCCAAGGTGTGCTTGCGTAAGGGAATGGTACTTGCGATCGAGCCCATGGCAACCCTCGGAGGTTGGAAGGTCGTGATGAAGCCTGATCATTGGACTATCAGAACAAAGGATCATTCGCTGGCGGCGCACTTTGAAGTCACCATCGCTGTCACTAAAGCTGGATTGGATTTGATTACGCCCTGGCCGGACGTAGTATGAGAATTTTAGGCATTGATTACGGGGCAAAACGCGTCGGGCTGGCTCTAGGCGACACAGAGTCGCGTTTAGCTACGCCCTGGAAAGTTATTCCCAATGAAGGGCTACTGGCACTCGTGTCGCGTCTACACGACATACTGACGAGCGAAGAAATTCAGACTGTCATCGTCGGCGTGCCCAGTAGATTGCGCCAAGCCCGCCAGCAATATGCGCCGCCGCGCGAGATCGAGCGCTTTATCAAAAGTTTAAGCGGTCTGCAGATCAAAATATATAAGGAAGATGAGACAATGACTTCGCGCTTAGCGCTGCGCCAGGCGCAGGAAGGAGGACGCTCCGGTTCTCAAGATGAACTTGCCGCAGCAGCGATTTTACAAACATGGCTAGATAAAACTGCTCATCAGAATGTCTTATCTCCGCGATAGAGTCATCATCTTAAAGCAAGAACCGTACCGCGAGCAGGATCGGCGCTATGTGATGTATGGACGCGAACATGGACTACTCGAAGCCGTGGCCCGTGGAGCGGCTCTCGGAACCTCCAAACAAGCTGGGCATCTTGAGCCGTTTACAGAGGCAGAAGTGATGCTCGCCCAAGGCTCTAGATGCGACAAACTAGCCGTGGCGCAACGATTGGATTCGTCATTGCACGCTAGTTCGCTAATAGAATGGAGTGCCGTCACGCGAGATAGACTGCTCGCAGGCTTTGTTGTGTGCGGTGTATTTGTTGACCTAGTCATTCGACTCACACGTCCCGGTATAGCTGACGCGCGTGTGTTCGATCTGATCCATGAGGCCATACTTTGCGCTGCACAGATGCCTCAGGCTCCCTCGCCCGAACGGGCGCGTCTGTTACACGCTGCGGCTACGCTGCGGCTGCTTGATCTCTTGGGCTTTGGACCAATCATCCAAATGGTAGATGACAGATCACAAATTACAGTCATCTTATTAAAATTTATGCGCCGCGCGGCCTTGGCCGACATTTTGCGTGTGACTGCGCCGCGTGACGTCTTGAATGCTGCTTCAGCCTTTGTAGAGCAGGCTTTGCAACATGCGCCACTTGACCAAGAACCGCATGGTGTTAAAACTATACAGGCGTATTTGACTTAGCTATGACTGTTTTTCAGCACGTCTTTATCTCTGCCTTGGCCCAACATGTGGGGCAGGTCATTGTCATTCAGGGTTGGGCGTACAATCTGCGTTCCTCAGGAAGCATAGTTTTTTTGCAGCTGCGTGATGGATCAGGCTTTACGCAGGCCGTCGTCTCCAAGCAGTCTGTTGATGAGGCTACATGGCAAGCCGCGACGGAAACCACGATCGAGTCCTCGGTGCGCATCGCAGGCATCGTCTCAAAACATCCAAAGCAGGCAGGCGTCTACGAGCTCCAAGCGACGTCCGTCACGCTCATCAGCCAAGCGCCTGAATATCCCATCGGCAAAAAAGAGCATGGCCCGGATTTTCTGCTCGATCATCGACACTTGTGGTTACGTGCGCCCTCACAGTGGGCGATTCAGCGCGTGCGCAACACCATTATCTACGCCATTTACGAGTGGATGCGTGAGCATGGATTCATCAAAATTGACGCGCCAATTTTTACGCCCAACGCTTGCGAGGGCACAACCGAGCTGTTTGAGGTGGATTATTTTGAAGATAAAAAAGCTTATCTCACCCAATCTGGTCAACTTTATTTGGAAGCTGCGATCGCTTCTGTCGGACGGTGTTTTGATTTTGGTCCAGTCTTTCGTGCCGAAAAGTCTAAGACACGACGGCATCTAATTGAGTTCTGGATGATGGATGCTGAAGCGGCTTTCGTTGAGCACGACGAGAATCTACAACTGCAAGAGCAGCTTGTAACTTTTATCGTGGCGCGTGTGTTGGCCGTGTGTCAGCTCGAGTTACAATTGCTCGAACGCAAGCTAGAGCCGCTCATACGGGTCACGGCACCGTTTTATCGTCTCACGCATGTGGAGGCGATAAAAAAGTTGCGCGAGCTTGGGAGCGATATCGGCGAGATGGACGATCTGGGCGCAGATGACGAGACGCTTCTCACACAACAGTACGACAAACCTATTTTCATTGAAAAATATCCAGCAGCCATAAAAGCGTTTTATATGAAGCGTGATCCGGACGATCCCACGCGCGTCTTGAACGCGGATCTCCTGGCGCCAGAAGGTTATGGTGAAATTATTGGTGGTTCGCAGCGCGAAGATGACTATGACGTGTTGCTGGCGCGGATCAGAGAACACAAATTGCCTGAAGCGGCATTTGGTTGGTATCTCGATCTACGCAAATATGGTTCGGTCCCACATTCAGGCTTTGGACTTGGACTGGAACGTTTAGTGGCCTGGATGTGTGGCTTGCAGCATGTGCGAGAGACCATACCGTTTCCGAGATTGTTAAATCGTCTGGAACCATAATTCTTTTTAAGATTTGACAATCTTTCAATGCTTGGTGTTTGATATATGCGCTGTCGTCGAAGTAGGATAGAGAACAATACAGGAGGGAGCCTCCATGTCAGACATGTCAGCAGCATCAGGTGTGGCACACGCCGGAGCAGCCGTTGTTCGACGGATTCAGGATGATCCGACGCAAGAAGGTGTACGGTCGTCATCCATTGAGGTGCCGGCATCTCTCACGCCAAGCATGTTTGCCGTACACGCGTTGTACGGCGATTCTCAAACTTCATGGCAAGCGAGTCCAGCTGGCACGTTTGTGCTCGGTCTGTGTCACTTTAGGCTAAGATTGAGGCCTGCTGGGCGAGAGCTTCTGGCACGTGTCCGGACGAGCGTACCGCTAGTGGCAAACGCTATACGCACCATCAGGGTCGTGTCGCCAGGCAATCCTGTATTGCTCAATAGGATTGTGTCATTCGGTCCCAGTTGTTGCCTCGTAAATTTGACGTTGGTTGAGGTAGCTAAGCTAGTAGATATAGTTGGAGTTCTAGACAGCTTGAAGTTAGTACCATCGCTCCGTGAGCTTCTCAACACGGCGTTCGACTCTCAACTCGATCCGTCTATTTCAGACCAATATGTCGAGGCTGTTGCCGCACTCGCGTGCTATGCCGTGGCCTATCATTACGCGATCAGGCGCGATGAGGTGTGGCATCAGTCTGAGACGCCCTTTGATCATTTCTTCGCTCTATTGTTCGAGGGGAACCTTCCCCTGGGCATGCTGGATGGCGATCAAGTCGTAGTGCTCGTTGGCGCTGTCAGCACTGAGGCAGAGACGGTTCTGGTCGCGTAGTTCGAGCCCCCGCCTTGCGGGGTAGATGCTTCCTTGCGTCGTGCAGACTCTTTCATGTCCACGACGCTTTTTTTATTCTGGCGCGCGCAGTGTATGCTAGCGTTATGTGCAGCAGAGGACAGTTACACTCTAGATTACGTCGACATGGTGGGATATTGGCCACCTGTCTGATCGTGATCGGCGTAGTCGTTTTGTTTACTTTGAGTTCGCGTCGTTTGTCCGTGCCAACGTCGTCTTCTGCAACCAGCACTAAATCCGAGTTAAGCTCGCTCGCTGTCAGCACTGACCATTTAGTGCTTCTGAACGAAAATTCAGTCACGCTGTTGGATTTTAAAGGTCAGCGTGAACGTTTAAGTTTTGAACAGTTCGCGCAGCGCATACCAGTTACGTCTTACCCGATCGAAGGCGTGGAGGTAGCTAACGGCGCACGTGCTTATTTTAACCTACCGTATTCAGACGACAGAACGCAGAAGACAGACAGCAGAAGACATACGGCTGAGTTGCCAACGCCAGACGGTGTCTGGATAGCGCGCCTAGACACGCCCAAAGCTGATGGCGCCAGCACCGTGCGTATAAGTGCTGGCAGCCGGTCTGAAGTTAAAACCGCAGAGTCGCGCCACCTGGTTTTGCGTAACTCCAAGGGTCAGCCACTTAAAGACGCACGGCTGGTCGGTTGGTTTAATGCCTCGGAGCTTATGGTGATAGGCAGAGTTACTAGCACGCTTGCGCTGTTTGCGCTTGATCGCAACGATGGCAATTTACGCTTCTTAAAAAGACTGCCGGACAGTCTAGTTTGGATCGAAGGGCGTGGCGTAGCAGTGTGGTATGTTGTTGCTAGTTTAGGTGAAGGCTTAGAGAGTCCGCCGCGTGGACCGTCAGAATTGCATCGCGTTTCCGTAGACGGTACAGACAAACTCATGGCGCGTGAGGCGCAGCGCGTGTTCATCGGGGTCATATATGGACCGCGGCAACTTTTCGCGTATACGTTAGACGATGGGCAGTCTTATCTCACGACAGACTCAGCAGATTCAAACTTGGCGTCAGCACGGAGCGAATTGAACCAGCAGCGACCATTGCTCTTTTTACCCGACGGTCGTCTGTTATTGCGTCAGGGCTTTGAGTTAACTCTGTATGATTCAGCCACGCAGCAACGGATGAAGCTGGGCACCTTGCCCGAAGGGCACATAGAAATTTACCTCAACCCCTCGACGAAGAAATAAAAACGTCGTAAGCTTATAGACACTATGGAACACAAGACTTCGATTTTAGTCTTAAAACTTTTCGCCGTGCTGGGATTGTTGGGAATCATGCTGGGAGCGTTTGTCATGTATCAAGTTTGGTTAGTAGTTTCAAAACTAGAGCCTACAGCCCACACTATACCTGTGGGCGAATTGGGCAGTTCGTGTGGCGGGGAGGCGCGTTTACCCTGTCGACCAGGCTTGAGTTGCTCGAACCTTGTGGCTGGCGCTACGAGCACTGGAGTGTGTGAAAAAGGGGCCAGCGTTAGCAGTCAGCAATCAAAGTTTGGAGTCACCGACTTCAGACAATTGGGAGAAACGTGCGGCGAAAACTTTATCTTCTGCGCGCCTGGTCTGTACTGTAAAAAACTACAAACTAGTAGTGCGTGCAGCCAGATTGATGTTGCCGCGCCGCAAGCCATCTCGATCAAAGTCGTGGGTGCACAGCCGCAACAGGGCGTGTACCGCGCTCCGTCTGATACGCCGTTGCTAGTCGTCGTGCAAACCCGCAATGCCAAAACAGTTGAAATAAAATTGGAGGTTAAAGATGGTTGGACTGGATCGTCCTTGTTACTTGAAGCGACGAAGCATGATGGAGCTGGAAAGTATTCAGCCCGTCTGACGCTGCGTAAAGGAGTCGCAGGCGTTGTTGGCGTGACCATTAAATCTAAATCTGGAGACACCGCTTATGCTGCCATTAACGTTGCGTCAAGTGAGTGAGGGGTCGAGGTAGACCAGTATGAAGCGCAGCATGAATCGAGACACGTTATCTCAGCTCGGCCAAACCGTGGCTGTTTGCGGTTGGGTAAATACGCGCCGTGACATGGGGAAGATCGTATTCCTCGACATGCGCGACCGTTCGGGGATCCTGCAGGTCGTTCTCGTGCCGTCAGAACTTGATGACGCGGCAAAACAGATCGTTGATACGATTCGTCCGGAATTCTGTCTCAAACTAACAGGCAGCGTGAAGCAACGCGACGCGAAACAAATCAACCCGAACCTCGAAACCGGCGAGGTAGAACTTCTCGCACATGAGATCGAAATCCTGAACACATCGAAAACGCCGCCGTTTGATCTCGCAGACACGTCCGGCGTGAACGAAGAAGTACGTCTAAAATATCGCTATCTCGATTTGCGCAGTCCGCGGATGCTGAAGAACCTCATTCAACGAGACCAGATCATCACGTTTTTCAGGAACTACATGCACGAGAATGGGTTTGTTGAAATCGAAACGCCGATTCTCATGAAGGGGACGCCCGAAGGGTCGCGCGAGTACATCGTGCCGTCGCGTCTTCACAGCGGAAAATTTTATGTGCTCCCACAATCGCCGCAGCAATTTAAGCAACTGTGTATGGTCGCGGGATTTGAGAGATATTTTCAGATCGCGCGATGCTTTCGCGACGAAGATCAGCGCGGCGATCGCCAGTCGGAATTTACGCAACTCGATTTTGAGATGAGTTTTGTGACGCAGGAAGATATTCTCCAATACACGGAGGCGATGTTCGTCGAGATGGTGAAGAAGCTCTTTCCGGAAAAACGCATCTCGACACAACCGTTTACCCGTCTCACCTACGCGGAATCCGTCGCAGACTATGGAAATGACAAACCGGATCTCCGCGAAGACAAAAATGACCCGAATGAGCTTTCATTTTGTTGGATACTCGACTTCCCAATGTTCGAGCGCGACGAAGAGGGGAACATCGCGGCAATGCACCATCCATTCTGTTCCATTAAAGAAGAAGACAAGGAGAAGTTCATGCGCGGCGAGAATGTGATGGACATTCGCGCAAACGCTTATGACCTCGTGTTGAACGGGTATGAGCTTTCGAGCGGGAGCATCCGCATCCACGAACAAGATATGCAAAAGCGCGTCTTTGATCTCCTCAACATCTCCGAAGAGGAACAAGAGGGGCGGTTCGGCCACATGCTCGAGGCGTTCACGTTTGGCGCGCCGCCGCATGGGGGGTTTGCGCCCGGCATTGACCGCATCGCAATGCTCATGGCAGGAGAGCCAAATATCCGCGAGGTGATCGCGTTTCCGAAAGACGGCACGGCGCGCGATCTCCTTATGGGCGCGCCGTCCATCCTCCCGAAGAAGCGGCTGGATGAGGTGCATATTTCGATTAAAAAAAATTAGCCCCACTAACATGTCTGCCCTTGATCTCCAACTAGTCCTCGACGCGCAGCACAGCGTAACTGCGGCCGCGTGGAGTCAGGCTTTAGCAATTTTTTTTGCTCGCTGGGCCATTTTTCTCAATCTTGGTTTAGGTTTGATCTTAATCGTCTCACGCGTCAAGCGAGCTCGCCACGCCGTGCTTGAAGTCGCGTGGAGCGTAGCGGTCTCAGCTCTATTCGTTGCGTTGATCGCCTTTATGGTGCAGCGTCCTCGCCCATTTATGGCTGCGTCAGGCGTAGTGGCGCTAATTCCACCTCCAATTAGTACCGCTTTTCCATCCGGACACACCTCAGTCGCAGTGGCCATGGCTATCGCCTTTGCCCACGCCGATCCTAGGATCGGTTTAATCTCATGCGTAATTGCGGGTCTGGTGGCTTTTGGTCGTATCTCCGCGGGAGTGCATTATCCTACGGATATTCTGGGCGGCGTGTTGGTTGGTTTGGCGAGTTTTGGAGTGGTGCGTGTTATCCATGCTCAACTCAAGCGTCGTGACGTCGCGCGCTCGGCCAGACAACACCAGCATGAATAAAATCCTTGTATGTCTAGGCTTGATGACTGCCATCCTTATCTCTTTTCTGTTTTGGTTTGTGCCGGCGGCATTTTTCTCGTCAATTGATAAACTGCCTAAGCTGCGTGTAACGATTCCAACCAAATGTGAAGCTACTTGCGTGGCGCATCTGCTGCAGGCTCAGCAGGTGATTAGATCTGAAGTAGGTTATCGCCTATACAGTTTTTTAGATCCAGTCGCTCAAACGCCTCGCGCGGGAGTTTATATCGTCAGCTCTGGGACAAGTTATCGTCGCTTGGCGCGCTTGCTAGCGCGTGGACTGGAGCGACAGGAAGCTGTCATTAAAATCATCGAGGGTTGGACGCTGGAAGATGAAGTTAGGGCAGTCAGCGCTGTAGGCGCGACACCTATGTTAGCCACACAGACAGTGGCGGCATTGTATCAGCAGGAATTTGATTTTTTGTCGCAGTTACCACCAGCCTCCACGCTTGAAGGCTATTTATTTCCCGATACCTATCGCGTATGGAAAGATGAGTTGCCATCTGGTCTGATTAAGAAACAGCTAGTTGCCTTTGCTGCGCGTGCCAAACGGCTCACCGACGAGGCTGCGCGTCAAACACGGACGTTGCATGAAGTCGTTACGCTGGCTTCGATCGTGGAGAAAGAGGTGGCTAAGTCGGAAGATCGTAGGTTAGTCGCCGGTATTTTTTGGCAGCGTCTGCGAATCGGCATGCCATTGCAGTCAGATGCTACCATCAACTACATCACGCGCGCCGGACGTACTCGTCCAACACTTAAAGATCTAGACGCGCCGTCGCTCTACAATACCTACCGTAATCGCGGTTTGCCGCCCGGACCGATTAGCAATCCCGGCGCTGATGCGCTGGAAGCCGCACTGCACCCGGCGCAGACTGAGTATCGCTATTTTTTGACTGACGAGCAGGGAAAAAGCTACTTTGCCAAAACGTTTGCCGACCATCAGAGGAATCGAAGTAGGGCATTTAGATCGACCAGATCTACCCTTGGCATATAATTTTCACATGCAACTTTTTCGCACGGCTCAATTCAATGCAGCTCTCCAGATGATGCAGGATGGCGGTCCATTTACGTTCATAACAGGTCGGGCTGGTACGGGCAAAAGCACGCTGCTTAAGCATTTTTGTGAAACGACTAAGCTCATCGCTCCAATCTTAGCTCCAACTGGCGTCGCGGCCTTAAATGTGGAAGGAGAAACCATCCATCGTTTTTTTCGTTTCGCTCCAGGCATCACTGTAAAAGAGGCACACAGGAAAGGAGTCTCCGTGCGAGAGCCAGAGGTATATCTCAAAGCCGATATGCTCGTGATCGACGAGATCTCGATGGTCAGAGCGGATCTCTTGGATTGCATGGATCAGTTTCTTCGAGGAGTACGAAAAAACAAGCAGCCTTTCGGGGGACTCAGAATCGTTGCCATCGGTGATCTGTATCAGCTTCCGCCAGTCGTCACATCTTCTGAACGCGGCGCCTTTTCACAGCTCTATGCTTCACCCTATTTTTTTGCTTCCCGCGTTGTTCAAGAACTTATGGCCGCAGACGGTATGGCCTTTATCGAACTCGAAAAAGTCTATCGCCAATCAGATCCGACTTTTATTTCCCTTCTGAGCGCCGTGCGTAACAGAAGCGTTACAGCAGACGACCTGAAACAACTAAATCTTCGCGTTCATCCCGCACCGGCGCAAGAAGCCATCGTTCTGACTTCTATTAATGCCTCGGCTGATGAATTGAATGAAAAACGCTTGAAGCGGCTATCGGGCAAGCTAAAAACATTTTATGGCGAGTTTCGCGGAGACTTTCCAGACCGTGAAGCTCCGGCAGACGCCGAACTTCGTCTCAAGCCAGGCGCCAGGGTGATGTGTGTGGCTAATGATCAAAACGGACGTTTCGTAAATGGCAGTCTCGGATGTGTAACTGGTTTTAGAGTTGATGCAGAGGATCAAGCGGCAGAGCTAGTTGTCAGGGTTAAACTGGACGATGGAGGCACGGTTTCCATCTCACCCCATACATGGACAATCTATCGCAGCATCTACGATCGCGCTACGAAAACGCTGGACCAAGAGAGGCTCGGTAGTTTTACTCAGATCCCTCTCAAGCTCGCCTGGGCTGTCACCATTCACAAAAGCCAAGGCAAAACCTTTGATCAGGTAACGGTTGACTTAGGAAAAGGAGCTTTTGCAGCTGGACAGACGTATGTAGCACTAAGCCGTTGTCGTTCGTTCGAAGGTCTGGCGCTTGTGCAGCCGGTTAAACTCCAAGATATTCGCTTAGATTATTCCATCGTGAAATTCGTAACCTCGCTGCAATACCAGCTCTCGGCTCGAGATATGTCATTGGAAGAAAAAATTGAAAGGCTGCGACAAGCAGCGCGAGACAAGCAACGCATCAAGATCATCTATTTGAAAGGCAAGGATGAAAAGTCAGAACGCATCATCGTTCCGAGATGCGTCGAGGAAGACGAATATGCCGGGCATGAATTTCTCGCGTTACGAGCTTGGTGCGAACTCAGGCAGGAAGAACGGACGTTTAATGTAGCTAGAATATTGTGGATCAGTGAGGGTTAATACAAACAACCCTTCGATTGCAGGGTTGTTTTTTGTCCGTTGTGCATTGAGGTGAGAGTACCACTTTCACGACGCGGCGAGGACATTGGCAATTTTTTCGTATCCCGGGTATTCGAATAAAATCTCGATCACGTTACGCTGTTCCGTTTGGGCACGCGCAGCGGCCAGCAACATTTTTTCACGCAGCGCCCCACCGAGAGCATCAAAATGTCCGCCTGCAGAAGCTAAACTCTTTAAGAGCAGGCGGAAATTTGGCTCAACCTGGCCTTGTTGCGAGAATACGGCCGAAAGCAAGCCCTTAAAAAATCCTTCCGCTTTCGCTTCATTCGCTGTATGTAAGGCCTGAACTTTTTGTGCCCATAACTCCTCCGTCATGTCTGGCACCTGTGTGAATTGATGCAAAATCCTCCCCAATGCCGCAACATCACCGCCCATGCCACCGCGCAAAAAGAGGAGTTGACGCATAAAATCAGTAAACGCCGGTTTGTCCACGGAGGTCCCAGAACTGCCAAAATCAATCATAGCAACCCGCGGCTCTGTGCCGCCCGCGTCGATGAGCACATTGCCCGCATGGAGATCGGCGTGAAAACGTCCGTCTTGCGTGATCTGCGCCAAAAGATCGAGAGCCAGTTGGGCACGAATCTCTTTTGGATCCATCTGTTCGTAGGCATAGAGGGCTTTAGGCGCGCGCTCGCCGTAGATGCGCTGGACGTTCTCGCGGATCTCGAGATAGTCATGGTGCTCTTGCACCGTGCGCGCCGTTTCTGCTTTCCGATGCAAGACGAGATAGCGTTCGAGGTCAGCCAAACTCAAACCCGGAATATATTCATCCACTAATGCTTGGAGATTTTCTTGCGGCAAATCGCCTTTGCGGACTTCCCGAATGACGCGCGGGCTCATGAGCGTATACCGACCTTCACTCGTCTGAATTGTAGCGCTGCGTGCCGCGAGGTTTGCGCCGATCTCTTGCTGCGCTTCGGCTTCGGCGTGAAAATCAAATTCTTCTTTGCAGGAAGAAACGATCTGCGGCAACAGATGGTTAGGAATATCAAAGCCGTTTGTGCGCAATGCCTCGAAGACATGAGAGAGCACCTCGGCGTCTTCGGTAAAATTCTTGTCAATGCTTGGTCGGGGCAATTTTTCGACCGCGGCGGTTCCATCCGTGCACAGCACAATATGCCCTTGCTTGATAGACGCAGAACCCACACAGCGCCCGATTTCTTTGATGCCCGGCGACGCTTCGGTGGCTGTCTCGAGATGATTCAGTTTGGTCAGCGTAAAAACGCCAAATTTGGAAAAGGGCGTGGCCTTATCGCGCAAACCAGAGAGTTCTTGCTTGATATCGTCTGGCAGCATGCCTTCTTGCTCCGCGAGCACTTGACCGGCCTTGATGCCCACCACGCCAACCTGTTCCAAAAAGAGACGAATCGCTTGCGGCGCGGTGAGTTTTTCTTGCTTCAAGCGCAGATCGCGTATTTTTTTCGTAATCGCTTGAAAGAGTTCCACGCGACGAGCGGGAGCATACCTCTGAAATGTCTCAAAAAAGATGACGCGCATCGCTGTTTTGAGCTTCTCGGCTTTTTCATCTTCGCCTTCGACAAGTCCTTCGATCTGATGCGTAAAAAATTCCTTTAAAAAGGTTTGATAGAGTTTCTGCTCCTCTCCCTGTTGCCATGCGGATTGGGTTTTAAAGTCCGTCGAGGTGTCAAAGAGTCCTTTTTCGCCCAACAGAATCGTATAGAGCAGTTCGCGCCGTTCATGGTCCGAGAGGGTCCAAAAGGCCTCTTTCTCAATATCCGAATTCACGCCAAACGAATCACCTTCAATAAAGCGATCCTCGGGGATGTTCCCGCCAAACACCCAAGCCAAAATTTCACCGCGCTGCTGACGTTCGCCAAAGGTTGTGAAATAATTTTTAATTGCTTCCGCTGGCGTAAAGGAATCTTTCTTTTTGTGTGTCTGCTCAAGGTGCGGTTGGCGCACCAAGTATGCGTGCGTCCGTTCTTCGATGGTGCGAGCTTGCTCGGACGTGCGAGCCATATCCACCGCCAAACGCTCCAGCAATTCGTCGCGTTGAGTTGTTGGCATGGGAAAACTCGTTTCGATTTTTGCGAGAAGCGCGTGGAGCGCTTTGTCCGATGATCCCGTTTTTTCGAGCGTCTCTTCATACAGCTCGTCATAGCGATGATGCTCAAGCTCAATCGCGATCCGATCGAGCACTTCGCGCGAAGGCGCTGTCATGCGGCTCGCATGCGCATGCAAGATATCGGCCAACTCGGCTTTTTCTGATTCGGTTAGCACATCGCTCAACCCCTGCAATCCCTCCACGCGAAACAAGGTGTAGCGAGTCATGTACGCATCATGCAGCGTCCCCTTGTCCCGACCTGTGAAATACGACCCAAGATCAAGTTCACGAGTGGTGAAGCTGACGTGAAGTTTCTCGAGATCCTGCGCCACGCGACTCTGCTGAAGCCAATTCCAAATACGGAGATGCAAGATATTTTCTAGATATTGATCACGCAACGCGCATGCTTCGGGCACGCGCTGCATTATCCATGTATCTATCGCGGACAGGTTTGGTTGGGCGCGTTGTGGATCATGCACGGCCTCGGCAATGTGCATCATGTGCCCTTCCATAACATGACACACGATGGGCATGATGCCGGATTTGTTGAACGTGGCATCGCCCTTGTCACCGGCAAGCATTCCGTCCGTGTATAAACGAAGGTCATGCGGACCCGGGCGATTTTTATCCGCCTGCCACGCGGCAACTTCTGATGTTTTCCATGGAGTTAAATCAATCGCTAAATGTACTGCTGATTTATACTCTCCTGATTTATCCTGACGTCTAACATTCACACCATCCCGAGTGTGTTCGATTTGAAATCCTTGATCCCATACTAAGTTTTCCTGGCTTTGCCCGCTAAATGTTCCGTCGATATATGCCTGAAAGCCGGCGGATAAGATGCTTGAATTTGCGATGATTTGCTTTTCCTCTGGAGTGAAGGATGCTTCAAACAACGCACGCCTGGCTTTTTTGTGTTGTTCTACTCTGGCCGTGGAAAATAGATCGCGGACATTTTGGTTCATCACATCCTGGGCGCGGCTGGCACGAGCGCCTTCAGGCACGCGCGTACCCATGAGATCAAGAAACTGCTCGGCAACCTCATGAGACCGGTCCGGTTGTTCTGCCCATGCGCGGTAGAGCAAGAATTCTCGAAAGAAACGCGGCAATAAGTCAGACAAGCGTTGGGCGGCATCAGGACTTTTGACCACCGCCATGAGTTGTTCGCGCAGGGGCCCGAGAATGCCATTCCATTGCGCCTGGCGCGCCCCGCGCACATACGCGGCACGCAAAGTTCCTTCGATCGGAATGCCCTCGCGTGCGCGCAGTTCTTCCACAAGTTTGAGGCGCCCGTCGCGCGTTTGATACTGCGGGTCATCAGGCGCAAATCGTTCGGCTAACAAGCGGCCGACTTCTTCCAGCGCATTTTGAAAGTCAGGATCTTGGTCATTAAATATGAGCACCTGATATTCGTTGTTGCTCACAAACGGCATCTCGATCAGTCGTTCGCGCATCACCTCCGGCTGCTCAATCAACGTTTTGATGAAATACGGCCAATCAAACCCTTCGGATCCTCGAGCGATGTCACTGATGTCGCCTTTGATTTGCAGGAATTCATGCAGAATTTTTTTGGCCTCTGACGTTGTGAGGATGGGGTTCAGCCGTTCCCACTCAATACGCGCAAGCAGGTTCGTCAGCAAGCGATAATTTTCCGGATCCTTTTCTTCCCAGCGTGCGCCATGCAGAGCTTCCGCGGCCTGAAAATAAGCGATGAATTGTTCCGGGTGCTCGATGTCCAGAAGTGCGCTTTCTGCTTCTGCTGACTGGGGCATCCAACCCATGGAAAGAACATAGACGCTATAAGATTTATGTATAATTTTTGCAATAAATTCATCTGGGAGAACGCGATAGACAGCCAAAGCAGGAACAATTTTTTCGATCTCCGGGTGTGCGATTGCATATTCTTTTAAGGCGCGCTGCCCTGCTTGTATTTTTTTAGGCAGACCGCTTTTTAAGAACGCGCGGATTTTGATGATCTCTCCGTCTTGAGGAAGCTGCGCAAGCTCAAACTCAACCTGCTCCAGCCATACGGCATCTAGCAATTTATCTGCGTCGCGTCCGCCGCCAGATGGCTGCATGGTCGCGAGATCATGAGAGAAATAGCGAGCAGCTTCGTAGGTTTTGGGAACATCAGAATGTTGAAGTGAGCGATGTTCTGTGGCTGCAATCAGGCGGCGTGTAGATATGATCGTGGGAAGCCGCATCTGATCCTCGCTGGCATAGACAGATGGCCTCAGGGTCATATCTATCGCCGATTTCATCTGACTTGGATCTTCGGCGACCCCGGCGCAATATCCTTCTAAGAGCACTTCCGGCAAAGCGCGATAGCCTGCGTGCCAGGCACGATCCGACTCTGCCTGCTGATCTTTACGTGTTTTGCGTCCCAACAACTGACGTACATGATCGAGGTAAGAGAGCGGCTCATCTGTTCGAACGCCTGGAAAATACTGCTCTTGCGCAATTCCTTCGGTTTCTGCGCGTTCCTGAAGAATCGCAACGCGGCTTGTCTTTGTCGTCTCAAACGCGACCTCTGCGATACGCTTCCATACATGGTAGGAATGTTCCTCCACTCTTCGAGCGGCAAGGAGCGGATGATAGCGACAGAGACGGCCGTATTCCATGCGTTGAGCTAAACTCGCGATATCGTGAGTTGTTTCAAGAGGAGTTTCAAGAGGTTGCCTAAGCGCGACATTTCCTTCAGCCCAATATGGGCTATTGTCGGCGCGTTTGAGAGTTTGATTGAGATGACGGAGAGTAATGGGAAGTCCACGAATCTCCGGATGATCAGAGATATTTTTCGTCGTTATCGCTTCCCAGCTTTTTGTGGCTTTTTGATCTTTCAACTTCAGATCACTGTCAAAAAACGGTTCAAAAAATGCGCGATGATGAACGTATGCCGCGTGCGAATCAGATGTTCCGTACGGTGTCACAACTTCTCGGATGATGCTGCTGGTTCGTTTTTGAAATCGAGCGAGCAGTTTTTCCGTTGGTTGAAGGCCTGGATTTTCTGGGTGCGTATATGTCATTTCTTGAAGAATGACCGGACGTTGCAAGCGTTTGGTTGTATGACCGAAACTTTTGCTTTCAGGAATTTTTACTTTTACCGATGGGACTTCCGGAATCACAACCGGTTTGACATATCCTCCGACGCGCTGTTTTAAGATATCTCCCAATTTGCCGATGTCAAAAGCGCCGACGGTTTCAATCTGCGGCGCAGGCCTTTGTTTGAGCACTTCTTCGTAAGCTGCATACGCTGTTATTGCTTGTTCGCCGCTATAAGACCTGCGTATACTCCCACCTTCTCCAATCAATGGCGAAAGCAGAGCGATGCAGACACGTTTCGCATGCAGCATCACATCTTGCTCGGAAGCATCTGGGGCAATCCTGTGCTGATCTGCGATCTGATTGTTAGATTGATCTTTCGCAAGAAGCGCGCGCCAGTAGGCCACTGCCGAAGCATTTGCTGGATCAAATAGCGTTTGTGTGTTTGGAAATTCCAGGGCTTCCAACGGCTTCTGTTCTGTTCCATGTTGCAACACAAAGGCGGTATGAGCGGCGTAATCGTCTTTCTGTTCTCGTTCTTTGCGATAATCTGCGCTCCATGGAGCATCACCCTGCTGAATGGACGAATAGTAAACTGCGCGCGGGCTAGGAGGAGAGCTGCTGTAACCATGATGCGCGCTCAAAAAATTCTGAACAACGCTAAATTTTTCTGGATCGAGATGAGCGTTGATCAAGTAGAGTAAACTCTTGGCCAAGCCGGTATTCGTGTCTAGGTGATGTTCTGCGATGGCATACGCTTGACGAACTTCCGTAAAGATACGCAATTGTGCGCCCACGAGTACGGCGTCGTGTTCCGTCATGCGAGGATCCTTTTCGTACGTCTCCAAAACTTCTTCCCAATCCTTGCAGGTTTCGGCCTCTTGAATTTTTTTGCTCCATTCGGCGCGTGTCAGCCATTCGGCATCCTTCAGTGCCTCCTCGGAGAGAGGAGTGAGCGGTTTGTCTGCCGAAACATACGGATGGTCTGGGCGATGAAAATCTTTGAGCAGAGCTTTGACGCGATTTTCAGACATGGGATGAGATTGCGTCAGATAGTGCTGGACAATCTCGGTGCGATTTTTGACCTTGTTCAAGAGACCCATCACTTCAATCCCGGCGCGCGGAGAATTTCCGGCTCGATCATTGGCCTCGAGCGAGGCGGCATCCGCGTCATATTCATAGCGCTGCGTGACTTCGGGCGAACGGCCGCTCACATCATGAAAATATTGTTGTTGACGCAGGTGCCGTAACTCATGCCCCAAGACAAACAGGACATGCTCCTGGGTGAGCGTTTTGCCTGCGGCTTTTAGAACCGTCTGCAGCGCAGTGATGAGCCCGGCATTGACATAAAATCGCAATGGGCCGTGAGCAAACTCTTCTTGCCCTTTATCCGCAGCGAGCACAAACGCGTTCATCTGTGGATTGCGCGTGATCTCCAAACGCACCGGTCGCGTAAAACCAAGTTCTTTCGCAATGTCCGCAACAAGGGGCTCGAGTTCTTGGTAGAGTAGCGAGGATTTTTTCTGCGCTTCGGTGAGGGGCTCCATGTCAGCCGCCACGGCCTCGTGCTGCCATTCGGATTTTTGCGCGTAAAAAGATTTATCAAACTGCTCTCGTGAGCGCAAAAATTCTTGAACACGCGGCGTCGTTTCTCCGTAACAGATACGTTCGGTTTCGATGTGAGCCGTGACCGCCTTCCAGTATTCCGGGGGAATGACGCTGGAAGTTTCAGCCGACAGCGTGAGGGTGTCTTTGGAGGAACGCCTGTGTTTGTGAGATGTGGCCAATCTGGACGTATGAACTTCATCCCAGATTTTTTGAGCACAATCACCCAATCGATCTTTGCGTTGACTCAAGTCAAATAGCGCGCGTAGCGTAATATCATCAAGTGGAACGTCATATTTCCGCTCTCGCTGTTCCCGTTCGTGGTGAGTGAGGTGACCGGTGGGCATGAATGTGAGAAATTACACCACACTCGCGAGAATGTGTCGAAAAAAACTGGAAGCTTTCACTGGCGCATTTTATTCGAAAACTCCTCGACACCTCATCGCATGCGGCTACATAAAAAGCTCCCGCTTTTAGGGGAACTTTTTGTGTGGCGGTGTTTTTTGATTGATGTTCGAATGTATTTTGAATTGAACCCTGACAACCAATGATGCGCGCCTCGTCCGCTCCATTCGGTCGCGGGAGGTGCTTCCGTTTATGGTTGTCTGGATGAATTCAAGGTGTTTTAGTTTTGCTTCCATAATTTGGGGATAACTACTACTTGTATACATTCTAATTATTTTCTATAATAGTATTATGATTACGAAAAAGCAAACCAATGTCCTCGATTTTATAAAAGTTTATATGGCAAAGCATAGCTATGCCCCCTCTCTTGAGGAGATAAGGAGGAAGTTTAAGCTCGCCTCTGTATCAACGGCTCACTATTACATCAGCAAGCTACAAGATGCTGGCTTTTTGAATAAAGAACACAACCAGCCCCGTGCTGTTTCGACAGTTAAAGCCAAACAGACAGTGGAAATTCCTATTTTGGGGGCTATCGCGGCAGGTCAGCCGATCGAGGCAATAGAAATTCCAGACGAAACTATCACAATCACAAGAGATGAAATTGGAAAGCAAGGCAAGCACTACGCTTTGCGTGTTCAAGGCAGCAGTATGATTGACGAAGGGATTTTTGACGGAGATATTGTTGTTATACGAAAACAAGAGGTGGCAGAAAATGGTCAGACCGTTGTCGCTGTCATAGATGACAATCAAGCGACACTCAAAAAATTATATCGTGAGAACGGAAAGTTTAGACTACAACCCGCAAACCCAACCTTATTCCCGATATATCGTGATGAAGTGGAAGTGAGAGGCGTTGTCGTTAAAATTATTCGCAATCTTGAATCACAGCTAGATCAAGGACAATCAAGAGATGGAAAGTATGTGCGTAAAATAGATTATTCATGGGATTACAGAGGAGAAAAAACAAAATCGCATACACACGGAATACATACGTATCCCGCAATGTTTATCCCACAAGTTGGGCGAAGATTGTTAGAAACGTATAGCAAAGAGGGCGACACGATTTGCGATATTTTTTGTGGCTCTGGTTCAGCTTTAGTCGAAAGCAGATTGATAGGAAGAAATGCCTACGGCATTGATCTTAATCCTTTGGCTATTTTTCTTGCGAAAGCAAAAACGACCCCAATCAATCCTCAAAAATTAACAAAAGAGTATCTCACTTTGCTTGATAGAGTAGAAAAGACCAAAGATAGCGAAATACAAAGACCAGATTTTAAGAACATTGATTTTTGGTTCAAGGATAAAGTAATTGTTAAACTTGCAAAACTAAAGAAAGCTATACGAGAGATAAAAGACGAACCAATTCAGAATTTTTTAATGGTTGCGTTTAGTGAGACAGTTCGCTATTCCTCAAACACAAAGACTGGGGAATTTAAATTGGTCCGAGTGAAAGGTGAAAAGCTAGAAAAACATGACCCGGATGTTATCGGTATCTTTCGCAAGCACGCAGAGAAAAATATTGCGGGAATGACTGATTTCTACAAAGATGCAAAGAAGGATGTATGGACAAAAATAATCTACGGCGATTCGTCAAAAGACAATGGAATTAAAGCAAATTCTATTGACTGCATTATTACTTCTCCGCCATACGGCGACAGCCGTACTACAGTTGCTTATGGACAGTTTTCTCGCTTGTCAGCTCAATGGATTGATGTGTTTGATGATCCAAATGATGCCTCCGGGGTAGATAATGACCTACTTGGTGGTAGAGCTACTAAAAATTTAACCCACACGCTTTCATCGGACTATCTCAAGGAATCATTAGAAAAAATTGCTAAGCAAGACGAGGCAAGGGCAAAAGATGTATTGAGCTTTAATCTTGGATTGAATGAATGTTTGAAGCAGGCTCATAGAATCCTTAAACCAGGAAAGTATTTTTGCCTTGTAATTGGCAATAGACTGGTTAAGCAAGTTAGAATTCCAACTGATTTTATTATCGCTGAATTAGCAGAAAAAATAGGATTTACTTGCGAGGATATTATAGTTCGGAATATCCCAGGCAAAAGAATGCCAATCAAAAACTCCCCGACAAACATTGTCGGTGCTTTAGAGGAAACAATGGAGAAAGAAAGCATTGTTGTTTTGAGGAAAAACTAGCAGATCTTCTTAATAAATGTTAAAATGAAATTATAAAAATATGGCAAACGAAAGAAAAACTGAAAGCATTGCCCGTTCTCACTTTGAGCAATTCAAAGACATTCTTCGCATTGAAGAACAGTTGTCGGACAATCCTACCATAAGCAAACTATTAAAAACTGCATCCAAAAAAGCAGGTGGAATTGGAAAGCCAGAATTCCTTATAACTTTTGCTGGTAATTCTGATTTAATTATTGTAATAGAGTGTAAAGCAGAAATAACCAAACATGAAAGCAAAACAAAAGATAAATTTTCGGAATATGCAGTTGATGGAGTTTTATTATACGCTTCTTATTTATCAAAAGAATTTGATGTTTTAGCCATAGGAGTTAGCGGACAAACAAAGCAAGAATTAAAAGTTTCTCATTTTTTACAGCTCAAAAATGAACGGAAAGCCATTCCTATTTTCGGAAGCAAATTTCTTTCAGGTAATGATTATCTAGATGGATATTTAAAAAGTCCCGAAAAATTTCGTCAGGACTATAATACTCTTTTAGAGTTCACGAAAAAGTTAAATGACACGCTACACTCATTCAAAATTTTAGAAAGTCAGCGTAGTTTATTAATCAGTTGTATTTTAATTGCTTTAGAAAATAAAGCGTTCAAAACTTCATATCATTTGTTCGGTGCAACAAACGAGAAAGATACGGCTGAAGAAAAAAAGAAAAAAATTGAAAACGCATCAAAAGAATTAGCAAACTATTTAGTTGAGACAGTTAGTAACGAATTGAAAAATGCAAACATTAAAGGCGACAAACTTGAAAACTTAAACATTCAATTTGGCTTTATAAGAACAGACACATCCCTTTCAACCAATAAAGATGTTTTAAAAAATCTCATTAAAGACATTGATAAAAATATAAACTCATTCATAAAGACGCATAAATATTTTGATGTTCTTGGACAGTTGTATATTGAATTTCTCTGCTATGCAAATAGCGACAAAGGTTTAGGAATAGTTCTCACACCGCCTCATATTACCGAGTTATTTTCCGATTTAGCACAAGTTAATAAAAATAGCATTGCTCTTGATAATTGCACAGGCACAGGAGGTTTTTTAATATCTGCAATGAAAACAATGATTGTAGATGCAAAAGGCGACCAAGAAAAAATTAAGGAAATTAAAAAAAGCCAGTTGTTCGGAGTAGAATATCAAGCACACATTTTTGCTTTGGCTGTTTCCAATATGTATATCCATCAGGACGGAAAAACAAATATCATAAATGGAAATTGTTTTGATGAAGAAATAATGCAGGAAATAAAAAACAAAAAACCAACCGTAGGTTTTTTAAATCCGCCATACAAGGGAGATAAGAAAAAAGATATTGATGAACTTGAATTTGTTTTGAACAATTTAGAGTGTTTAGTAGATGGTGGAACTTGTATTGCCATTGTCCCGATGCAAAGTGCATTAGCGCAAACAGGAAAGGTATATGAGTTGAAAAAGAAACTTTTGGAAAGCCACACATTAGAAGCTGTATTATCAATGCCCAACGAATTGTTTTTTAATTCAAATGTTAATGTCGTTTCTTGCATAATGATTTTTACTGCACATAAGTCACATCCAAAAAACAAAGAAACCTATTTCGGTTATTATAAAGATGACGGTTTTGAAAAAAGAAAAACACAAGGACGATATGATGTCTATGGAAGGTGGGAAAAAATCAAAGAGAAGTGGGTAAGTTATTTTTTAAACAGAAAACAAGAACCTGGATTTAGTGCAAATAAAAAAGTTGCAGCAAACGACGAATGGTGTGCAGAGGCATATATGGAAACAGATTATTCTAAACTGACACAAAAAGATTTTTTAAAGACCATTAAAGAATATGTTTTATTTAACGAATTATTTTTGAAAGATGAATAAACTCATTCCACTTAAAGAATTATTTACGCCTGTTTATGGTGTTAATCTTGAATTGGTGAATGTTGAAGAATGTAGAAAGAATGACTACAACAGCATACGCTTTGTTTCAAGAACAGAAATTAACAACGGAGTATCAGCGTCTGTAAAAAGGATGATAGAAGTTCCGCCAAATCCAGCGCATACAATTTCTGTCGCGGTAAGCGGCTCTGTTTTATCTTCCTTTTATCAAGATAAAGAATATTACAGCGGAAGGGATTTATATTATTTACTTCCCAATAAAAAAATGAGCAAAGAGGAGATGATATTTTACGCTCTTTGTATTAAAGCAAATAAATATAAATACAATTATGGCAGAGCAGCAAATAAAACATTAAAAGATATTTTGCTTCCCGCTGAAATTCCTAATGAGTTTAAAAAAATAACATTTGATAAAATTTCCGTTCCTTCTGATAAACGTATAATTGAAAAACATTTTGACCTGAATACAAAAAACTGGAAGTCATTCCAACTTTCTAAAATGTTTGATATTACTGGGAGCAAAACAACACCGCTTTTAGAATTGGAAGAATACGGGAAAGGAAAATATCCCTATGTTACAACGCAGGCAACGAATAACGGAGTAGAAGGATTTTACAGTCTTTATACGGAAGAAGGAAATATTTTAACCATTGACAGTGCAGTTTTAGGTTATTGCTCATTTCAACCATTACCATTTTCAGCAAGCGATCATGTTGAAAAATTAATACCAAAATTTTCAATGAATAAATATGTTGCTCTGTTTTTAGTTATGATTATGAATTTAGAGCAATACCGTTACAACTACGGTCGCAAGTGCAGTCAAACACGAATGGAAAAAATCAATATTAAATTGCCTGCAAAAAACGCAGAACCTGATTTTGAGTTTATGGAAAACTACATTAAGTCGTTACCTTATTCAAGTTCAATATAAAATCACTCCAAAGTCCGGCAAAGCCATATTATTTTCTTTTATGCCTAGCAAATCCTCAAGAGTTTTACCTATTCCGGTATCACCTTTTCTGTGGGTTTTAACGAAACCAAGAGCCTTGATTGCTTTGAGTTTTCTTTTGAGTTCGGTAAGCGTCATTTCATTTTATGAAAAAAGACAGGTCTTTTTTATAGATTTTTGCAAACTCTTTGAGTTGCGTAACATCGAGTCGTCTTTGTCCGGCTTCAATTTTTGAGACATGAGGCTGAGTTCTACCGAGCATCTTCGCTACATCAGCTTGATCCAAGTCAGCCTCAATGCGAGCTTTCTTAAGTTGTTCGACCGTATATTTATGGTCTTTTGAAAATAGGGTTGTTTTTATGGCGGGTCGGAAGGGATTCGAACCCTCGATCTTCTCCGTGACAGGGAGACGTGTTAACCGGGCTACACCACCGACCCATGATATTTTACGTCGAGACGTTATCATGTGGCGTGCTACTGCGCAAGGAATTATTAGAGTTTATTGATCTTCGACGCCATGACGAAGTCATTGTTCGACAATCCACCGATGGCATGCGTGGTCAGCACTAACTTAACCTTGTTCCACCAGCAGTGGATGTCTGGATGATGGCCTTCTGACTCTGCCAATTCGCCCACGCGGTTGATAAAAGCTAAGGCCGCCTGAAAATCCTTGAAAGCAAATTCACGCCAGATAGATTTGTTTTCCTCATCTAAGACCCAGCCGCTGACCTCGGCTACAAACTGGAGAGATTCGGAACGCTGAAGTGGCGCAAGCTTACCTGTACACGGGACACAATGTTGTGGCTGGAGAGAAAGGGACATAATGGTCTATGAAGAATGAGCGTCTACCAATAAAATAACACGCTCGCGTTCCATAGTCATCTGGCTTAACATCGGATATACTTTCGTTCATGCACATCTCCTTTCATGGCGCGGCGCGCGAGGTGACTGGCTCATGTTACTTAGTGGAAACGGTCCAGACGCGCTTGTTGGTTGACTGCGGTATGTTTCAGGGCAGCAGTTTGGCCGACGCTAAAAATTTTTGCGACTTTGGATTTGATCCCAGCACAATTACTGCAGTCGTCCTCACGCATGCGCATCTTGATCATTGCGGACGTTTGCCCAAGTTGGTCAAAGCCGGCTTTCGTGGCGCCATCTACACCACGCCACCAACAGCACAGTTGATTAAACTCGTGCTCGAAGACGCTGAGCAGATTATGGCCGACACATATCGTCGCGAGTTTAGGCCCAAACTCTACGAGCGAGAGGATGTAGAAGCTGTCTTACAACTCGTCAAGCCGGTAGAATACGCGCAGCGCGTCAAGCTACCTGGGCTGTCATTGCGTTTTCGAGATGCTGGTCACATATTAGGCAGCGCCTTTGTGGAACTTGAGGAGGTGGCTGGTCCGCGCGTGGCCTTTAGCGGAGATTTGGGCAATGTGCCTGACCCCATATTGAAGCCGACAACCCAGCTGGCAGAACAAGATGCGCTGATCATCGAGTCAACCTACGGTAACCGCGTGCACGAGGCCCAAGACGCACGCGCGCAGCAACTGCGCCAGACGATTCAAACTACGCTGCAACAGCACGGAACGCTGATTATTCCGGCTTTTGCCATCGAACGCACGCAAGAGCTGCTGTATGAATTGCATACTCTCGTCGAACAGAAGCTGATTTTGCCGGTGGACGTCTACTTAGACAGCCCGCTCGCTATTCACGCCTTGTCTGTGATGAAGCAGTTCCCTGAGTATTACAATGCTAGTGCCCTCCGCCATCTGAGTACTGAGGATGATATTTTTAATTTCCCGAAGTTGCATAAGACCTTGACGCGCGAAGAGTCTAAATTGATCAATGTCTCGTCGTCGCCCAAGGTCATCATTGCTGGCTCAGGCATGATGAACGGCGGCAGAATTCTACATCACTTAGTGCGCTATCTTGGAGAGGCTAAGAACACGGTCTTGATCATCGGCTATCAAGCGTCTGGCACCTTGGGACGCAAACTTTATTCAGGCGAAAAGAAAGTTGAGGTCTTAGGCGAACGCATCAAGGTCAAGGCCAAGATACTCTCGATTGGCGCGTATAGCGCGCACGCTGACCAGCGCCAACTGATTAATTGGATTCAGACGGCACCACGCATGCCGAGTCACATCTACTGCACTCATGGTGAAGAAGCGGCGGCTGCAGCGCTAGCCTCACGCATTCTAGAAGAATTGAGTATCCCGGCAGATGTGCCTAGATTTGAGGAGACTATCCATGTCGTTTAACTGGTTTACCCTCGCACTCATCGGCCATGTTTCGAATGGCGCAGCATTTTTGATTGACAAGATTCTGTTGCGTTCAGCTTTTACGCGTAGCGCCACTTATGCTGGCGTGGTCGGGCTCATGTCTGGCACCGTGGCCGTGTTGATTCCGTTTGTCAAAGTTTGGCCTTCAGGTGGTATCTGGATCGTGGCGTTGGTTTCTGGCGCCACGTTTATCCTAGCCTTGTGGGCCTTCTTTGCAGCCCTGTCTAAGGGAGAAACCAGTCGCGTCGTGCCGATCGTCGGTTCGCTCATCCCGATTTTTACTCTGGCTGGCACCTTTACTTTTTTAGGTGAACGCCTCACGGACGTCAATTTCGTTGGTTTTGGATGTTTGATTGTCGCCACCGTTCTCCTGTCTTCAGGTAGAGGGAAGGGGAGACCCGACAAGGCAACCATTTGGCTGGCTGTAACTGCGGCCGCATTGTTTGCTATTGCATCCGTCACGGTCAAAGCCACCTATGATGCGTCAGAATTTTTGGGCGGCCTAGTCGTCACGCGTCTAACCGCAGCCTTGATGGCGCTCATAATTCTCGTTTGGTTTGATCGGCGCGCGGGACGAGAGGTGTTGATTATGTTCCATCTCGCCGATAGCAAGCTGCATAAAATCCACACCATCTCAAATAAGACCGTTCTGCTAGCTCTAGCCGGGCAGTCTTTGGGCGCGTTCGGTTTTGTTTTTATCCAATGGGCCACTGCTAATGGCAGTGCCTCCATCGTCAACGCCTTACAAGCCGTGCAGTACGCCTTTCTGGTACTTGCGGCCTTGTTGCTGCGCCATGTTGCACCGAAACTTTTGGGCGAAGATCTCACACGTCAAGTCTTATTACGTAAATCGTTGGCGCTAGCTCTAACCGCAGTTGGTTTGTATTTAGTGGTGTAAGATGAACGTATTTGATTAAATAATGATATGGCAAAAAAGATAAACGAAAAAGAATATGATGCTTGGTCAAAAGAGGAATTGATCAAGGAAATTGTCAAAATCAAAAGCACGACGTACGGGCTTATTTGGCATCGCGATTTGCCAGAGGAAAAAATTGATATTCTCATCAATCCTGACGCACGAACACCAAATGAAATGTTTCCGAACGAAATGGCAGGCAAGCCGTTTCCTGTTTTGAAAGAAGTTAAAGGGAAAGCGATTGAATCGGATAAATCAAAACTCGTGAATCTTTTGATTGAGGGCGACAACTATCACTCTCTCGCTGTTCTGAACTTCACACACCGCGAAGCGGTAGATTTAATATACATTGATCCGCCTTACAATACAGGTAATAGCGATTTTATTTACAACGATAAGTATGTTGATAAAGAGGATAGCTTCCGACACAGTAAATGGCTATCGTTTATGGAAAAGCGTTTGAAGCTAGCTAGACATCTTTTACGAGATTCGGGTGTATTTTTTGTAAGTATTGGAGATGATGAACAAGCACCGCTTAAGATGTTATGTGATGAAGTTTTTGGAGAAAATAATTTTCTTGCAAATGTTATTAGAAAATCGAAAGAAACAAGTAATAAGGGTAAATATTTCTCACCATCAACAGATTATGTTCTATGTTATGCGAAAGATATAAGTTCCTTGTCTGAGTTTAATGATTCAATGGCGCAGGAAAAGGAGAGTTATATAAAGTTGTTTAAAAATGAAGATAGGCGTGGAAAATATAACCTCGTTTCTTTGTACATGCCAAGTCTAGACCCTCGTCCGAATCAAAGATATTTAATTACTTGTCCCGATGGATCAAAAGTTATTACCCCATCATCAGATAAAATGTTTCGTTGGATACCTGCAACATTTGAAAGAAATCTAAAAGATGATCGGGTTGTGTTTCTACAAACCAAGACATCTCCTTTGATTGATGAGAAAGGTAATCCAGCAAAATGGAATATCTATACAAAAATTTATCTCCATGAAAGACAAGAAAGTGGGATGAAGCCTTTAACTTTTATAGATATTCCAAATTCTGCAGGTTCAAAAGAGCTAATCAAGATGGGTATAGATTTTTCTTTTTCAAAACCAAAAGAGCTAATCAAACATTTAATACGCATAACAAATAAAGAAAATGATATTACAGTTTTAGATTTTTTTGCTGGATCAGGAACTACAGCACAAGCGGTGTTAAGTCTAAACAAAGATGATGGTGGCACTCGTCAATTTATACTTTGCACAAACAACGAAAACAATATCTGCACAGAAATTTGCCATCCTCGTGTAAAGAAAGTAATTAGTGGGTACAAAAATCAGAAAGCTGAAAAAATTGAAGGGCTTGGTGGAAATCTCAAATACTATAAGACCGATTTTGTGGAGGCAGAGCCAACAGATAAAAATAAACGAAAGTTGGTTAAAGAATCAGCCGACATGCTTTGTATTTTAGAAAACGCCTTTGAACTTATTTCAGAAACACCCGAATTCAAAATTTTCAAAAATACTGATAAATATGTCGGTGTTATCTTCTACGAGGAAGCGATAGATGACTACAAAAAAGCAATCAAAAAGATTGACGGGCATTTTAATACCTATGTTTTCTCGATGGGCGATGATCCGCACATAAAGAAATTTGCCAATGTGAAAGGCAAAGTAACACTTTGTGCGATTCCCGAAGTGATACTGAAAGTGTATCGGGAGATTTTCAAATAATATGATATTCGAATTTAAAAATTATCAAGAAAATGCAGTCGTAAAGTTGAAACGAGAAATCAACGAGCTTTTAGATGCGGACGGAAACAAAGTCTGTATTTTCAAAGCACCGACTGGCTCGGGAAAAACGCTAATGATGGCGGAGTTTTTGAAGCGCTTGATTGATTCACGTATAGACGGCAAAAAATTCTCGTTCGTTTGGATTGCTGTTAATAAACTGCATGACCAAAGTAGAAACAATCTTAGGAAATACTATGACCAAAACGGCGTAGGCATAAAATGCTCGTATTATGCGGATTTGGACGATCGTAAAATTGGAGAGAATGAAATTTTGTTTTTGAACTGGGCAAGTATCAACAAAAAAGACAATTTGTATGTTCGTGCAAACGAACGAGATAACAATCTGACAAGTGTTATCGCTAGAACTAAAGACGAGGGACGGATGATTTTCCTTATCATTGACGAAAGCCACCACACCGCAAACAGCAAGAAATCAAAAGAATTGATACTGGACATCGGACCAAAAATCACGATTGAGGTTTCCGCTACCCCGCAATTAAACAATGCAAACAGAATTGTGGAAGTAGAACTCAAAGATGTAAAAGATGAGGAAATGATCAAAAAAGAAATCATAATCAATCCGGGCTTTGAACATTACATCATTGATAAAAAGAAAAGCGACAAATCGGCAGACGAGCTTGTGCTTGAAAGTGCGTTAAAAAAGAGAATTGAATTACAGAAAAAGTTGGAAGCCGAAGGCTCGAGTGTAAACCCTCTTTTGCTTATTCAGCTACCTGATGCCATGCAGGGCGTATCGGATAAAAAAGATGAGATAATCGCTTTGCTCAAAAAATTTGGCTACACGACAGAAAATGGACGGCTTGCGATATATCTTTCTGACAAAGACAACAAAATAAACCTTGTGAATATTGAGAAGAACGAAAACGAGGTTGATGTGATGATATTCAAGCAAGCGATTTCGCTTGGTTGGGATTGTCCACGCGCAACAATTTTAGTTTTGTTTAGACAATGGCGTGAAGAAAATATCACTTTTTCTATTCAAACACTCGGGCGCATTATGCGTATGCCAGAGCAGAAACATTACGCCGATCAAGATTTGAATGTTGGTTATGTATTTACGAGTTTGCAGGATATAAATGTCGCCGAGGATTTATCTCGCGATTACATCACGACTTTTACAGGATTTCGAATCAAGAATTACAAAAATCTTGACTTGTCGTCTTATCACTCAAAACGTTTCCGTGAGGAAACACGCCTTTCTTCTGATTTCACTCCTCTTTTCATTGAGGCGGGAAAGAAACTAAAACTAAAGGAAAAGTTTTCGTTCAAACACAGTATTTTGAAAACAAGTTTGATTGCGAGTGGTCGTATTGTTGATGCCGACAAGGAAACAAAAAGTATAGACAAAAAAGGAACGCTTGATATTCCTAAAAACGAAGTTGAATTGCAAAATGCTTTCGATATGTTTGCACGAAATAATCTTGCGCCATTCGCACCAGAGCAACGCTCAATTGGTCGCATAAAAAGCTCAATCTATTCATTTTTTGAAGCATCACGAGATGAGGACGAATGGCCAAAGATTCAAGCGGCTGTTTTGGCGGAGGAAAATCACCAAGTGATGATTAACACTATCAATCTTGCAAAAGAAATGTATCAAGAGGAAGTTGGAAAAGGCAAAAATGAGTTAGTAAAAAATGAGGAGCCGTGGAATGTGCCAAAAGTTATAAACTATACACTTTCTTTCGCAAAGAAAGATTATAAAAAATCTGTAATACAACCTTACTACACAAGGAAGTCTGGTGTGGGAACGGCGAATTTGTTCGAAGAGGATAGCGATCTTGAAGTTGATTTTATTGAGTATTTAGAAAAATCAAAAGGCGTTGAATCGTGGTTTAAGAATGGGAAAAGTGATGCTACATATTTTGCCGTACCTCATATCGAGCATGAGATTGAAAGGTCATTTTATGTTGATTTCGTTGTAACGCAAAAAGACGGTCGTATTGGCTTATTTGATACAAAGGGCGGTCTTACTGCTGAAACGGCAAAATCACGCGCCGAGGGATTAGCAAAATATATCGCCGAACAAAACAAGAAAGGCAAAAAGTTGTATGGCGGAATTGTACTTAAAGAAAAGAATAGTTGGCGGTATCATGACGGGCTGAAATATGAATACAATCCAAACAATCTGAAAGATTGGAAGTTTTTGGATTTGAATTGATTATGCAGCTCCAGACAATCTCTCGTTTTAAATTCCTGCTGTTGCTCTGCTTGGCCTTGCTGTCCGTAATGGGTGCGTTTTTGTTTGTCGGCTGGCCGAGCAAAACACCCCGCGTCGAATATGGCATGACCTTTAGCCGACCGTATGCCGAGTCATTAGGACTGAACGCAGACCGTGTTTTAGGTGTGGCGCTTGATGAGCTTGGCCTGCGACGTTTTCGCTTGTCAGCCTATTGGAGCTTGTTAGAAACGCAGCCAGGTCAGTGGGATTTTCAGGCTCTTGATCGTGATATCGCAGCTATTGCGCAACGCCAGGGGCGTGTGATTTTAGCCGTCGGAGAAAAGTTGCCACGTTGGCCTGAGTGTTGGGGACCGGCTTGGTGGAAAGCCTTGCCGCGCGCCAAGCAACGCCAAGCAACGTTGAGCTATATCGAAACAGTCGTGCGTCATTATCGTGACAATCCGACTGTCGTCGCATGGCAAGTCGAAAACGAAGCGCACTTTTTCTACGGTGATTGCCCGGCGCCAGATTTTTTATTCATCCAGCGTGAAACAAGCTTTGTGCGTAGCCTAGATCCTACGCGGCCTGTCTTCACCACAGACTCGGGAGAATTATCCTCCTGGCTCACTCTAGGCGTGTTTGTCGATCGCCTAGGCGTAAGCGTCTACCGCGTGGTGCGCAGCCCTCTATTTGGTTCGTTTAATCTACGTTACTGGTGGGTGCCGCCATATTTTTACAAACGTAAAGCCATCCTCCTGCGTCCCTTTGGGGTTAAAGATATCTACATCAGTGAATTCCAGATGGAGCCATGGAGCAATAAGTCACTGACCGAAACGCCAGTGGGAGAACAGCTCTCGAGCCTGTCGCTCCAGCAAATGCGAGCCAACTTTTCTTTTGCTGAACGCATGGGGATTTCGCCCATAGATTTTTGGGGCCTGGAGTGGTGGGTGTGGATGCAGGAGAAGGCCGGGCATCCAGAGTTTCTAGCTGCCGCTAAAGTGTTTTTTTCCGCCTCAACCCAGCCTTAATTGATTCGATTCTATTGCGGATCAAGTCCGTTTGAGTTTAAATACATGTATGAAGATCCTAGTCACAGGCGGAGCTGGGTTCATTGGCGCTAACTTTGTCTATTACGTACTGACGCAGCATCCTGAGGATGAGGTTATTGTTTTGGATGCCTTAACCTATGCGGGCAATCTAGACAACCTCAAGCCGTTGGAGCGCAATCCTCGTTATACCTTCGTTAAAGGCAACATCTGCGACCGTGACGTGGTGGATGCTTGCGTGAGTAAGGTGCAGGCCGTAGTGAATTTTGCCGCTGAGACGCATGTAGATCGTTCAATTCAAGATGCCGAGCCATTCCTCAAATCTAATGTTTTAGGCACGCAGACTCTGCTCGACGCATGTCGACGGCAGGGCAAGCTCCGCTTCCATCAGGTCTCAACTGACGAAGTCTTTGGATCGTTAGGAGCTTCCGGTATATTTAACGAGACTACGCCGTATGCTCCGCGCAGTCCCTATAGTGCCTCCAAAGCTGCGGCCGATCATCTGGTACGCGCCGCTTGGCACACACATCAACTGCCGGTGACGATCTCAAATTGTTCAAATAATTTTGGACCGTATTGTTTTCCGGAAAAAATGATCCCCCTGTTCATCACTAATATGCTCGAAGGCAAGCCGGTTCCGCTTTATGGCGATGGTCTTAACATCCGCGACTGGCTGTATGTTGAAGATCATTGCCGTGGCCTTGACCAGGTCGTCCGCCATGGCCGGTATGGGGAAACCTACTGCTTTGGCGGGCGTTCCGAGCGTACTAACCTCGAAGTGGCTGAGTTGATTGCCTTTGAGCTGGGCTGTTCGCGTGAGCTGATTCAAATAGTTCTTGATCGTCCTGGGCATGATCAACGTTACGCTGTAGATTTTAGTCGAGTAGAAAAAGAGTTGGGTTGGTTTCCGCAGACTCCATTTTTGCATGGTCTGCGCAAAACTATTGAATGGTACAAAGCTAATCGCGAGTGGTGGCAAAGAATTAAAAGTGGGGCCTATCGTGAGTATTATGCTAGACATTATGGTGCCCAGGGCATAAACCGGCCGGCCCTGGAACAGGTTGCCTCGGTTGAAGAGGATGGTCGTGATTCGTATGCAACCTAAAACTCCAAATTTTCTTACCTGTCCGAGTGTGCCTGAGTTGACTGCCTCAGCCTCTGACCGAGTGCCACAGCCAGACAATGTTCCTCATAACCGCGTTGACGTTCCACGTAAAAAATACCGCTGGCTGATAACCGTAGTGCTGCTGGTAATATTACTAGCGCTAAGTGCGCCCGCGATCATAAACATCTCACGCGCCGCGTTTGCGCTGAGTGCATCCGCCGTAGCGTTTACGCGAGCCAAAGCACATTTGAGACGTCTGGATCTAGAGGCGGCTCGACATGAACTCTCGTCCGCGCGTCTGTCGTTAGATACAGTGCGTCAAGCCTTGCATGCAGTCGGCGTGTGGCGCGATTTACCCGGTCTAGGCACGCAGCTACGCGGGCTGGAAGACGCGGCTACAGCTAGCGTCGCCACACTTGAAGCCGCGGATGAACTTCTAGCTGTTGGTCAGACGGTGCGTCTCTCGCTTACGCCTCTGCAACGTCTCTCTACCAGTCTGCCACAACTCCGCCTAGCGCGTGACAAGTTAGATGTAGCGCTGGAGTTATGGAATCGAATTCCACACAGTGAGCTAGCCCTGCCTCTGCGTCAGGCGCTGCGTCCAGTCGCGCGCGGTTTGCTGGCTTTGCACAGCACTTTGCATCAGATGCTTCCATTGTTAGAAGTAGCGGCGCCTTTGGCTGGTTATCCCGATCAGTCGCGCATACTCGTGTTGTTGCAAAATTCTGACGAACTTCGTCCCTCGGGTGGATTTATAGGCCTGGTCGGTAAGATTGTGGTAGAGGCGGGTGAAATTAAGGAGTTTGCCTTTACTGATGTTTATAATATAGACAAACTAGTGACAGACACATGGACAGAAGTTCCACCGGCGCCTCTCGCGCAACGACTTGGCGTCAAAGCCTGGTATTTGCGTGACGCCAACTGGTCTCCAGATTTTCCGACTTCAGCTGAACGCGCATTAGATTTTTATGCGCGTGAGACCTCCTCAACTCCACCGACTGTCGTGGTGGCTTTTGAACCAGCCTTGTTTGCTACGCTGCTGCGCTTGACCGGTCCCATCACTGTAGACAGTAAAACGTTTACTGCGACCAATTTTTTTGACCAACTCCAGTATGAAGTTGAGCGTGGATTTTTACAGACCGGGACTCTGTTTAGCCAGCGTAAGGACATCGTGGGCAAACTCGGCGCGGCCTTGTTGGAACGACTAAAAACCTTGCCAACTGAGCGTTGGCATGACGTCATCCAAGCCATCACACAAGCTCTAAATAGCAAGCACATCTTGCTTTACGCTAGACAGCCAGAGCTACTGGCCTCGTTTGATGCTAACGGTTGGACCGGACGGGCCAAGACTTCGAGCGGCGATTTTATTTGGGTCATTGATGCTAACCTGGCGGCGCTGAAGACAGATGGCGTTATGCGCAAGAGCGTCAGCTATGAGTTAGACGCCAGGCAACCCAAGGCAACGATCGCGCACGTGAAGTTGACTTACAGCAACACTAACCAACACATCAACTGGCGCTATACACGCTATCGCAGTTATACGCGAGTCTACGTGCCTGAAGGTAGTGTGCTTTTGTCATCTAGTGGCTCCATGCAAGATGATGTCTATCGTACTGGCGGCATAAAGCTATCAGCGCCAGTGGATGTGACGCGAGAATTAGGCAAAACAGTTTTCGGCGCTTTTTGGTCCATCGAGCCTGGACAGACAGGCACGCTGGAGTTTACTTATAAATTGCCGCTATCAATCAGCGACCAGATCCAGGCTGATGTCTATCATTTAGACTGGCCCAAGCAGCCTGGGGCAGATACTACACAATTGACGCTCGACTTAAAATTTGCTAAACAGGTACAAGCGGCTCATCCACCAGAACATCCGACCAAATGGGGCGACGCTCGTTACGAGTATCAAACTGATTCATTGATGGATAGAGCATTCGAAATAACTTGGAGATAAAAACGTACAGCATGTTTGCGAAAAAAATCGGCATTGACCTTGGAACTACCACGGTACTCGTCTACATCCCTAGGCGAGGCATTGTTCTGAACGAGCCATCAGTGGTGGCGATTTCGTTATTGGACAAAAAAGTTTTGGCCGTAGGCAATGGCGCTAAAGAGATGGTTGGCCGCACGCCGGATACAATCGTGGCCAAACGGCCGCTCAAAGACGGTGTCATCGCGGATTATAGGACAACCGAAGCGATGTTGCGCTACTTTATCAACAAAGCTCTGGGAGGCGTGCGCTTTTTTCGACCGGAAGTAATGGTGGCTGTCCCAGGAGGCATCACCTCTACGGAGCGCCGCGCCGTCATCGACGCCACTATCTCTGCCGGCGCCAAGGTCGCCTACATTATCAAAGAGCCTGTGGTGGCGGCCATTGGGGCAGATATTCCCATCGGATCCCCGTCCGGTCATATGATTATTGATATCGGTGGCGGCACCAGCGAAATCGCAGTGATTTCTCTCGGCGGCATTGTGGCCTCATCGTCCGTGCGTATTGGCGGTAATAAATGTGATATGGCGATTCAAGAGCATGTGCGTCGTAAGTACGGTTTAGCCATCGGCGAGCGCACCTCAGAAGACATAAAAATCCGTATTGGATCAGCCTTATACCTAGAAGACAAGCTCGAGATGCAGGCCAAAGGGCGCGACATGATCACCGGCCTGCCGCGCATCATCACAGTCACGAGCGACGATGTCACGGATGCGATTCAGCATGAGTTGCAGGGCATCATTGAAGCGGTTAAAGATGTGCTACACAGAACTCCGCCCGAGCTCTCAGCGGATGTGATGGAAAAGGGCATGGTGCTCTCAGGCGGATCAGCGCAGCTGCGTAATCTTGATCGCCTGTTATCAGAAGCCACTGGTGTGCCCGTCTTCGTCGCCGACTCGCCGCAGTTGTGTGTGGCGAAAGGCACGGGCATTGCTCTAGAGAATCTAGAAAGTTACAAGAAAAGCATTTTTTCAACTTAAGACATTTGAGGGTATACTTCCAGCATGCTCATCGGAATTGAGGCTACGCGGGCGAATAAGTCGTTCAAGACCGGCGTGGAATGGTATGCCTGGCACGTCACGCAAGAACTCAAACAACTGACGGTCGGCGATGGCAACTCCTGGATTTTGTATTCCAACAAACTGCTCACCTCAGGCCTCGAAGTCTTGCCTGACAATTGGTATGAAGTGCGCCTAAAGTGGCCCTTGGCTTATGGCTGGACGCAGTTACGCCTGTCATACGAACTCTACCGCCATCCTATCGATGTCCTGTGGCTGCCAGGTAGCACGCTACCGCGGGTGACCCCAAAACAAACCGTTGTGACGGTGCATGATGTAGGTTTTCATCAGTATCCACAACTGTATAAACCCAGACAGGTCAAGGTACATGAGCGCGCTATGCGTGAAATCGCCAAGACAGCCGCACGTATTATCACGGTTTCAGAATTTTCCGGCTACGCCATCGCAGCAGCCTATGGTATTGAGCCTCAACGCATTGCCATTGTTCCCAATGGCGTAAATCATAGTCTCTATCGTCCACTTACCACTCCCGACGATTTGACGACCATCGAGGCCCGCTTGCGGCGCTATCACATCTCGCAGCCATTTTTTTTAACCATCGGCCGACTTGAAGCAAAAAAGAATCTGACGACGTTGATTAAAGCTTTTAACGCGTTTAAGTCACGACTAGGACTAGGGAGCCCACATCGTCTAGTTTTAGTGGGAGTTCCAGGCTTTCGCTACGACGAAATCAAACGTGAGATAGCAAGTTCGAGTTTCAACACAGATATCATCGAACTGGGTTATGTGCCTGAACTGGATCTACCCTATCTTATTAACGCAGCCGAAGCTCTAATCCACCCTTCTTTGTATGAGGGTTTTGGTCTACCTCCGGTGCAAGCCATGGCCTGTGGATGTCCGGTTGTAGCCTCTGAGGCTGCTTCGTTGCCAGAAATCTTACAAGATGCGGCGCTGTATTTTTCCCCGACCGAACCTGAAGAGCTGGCGGCGGCTCTAAAACGTTTGATGGATGAACTGGGTCTAAAAGCTAATTTACGCCGCGCTGGTCTTATGCGCGCCGCGGCTTACACCTGGCGCGCTACGGCAGAGAAGACTTTGCCCGTGTTGACGCTATGGTAAGTAGAGTTTGGTGGGTGTTCTTAATCGCTTTGAGCCTAGTGGCTATTTTGATTACATCTGGAGTCTCAGCCGGAACACTCAGCCTGCTCGGTTTTAGCGTGGCCATGGCTTTTACCTTGCGCTACACGCAGATAGCATTTTATGCGGGCGTGATCTTAACGCCCTGCTTGGGCATCCTTCTGTCTTTACCAACTGGTCGCTGGCTGTTTGGCTTACGCGCGTTCGGAGGCTCAATTGACGTGAGTCTGGGGGAAGTCATCTTATTTTTTGTTTTGGCCGCTTGGAGCATTAAACTCGTAGCCCTATGGCGCATACGCCGTGAGACGCATCGTCTACCGCTCTGGCCGGTCGCGGAAGCTTACCTGTTTTTATTTTTTGCCCACCTAGCTTCCAGCTTTTCTCCCCTGAAACCAGATGCTGCGTTGGTAACAAAGTTTGCATTTCGTCCAGTCCTGTTTAATTATCTCGCTTTTATCCTGTTGCCAGTTAATCTTATACGTTCGCGTCGACGACTCATGGCAGTCTTAGTGCTACTGGCCGGCGTAGGCACGCTAGCGGCGCTGAATGGTTTAATCTCAATCTTTTTCCCGGTTGATGCGTCGCACCTCTTGGGTCGCGCTCATCCGTTACCCATCTTTGGCACGCACGCACTGGGAGACAATCAAAATGAATTGGCTGATCTACTGATCTTTACCGCGCCGGCAACTTACGCCTTGGTCTATCTTATGCGATCTGATGTCCGTCGTAACCGTCTGCTGATCGTAGCCAGTCTATTCCAGGTTGCTATCTGTTTGCTGACGTTTACGCGTACGGCATGGATAGTCTTGCTATTGCAGATGCTGCTGTTGTTGTCCACAGACTGGCGCGAGAGCATCAAGCGTTATGCCCGCGAGGTCGCGCTGATTGGTCTTGTCTTGTTACCGCTCAGTGCTGTCATGTTAAGCCTCAGCCTGTCTAGTACAGCTCAGAGTTCACTCTCCACGCGTCTCATGCTGTCGCAGATTGCAGCGCAAGTTTTTAGTAGTAGTCCGTGGCTGGGTGGGGGAGCAGGTACCTTTGTCGAGCGTGTCGGTTCAACGCGCGTTTTTATACTCGAGTACGGGGACCCGCTAGACTCGCATGGTTGGATACAAAAACTCGCGGCAGAAACAGGTCTGTTGGGGCTGATCGCCTTGCTAGGCCTGTATACGCAGTTGGTCTGGGTGTACCTGAAAGGGTGGCGCGCGATCACTGGATATGCGGAACGTAAGGTCTATCTCCTCTTGCTCGCTGGTGCCGCTGGGGCACTCATCTACCAGCTCTTTAACACCGACTACTGGACCGGCAAGATGTGGTTGCCGGTTGGTTTAGCTTTGGCGGGTATGCATGTGTTGGCGACGCGAGATTCAGGGGATGACAGCACGAATGAGGGGCTCCGGTCGTGAGCCCTCGATGTGTCTTCGACGCTGCGCTCGAGACGGAGGTCAGACGAAATATCTCGTGAAAAAAAGTTAAGCATACGCTTCGTGCCACGCTGCACTCTCCGAGAGCTTGCTAGCTGCTGCATGCCACTGTTATCCTGCTCATGTGTTGCCTTCACGACCGTATCATGCCTTTACAGCCTATCACCGCGAACCTGGCGGATTACGCCGCTTAGATTTTTTTGTTGATTGTCTGGCAGCTTGGCGTGGAGAGCGTCGTCCGCAAGCCATTCGTATATTGGATATAGGTTGCGGCAATGGCAACATAACCTTGCCCTTAGCAAGTCTGGGTTATGACGTGACTGGAGTTGATCAAAGCCGTGACGCGATGCAACGCGCTCAAGCCACGGCCAGCAGTGTTGCGCTTAAACTGAGATTGTTACATGGCTCGATCGAGCTGGTACAAAACGAAACCTTTGACGTTATTTTGGCCAGTGAAGTGCTCGAACATCTAGACCGGCCGGCAGCATTTCTTCAAGAGCTACGAAAAATATGTGCGCCAGATGGACTCCTGCTCGTCTCTGTACCTAATGGCTGGAGTCTAGAAGAGTGTTGTCGTCGCGTTACCACGCACACGCGCTTGGGACGTTGGATTAAACATCACGTCAAACTCGCTCTTGGAAATGCCGACTTACAGAGCATTGCCGTTTCACCGCACGAACATTTTTTTTCATGGTCAGCGCTGACAGGTCAGTTGTACCTAACGGGCTGGAAAGTTAAACATGAAGCCGCCTCCGCCGCTTGGTTTAAAGAATTTTTTTATCTCGGTGCACGCGCCTGGTTCACGCGCGGTAGCCATGTGTTTCATACGCTCGACGCCTGGGATGCGGCTCTAGCCTCGCGTTTGCCACGTTGGCTGGCAGATGGCTGGCTGCTGGAAGCCCGCCCCTTTGATTCCACACGACCGTTGGTAGCTCAAATCGTGACCACGCTCGCCGCCGGTGGCGCCGAAGGCGTCGTATATGAACTCGCGCGGCGTTTGCCGGAACACGGGTTTGATACTCAGGTTGTAGTGCTCATGGGTGGTGGCCCGTTGCAACAGACTTTCGCAAACGCTGATGTTGCAGTCACTATATTTGAAAAACGAGGACCATTTGGAGCTTGGTCTTTTTTTAGGTTGAGAGATTTTTTAAGGCGTGAACGTCCGGCTATCGTGCACACGCATTTGTTTGGCGCGGACGTATGGGGACGCTTGGCGGCCTGGATGCAGCGCGTGCCGGTCATCGTCTCAACCGAGCACAATGTCAATCGTCAGCACGGCTGGTTGAAACGCGCCATTAAATCCCTTTTGGCACATCTGACGCAGGCCTTGGTAGCGGTCTCTTCAGAGGTGAAAACATACATGCAAATAGTCGAGGGTATCCCGTCAAAAAAAATTCATTTGATTCGCTATGGCATTGATCTGTCACACAGTCTGCCACGTCCACTGCAACTGTTTCACGCTCCACCACGACTCATCACAATTGGCCGTCTGGTGGCGCAAAAAGATCATGCTACGTTGTTGCGCGCCTTGGCGCTGGTCAAGCCAGCCTGGAGCCTAGATGTGATCGGGACGGGGGAATTGGAATTGACTCTAAAGAAGTTAGCGCAACGGCTCGGAATCGCGCCACGCATTCGCTGGCTGGGATATCGTCAGGATGTGGCGCAACTACTGTCTGAATCAGATCTATTTTGCTTTCCTTCACGCTGGGAGGGGCTGGGATTGGCCTTTATAGAAGCAGCGGCGGCTGGCGTACCCATCATCGCTTCAGACCTTCCAGTCTTCCATGAAGTTTTGCAGTCCAGTGAAGCAACGTATGTGCCCGTGGGAGATGCCACGATCTGGGCCACAACGATCGAGACCATGCTGCAAGATCCTAGTGAGTGTATCCGTCGCGCGCAACACGCCCTGCTCAAGGTTAAGCAACGTTATGAGGTGTCGCGCATGGTGAAGGGATATGCTAAGTTGTATGCTGAGTTGTTGCTTTCGTCAGTGCAGCGCGGCAATCTCGTCAAAAAAAGATTCCACTGACAAATTCTATATGCGTATTCTTCATGTCAATAAGTTTTTTGACTTACATGGTGGCGCTGAGGTGTATCTGCATGCGCTGATAGAACATCAGCTAGCGGCTGGACACGATGTACACGCTTTTTCCACGCGCGCGGCCAGCAATCTGCCGTCAGCCGACAACAAAACTTTCGTGAAGCGTTTTGATTACACGCGCAGCGAGGGACTGGCGCGCGATGTGCGTAAAGGCGCGGCGTATGTGTGGAATCGTGAGGCGCGCGAAGCGATGCGGAGCGCTATTCGCGAGCTACGCCCAGAGGTGATTCATCTCCACAATGTTTACCACCATCTCTCAACTTCAATCCTCGGGCCGATCCGCCGGGCGCGTATTCCCTGCGTGCAGACGCTGCATGACTACAAGCTAGCATGTCCCAATTATAAAATGTTTACCGAAGGCTCGGTCTGTGAACGTTGTAAAGGGGGAAAATATTTCGAAGCTATTAGACACAAGTGTCTAACTACGAATCTGGCCGGAAATGTCTTAGCTGCGCTTGAGATGGGATTTACCAAAGCCATGCAAGCGTATGAACGCACCATCCACACTTTTATTTGTCCGTCGCAATTTTTGGCTGACAAGATGATTGCCTGGGGAGAGCCGGCGTCGAAATTTATGGTGGTGCCGAATCCTGTCGAGTTGCCGTCCAGGCGGTCACGACAAGAGCACAAGACATTGGTCACAATTCTAGCTGCTGGTAGACTATCTATCGAAAAAGGATTTGATGTGCTCATTCGCGCCGCCGCGCAGGTTCCGCGCGTACAGATCAAAATTGTTGGGACAGGACCCGAAGAAGACAAACTGCGTCGTCTGGCTGAAACGCTTCCCAGCGCTCAGATTGAATTCCTCGGTTATGTTCCGCGAGCAGTTGAGACGCTTAGTTTTCAAGTGAGCGCGTTGGCGATTCCTTCCGTGTGGTACGAAAATGCGCCCTTGGTCGTTCTCGAGGCCATGGCGGCCGGCTTACCAATTCTCGCTTCGCGCATTGGTGGTCTCCCTGAACTCGTTGAACACGGCGTGAATGGATGGTTGATCGAAGCGCAGAAGGTTGAGGCCTGGGTGCAGGCTTTAGAAGCTTTTAGCCAGTTGCCCGAACATAGTCGACAGGAGTTGGGGGAAAATGGTCGTCGCAGGGTGCTGGAAAAGTTTACATGGGATCAGCATTTGCAGGTCTTGGAACGGATTTATAACACCGCAATTAATCCATGTTGTGGCGACAAAGGCTGACCTTGATGGCGCTGATCGTATGCATGAGCTCTGTTTTTTCGGTGCCTGTTTTTGCCACAGCTGATATTCACGGTGCGCCACGCCTCATTAATCTTTTTCTCAACTGGCAGCTGCGCGAAGAGGATTTGCCTCAACTGGCACGTTGGGATGTGGTGGTTCTCGATGCGGATCAACAGACGCGCTATCCCGATCGTATGCGTCGCCTGCGCCAACTCAATCCAGCCATTAAATTGCTAGCCTACTTGCCGTCAGAGGAGATTGCGGATGCGCGCTTTTCCGAGCCGTCGGACTATCCTATGGCCAAGTTGGCTGCCCAGATTAAAGACGAATGGTACGTGCGCGATGCCAGCGGCGAATTTGTGGCGTTTTGGCCTGGCACGCGCATGTTAGATGTGACGGATCGCGCTCCGGTCAGCCTAAACCGAGAACGCTGGCAGGAATTTTTACCGCGCTTCATCCAGACGGAGATCATGTCATCTGGTTTGTGGGATGGAGTATTTTTAGACAATACATTTGATGGCATTACACATTTTGTAAAAACATCCGTTGACCTAAACCGCGACGGTCTAGCTGATACCCCAGCCGAGGCCGATCGCGCCTGGCGCGCGGGTATGTTCAAACTCTTGCGACGCATCCACGAGTTGAGTCCCCATGCCATCTTGATAGGTAACGGTGGCGCGGTTTACGCCGAGATATTGAACGGCGCGCTGTTTGAACATTTTCCCAGTTGGAGCTGGGCGCCAAATTGGAAAGAATTCCGCGCTTCTATAGCGCGCAATCGTAGACCTGCGTACGGTGCGCTGAATGTTAACACTGACAATCTTGAGCGGCCCACGGATTATCGCCTCATGCGTTTCGGACTGGCCAGCGCGTTAGTGGGTGGCGGGCATTATTCTTTTGATAAAGGTGATCAGAATCACGAAGTTTTATGGTGGTATGACGAGTATGAGATACCGCTGGGAAAATCTATTGCCCAACCAGTACAGCACACCTCCAGCCTAATGCAAGCGGGGAGTGGTGGGGGACAGGTTTGGTCGCGTGAGTTTCAACATGGTCTCGTGCTAGTCAATAGTTCTGACCTCGTGCAACGCGTGAGATTGCCGGGCGTGTTTGAGCAGCTTAAAGGCAAGCAAGATCCGAATTTTAACACAGGCTCTATTGTGACCACGCTCGAGTTGGGTGCGCGAGATGGCGCATTGCTGTTGCGCCGAGCCGAACCCTCCCAGATTCATGGTACCGCCTTTATCAATGGGGCCTTTGTGCGGGTTTACGATTTTCAAGGCAGACAAACACGCCATGGCTTTTTCACGCAACGTTTAGACGCGCCCAGTGGCGCTACCATGGTCACGCTAGAGACAGGGGATGGTGTGGAGGATTTAGTTAGCGCTTATCGCGGCGCGATGACTGTTCGTTTTGGCCGTGGAGGCGCGCGAACATGGTATCCATTTGGTCGAGACTTTACAGGTGCTATGTCTCTCGCCATCGGCAAGACCAAACGTGAGCCTGATTTAGGCGTGATCGTGGCGCGCGCAGGCTCGACGCCAGAGGTCAAAATTTTTTCTTTAGCCGGGAAACTGCTAAGCAGGTTTGAGGCCTATAGGTCAGATTTTCGCGGCGGCGTTCAAGTCGCCATTGGTGATCTTGAGGGAGTTGGTTTACGCCAAATCGTAACTGGCGCAGGTCCTGGTGGTGGACCGCACATTCGCATCTGGAAAACTGATGGGCAAGTGTGGGGCGGGGGATTTTTTGCCTTTGATGCAAGCGAACGCGGTGGCGTGAGCGTGGCCGTGGGAGACGTTGACGGCGACGGTAAAGACGAGATTGTCGTTGCGTCTGGCCAAGGCGCCATTCCGCGAGTGCGTATCTTTGATGCGCGCGGTACACTCAAAGGTGAGATCCGCTTGAGCGATCAACCGTTGTCAGCAGGTCTCCAAGTTTTTGTTGCAGATATCAATGGAGATGGTAAGGCTGAGATTTTTGTCAGTGGATTAGCGTTATAAAGTTTATGTTCCATTTTTTTACTCATAAACGTCCGCTCACGGGCCTGGTACGCCATAGCAGCTTGGTAGCGTTGGCGAGCATCCGTGCCCTGACCTCGCATCTGCGCCGGCATTATCAACGGCGTTATCATGGTCAATATCGCTTGTCGCGCCTGGTTTTCGGATTCGATCTTATTTTAGTGGGGATTGCATTGACGCTAATTATCTTTGACCTTGGATTGCTCCGGGCTCCACGCCAGACAGTTGAGAGTGGATTGTTGTTGACCATCTCCATGCCGCCACTGCGCGCCTCAGATGCCGTACCGGTCGAGGTTTCGTTGCGTGTGACTGATGCTAAAGCGCACACAGATGTTAGCTTGCATTGGGATTTGCCTGAGTGGGTCGAGATACTGCATGCGCGGCCAGCGCTGGATCAACACAATACGCTCCGTTGGGACAGCATCCAAGCAAATCAAGACCGACGTGCGCAGCTCATCTTGCGTCTGCGCGCGCTGCCTGGCACACGGGTACCCTTTAAGTTTACCTTACGCCAGGCTGGCTTTTGGAGTTGGCAACGAATCTTTACGGGCTTAGAAGAACGTCAGATTATGACTGCCGCACTGACAGCCCGCCCAGCGCTTGAAGCAGCATATTTGGTTCAAGGCGCCAGCATTCCATTGCGCGTCGTCAATCGTTCATCTCTTATTGCGCCTTCAGTCGTCTTAAGCCTAACCTCAAAAGAGGGGGCGTCTAGGGCTAGATTTGTTGGTGCTAGCGCGGACGCAGATGGCCAGACCATCCTGCTGGGTCAGCTTAAGCCAGGTGAGGAGCGAATTACATATTTAGCAGGAGGCGGAGAGAGTTCACGCGCGCGTTTTACTTGGCAGGTGCAAGATGGCGCACACTTGGTGGATGAGCAGAGCGTAGTTTACGACGTAACCACGAGTTCCATGGCTTGGTCACCAACCGCCTGGCAGCTTGAGTTGAGTCGCGGACAGGAATCTGTATTAAAGCTCCAAAATCTCTTAGGCCGATCCAGTCGAGTTTTTATAGATCATGCAGGATTAGTTGATAACGTCACGACGAGTTTCAAAATCTCTCCTAACACAAGAGAGATACAACTGCCTCTGCGTCGAGCGTTTCAGGCTGCTCCAGCGCAACGTTGGAACGCTGTTATAGCTGATGATACGTGGTCTGGTGGCACGCTTGGGCCAGCTTGGAGCGGATTGATTTCAAATGAATTTCCGCTCCAAACAGTCGTGCGTTACTACACAGAAACCGGGGATCAACTTGGTCTTGGACCTCTACCACCGAGTGTGGGTCAGGAGACGCGTTATTGGGTGATGTGGCAAATTGCGCCGCGCGATGTCGGTTTGAGTCAGGTGCAATTGGAGACGAGGTTGCCACGTGGGGTGCGCGCTACGGGAAAATTCGCTTCAGAGTATGGCGGAAAGTTTTCCGTAGATGGATCAATTGTGCGTTGGAAAGCTTTAGCTGAAATTCCGGCGTTAGGTGACAAACCGGCCCTAGTTTCATTTGAAATCGGCTTGCTGCCGCCGCGCGACATGGCAGGCAAAATCGTGCCGCTAGTGGCGACGACGACAGCGCAAGGTTTACAGATCACTCAGCCCGCCGCCAGGCTACACCAGCAGCAGGATGGGGGAGAACTACAATCAAATGTCGCGGGAGAAACAACAGCCTTGCCCTCGGATCGCCGAGCTAGCGGGAAGGGGATTGTGCATTGACAAGTATATAAAAATTCGGTTGAACCTTGACAATGCGCTCAACAAGGACAAGGAGGTAACATGATTCGGAAAACAGCCTTTGGTGTCTATCATGAAAATCCTGCGTACCAGATGTCTCGTGTACATCTGCCAGACGAAGTGTACGCACAGACCATCAGGTCATTCGTTATAGTGTGTGTAGACGTGGTCATCACATCCCGACAGTCTGGTCACTCGGCGCTCTGGCTCGCCAAGCGCAAGGTCAAACCTTGGTCCGGGTGGTGGCTCATCGGTGGGCGGATGTACGCCGGTGAAGATCCTATCCCAGCTGTTCAGAGCGTTTTTAAGCGCGAGACCAGCCTGGAAATCAATCCAGGGCGTTTCTCGCTAGTGCAAGTCAGTAGTTTCCTATGGAAAGATCGTCAACAGGAGCCGCAGGACGCAGGCTCGCACAACCTATCGTTGACGTTCATGCTCGACCTTATACCGAGCGAACTTTCGGCCGTTCAGCTCGATACAGACGAGTATGATGCCGAGTATGTACTCAGGCCCTTTGACCGTGAAGCGCTTGTGACAGAGCATCCGGTGCTGAGCGATCTCCACCAGCAAATTTTTGGAGGTGAGGAAATGTGAGTTCGTTCACAGCTACATCTACAAGGGCGAGCGTCAGGATTGAACATCCTACGCTCGCCCTCTTTTAATACAGAGTGCCTTGACAGGATTGCCGTTCTATGCTATAGTGTTTATGTAAGATGAGAACTGGAAGAAAAAGCGGAACGGCATAGAACATTACAAATAAGCGGTGTTTGAAGGAGAGAGCAAACATCGATCCCACGCAAAGCCTAGAAATAGGCCACCCCATATAAAGGTGATAGGGATCGAGGTATCTTCTCCACGAATATGCCGCGATCTTTATCACCTTTTCGCTGTAAATGAGGGACTTGACAGAAACGGAAAAGTATGGTATAGTTTACAGGTAAAGATGACAGACCGAAACGAACGCGAACCTTAAAAGAACATACGACAGATTGGAAGGAGAGAGCCAATCAGTCACATCAATATCATAGCTTTGAATATCAAAGGTGATAAAGATTGACGACGCTTTCTCTCACGAAAACGGCTTCGATCTTTATCACCTTTTTGCGTAGTATTCAGCACTGGAATCTGGTGAGCAACCACTCAATAGATTCTAGGTCTGAAAAGACCACCGCACCTTCTGAACCTTCAACTTACTTTACGCGATGCTGGCGATTTTAGGAGAATGTTCCCGAGTAACATCGGGATCATATACAAGGGAGAGAGACCTTATCCTAAGACAATCAGCCGCGTCTCTACTAGATCCCTTCCCCTCGAGGAAGTGATAGGCCACGGACGGAATACCAAAACTGCGAGTCACATCGCGGAACGGCAAACGGATCGTGGTGGCCCTCGAAGTCCCTTAGAGAGACTTCGTAGTAACGAGTGCGTCCTGCCCTGATCAAAGCGCAAGCCGAGATCGGGACCGGGACAGTCGCTACTACAAAAAGGAAGCGAATCGGTTCTCATCATGAGAGAGAAGATGAAAACTGAAACGTATGACGGAAGCATCTGAAACACGTTTGTAGAGAGTGATGAACTTTGACAATTAAATACTGCTCAAGCGGACGAAGCTCACAGAATTTTATTTCGGAGCCTGTCTCGTCCTCTTAAGCAGGGCGCGGTGCAAACCTGCAACAACGCAGGAGCACGGCGCTTCGATTGGAGGCTCACCGCTATATAAACGGTGAGACTAGATCAATGAAGAACACGACCGGCAACACGGGCTGGAACAAGGTGGCAGCGGTTGCGGCGAAGAGGGGTCTGGACTTGTCCGACCCGAGGCAGTTCGCCAAGGCAAAGGAGCTCACGTTCCCGGTCGCAAAGCGACCCCTCACCTCCAACCCGTTCGCGGCCCTCGCCGCGATGAAGACGGCGAACGCCTAGCGTCGCCAACCTCTCCTACTGTCACGAGGTACAGCGGGAACGAAGAGGAACCAACCTCAAGCACTCGGAGAGAAGCGCACACTTCTCATCCGATCCGAACTCTGGAAACCCACAATTACTTCTTGGGACTACATCCAGACTTCAGATCGGAGAATCATCTGATGCGACGTCTCCCGCAAGGAGCGAAACAAAATCAGACTTCTGTCGAACGGCCGCGCGTAACGGTCGATGCTCTGCTGAGAGGCAGGGAAGAAACGCAAACGTGTCTCGGCGTACCGAGGCTATGTGGACTAAATAACGGGTCGAGGTATGGCTACCTCGAGCGTCCACCCACTTCCTGTGCATAGCACAAGGAGGAAGCCACCATGATCAATTTCGAGATGTTGACGCCGGAGCAGCGGGAAGTGGTTAGCAGTGCTTACGGCACTGACCGCTCAGCCGAGCGGCTTCCCAATCTGGAGTGCGCCGGTTGCGTCCGATATTTGGGCGCAACCACAGCCGGAGCACACACCTATTTCTGGCACTACGGTGTCAGCGACGGGTACCTCACGCTCCCCATCGGGGAGCAACAGCCGGAACTCAACTACAACACTCTCACTATTACCACCTTCAATGGTGGAACGAGAGAGTGGACAAACGACGGGGAGGAGACGACCCCGCCCTTCGAGTTCTTGTGTCATGTGGACACGAGAAAGCTTGAGGGGTACGAGGTCAACCTCAACTCTGGCAGTTACTTACCAGAGCATGCGGCGACTCGGCTCGGGGTTCCGCCCCGAGTACCCATTGAATGGGTAGGCCATCTGTGGATGGCCCCGTGGGACATGACCAAGCAGATCTCGGATGCGATGATTGCTCTGACAATCGTCCACCGCGATGGACGCAAGGTCGTGGTCCTGTAAACTTGTCACGCTGCCGGTCGCCAAGCGACCCCTCACCTCCAACCCGTTCGCGGCACTCGCCGCGATGAAGACGGCGAACGCCTAGCGTCGCCAACCTCTCCCACTGTCATGAGGTACAGCGGGAATCAAGAGGAACCAACCTCAAGCACTCGGAGAGAAGCGCACACTTCTCATCCGATCCGAATTCTGGAAGCCCACAACTATTACTTGGGACTACATCCAGACTTCAGATCGGAGAATCATCTGATGCGACGTCTCCCGCAACTGTCAGTTGCCGTTGACGCTCGTGGACATCGGCGGAATCCCCTCCGTCGAGAACGAGGCCATTTGCGCCTCGGCCACGCACGCGGCGCTCTTGCTCGGCGACCTTTCGAAGGAAGTCGAGTGGCGTGAGTTTTGCCGCAAGGTGGGACTCACGGTGGTGGCGGTCATTCATTCCGACTACCACGGCACGAACGACACCGTTCCCGCGCTCGGCGAGGACGGTGAGTACAGGGGTTCGGTCCACCACCTCGAACGGGGTGAGCCGGTGGCAGAGCGCGCCACGATCAAGGCGCTCGCCGAGATTCTCGCGGAGATGGCAAACCGCGGGGAGTAGCAAAGCCAAAGGAGATATCGCAGCTCCTTGAAAAACAATCTGCGATAAAAACATCAGATCCGACAAGAAGGCGTACAAAACCTTCAAGTCGGAAATCCGGTCCGAGGTCGAGCGGCGAGCAATTGCTGCCGGCCTCGTGAAGTGAGCCTACAACTGCACTCGAGAGTCCGTCATCTGCACTGCACATGCACTGATGGACTCCTCGATCCGAATCCTGAAAATAATTTGATGATTCAGATCGGGGAACGAAGAACGTGTTGGCGATCAATCGATAAAATATCGAGAGACACCTTTACGAGAAGTATCCCTCGGGAGCCGCTGGTTAGCTTAACAAGCACAGCGGAACAATCATGAGGATCGATTTCGGCTTCGGCCGGACGATGTCGTTCAACGAGATGCCCTACAACAGCATCGCCCTCGATGGCGCATGCCAGGCCCCGCAGGTCGATCCGGCGAACCGGCGGTTCTCGTTCGACCACCACAGTGGATGCCTGCGCTTCGCGACTCTGGCCACGTGCCAGCAGGTCGCGCTCGCGATTCGGATGGGTCTCGTCACCGACGACGAGACGACCGTGTTCATCAACGACCTCGACGCCGACACCTCATTGGCCGTTTGGTTGCTGCAGAACCCCGGTCGGCTCGAGGAGCCGCGGGTCGTGGAGCTTCTGGAGCGCGTCGCGCTCACGGACGCCCACGGGCCGCTGTTCGCGCCGCACTGGCTCCACAGCCAGCTTGGTCCGCGCTACGGCTCGACCGATCCGCAGACGATCGAGATGCTGCAGGTTTTTCTGCAGAAGATCTCGGCGTTCGTGGAGGGTGAGCTCGAGGCGCCGGCCAAGCAGGTGAAGGAGCCTTCGAAAGGACTTGGCTGGTCTCCCAAGACCGGCTGGGTCGAGATCGAGACGACGGACGGCTTCGCCTCCGCGTACGGTCAGGGCTTCCTCGCCGCGGTGCTGTTCGTGCCCGCGTCCGAGGGAACCACGACCTACACGGTCGGCAAGCGGAGCGACTTCGTGTCGTTCCCCGTCGGTCCGTCGCACGTGGACCGGAACGGCGACCCCAGCAGCTACCGCAAGGATACGCTGCTCGGCGCGCTCGGTCTGGCCGAGCTCGAGGCGAATCCCCAGCAGTCCCACAAGGACAACTGGGGTGGAGCTTCGACGGTCGGCGGTTCGCCGCGGATCACGGTCGACCGCAACGGGACGAAAGCCCAGTTGGCGAGCAAACTGACGCCCGAGCAGGTCTTCCAGATCTGCAAGCGGTTCGGCTGATCGCCACACCTCTCCTGACACACGGGGTTGTCGGAATAAAAGAGGAATCTAACCTCAGTCAGTTGTACCTTCCTTAAGCACTCAGCGGGAAGCGAAATAGATTGCACATCTACTCGCTTCCCTCCTGAACTGAATCGCTGATTGTAAGATCAGAAATTCTGACAGGAAAAATTATTCATCTCGAGAAAACGCCAGGCGAAAAAATCGTCCGGCGTTTTCTCGAGAGAGACGATAGGTGGAGTATCGAAAAACTCCGCGTCACTTCGGGCCTCCCTGCCCGCATGCCTGTAGGCCAAAAAGCCGAAAGGAAGTCAGCCTTGAAAAGCTGGCCGAGCAGGGTGGGAATAGCCGTAAGGCACCCCTGACTCGCTCGAGGAGACACCATGAAGAACGACAATGGTAGCAACGGCGCGCAGCTCCCCGTCATCGGTTACAAGGATTCGATCCTCGAAACCGTGAAGGGGTCGGCGGTGACCATCATCACCGCCGAGACTGGAGCAGGGAAGTCGACCCAGGTTCCCCAGTTCCTCGCGAACGCGGGTTACCGGGTGGTCGTGACCCAGCCCCGGCGGCTCGCCGCCCGCGCGCTCGCCCAGCGCGTGGCTCAGGAAATGGGAACGCGGTTGGGTGACCGCGTCGGCTTCCGAACGGCCGAAGAGCGTTCGGACTCCGCTGCTACGGATATTCTTTTCGTCACGGACGGGTTGCAGCTCGTTCGTGAACTCGCCGGTCAGGGCGGAACCGGTCGCAAGACCGTTCTCGTCCTCGACGAGGTGCACGAGTGGAACCTCAACGTGGAGGTCCTCGTCGCATGGGTCAAGTCGCGGATCGCGGCCGGCGATGACCTCAAGGTGGTGCTCATGAGTGCCACGCTCGAGGCCGAGAAGTTGTCCGCCTTCTACGGCGAGGGCGTTCCGGTGATTTCGGTCCCCGGTCGGCTCTACCCCGTCGAGAAGAAGTCGGCTTCGGCCCGCGACTTGGTCGCCGAGGCGGTGAGCCTCGCCAAGCAGGGTCGGAACGTGCTGGTCTTCCAGCCGGGTAAGCGTGAGATCGCCGACACCGTCGGTCAGATCGAGCGTGAGCTCGGCGAGAAGGCGCTCGTCCTGCCCTTGCACGGCGAGCTCGAGCCGAGTGAGCAGCAGCGCTGCTTCGCTCCGCCTCCGGCCGGGAAGGTGAAGGTCATCGTGTCGACGAACGTGGCGCAAACTAGCGTCACGATCCCCGACATCGATGCCGTCGTCGACTCCGGAATCGAGAGGCGGGTCGAGCTGGCGGACGGGATCGAGGGACTCTACCTCAAGCCCATCAGCCAGGCGGACTGCAGCCAGCGGGCGGGTCGCGCCGGTCGGACGAAGGCGGGCGTGTACGTCCTCTGCTCGGAAACGGGCATGGCGGATCGTCCGGGCTTCCCGACGGCGGAGGTCCTCCGCTCGCGACTCGACCAGATGGTTCTCCGTCTGGCGGTGCAGGGGTTCGACGCTACGGCGCTCGAATTCTTCCACCAGCCCGACAAGGACACACTGGTCGACGCCCGTCGCGCGCTCGTGGCGCTCGGTGCCATGTCCGGCGAGGGAAACGTCACCAAGATCGGCCGTCGCATGGCGCGCTTCTCGGTGAGCTGCGAGTACGCTCGCATGCTCATCGAAGCGGAGCGTCACGGCGTGGTCGAGCAGGTGGCGACCATCGCCGGCTGCCTCGAAGCGGGTGACATCCGTGGCCGTGAAGGTCAGTGGAGGTCGCTCACCCAGGAGTCCAAGTCGGACCTTCTCGCCACCCTCGACGTGTTCGAAAAGGGGAAGGAGATGAAGGGTCGCAACGGACAGTCCAAGGCGGAGGCCCTCCGAGAGGCGGGCATCTTCGTCAAGGATTTCTTCCGCGCGGACGAACTCCGCCGGAAGCTCCTGGACGCGACGAGGAGCGAGGTCCGTTCCGACTCCACGAAGTTCGCTTCGAAGGAGGAGGAGCGGCAGGCCATCCTGAAGGCCTGCATCGCCGGCATGGTGGACCACCTGTATCGGAGCCAGTACGGCCGGTACATCAACGGTTCGCCGGTCGAGCGTGAGCTCGCGCGTGAGTCGGTGGTGCGTGGCGGCCCCGAGTGGTTGGTCGGTCTGCCGAAGGACATCCAGATCAAGGATCGCAGGGGTCGTCTCATGACCCTGCGCCTCGTCTCGATGGCCACGGCGGTCGATCCGACCTGGCTCGCGGAAGTCGCGCCCCAGCTCGTCGAGAGGAAGACCTCCCTCCGGCCTTACTTCGATCCCGCGAAGGACTCTGTCGTTTCGACGACCGAGACCTACTTCAACGGACAGAAGATCAAGGAGGAGGTGGTCGCCGATCCCGAGCACGCCGAGGCGGCGAACATCTTCTGCACGTGGCTCGCGTCGCAGATGGTGTAGTTCAGAAAAAAATGAGCAAGGAGATGAAACGACTCCTTGAAAAATAATTCGTTTCAAACACTCTATCTCCCTGCCGCGTGGATCGCACATCCATTCGGCAGGGACATCTAACGGATCCCTGAGCAATGCTGTTCGGGAATCCTGAGATGTCATCGATCACAACCCGCTGGACGCGGGAGAGGAGAACGTCATGGAAGCCATGGAAATCGTTTCCCGCAACCGTTCCCAGCAGGCTCAGGCGCGTGCGCTTAACACGCGCGCCGGCGAGACGATCTTCACGGTGATGAACCGTGACGAGATAGAGCGCTGGCTCAAGGAGCGTCTCGGCGGAGCGCGTCGGATGGGTGAGGTGAAGAGCCTCGCTGCCATCGCGTTCCCGGAGCTCGAGCAGGGGATGATCGATCTGGTCGTGGGTGAGAACCCCGACGAGAGCATCGTTCTCGGTAAGGGCCTCAAGGTCGAGTATCGCGACGGGTATGCCCCGCGCGTGACCCTCGATCGCGAGACGATCACCGCGCACGGCTGGCGAGAGCTGCCGGACGCGGGGGTCAAGCTCCCGGGCGGCAGGCTGGTCGAGGTCGTGGTCAGCTTCGGCTACTACGACACGGTCAGCGGTCAGAACATTCCGGAGCTCAAGTCGCGTTGCGTGAGCAAAGCGAACAAGAGCCTCTGGGACAACTGGCCGACGGAAGGCCGTCCCGCCATCGCGCTGCCCGACCCCGCCGATCCGACGTCGGTCGTGCCGGAGATCATCGAGTGCCAGTACGGCATCTCGGTCATCGACGGCTCGTCCCTCATCGCCTTCGGTGCGGTCGACCTCAAGGGCTATCGGTACTACTCCTCGGATCCGTATTTCGAGGGCAAGTGGTTCCAGGTCCGCGAGGAGGCCAATGCCGCGCGTGCGAAGTCCACTGCCAAGCTCGAAAGCATCCGCGAGGAGGCAATCAAGCAGAAGCAGATGGATGAGGTTCGCAAGTCGGCCGAAGCGGCACAGGAGTCGCTCCGGAGCGTCCAGTCCCGCGAGGGTTGGTACGATCTGGATTCCGACCTCCGGTCGCGCGTCGACAACAAGCGCTACGAGTATCTGCCGTCCGGACTGGAAGACCTCCAGACCTGGACGCAGAACACGAACGCGCTCGTTGCCGAGGTCGAAGCCGCTTTCAAGGCCAAGGCCGACGCGAAGGCGGCGGAAGATGCGCGCATCGCGGCAGCCGAGAAGAGCGGGCACCTCGTGCGCAAGCTCGAGGTCACCTGCGACACTCGCTACGGTCGCGGTCACGTCTGGGTCATCCGGCCCGACGGGACGACGCGCGAGCATGACGGCTACGGTGACGGTGGTCGCCGCCGCTACACCTGCTACGCGTGGAACATGATCAGCGACGAGCTGGTCATCATCCACGACGCCAGTGTGAGCGGTGTCGATAGCTTCACCGGGAACACCGGCATCGTCTGGCGGCCGATGGAGGTCACGCAGGCCCAGATCGCCACGGTCGAAAGGCTGGAGGGCGAGAACGGGCTGGGCGGAACCTTCGAGGTCGATCCGGGCCTCGTCGCGAAGAGGGCGAAGATGATGGATGAGATCCGCAAGGAAATCCTCCGCGTCTCGCCCGAGGAGAACGTACAGGACCTCAAATTCCTGAACGTCTCCAGCGCCGACGGTTACCAGACGCGGCACGAGAACCCCCGTCGTCTCGTCAACTGGGCCAATCCCTTCAGCGCGAGCTGCGAGGGTCGGGAAGCTCAGGTCGTGAAGGCGGTTCGCTGCGCCGACGGGATGGTGGAGTTCCTCGCCTACGAAAAGTGGGGGACCACCAACCTGAACGTTCGCTGGCGGCCTCTGACCGACGAGGAGAAGGCCGCTCCGCAGCCGAAGCCGGCAGCGCCCAAGGCCGAGGCCAAGCCCGCGAACAGCGACGAGGTGAAGACCTCGCTCGCCGCTCTGCAGGCGAAGTTCGGCAAGAAGCGCTGACACTCATGCGAAGTCTCCCTTGGCTTCGCTGAAAACTTAAAGGGAAAGGAGATTGACAGCTCCTTGAAAAACAATCTGTCTACACTCTATCTCAGGGGAAGGGTACGATCGCACATCGTGTTCTTCCCTCCTGACTAGAAATTCGGATCACTCGGATCACCTGATACACTCTACAGGAGCGAGCATCCAGACCGCACATCTGCTGCTCGCCCTCCTACAACAGTCCACGGTACGTATGCATTCGGAGAGGGAGAACTCATCAGACTCTCTCCGATGAACTACTCGCTTCGAATAAATGCAAACCGTGGGCTGCTGTGGGAGGAGATCAAAAAAGCACCGATGTTCTCGGTGCTTTTTTGATAAGTTTTTTTTCGATTGTAGGGGAGTGGATAACCCGACTTGACGACATTTCTTGGCCAAGCGACAAATGGTATCGCTAGTCATTATTCATAGCACTCCACCGACGAACCGCTTGGGCTTTATGCCCGTCCTCTTAACCGGGGATGACATTCCAGCAGGCAGCTCGTTTGGGCAAGATTCCGCCTAAGATCACGCGGTTGCATCTTTTTCGAAGGTGCTCTATGTTCTTATGCGTGACCCATCAGGTCTGACGCTACAAGAGGCTCTTTCAGAATTTACTCAGTGGGGGATGGGAAAATATTCCCTGAACACGGTCAGGACGTACACTGACCTCATCGGACGGTTCATCGTTTTCGCCGGCGACAAACCGCTAGCGGATATCAAGGTGACCGAGATCGCCAAGTATCACGGCCATCTCAGGAGCAAGAACTACGCCGATTCGTCCGTGGCTTTCATGATGGTGGCACTACGCCAATTCATGAAGTATCTGTTCCTGCGGCACGAGATCACTTGGGACTATCAGCTCGTGTCCGTTCCGAAGTATGTCAGTCGTTCGTATGCGCCCGTTGAAACCGAAGATGCCAGAGCCATGATCGACGGCATCCGGGCAGAGAGTTTCCGGAGCCTGCGGGATAAGGCCATGCTCTCGTTCCTGTATTCGTCAGGCGTGCGTGTTGCTGAGCTCTGCTGCCTTGAAACCAAGGACTTACGCATTCGAGTGGTTTAAAGCTTATCCTTATGCGTCGCACAATAAACCTTATGCGACAATCTGTACTACTTTACAAATATCTTCCCTGGCACCCTGACATCTACATATTCCTTAATGCTAAGCTTCTTTGGCTGCGCCTGAATAAATTTTTTATACGCTTCAACTTGTGGCTCCAGCGAGGCATGTGTATTCATTAATATGGCGTAGCCTTTAGCAGAAACGATTTTAAGGGTTGGTGACGCCGCCTGATCAAACCCAAGATATCTAAATTGAACTCCGAGGTTGACTAACTTTCGATAGGTCTCAATCCAACGTCGGACGACCTGTGCTTCGACAACTTGATAGCCCGGCGCAGCTAACTCAGTTAAGTCAACGACTATTAGTGGCGTCTGCGACACAGCGGAGAGGATTTTACCAGCCAAACGATCATGTGCCAGATTCAACGCCTGTCCTTGCGCTTCGCCGGTAACGAGACCGTTTGTGTCTACACTCAAGAACTGATTTTTAGAAACAAGCGTGACACTTTGTTGTCTTTCTTTAATTTTGAGTCGTAAAATATCTGGATATTTTTTATCCACAACGACCTCTTCTGCGAACAGTTTTTCTTTCAAAGCTTCCTCAACCGCCTTGCGATTGAGCCAAAAGATATTTCGTCGATCCCACGGTTTCCATGGACCGTGATCAAGAATATAAAATACGCTAGTGCTCACCTCTCCCCTGTTTTGTTCCTGTAGGCCTTGTATATCGAATGTACGCACGCGCCAATAGCCTGAGACAAAAAGAAACCAAACTAACGCAGACACTATGCCTGCCATGGATAACGTCCAACCCAACACACGAGTCCGCACGGGGCGCGGGGCGCGGCGCGGAAAATTTTGGTTATGACGGCGGGTGTCCATACTCACGCAACAAGTATCCTTGGTAACAGCGGATTGATCCTCGTCACCACTTCGTAATGGATTGTATCAAGTTTTGATGCCATGTCTTGTGCGCTTATTTCTTCCGATCCTTGACGTCCGAGGAGCACAACCTCGTCCTCGACGCGCGCTCCCGGGACATCCGTGACATCCACGACACACATATTCATGCACACGCGGCCCATGATTTTACAGCGTCTGCCGCGAATAAGGACGTGTCCGATTGAGGAGAGGCCGCGATCATATCCGTCCCAGTAGCCGATGGGAAGGATCGCGAGCTTGGACGCGCGAGTCGTACGTTCGGTGAGCCCATAGCTCACGGGCGTCCTTTTTGACACGCACTTGATCTGTGCGATTACCGTCTTCCACGTAAGCGTGGGTGTGAGGCGTAGAAGTGCAACCACGCGCATCTCTTTTGACGGCCACAACCCATACATCGAAATGCCAATGCGCGCGAGGTTGAAATGCGTGTGCGGAAATAGGATCGCGGCGGCGCTACAGGCAGTGTGAAGAAACGGCGGATCAATCCCTTCTTCATGCAGGAGAACAATCCCCTCTTCAAATCTCCGCAGCTGATGCTTGGCGTATGATTCATCCGTTGTGTCTTCGATATTCGCATAATGCGTGGACGCGCCTTGGATGACGACGCCGTGGGTCTTTTTCAACAGACGCGCCAGACGTCGGAGATCTTCCCCTGCGATCCCCTGTCGCGTGGTTCCCGTCTCGAGCTTGATATGCACGTTCGCAACGGATCCGCGCCGTCCGGTCAAACGTAAACGTGTGAGATGTCGAGCGGTTTCGAGATTGTAGATGACAAACGAAAGATCATTTGCAACGCAATCGCGCAAACGGTCATTTCGCGTATATCCGAGGATAAGGACGGGCTTCGTGATTCCGTTTTTCCGAAGTGTAATTCCCTCATCTACATTATCCACGCCAAACCATAAAGCGCCCGCACGATCAGCGATCTTTGCCGTCTCAACAAGTCCGTGACCGTAGGCATTTGATTTTACGACCGCCATGACTGCGACTTCCGATCCAAGATGACGTCGAAACGCCCTGACGTTGTGCATCAAAGCACTGCGTGAAATCTCTACCCAAATTTTTGGCGTTAGCGTCATACGATCTTTTCAAACCCGCAATAGGGCACAAGCGCCTTGGGGATTGAGATCGTACCGTCCTCGTTTTGATGATTTTCAAGAATCGCGATCAACGCGCGCGGCGTAGCGACGACCGTCCCATTCAATGTATGCACAAACCCTTTTTCTCCGTCTTTAGAGGCGTATTTGATGAACAATCCTCTCGCTTGAAAATCCACACAATCAGATGCCGATGTCACTTCGCCCCACCCGCCTGACTCCCCTTTCCCAAACATCCACGCCTCGAGATCGAATCGTCGATAGTCCGATCCACTCATATCTCCGGTGCAGCAATCAACAACGCGGAATGGTATTCCGAGCGATTTCCAAAATGTCTCTTCGAGACGCACAAAGTCCAGATGGATCGCCTCTGACTGCTCCGGCAGAGCAAACGCAAACAGTTCCACTTTCGCGAATTGGTGAACGCGATACAGGCCGTACGATTCCCGGCCGTACGCTCCGGCTTCGGTACGAAAACAGTGTGAGAACGCGACGTACTTTCTCGGCAACTCCTCCGCAGAGAGCGTCTCGTTCATGTGGTATCCGAGGACGGGAATCTCCGACGTGCCGATGAGCGCAAGGTTCTCCCCTTCGATGTAATAGACTTGCTTTTCCGGGCCTCGCGGCTGGAATCCTTTTCCAAGCAGCACATCCTCTTTCGCGACGTCCGGCGTTGTCAACATCTCGAACCCTTCACGCATCGCAAAATCAATCCCATATCGGATCAACGCTTGTTCGAGAATTGCAAGTTTTCCTTTTAAAAAATAAAATTTTGCGCCAGCGACTTTTGCGCCGCGCGTAAAATCAATGAGGTCGTATTTCTCCGCGAGCGCAACGTGATCGAGTGGATGCTTGAGCTTCTTCACCTCCCCGCATGTCCTGAGTTCAATATTCTCTGAATCGTCCTTTCCAATCGGCGCGTCCGGATGCGTCTGGTTCGGAAATTTTATGAGCTCCGACTTCCACGCTGTCTCTACGTCCACGAGTGATTGTTCGGCAATCGAAATGTCTGCTTTGATTTCTCTTCCCTTCTCGATGAACCGAGAACGGTAATCTGCGTCGCTGGATTTCATCTGCTCAGCAAGTGAATTCCGCTGCGCACGCAGCGCCTCTGTGTCGGCCATGAGTTTTGAGCGTTGTTGGTCTAGTGCCAGCCACGCATCCACATCAACCACCGCCTGCCGATTCTTGCAGTTTTGTTGCACCTCTTTCGCATGTTCGCGAATGTATTTTGGATCAAGCATAGTGGCCTACGAAATTACGAATGGAACATACGAAATTACGAATATTCGTATATTCGCGTAGATTCGTAATTTCGTAGACCTTCATAGTGGTAATCCATTCTCCTCGTACTCCTCATCTCCTGACAAAACTTCATCTTCTCTCATGCCGCGCAGCAGGGATGACTTATATACCTCTGGCATATGCGATTCACAACGCGTAATTGTCAGCGATAGACCGCGACGCGCCAACTCCAGGTCGAGATTGTCAGTAAATGCCTCTTGATCGTATCCCAAACATAGCACGTCCGGTCTGACCTCTTCGATGATGCGATATTTATCATCAGGATAACCCAAACGCGCTTCATCCACCAAAGGATGTTCCGCCACGACGGTGAGACGATCTTGTTCATTCCGCTCAGGTAGATCACCTTTTACATCCACGACTGTAGTATCGCGCGCTACCACCACGAATAATTCATCGCCATGCTCTTTAGCTTGACGAAAATACTCTTCATGCCCGGCATGCAGGCCATCAAACGTTCCAAAACACATTACGATCTTTTTCATATTGGCGCGGATAAATTAAATAGCTTCTTTTTCTCTCACCGGGCGTAAGGTTGGGAAGAGGATGACTTCTTTGATATTTTTCGTGCCTGTAAGCAACATTACCATGCGATCAATTCCAATCCCTAGCCCGCAGGCTGGAGGCATGCCGTGTTGAATGGCTACACAGTAATCCACATCTGTTTGCTGCGCTTCCTCAAATCCGGCCGCGTGTTTCTTTTTTTCATACATAAAACGTTTTTCTAAATCAAGGGGATCATTTAATTCAGAGTAGTTATTTCCGATTTCACTGCCTAGTGCAAACACTTCAAAACGTTCAGTGAAACGCGGATCAGAAGTTTTCTTAGCCAGTGGAGAAACCTCGGCTGGGTAGTCATAAATAATCGTGGGTTGAATCAGTTGTGCTTCAACCAGCTCTTCAAAGGCAAAGGCCATAACCTCTCCCACTGATTGCAGCGGTTCGAGTCCCGCCTGTTGTGTTCCCGAGAGATGTATTTTAAGTTCGATTTTTGCTTGTTCAAGACTATTCCAACGTAGCACATCGAGCTCGCATGTCTGTTGAATCGCTTCTACTAGACGTAAGCGTTTCCACGGTCGTTTGAGGCTAATGACAACCTGAGGATGTGGAATTTCCATCGTACCAAAAACGCTGTGTGCCGCAAACTCAAATATTTCCTCAAACAAATTCATGCCGTAGGTGTAGTCTGCATATGCGATTTGAGCCTCAAACATAGTGAATTCTGGGTTGTGATCGCGATCAATACCTTCGTTCCGAAAAACTTTTGTGATTTCGTAAACTTGTTCAAGCCCTCCTACGAGCAAACGTTTTAAATACATTTCGTCTGAGATGCGCAGATAAAAGTCTGTGTCTAACGCATTATGGTGAGTTTTAAAGGGGCGAGCGAATCCCCCGCCATAGACAGCCTGGAGCGTGGGAGTTTCGACTTCCAAAAATCCTTTCGCGTCTAAACACGCACGCACGGCGGAGATTATTTTTGATCGATGAACTAGGCGTTGTTTAACCTCATCGTTCATGATCAAATCCAAATAGCGCTTTCTGTAGCGTAACTCGTTGTCAGACAATCCATGCCATTTTTCGGGCAAGGGCAACAGAGCCTTGGTTAGAATCTTCCACGACGTCACCTGGAGTGTTTTTTCTCCGCGCTGGGTTGTAAACAAAGTTCCGACGGCTTGAATAAAATCAGCTGGATCAATTCGATCTCGAAATAACACAAACTCCGCTGGGGTGACTAGATCTTGTTTGAGGAGGATCTGCAGAGCGCCCGTGGCATCTTTGAGCTGCGCAAAAATGAGTCCGCCATGCACGCGGATAGTCATAATACGTCCCACGATTGTCACACGCTGCGAGACGGCAGCCCAGTCATCAAACTGATCCAAAACATTCCCTATCGTCGCACTGCGCTCAGCTTGCGATGGATACGGATTGATGCCTGCGTCAGACAAGGCTTTCAGTTTTTCTCGACGGACGAACTCTTCTTCGATCATACTTTTAGAGAATTGCAGGATACGTTGTTGGGAAATAATGATCAAGACAAAATGCGTGGCGTTGGTTTGCCTCGATATTTCCAAAAATATTTAACCGCGCTCGCGATGTGCGCTCGGGAGATTGGATTTAGTAGCATCTGCCACCAACGTCGTACATCGCTCTCACGCTGATGGTAGTGGATGAAGCGCGCCACCGGCGCATAACACACGCGCCAGCCACATTCCCACGCGCGGCGACATAAATCCACGTCTTCAAAATACATGAAAAAGCGCTCGTCGAATAGTCCGATGCTGTGCAGCGCCGAACTACGGATGAGTAAAGCTGCGCCAAATAGGCCATCGACGTCAAAGCTTGACTGCGGATCGGCTGCCTGCATGAAATATTTTTCTACGGCGCGTTGCCCACACGCTAGGCGCCCCAGAGGAGTGCGTCGATACAGCGGAATGAGAGCTGATGGAAAACGATAGAAGGTGCGCTGGACCGTGCGCGTCGGATTAAGTAATTGTGGGCCGAGAATACCTATGTCTGGATGCTCATCTGCAAACACAAGAAGCTTTTCTAACTCTCCACGAAAGATGGTCAGGTCGGGATTGATTAACATGACATATTCACCCCGCGCTACCCGTAAAGCCAAATTATTCCCGCAGCCAAAACCCACATTGTATGGTGCATCTATCACATGCACCCACGGAAAACGTAAGCGCAGCATCTCACCTGTTCCATCACCAGGGTAATTATCAACCACTATGTACTCAAAAGAGAATGCAAATTCAGCCGCCTCAATGCCTTTGAGTAGATTACGAATCAAGTCAGGCGTCTTGTAGCAGACGGTGATGAAAGTAATTTTGAAGTCCGACTCGTTCATACGCTCACACAAACCATCGTCGCATCTGTGCCGAGGAAATTGTTTCGCCGCGCTGGAGCTCACGGCGCTTAGACAACATTTTGTGGGCGCCAAGTACAGCCGCGCAATAGCCTTTAAATACGGCGCTTGAGAATAGGGCGGCGCAGCACTTGGCTAATTCATAGGGTACGATCCATGGGCTGTGCCAGAAAAAATTTGGCCAGGTCTCATTTTTCCAGAGTAGCCAAACATGGTTGCGCGTGGAGAGTTGATTGATTAAACCTGATTTTGTCTGACGCAGGTGCCAGGCATCCAACCACGAACCATGCGGGAGCGAGGACGCCGCACGATGATGCCATGCTACAGCCTGCGGTACTAAGGCGACCTTCATCCCCAGACGACGCAAGCGCCATGCGAGATCCACGTCTTCTTGATAGGCCATAAAATCTGTATCAAAAATTTCATCTCTAAGACGGATACGCGTCAACGCGGAGGCACGCAATAACATGCAAGCGCCTGAGATGCCAAAAACATCCGTCACCTGATCATATTGCCCATGGTCTTCTTCGCCCGCTCCCCTATCGTAGGCGCGTCGCGCCCTGGTCATACACAAGCCCGTTGAATCAATAATCGCACTGCGCACAATCTCCGGGTGGCCGTCTTCATCGGCATGTCTCACGGCGCGCAAGAGTTTTGGTCCGCAGGCGGCTAATGACGCATCAGTTTTCATGGCTGTTATTAGTTCATGCAGACAGGCTGGCGCAAGTTCAAGGTCTGGATTGATGACTAAGATAAAACTCTGCGCCCACTGCTCTGCCGGCCAATGCGACACAGCCAAGGCAATGGCCTGATTGTGTCCGCGAGAAAAACCCTGATTACGAAAATTACGCAACACGAGCAAACTGTCTATTCTTGCCCAGGGCTCAGTTGAATTAGGCCCCTTGTTGCTGGATGCTGCTGACAGCCACTCCAACGTGCCATCTTGCGAGGCGTTATCCACCACGGTGACGCGAAACTTTGGTAAGTCTTGAGCTTCCAGCGACGCAAATAGATTGGGCAGATACGGCCGCGAATTCCAGGTGACTAGGCTGATGAGAAGATTAGGTGCAGCGGACATATATATTGTTGTTACTCATTCATTGCGTTTCGGTGATACGTGGAAGCGAAGCGGTTTGCCCAACATTAAACGTGTTTGCGCATCAATGGCAGGCAAGGCGCCAAAAATGACGAAAGTTATGGGCAACAATAACCATTGTAGGACAGTCACGATCAAAGTCTGGCCAAACGGGATATGCGCCGGACGGCGCGGTAAGAGCGTCAGCGCCAAACCGGCTGAGACTAAAACTCCAAGCATGGCCAAGCGCATGATCCATTGGAGGGTAAACGGCGTATTTTGAAATATCGCCACTGCTCGAAATTGTTCCGCGGCAACAAAAAATGGCAAACGTCCGAGGAGTAAAATCAAGATTGGCGCCGTCGCCCAAGTATACATACCTTCTAATTGTTTCCAGATGAATCCGAGCTTGACATGCCAAGGCATCAGCGGATCTTTTGAAAATTCTTCCACCATATACGGGAAATTTTCTACTCCCCAAGCCCAACGGCGCAGCTGTTTGTAAAGAGCAATCAGGGCAGGCCAATATTTTCCTGTCATGACAGTGTCCATTGAGACCGGAAGATACAGCGGCGTGACGCGATAGCGGCCATGATAACGGATCAAACCTTGGAGAAAAATACGTGAGTCTTCGCTCACAATATCTTTCTGCCAAAAATTCACGTCAATCAACATACGTAGACTCATCGAGTGGGATGAAAATGTCATCATCTGCTCTGGCCGCGCTAGTTCAGTCATGAGCCAAAATGTAGTGCCAAACATGGCGACCCGAACTGCGGCCGGAGATTCCCATAGATTATTGTTATACAGCGGAACGGGTTGATAAGAGCTCTTGGTCGGTTCAGATGTCGTCAAATAAGTATAGCTTAGACAGGAAAAATATTGCGGATGGATCATTGTATCCACATCAAACGCCGATACGATAACGTCGTCAGGTGATAAATCAAGCTGTTCTAGCTGGGGTAGAATTTGATGGCCTGACCAGTGTAGATTTGAGCCCTTGCCTACTATTTCTCCCGGGAGATCCTGAGGATGTATGGTGGTCCAAAACTGGAAGAAGTGACTGGAAAATTCCGGTTCAAGAGCTGCTACGTTTTGTTCAAACAGCTCGCGCGAGCCTTCCTCGCCAGCCAACACGATGATTATCCGGTCAGCTGGATAAGAACCGTGCGCAATGCGTAATAGCGTTGCGCGGATGATAGCGACACTTTCGTTAGCTGTGGGTAGAAATACGAGCTGCCGAATATGCTGGTAACCCGGCGTCGCCGTGGCGAGCGCTTGCCAGTCTGTACGAGTGGCTCGGCGATAGCGCCACCATGAAACACACAGAAAGGGCAGATAGTAGGCCACCCGAAATAGCCAATAGAGATCAAAAACAATCACGAAGTAAATTACCCAGAGCGGTCGCACAAAGGATAAAACGGTGGCGACTAGAAAGGTGCTCCACACGAGACCGCCGGGAAGGATCTCAAGTAGACGATGTTTGGTATGGGGCGACATATGAGCTAAGCGTGAGATTTGGTTCAGACAGATACGTCGGTTGTACATAGGATACAGGCTGTCGCGCGCCGAGTATAAGTTCCTGAGTTAAGCGTTCGCTATCCGCAGCTGCATCGACGGAGATGGAGACGAGTGGTTTGCTATACAGGCGAGCCAATAAGTTGGCCGTGAGTACGCCGCTACGCACGGCTGAGAAAGCGCCCGGCCCATGCACGACACAGATGCCCGCGGCTTGAGCAAGCAGGCGGCGACCAAGGCGCCGTTTAAGCTCACTCAATAAGGCATGCGAGCGCTTGTTGACCACATAAATTTTGCGTTCCTCCGCAGCCAGCCATCCAAGGCGAAATTGTTGCGCCTGTGTTGTATCTATAAAAACCCAACTAGCTACGAGTTTCGCGGGCATACTCTGAATCTAGAGCCGAGTTTGATCTAAGTTATTGATTACCACATGCTTAGGTGCTTGTAAGATGGCGTGTAAAAAACGATCAGCTACTTCTTTACGATAAGCGTACTCCTGCGGCGTCATACAGGTATAGTTTATATCAAATCCCAATTCAGACCCTGTGTCCGCGATAATTTTTTTTAATTTCGATTGTGCAATATCTCCAACAATAAATAAGTCGACTGACTGCTGTCGCAATCCCAAAAATGCACCAAGAAATGCCAGATAGCGCACGTCGCCGAGACGGAGCAGCTCCTTATCAAGTTGACAGTCTATGAAAATCTGAGCTTTAAACAGCAGCGTGCGCAACTCTTGAAAGAGCGGAAATTGAGGATTAACGCGATAATATTTGCGTTTCAACCCAGGAGTTTTTTTAGCTGCATTGGTCCGTGATTCGGGCTCCTCTAGTAGCAGCCCAAGATTGATCAAATTTTGTATTTCACGTCGCACGGCATTGATTTGCATTTTGATCCGACGCGTTAATTCACGTACGTAAAAGACCTCGTCGGGATGATGTAGAAAAAGAACTAATAGCCTTAGACGCGTCCTTGAGCCAAAGAGGTGTTCAAGCATAAAGTGCTACTTTATCCTGCCTTGCCCGAGTTCCCTTGACAAGAGGCTGTATTTTTTGTCCGCAGCCTCTAGGATACTAGAGGCTTTCCAATGGAAAATAGAGAATTACAGTTTCGTATTGCAGAAATCGATGTGCGTACGCAAACGACCGATGAAAAGATTGTCGGAATTTTTCGTTTTGAATCAGTTGGTACAAGCAAGCACGGTCCAATTTTATTGATCATTGCAGAAATACATTCCACACTGTACGTCTACGAACGGCTGCTAGATGTGATAAATTCTACGGCCGAACAGGCGCGACACTTGTTTGCGGTTGTAGGTCAGGATCCAGTGGGAAGATTTGAAAAACTGGTGCAACGCTTAAACGATGCAATTGCTGACTTCTCGACGCAGGAGGCGTCGCCACTCAGCTGGAATAGAATAAATCTATACGTCCTGGAGCTGTCTGAGGGGCATCTGTGTTTTAGTGGTGTTGGTTCCCTCATGAATATATTTCTACAAAAACAAATAGCGGGAGATTTCCGGGCTTTCGATATGTTGGGCTCGATGGATCAAACCCTTCCCACTGATCCTAACAAGCCTTTTGCCTCGCTTATCTGTGGCGACATTCACGCGGGTGATGTGCTTTTTGTCGGCACCACAAATTTCGATCATGTGCGCGGCGAACTACGCATTAAAGATCGTATAGCTACCTTACCACCCGTGACAGCAGCGCTCGAGATTAAACAAGGTTTGGACCAACGTCATGTGCCTGATCATTTTGTTGGGGTCGTAATTCACTGTCTTGAAATTAAACCGGTTATATCCACGGCAACTGTGCTCACCGAGGATCTAACTGAACGGAGCACCACTTCAATTACTAAATTACGCGGGATTGAAGAAGAAGCGCAACAACACTTGGCTCACGTGCTAGTGCCTGGGGCTAACCTATCTCGTACGCGATTGAAGCAATGGAGCGTGAACTTATGGTTGTGCGTGCGCACGAATTTATATGACTTACTGCGACGAGCGCAGAAACCTGAACGCGTGCGCGATGCTATCGCGCTTACCAGTTTGCGTGGTTTGAGTGCTGGGTATGGCAGCTTGTTTACACGTCAACGTAAAATTAAATTTGTGACCATCGGAGCACTCCTGACAGCCTGTGTCGTAGGGGTTGCTCTCTGGCATTGGGTTAAAAATCGCGCGGCTGAAAATGTTATATGGAACGCGACGTTTGAACGAGTACTAGATGAGCGCAATCGCGCTGAATCAGATGCCATTTATGGCAATGATGCGCGTGCTCAGAAAGCACTCGACAGCGCTGAGCGCTCTCTGTCTGCCTTACCTAACAATACTTCTGTGCGGCACACGCGTGTGACCAAGCTTGTACGTGAGCTAAACGAGATTAAAGAACGCTTAAAAAAAGTGGTTAAAACAGAACAAGTTACAGAATTAGTGACGCTCAGTCCGACTGCGCCTGAGGGTAGTCTACTCGCTCCAATCCTCACTCCAGAAACCGCGTACGCCGTAGACAATGCTGCCGGAGCCTGGCTGAAAATTTCGCTCAACACTAAGGAGTTGAAACGGATTCCATTGCCTAAAGAAGTAGGCTTAGTCGTCTCTGTCACGGCAGGAAAAAACCTGATCATCCTGGCCAGCGCAAACGGAAAATTGTTTGCGTTTAACAAGAGTGATGATTCATTTCAAGCCATGACTTGGACACATGTCAAAAGCTCGTCGACAGCCGACATCGTGCTATATGCGTCAAAGTTGTACAGCCTGGACCCCACACGATCGCAGGTCTGGCGTTATCAAAAAAGCGGCAGTGGCTTTGATAGACAAACTGCCTACATTAAAGCTCCCTCAGTTGTCTTGCACAATGCCGTAGCGCTAGCCGTTGATAGTAGTGTTTATATCCTAAAACGTGATGGGATAATCCTGCGTTTTCTCTCGGGTGTGGTAGAGAATTTTGCGCTGAGTCAGACCAATCCACCGCTCCGGTCTGCCTCAGGCCTGTGGACTGAACTGGATAGCAAATACATGATTCTGGTTGATCCGTCAGAGAAACGGATTTTAATGTTCGAGAAAAATGGTGATTTAAAGACCCAAATTATCTCTTCACGCTTAATTGCACCACGCGACGTCGTAGCCGATGAAAAGAATAAACGCATTTTAGTTATCGATAGCAATCGGTTGCTGCTCCTACCGATGCCGTAGGTTAAAACAACCATCCCGATGGCCCTACTTTAGAGCAGCCTTGCCTCCAGCGTCTTCAATTTTCTTTTTAATCTCTTCGGCCGTGGCTTTGTCTGCGCCCTCTTTAATCAACTTGGGCGGCGCATCGGCGATGTCTTTAGCTTCTTTGAGGCCAAGCCCAGTGACTTCTCGGATCACTTTAATGATGCCGATCTTGTTACCGCCCGTTTCTGTCAATTCAACATTGAAAGCAGTTTTTTCTTCAACTGCGGCTGCACCGCCAGTGGCTGCTCCGGCAATCATGCTTGGCGCGGCGGCAGAGACGCCAAATTTCTCTTCGAGAACTTTTATGAGCTCTGCGAGATTTAAGACGGAGAGTTGTTCTATGCTTGCGACCAGTGACTTAAATTTATCAGGCACCTCGACGGATACTTTTTCATCTGACATAGGAGTAAAAAATAATAAGTATTAGATTTTTTTAGATTATGCCGTGACCTGCTCTTTTGATTCCCGTAGCGCGTTTAAGACACGCACGAAAGCTGAGACAGGCGCATAGATGGTTCCAACCACTTGACCCAATAGCGCTTGCTTTGTGGGGAGCTTAGACAAGGCGATGACCTGCTCCAGACTAGCCGATGCGCCCGCGAAGATGCCTCCTACGAGTTTAATCGGAGTTGTTCTAGACAGGTCACCTAGCAGTCTGGCTGGCGCTATCTCATCTTCCAGGCCAAAAGCAGCGCCAATCATTCCGGGAAGACGTTTTATCTCAAACGATAGTCCAGCTTCTTTTGCGGCTAGATTCAGTAGTGTTTTTTTAGCCACCATGTAGGAAACTTGAGACTCTCGCAGCTTTTTACGCAGTTCGTTGGCTTTGACCACAGTCAAACCATGATAGTCAATGAAGATGACGGATTTAGCCGCCTTAAACGCTTGAACCAAGCGGTCTTTAATCTGAGATTTTTGTTGTCTTGTTTTAGGCATATTGAGTTAGGCTTCTGTTTAAGACGTTTTCGACCTTTACAGGACTTATGCGTTTGGATGCAGAACGCGAGGAAAGCGAGTATTTGCGCGAGGCGTAGCAGCGCTACGGTGAGCGCAAAACGGAGCTTTCGACAAAGTTATGCGCCAAACGCGTAAGTCCTACTTTAAATAAACACCCACAGTCGTCCTGTGGGTTGTTGTAGCAGGAGTAGACAGGTCTAAAATTAAGACATTTCTAATCGCTGCTACATTTTTGCCCTCGGCAGGGTGACGTATTACGTCCCTATGTTGGGACCCCTGCTATCTCAGGACTCTGAGTGTTGGGGCAAACAATACTGCAACCATGCAGCGGCGTCAAGGTAAGCGTATTAACCTCTACACCTCTCGTATTGCAGGCACTGGGCCGTGCCCCTCGTCGCTCTGATATCGCATTTCAGACGGAGTGGCGTTGATTTTCTGCATATACGCTTGCACGGAATCCCTAATTGCCTTGCCGTTTTTTAATCTTTGTAATTCTTTATCAATGAGCGCGAGTGCCCTGTCCTTGTCCAGAAGTTTTTCTTCCTGACTCATTTCTTTGAGAGGTTTATCAAGATATTCTCCTGCTTGAATACGCACTTTCGCGTCCTCGACAGCCTTGATGGCTTCGATATCTCCCAAGGTGAGTAGATTCACTCCGATCCATTTTTTGATCAATCGTGTTCCGAAAAGCGCCCACGCCTCCGCATCTCGCTCAAGCACGGCAGCTGGTAATCTCAACAACCTTGGAAATTCCTTTTTGAAGGACAGGAAAATCTCGTGGGCCGTATCATATTCGAGCTGGGCCTCTTTGAGATGATCTTCCAATTCTTGTATTTTTTGCTTGTGCGCGGAAGCGTCGATCCCTTTTATTCTTTTACTCCTCTCCTCTTTTTTATTTATGGATGACAATAATTCAAACCTACGCAGTAGACTAGAATCCATCTGTTGAATAGCCGTGCGGAGCGCCTGAGAATCTTTTGGCGATAAGCTCTCTGGGAGAACAGTGATAATATCTTTGATCGCACGAAAGAGGTCGGGTTCATATGTCATCATTCGCTCTATCTCGTCAGGAGCGTTGAACCTAATATATCTTGGTGCTAGGGTCTTATACTCCTCATTTTGACGCTGTTGGGCGTGCCGTAACTCGTGGAGCAACGCATGAATATCATATGCTCGTGATTCCTCCGCTCGAGAGTTTAAAGGCACAAAAACGAGGGAATGAGAGGCGAGTGCGGATTGACACCAACCATAGGCATCGCGATGCTTCATTGATCGTTCGTAATAGGCATACACCTCGGCGTTTGCCGTATTGAAGGTCTGAAGCAAATCAAGATCCTTTGCCGTTCCGCTTTGTTCCGCTACCACGGTATAAGAAAGGACTCGGTGGGATTTCGTCTCTTTCCCATCACTGTAATGAGCCTTGGGATCGTACTCAATACGGGTCTTGCACACAGGCCGACCTTCATCATCAACAATCTCTGTGTCGGAAATCAGGATGTAGCCGGCCTCCGTTCGTTCATCAATTTTCTTTTCCAGTGGCACTTGACTCAGCATTACTCCGAGACGAACACGACCTTCTACGATGGCAGTATTGACCTTCACGTTAATGATTTTTCCTTTTCGAAAAATTGTCAGTTGTGCCTGCTCCTTCTTTTCAATGAGGCGCGGAACATCTGCTGCGTCGTTGACGGGCTGGTGATCAACTTCCAGAATGATATCCTGCGATTGCAATCCGGCGAGCGAAGCGGGAGAATCAACCACGACTTCAAAAATGTGCGCTCCTTTCAGAAGTCCATGTTCCTGTTCTTTGGAGGGTTCCGGTTGTCTGAAAACCGGTTCGAAAGAATTTTTCATAAAGGTTCCATGTAGCTGTGAATTACGAAAGTCATTTTTTCGTCATTGCGAGGAGCGAAGCGACGAAGCAATCTCTCGAAATGTAGGAGATTGCCACGCCCCGCATTCGCGGGGCTCGCAATGACGGTATTGGGAGTTTTGTAATTCAGAGCCATGTAGAGAGTATATCAAACTTACACAATCTGTCAGCTTAAAAAACTTTAACCAATTCATGCGTTAACTCTTATGTTATCATAAGCAATCAGCACCTCTTTTTGCTATGAAACCCATTGTCATCTTTGACGGAGAGTGCGGTTTTTGTCGAGGTTGGATCGAAACCTGGCGACAGAGCACGGGTGAGCGTGTGGACTTTGTAGCGTTTCAGGACGTAACTGACCCGTTTCGCGGCATCTCGCGCGAGGAGTTTCGCCGCACCATCCACTTGTTTCAGAGTCACGGTGTAGCCACAGGCGCGGATGCCGTCTTCTCGCTACTTGCCTATACTACGACCAAGCGTCATTGGAAGTGGCTGTATGACCACGTATTCGGCTTCGCCTGGATCTCGGAAGTCGTTTATCAATGGATTGCCGCCAGGCGTCCATTCGCAAGCCGCGTAATGGCGTGGTTTCGTCACTCCTAACGGTCTAGACCTAGGTCCGACGAATTTAGACTCTTTTTTATATGCTCACCTGCTAACCCCACTGTTAGAGCCACTAATACTTGTCCAGCCCATAAAGACCAAAGATAATGGTCAAACAAACCAAGCGTCATCACCGTCAAAACTAACGGAAGTAGCATGGGCATCTGTCTTAGACTAATCCAAACCCATCCCAGCAAAAGTATAACGCCCACTGATCCCACATTAACCAGCGCCAAGAGATAAGCATTATGTGGTGGTTCTAATGGTTCTCTTGGTTTAGATTTTATTCGAGCTAAATCAAACAACTCCGCATTTAATCCAGTTCCAAACCAGGGGTGCGATTTTAACAGTCGCCAACCATCTTTGTAGCTCTGCTGACGTGTGACTAAAGATTTTAGTTCGAGACGTCCCAACCTACTCACACGCGCCCGTATGAGATCAACCTGAGTCCATGCGATGGCACCAGTGAGCAGGATCGAGCACAGTAAGGCGATACAACCGAATTGTAGATTAGACGACGCGCGACTGCGCCACAGGGTCAACAGCAGAGTCACACTGCCAAGCACCGCTGCTAGCCAGGCGCCTCGCGCATAGGTCAAGAGTAGCGCGAGAGACGTCACGGCGGCGATAAGCGACCAACCCACGGCGCGTAACTTGGTTGTCACTTGAGAGGCCAAAAAGATGGTTACGACCAGACCAAGCGCCAACCAACCACCAAAGATGTTCGGATGAGGGAACCCACCGTATGCGCGCAGAACACGAAGATCCCCAGCTTCAATCACAGAGACACCAAGATTGCGCGGGTCTTGTTCCGCTATTCCCAACCAGCTAAGTGCCGAGACGCGTTGAACAGCGTGCTGGTACAAACCGAGTACCACATGCGGGAGGAGCGAGATTACGAACCACAGGCCAATCTGTTGAGAGGACACTCGGGTGCGCCATAGCGTCCAAATAAAAACTGTCAGCAAGCTGGCATGCATCCACCATTGTGCGATAGCCGGAAGTTTTACACGCCAGTCTTGAGTCAGTAGAGGGAGCAAAGTACTTAAAAAAAAGATCAGAGCAAGTATCAAGCTTAATTTTACCGGACGCCATACGACACGCCTCCCAACGATTCGCCACCCTACAAGGCAAGTCACCACGAGCAATATCCATGACACATATACGCTCCATCCGCCCTGTTCCCACGGCCAACCACTAAGAGATGTTCGGCTCATCAGCCAGCGTGCCTGCCAGGGCAAGGACAGGAGCGTGAGACGCCATAGGATACCAAAACACTTCTCTTGCAGCAGAGAGCTTACGTTGCGCTCTATGTTAGTTGCGACTGTCATGCTCGCACACCTCTCAGCTGACATAGATCTTTGTATTGCTGACGATACGCTTGTCGCCTGTCGATAACATGAAATTTTAAGACTTGGTCGTTGACTATCACCGTGGTGTCTCGATTCATGCGTGCTACCACTGTCTGCGGAAACCAACGTAACTGTAATTGACGCGCCAAAACTTCGAAAACAGAGTATCTGGCCGGGTCAGACCTAGCGCCTGCTGCACACTGTGCGTTATCTACCTCAGGCGCTATGACCCACGGCTGCGCCCGAGGATGTCGTGCTCGCAATTGCGCGTTGGTGCGCCAAAAGATTTGACTAACGCCGTCGTCAAACAGGGGCAGAAGAGACAAGAACCAGTAGCGGAAATAGGGATCGTCTCCGGGCAGAGTGTGCGAGGCCAGCTCTAGCGCATCATCGGTAATCCAATAAGAGAGACATATCGCATGTTGTTGGGGTTGATCGTTGGGCATCATCCCCATGATCCGAAAGGGCAATCCACCTAGTAGACGCGAAGTCCAAATTGTGCCCGCACGGACAAGAACAAAAAAATCTAAATCACTCTCAGCGCGCGCATACCCCAGAGCCGTGGTGTTGACTAGAGCCACGAAGCGAACGCTTGGCAGCCGTGAAAGGTAGTCAGCTACGCGTTGCGCACGACGCCGCTTAAACGGTTGTAGCCAATCACGTGATTGGATGGTTGGAATCAAGTCCGAAGACGCTGCCGCACAGCATACGCGTCCGTGTTGCTCAAATATAATTCCAGCCGACACTAAGGCGCCCCAGGCGTGGTTCAAACGCACAGTATTTAACAGTTCCGCTTGAGACGTTCCTATGTCCTCTCCCCCCCCATCCAAGGTCAAAAATAATTCTGCGCGCGTCGGGGCATAACCTATCACTTCATAAAAACAGAGTGTGCGGAGAATGGCCGCGTGAGTAGGTTCCAGACTTAACATGAGGTTTTACCGTGCAAGCCGCTGGTTTGCGGTGCCGACGCGGGAGAGAAGCTTTCAGCGAAACGTGCCGACGCTGATGTAACAGCAGTATCTTCCACAATGACCTCGGTTTCACTCAACGATACGATTTGCGACCAGGCCACAAGTGTCTCTTGATCTAGCAGCCCCAGCACAACGCCGGACACGCGTACATGTAAGGTGACCAAGCGGCCTGTTTCTGCGTCTAAATCAAGGCTAGAAACTTTTCCCACGCTTGTGCCAGATCTGGTTCGTACTAGCGCATGTGACAGACGCTTAGAGTTAACTAACATACTTGAGTCTATGACTCAGCCTATGACAGTTGCGGAGTGGGCTTAGGCGCTTGCGGTTGACGCAAAAACACGGCCTGTTGCGCGACGGTAAGTAAACTCATCACGAGCCAGTAAAGCGCTAATCCGCCAGGCAGAGAAAAGCCTATAAATACGGTCACGACTGGCATTATGTACAGCATCTGCTTATTCATCATGGCCGCCATTGTCTCATCCTTAGCCCCGATCGAGGCCTTTACCTCGGGTGGAGGCGCGGCAGTTGGGCTAGGTGATCTCAGCATTTGCCAGGACTGCCAAAACTGTACGGCGCCGGCTAAAATTGCCAAGACATAACTCGGTTTAGCTAGATCAATGATACCTAATAGCGTGTGATTGATGACGCCTGGATGGGCTACAAACGGATATAGAAGATTGAGTGAACGAGAGGCCAAGCCTTCGCGCAAGGCTTCGAACAATCCGATAAAGATGGGCAGTTGAATCAACAGCGGCAAGCAGGAAGAAGCTGGGTTGACCTTCTCTTGTTTATACAACTCCATCAACTCTTTAGCTTGAGCTTCTTTATTCTCTTTGAGGCGCGTCCGAATTTCATTCATCTTGGGTTGCAGAGCTTGTAGCGCGCGTTGCTGTTTAATCTGCGCGACAGAAAATGGATACAAAACGAGCTTGACCAGTAGAGTCAAAACAATAATCGCAAATCCCATATCATTGCCCGGTAAAACAGTGTAGAGCCAGATCAATAAATTTAAGATGGGTTGGAAGATGAGGTGTTGAAAAAGAGCTAGCATATATCAGTTTTTTGTATCAACTGCGACCTCGGTCGTAGTTGTAGTTTCGGTTGGAGCCTCAAGAGCAATCTCTCCCAGCTCGGAGTCGGCCATAACCAACCCACTCTCTTCCATAATAGTAATTTTCCAACCCGTTAATTTAGCCGCCAGACGGACATTTTGACCGCCTTTCCCAATAGCTAGAGAGAGTTGATCTGAAGGGACTTTAACCAGGGCCAAACGCTCAGTGGGCTGAGGTTTAACTTCCAGCACCTTCGCCGGGCTGAGCGCTGCCTTGATATACTCCGCGTCATCCGAAGACCACAAAATAACGTCGACCTTTTCTCCGCCTAGCTCACGAATAATCGTCTGAATGCGCGTACCGCGTTGACCGATGCAGGAACCAATCGGGTCAATAGCATCATCCGTAGCTGTAACTGCTATTTTGGTACGTGTACCAGCTTCGCGTGCAATGTTCTTTATTTCTACGATGCCGTTGGCAACCTCGGGTATTTCTTGTGCGAAAATAGCTGCCAGCAATCCCGGACTAGCACGCGATAAGCGAATCTCTGGACCACGCGATGTCAAGACTACTTCGCGTAGAATAACTTTCAGCCGCGCGCCAGGAAAATATCTTTCAGTTTCAATTTGATCCTCGGGCAAAATAACGCCTGAAGCGCGCCCTAAATCAACTAGCACGAGACGCCCTTCGCGACGCTGGATGGTCACATTCATCAGTTCGCCTTCTCGATCTTTAAAATCAGTGTAAATGACACTGCGTTCGGCTTCGCGTAACTTTTGCATAACCACCTGTTTAGCTGTCTGTGCGGCCATACGGCCAAAGGCGGCCGGGACGTTTAGCTCGACGCGAATCTCATCATTCGCCTGGGCATCTGGTTTCAGATCGCGCGCATCTGAGAGCATGATCATGGTTTTTTGATTAAAGACAAATTCATCTTCAGGTTTAGACACAGAGGATTCGGCCACAACCGTTCTGCTGTTTGGTAGATCATGTCGTTTGGTGGCATGCGCGGCTTCGAAACGTTCATAATAATCCTCCGACAACTCTATGTCCGGGACGACCTGCTTCACATCAAACACGCGGATGCCTTGGGTGCCGCCGTCATACGTCTCTGGATCAAACTGCACTTTGATGTTTTGATTCTTACTGCCAAAATCTTTGCGATAAGCTGCAGCCAAAGCAGCTTCAACCGTCTCCAAAACTGATTCGTAGGAGATATTTTTTTCTTCACAAATCTGGCGCATGGCCTGAGATATAGAGGATGCCATAGTGTGGGGTAGAGCTGTTATTAACTAACGTTTGCAATAAACGAAACCCGTCCATCCAGAACGAGTTTCGCAGAGTAGATTACCAGAGATATCAAGTGACGTCAACTACTTCTTTAGCAGTCCATCAATCACCTGTTTAAACTGATTTAACGGAACTGCGCCGGAGATAAGTTGTCCGTTGACAAAAGTGGCTGGCGTGCCTTCCACGCCCGCGGCTGAACCTTCCTGCAAGTCTTGATTCACCTTGGTAGCGTACTTTCCAGAGTCGAGACAGGTTTTGAACCTAGCTTCATCCAGTCCAATCTCCTTAGCCATCGGCGTCAGGCGAGCAAGCGATAATCCAGTGCCGCCAGCCGTAGTTTCAGTAAAGATTTTGTCGTGTAGCTTCCAAAAAGCGACATTACCTCCCAGTTCTGCGGCGCATTCAGACGCCTCAGCTTCTTTCTGAGCATTTTGATGAAAGGAGAGCGGGAAATGGCGGAAAACTATACGCAAGTCTTTAGAATAGTCTTTGAAAAGCTGCTGCATGGTTGTGAAATGGCGTTTGCAAAAAGGACATTCAAAATCAGAGTATTCGATCAGCGTCACTTTAGCATTCTTAGTTCCCAGAACATGATCCAATTTTTCATCTACAGGCTTAACCGGTTTGCCGGCTGGCGCTTGTCCTGGGGGTTGCGCGTTAGGTGGCACTGCTGGCGACGGCTTGTCCGCGACTGCTGCAGCTGGACGATAGGGATTGGCGCCGCTGCCAAGCGATATACCCTTGCCAGAAGCGATGGAAGATACGACGAATACAAGAGCTAGCGTAGTACAGATAGCAATTCCAGCGAATAAACCGAGAAAAAATAAAGTTTTAGGCGAGCCCTGAAAAGGACCAACAGACGAGGCGCTGCGTTCTTCTAGCATAGTCATAAAAAGTCAGTGATTTAAATATAATGTAACTGAACGAGCCATAGCATACACGTTGCGTGATTAGATGTCGAAAATACTATTAGAAACTTGGAGACGTGAGTGCGAATTTCTGCACATGTGCATACTTAGGCCCGGTGGCTGTTAAGGTGCTTCGCACCAATGCGATGTGTTCTGGTCCCCAGGGGACAGGCTCAAAGGCATGTTGCCAGAGCGGAAGCCTGGACTTGCGTTTTTTTGGTCGAGCGATGGTGATGTGCGGATGCCAAGGTTTACGATCTATCTGTGGAGCCAACGTAGAAATTAGATCACGCATATTCTCCACATATTTGTTCCAGGCTTGGCGACACTCAAGCTCTGCGCTGGCGACGAGCAGCCTCGGACGGCGCGGCGGAAAGGTTTGAAAGCGCCCTAAAACAAAATGACCCCCGGTGGAGTGGTCATACTTTGAGCGATGAGTTCAGACAGTTCGGGTAGAATTCGTTCATCAATCTCCCCCAAAAGAGCCAGCGTGAGATGCCAAAGCTCAGGGTCAATCGCGCGGCACTCAGCAGGCCGCTGGGGCAAACTCTCCCACGCGAACTTAATGTGTTGTTTGAGTGGCAACGGAATAGGAATTCCGATAAAGAGACGCATGCTTAATTATACGGGATTCTCGTTCGGAGGCACAATAAAGTTGTCAATAAGTGGTTTATGGCCAGTTTTTCTGTGTTTTATAGCTACTTTATAACGCGCTAGCTCGCGTTCCAGAGCCGCTGCGGCAGCAGCAAACGTGGCCTCATCTGACCGTACAGCTGTTTTCATGATAGCCTCGGCGCGCTGCTTAGCTACTTCGAGCACAGAGACATCCAATTCAAAACCACGTTCAACCGTATCGGCTAACACACGCACATGGTTGCCGGCTGTAACCTCAATAAAACCACCTGACACAGCCACCTCTTCTTCCGCCTTGACTGTCTTGAGCCGCGCTACACCAGGCACCAGAGCGGCTACGAGTGGAATGTGCTGAGATAAAATTGAAATTTCACCCTCGACGGTAGGCAGTGTGACCGCATCAACCTCTTGTCGGAAGACAGTTCCGGCTGGAGTGATCAGTTCAAAATGGAGAGACATAGCTACTGACTGCGGATTACTTCGTCAATTCCGCCCTTCATATAAAATGCTTGCTCGGGCGTAGCATCGTGCTTACCAGACAATATTTCTTCAAAGCCGCGTACCGTGTCTTCTAACTTGACGTATTTGCCAGGATTGCCCGTAAAAACTTCCGCGACGTGGAATGGTTGGGACAGAAATTTTTGGATCTTGCGTGCGCGCGAGACGGTTAATTTATCTTCTTCGGACAGCTCCTCCATCCCCAGAATAGCGATGATGTCTTGGAGATCTTTGTAGCGTTGCAAAACGCGTTGTACGCTGCGCGCCACGTTATAGTGAAGCTCAGTGACGATTGTCGGCGAGAGAATCGTGGAGGAAGAATCTAGCGGATCAACTGCCGGATAGATGCCCAATTCAGCCAGCGAGCGGGTGAGGACAACCGTCGAATCTAAGTGACTAAATGTCGTGGCTGGTGCAGGATCGGTCAAATCATCCGCCGGAACGTAGACAGCTTGGACCGAGGTGATTGATCCGTGCTTGGTTGAGGTGATGCGTTCTTGCAATAGACCCATCTCCGTGGCCAAGGTTGGTTGATAGCCTACGGCAGACGGAATACGTCCGAGTAAAGCTGAGACTTCTGAACCAGCTTGAGTAAAACGGAAGATATTGTCGATGAACAGCAAAACGTCCTGGCGCTCTTCGTCGCGAAAATATTCCGCCATAGTCAGCCCGGTCAAAGCAATGCGTGCTCGAGCACCAGGCGGTTCGTTCATTTGGCCGAAGACTAAGGTCGTCTTTTCGAGCACGCCGGACTCTTTCATTTCACGGTAGAGATCATTGCCCTCGCGTGAACGTTCGCCTACTCCGGCAAAGACGGAGAAGCCCCCATGTTCGCTGGCGATATTGCGGATTAATTCCATGATGATGACCGTTTTACCTACTCCTGCTCCGCCAAACAGACCGACTTTTCCGCCTTTCAAAAATGGACAAATCAGGTCAATGACCTTGATGCCAGTTTCAAGAATTTCCGTTTTGGTTGACTGCTGCACCAGCGTTGGTGCAGCTCGATGAATGGGATACAGCTTTTTCGTTTTAATCTTGTCGTGTGCATCAAGGGTGTCACCGGTCACGTTAAATATGCGACCGAGTGTCTCCTTTCCGACCGGGACGCTGATTGGCGCGCCAGTATTTTTTACAGGCAGGCCTCGCGTTAGACCGTCAGTTGCTGACATCGCGATGGTCCGCACTTCTCCTCCACCAAGGTGTTGTTCAACCTCAAGCACCAACGTTTTGCCCTCGTGTTCAACGGTCAACGCAGTATAGATACTGGGCGGATCGCCGGTGAATTCAACGTCTATAACAGGACCAATGATTTGGGTGATTTTTCCCGTGTAGATTTCAGATTTTGGCATAACTTGAGGCATGCGCCGCACCTATGCAATAGCCGCCTTACCAGCGCTGATCTCGGAAATTTCTCGGGTAATCGTGGCTTGCCGTGCTTGATTAAATGTAAAAGCTAGGTCCTCCAACATCTCAGTGGCATTTTCGGTTGCGTTTTGCATCGCTAGCATGCGTGCCGAATGTTCTGAGGCGGAAGATTCTAGTAAAGCTTGGTAGATGCGGGTCTCGATTAGGCGCGGCAAGAGCAAATCAAGAATTGAGGCTGGGTTAGGTTCAAATAGCACTTGTGCATCTGACTCATCGGTCACTTCCATGTCCTTTAGAGTCCACGACGGGACGGGCATGACATTTAACAGTTCCCTTTCTGGGATAATCGGCAAAAGTTGCTGCGTAATCGGTGTTTGTATGACAGCATTTTTAAAATCCATGAAGACGATAAATACTCGGTCGGCTTTTCCACTCATAAATTCATTGTACACCAAAGCTCCAACCGGTCTTGTCCGTTCAAAGGACGGCGCGCCAGAGATCGCTTCGAAGGCTGCCAGTATGGAATAGCCCGCGCGTTTAACGGATTGTTCGGCGCGTTTGCCCACGGTTACTACCTGGATGGATTCGCTGCGGGTATGCAGAAATTCGAAAGCCTGTTTCAAAATCTGGCTGTTAAAAGATCCGCACAATCCCTTATCTGAGGAAGCCACGATCACAAGCGACATCGCGCTAACCATCGGCCCAGCCAATAGAGGATGCGCGTGTGGAGCGATGCGTCGACGGATATTATCCGTCAGCGTTTGTATCGACCGAGCATAGTCGCGTGACAGCAGCGTCAACCTGACTGCTTTGCGCATCTTGGCGCCAGCTACCAGCTCCATGGCTTTGGTGATTTTTCTGGTGTTAGCGACAGATTTAATGCGTCGCTTAATAATTTTAGTCGAAATTGGCATAGGTAGATATCTAGCCTACAAATAATTTGTTCCATTCCTCCAGCGTTGTTTTGAGACGGCCTTCTAGATCTTCATCGAGCGCGCGCTTAATCTGTAGCGCGGTCATGAGGTCCAACTGGCTTTCATCCAAATAAGCATGTAAACCGCGTTCCCAAGCCTTAACCTGATCAACTGTTACGCCGTCAAGATATCCCTGTGTCGCAGCGTACAGAATTACGACTTGATGTTCCATAGACATGGGCGTGTATTGATCTTGTTTGAGCACTTCTACGATACGTCGGCCACGTTCAATCTGCCGTTTGGTCGTTTCGTCTAGATCGGTTGCAAATTGCGCAAACGCTTCAAGCTCTCGGAACTGAGCCAACTCCAGACGGATTGGCCCAGCCACTTTTTTCATGGCTTTAGTCTGGGCCGCGCCACCCACGCGCGAGACGGACAGGCCAACGTTAAGCGCTGGACGAATACCTTTGTAGAATAAATCTCCTTCAAGATAAATTTGTCCGTCGGTTATCGAGATAACATTGGTCGGAATGTACGCCGATATGTCACCGGCTTGGGTTTCAATGATCGGCAAGGCGGTGATCGAGCCTCCACCGTAATCCTTAGTCACGCGACAGGCACGCTCCAGCAAACGCGAGTGGAGGTAAAAAACATCGCCGGGATAAGCTTCGCGACCCGGCGGACGACGTAGCAAGAGAGAGACTTCACGATAAGACGAGGCGTGTTTAGATAAATCATCATAGACGATCAACACGTCTTTACCTTGATCCATAAAGAATTCTCCGATGGCGCAGCCAGCGTAAGGTGCGATGAATTGGAGCGAGGCTGGATCAGATGCGGCTGATAGGACGACGACGGTATAGTCCATGGCTCCGCTCGCCTGTAGCTGGTTAACTATTTTGGCTACCTTAGAGGCTTTTTGCCCGATCGCGACATAGATGCAGATAACGTCCTGTCCTTTTTGGTTGATGATCGTGTCAATAGCGATGGCCGTTTTTCCGACTTGTCGATCTCCGATGATAAGTTCGCGCTGGCCACGGCCGATCGGGATCATGGCGTCAATGGCTTTAATGCCGGTCATGAGCGGGACGTTAACTGGCTCGCGCGTCATCACACCGGGCGCCACGCGTTCGATAGGATAGCTGCGTTCCGACTTGAGCTCTCCGCGACCGTCTAGAGTTTGACCGAGTGGGTTGACTACGCGTCCGACAATTTTATTGGACACGGGTAGCGATAGCAGTTGACCCGTTAATGTCACAGACTCTCCAGCCGAAACGCTGCTAGGATCTGCCAGGAGCATGGCGCCGACACGATCACGTTCAAGATTTAATGCGACACCGTAAACTCCGTTGGCAAAGCGCAACAACTCCATGGACTTGGCTTTAGCTAGTCCAGCGATCGAAACAATGCCATCCCCCACGTCACGCACAACGCCCAGCTCTAGCATTTGAGATTTGCTCTCAAAGACTTGAATCTCTTGTTTTAGGCGTTCCGCTATTTGAGCTGCGGCCGTAAGGTTTTTGAGTTTCTGTTCGGACATATGTAGGTCGCCTCAGGCGGCGGCGTATAGGCTAGCTTTAAGTTGCTCTAATTTTCCGCGCGTGCTCGCATCAAAGCGCTGATCATTAGTCTCTAAAATTAATCCGCCTAAAATACGCGCATCGACCCGCTCGTATAATTCGTGCGTGCCGCCCAAGACTTTGCGCAACACGCGAACTAGCGCATCTCGGTCTTTTTCCACTAAGGCTCGGGTGGTCGTTATATAAATAATATGGTGCTTAGCCTGTTGCGCGGCCAGACGCAGCGCTAATTGCACAAAAGCCTCAAGCTTTATCAGCAACCGTTCGCGTTGCAGGATGAGGAGAGTATGCAACACAAAGGGGTGCACGCGTCGCGTCAACGCCTGTTGCAGGGCGGTTTGCCGTTGCTCGAGCGGCACGGCCATCTCTTGGAGATCAGACAGACTGTGCGGAACAATGGCCATGGCCTCATGTACGCGCAGAAGATCACGCATGACTACTGGAATCTCATGCTTGGTCTGTGCAACCTCGACGAGGGCGCGCGCAATTTGCTCCATCATACTTTGTCGATGTCTTTTATGGCTTGCTGTAGCAACGCCTTGTGCACTGTTTCATCCAGTCCGTGCATGACTTTACGCGTGGCTTGAAGCGTAAGATCGACGACTTCGCGCTGCAAGTCACGCAAGGACTCTGCGCGTTCGTGTTGAATGCGCTGCTTAGTCTCTTCGACGATCTTTTCTATTTCAAGCCTGGCTTGACGCAGCTTTTCCTGATGCAGGGCGTCTGCTTTGGCGCGTGCCGCTTCTAGCAACGCTTGCGCGTCGGCCTGGGCCGCACGGAGCGTACGCTCTTTTTCCACCGACGCTTCAGTCAATTTTTGCTGCGCCAGCTGCGCCTGCGCTAAACCGTCTTTAATTGCTTTAGCCCGCGTGTCCATCAACTTAACCAGAGGCGTGTAGACCCACTTCCACATCACGACGAGAACGATAGAAAAATTGACCAGCTGCGCTAAAAATAACTTGCCGTTAAGGCCGAGGGTGCCAAGCAGATCTTTAGAGGCTGCGGGTTCAAGCATATGAGAGGTCTACGAAATGACGATAGGACTTACGCGTTTGGCGCATAACTTTGTCGAAAGCTCCGTTTTGCGCTCACCGTAGCGCTGCTACGCCTCGCGCAAATACTCGCTTTCTTCGCGTTCTGCATCCAAACGCGTAAGTCCTGGACGAAGCTAAACATTCGTAGACCATT
>Ga0209515_10000352_pt1 | contig 86454 bp, 85 predicted proteins | sample Subgroupgradi54m_FD_187454 | JGI IMG/M metagenome (GOLD analysis project Ga0209515, IMG submission 187454) | Subsurface groundwater microbial communities from S. Glens Falls, New York, USA - GMW60B uncontaminated upgradient, 5.4 m (SPAdes)... ...
CCGATCTGGAGGGTTTTTTGTTTGGGGGGCCTAGCAATTTTAGCCCTGCTTCCGGACGATAAAAGATGTTAGAATGAAATAGGAGGTATTTATGAGTCGTTTAGATATGACAAAAGGAGGCGGGCTTGCTCCGGCTCCTCAATCTACGGATGCCGCGCCTGCCACGGGAAAAAAAATTAGTAGAGATGGAAGCCAAGGGACCGCATTTCAAGCTGCATTGAATCGAGCAAAAGGACAAGAAGAAGAGAAAAAGACGGCAGCAGCTCCTAGTCCAGCCCCTTCTCCAAACCCAAGCCCTACAAATTCTTCCCAGACCTCCGGCGGATTTGGAGCGCCTGCAAATAACCCCTTAAAGCCTCATATGTCGGTGGGACCAGGAGCTCAGAAAACGGACGGGAGAGTTGAACAAGAATTGAACAATGAATTGGCTCAGAGCGGCTTGCAATCCCAAACCTTAAAAGGTGAACAGGCTTCGCGCAGAGAAAACGATTAATTTCTAAAAACAAGCGCGCTCCAGCCTTTTTGATTTCGTTGCTCAAGAAAGTGCAATCCTTCTTTTTTGTATGCCTTTATCATTTCCGGACAATCTTTATAGAGTAAACCACTCAGAATAAGGATTCCTTTCTTTTTAAGCCTTTTTACAATTTCTTTTTTTAACTCTAACAAAGTCACCAGTAGAATATTTGCTAAAATCACATCAAAATTTTTTGGAACCTTTTTTAAGTCTGCTTTTAAATAGATATTTTGAATTTTATTTTTCGAAAAATTTTCTTCGGAAACTTTTAGTGCCAAAGGATCATTATCTACAGCCCAAATCTTTCGAATGCCCAGTTTAGACCCCACCATGGCGAGAAGGCCCGTTCCGCATCCTAAATCTAGTAAGCCAGACACCTTTGGTCGAAGAAGATTTTCGGAAAGAAGTTGAGCACACAATCGGGTAGTAGGGTGAGTGCCCGTGCCAAAGGCGAGTCCCGCTTCGATCCATAAAGTATGGGGTGAAATTTGAGCTGGCTTTTGGCTGCGGGGGTCGACCCATAATAAAATGGAGCGGCTTTTTTGAGGGGGAGAAGAATAAACAAGGGGAAAAGGCCTAAGAGTTTTCTTGTAATTTTGCGCCCACTTTTGATTTCGAATTTTCACAATTTGGATTTTTTGAAAAAGGGGGTTCTGATGAAATGTAAGTTTTTGAAGGTCTCGCAAAATGCTTTTGCGAGCGCCTCGAAGTTCTGCAGTCAGCAAGATCATTTTCCCCTGTTTTTTTTCTTCGAGAGTAGAAATGCCATGCTGGAATAAATAGCCGAGGGCTAAATCAAGCAAAGAGGGCTTCACCCAAACTTCTAAAACCTTTAACCGCGAATTTTTCATGGAAAAAATTAATCGAGAGTATCGAGCCATTCTTTATGCTTTGAGTTTTTTCCTTTTACCAAATCAAAGAAGAGTGACTGAACTTTTTGCGTGAGGGGGCCGGGCTTGCCTGAGCCAATTTTACGGTGATCCAATTCGCGAACCGGGGTGATTTCGGCGGCGGTGCCAGTGAGAAAAAGCTCATCGGCGATGTAAAGCTCGTCGCGGGTCATGAGGCATTCTTCTACGTGTAGCCCTTCATCTTTGAGAAGTTGAATCACAGTATCTCGCGTGATTCCATCTAAAGCATTGCTAATGGGAGGCGTTTTAATTCGCCCTTTTCTTACCACGAAGAGATTCTCCCCGCTCGCTTCAGCGGCAAAGCCCTGTGCATCGAGCATGATGGTTTCTTCATAACCCGCCATCATGGCTTCGCGTTTGGCAAGAATGGAATTGAGGTAGTTTCCCACTGCTTTCGATTTGGTCATCATGGCGTTGATGTGATGACGCGTATAACTAGATATTTTTGCGCGAATGCCGTTTTTAACCCCTTCATCTCCCAAATAGGTGCCCCAGGGCCAAGCCACAATGGCGAGCCTCACCGGATTGCCCGTGGCATAAAGCCCCATTTCTCCGTCACCTAAGAAAGCTAAGGGGCGAAGATAGCCTGCCTTGAGCTTATTGATTTTGAAGATATCTTTGCAGGCTTGAAGCACTTCTTTTTTTGAAAAAGGGATCTCCATCATTAAGATATGGGCAGAATCGTAGAGCCGATCGATATGGTTTTTTAACCTAAAAATGGCGGAGCGAGTTTCCGTGCATTCGTAACAACGAATTCCTTCGAAGACTCCCAAGCCATAATGCAAGGTATGAGTGAGGATATGAACCTTGGCCTCCTCCCATGGAATCATTTTTCCATCGAGCCAAATTTTAGACACTTTTTGCACAGGAGGCATAATTTCACATCCTTTCTTGAAAACTTTAAATAAAATTCAGGGTGGTTTTAAAAAATTGCTAAGTTTGCGGTGTAAAATTTTTTAAAACCACCCTGAATTTTATTTATACAGAATCTTCAGGTTTTTGTCGATCGGTGGAGTCACCACTCCTCTTTCGGTGATAATTCCCGTTACCCATTCATGAGGAGTAACATCAAAGGCAGGATTGAGAACCTTCACGCCTTCTGGCACTATCCTTTGATTTAGAAAAAAGCTTACTTCGCTTTCAGGACGTTCTTCAATGGGAATTTCTTTTCCACTCTTCATTTGCCAGTCGATGGTGGAGAAAGGGGCTGCCACGTAAAAAGGAATTTTGTGTTCTCGGGCGGCCAAAGCGACGGAGTAAGTTCCAATTTTATTGGCAAAATCCCCGTTGGAAACAATGCGATCCGCCCCTACGATGATCTTTTGAATGAGGCCAGATCTCATGAGGCTGGCGGCCGCCACATCGGCAAGGAGAGTGACCTCGATATCATTTTTTCGGAGCTCCCAGCAGGTGAGGCGTGCTCCCTGCAAGAAGGGGCGGGTTTCGTCTGAGAAGACAGATACTTTTTTTCCTTGCTTTGCAGCTTCATAAATAGGGCTCAAAGCGGTTCCTTGTCCGGCGGTGGCCAAGGCCCCTGCATTGCAGTGAGTAAGAATATGATCGCCATTTGCAATCAGTTTGGCGCCGTGTTCGCCGATTTTTTTGCAAAGTTCTACATCTTCATCAAAAATGGAGAGCGCTTTTTTTACAATGTATTGTTTGAGCTGATCGATGCTTAAATCTGCCTGCTTTTGATAGGCTTTTTTCATGCGAGCCACGGCCCAAGGAAGATTTACGGCGGTGGGGCGAGCCTCGATTAAGGTTTGGCAAACTTTTTCCATTTTACTGACGAACTCTTCATGACTTTTGGCATCGATTCCTAAAGCCCCCAAGGCGACTCCCATGGCGGCAGCCACGCCAATAGCAGGTGCTCCGCGAACCACCATCGATTTGATGGCATCTGCAAGGCTCTTGTAATCTTCGAATTCAAGATAGATTTCTTCAAGCGGCAGCTTACGCTGGTCGATGAGAATGACTTTGTCTTTTTTCCATTCGATAGTTTTAAAGTTCATAGGACCTTATCCTTGAAAATACAGCAGATCACGAGTGAGTCAACAGGATTATGAATGATTATCATGGATAATATTTGATAATATTTTGCACAACTTTTATGAGAAAAGGGCGAAAACATCATCTATTGATTTCCTCCCAAGGGATATCAGAAAAGGCAAAAAAACACCGCTGGGCACCCCGGTGTAAGGACATTGAGAATTTATTCTCCAGAAGGCTCTTTATTAAACCCTTCGCATTTATCTTTTTCTTCAGGTGCTTCGTTTTTGAGTGCCTCGCAAATCGAGCTCGATTCGAGGGTGGGCTCTTTTACTCGAGAAGCCACGAATCTAACGACGCTCACTGCCATGGTGGCCGGCGGGCTTGCCTATCGTTTGGGGAAAATAGGCGTTTTTTCCTTTAGTTCCTGTTTCAATATGCCCCTCCTCAGCCGTGGGCTTGCTCCTGTGATAGGCCTTGCTTGCGAAGCAGCGGCCTTTCAGGGCAGCGAAAGGGTGCTCCAAAATTTAAGGGGAGAAAGAGTTCTTTATGCTTTGAGAGGAAGAAGTTTTTTCGAAGATTGGCGAAGTTCTTTTATCGATTTTGGAATTTTGAAGGGAATGGGCCACCTCTTTTGGCATCAATCGATCTTGGTGCAGCATTTATTTCAAGATATTTCCATGGTCATGGGGCATCAGGCGACTGCTTTTTTAGATTGGACGCCTGTCTGCCAAGGAAGTCTGCTCGAACAAATGGCTCAGGCCGAAATCACCAATCTTCAATTAGGAGCCGGAGCGGCTTTATTTGCTTTGGGCAGTGGGCATCGCCTTCATCACCTCGAAAGAAATTTGGAACAAGAGTGTAAAAATTCCCCTCAGAATTTTTTTAAGCTTCCTCGCGAGACTTTCAATTTTTCCAGTTCTTTAGTCTATGCAACTCTTTCGGAAAATATATCTTTGGGAAATATCGATAAAGAAGGCCCCCTCCAAAGCCAGAGGGAAGTAAACGGTAGATCTTTAGAATTTGAGGCCGCAGATTTTTATCGAGAGAGCCTTGCCACTTACCAAGATTCAGATTTTCAATCTGCCTTGGCTCCAGAAAATGACCTGGCCTATCAAAAGATATTGGAGAGGGCCCTGAGTGGAGAACTTTCATGGGAAGAAGCCAAGAAGGTGCTCACACGGGTTTTGCTTGCCGATTATATACAAAAATTCAGGCAAGCGGGTCAAATCATGAATTCTCTTTCTTTAGGCGAGTTTGTGGAGATTTATCAGAGAGTAACAGGAAGAATTCCCCATTGGCTAGAACGGGTGCTTGCAAACAGGCCTTCCTTGCGCTCCTTGGAAATGTTTTGGTTTTCGGCCCCTGATCATTTTTCACATGGAACGAATGTGGAAGAGAGTTTTTTATTGATGAGGGATAATGCCTTCGTGCTGGAGCGTCTTCTTGGCTTGAAGATAGAAAGTTTGTCGGGAAACGCGGGCTATGCTTTTTTGGATCAAGGCGAGAGCTATTTTTATTGGATGCCTCGCGAGATCTTAGAGCTTGCTCCCCAGGTTTCTCGCCTCTTTAGGAGAGGGGTGGCTAAAAGCCTTGACCAGGCTCAAATCATGGCCCTTCGAGAACAAGATATTTGGCCGGAGAGTTTTGGCCGTTTTTCGGAGCGGGTGCATCGTGCTTTGTGTCATCCGATTGCCCGCCTTTACCATGACGATATTCATGCCGCTTATTTAGGAGCCTTTACTCCAGAATATCGTGCCGATCTTTTTGCTATTTCTAAAATCTTAAGAGAACTCTCTTTAGAATTTCAGAGGCGTCTCTCCACCCATGTGATCTCGCAAACCTATGAAGGCTTTATTGCAGGCTATGAATGGGGTCAGATGAATTATTACCATCTTTTTTTGGGAATTTTGAGATCTAATTTTTACCTCGGCCCTGGTTTGGTTGAAAAATATGAGATTGTGCAAGCCTTTGAGGCTAAGTTACAAGAGCATTTTTCTCCCGGGCATCCCCGACAGGTGGAGGTTTTAAGAGCCTTGGAAAACGCGTTACAGGGTATATTTTTTGTCCGCAGGCCTCCTCCAGTCGTAAAAACCCCTCTGATGCTGGCTGCCATGAGTGCGGGCCTTGCTACTTTGTTTGCTGGCCCCTCAGCCCATGCGGCAAGCCAAGTGGCCCATGCTTTTTCTTCTTCGGGAATCGGATCTGGAATTCTCGTGGGCTTGGCGAGCTTCGTATTAGGGTCTGCTTTCACAAGGGTAGCTCATCCTTTGCTTAAGTTTTTAAGGTTTTCTTTCAGGCAAAGCCCCGGTCTTCTTTCAAGACAGGAAGTGTCTGCGGCCATTCAAAAAGTGCTGTCGATTGAGGATTTAGAAGGCAGGCATACGTTAAGTCGATACGATACGCTTCTACATTTGGCTGCGATGGCACCCCGCTCTTCGCAAAGAGAATGCATTCATGCCTTCGAGCAGTTGGCGGCCCTTCAACATCGGGTGCAAGCTCAAGATCTCCTCGAAGAGGTGAGCAAATATGTGAGCGAGGTAAGAGGAAATGTAAGGCGCCATGGCGAAGCACCTGCTCGAGTACGATGGGAGGCCTTTCGAAGCGATTTAAGTCTGCATCATCCGGTGGCGCACTTTATTGCCACTCATGCCTTTCAAAAGATCGATTTTTTAGAGGACGTTTTTTCGGGGGCTGAAGTGTTCGATCTTTCTCACACGGCCCACAGCCTTTTGCTTTTAATATCCTTTGAGCATTTGCTCAGGCGGTTTTGCTCTTCTGTTTCTACCCCTCGCCTCGAAGCTTCTCATGTGTTAGAGATGATTTCCTTGCTGGAAACCCGCTTGCCAGAAGGATCTTTGAGTTTTTATTATCATCCTTTTCTAAGGGAATTCATCGATAGTTTGCTAGCGAATTCGGCTCTATTGATGGATGAAAGAATGGTGAGAGCCACTCTGCGCCTTCTTTGTTTGATTCCTTTCAAGCATCGGGGTGAAATTTTGTTGCGAAGATTCGCCGATGTAATTTGGGAAAGGAGTGAGAAGGGTTTTCTGGAGAATTTTCCTCAAATACTCCGCGATTTCTCTTTAAGCGCAGAAGAGATTTCGGTGATTTTGTTAACTTTGGAGGGAAGGGGGCCCCGAAGAGGTCCGCCTCGTCGGCGAAATTTAAGGTTAGTGACTTAATTTTTTCTTGAGCAAATCATTCACTATCTGTGGGTTGGCCTTGCCTTTTGATTCTTTCATCACTTGCCCCACGAAAAATCCGAAGAGTTTATCTTTGCCAGATTTATATTGAGCGACGTTATCGGGGTTAGCCGCAACAATCTTATCTACGAGGCTTTCAATCGCAGCGCTATCTGAAAGCTGGGTGCCCATTTTGGCTACGACGGCCTCGGCGCCTTCTTTATTTTGGTGCATCGCCAAAATCACCTCTTTGAGCATTTTGCCGCTGATGGTTCCTTGTAAGGAAAGGCTAATGGCCTTGCCCAGCTCTTGGGCCGAAATGGTGGCGAAGGGCTTTTCGCCTTTGGCGGCGAGGCCCATCATTTCAGTCATAATAATGTTACTGGTTTTTTTGGCATCTTTGCAAATCAGGGCGACTTTTTCAAAATAATCTGCCACTGTTTTTTCGGCAGTGAGCACGCCAGCATCGTATTCTGGCAAAGCATATTGAGAAACGAAGCGGGCCAACTTTTCATGGCCGAGTTCGGGCAACTTCGACTTAATTTCTTCGATCCATTTATTTTCCACGATTAAAGGAAGAAGATCGGGGTCGGGAAAATAACGGTAATCGTGGGCTTCTTCTTTGGATCGCATCGATTCTGTTACGCCGCGTTCGTTATCGAACAAACGCGTTTCTTGAATGATTTTTCCGCCATCGCGGATAATGGCCTCTTGCCGGCCCACTTCATATTCAATTGCTTTTTCAACGAAGCGGAAGGAATTGATGTTTTTTAATTCGGTGCGTGTGCCGAATTTAGCTTCGCCGACCGGGCGGATGGAAACATTGGCATCACAGCGAAAGGAGCCTTCTTCCATGTTGCCATCGCAAACTTCAAGATAAACGAGAATGTCGCGCAGCTTTCTTAAATAAGCGCCCGCTTCTTGAGGGCTGCGCATATCGGGTTCACTCACGATTTCAATTAAAGGAGTGCAAGCTCGGTTGAGATCGATGTGCGAACAATCGGGGTCTCCGTAATCATGGATAGATTTGCCCGCATCTTCTTCCATGTGAATGCGCGTGATGCCAACTTTTTTCTTTTTTCCTTCTAGCTCAATTTCAAGCTGCCCGCCCAAGCAAATGGGGAGTTCATATTGTGAAATCTGGTAGCCTTTGGGGAGATCGGGGTAAAAATAATTTTTTCGCGCGAAAATACTTTTGTTTTGAATTTTGCATTGCGTGGCGAGCCCCGCTTTAATGGCATATTCCACGGCTTTTTTGTTTAAGACCGGCAAAGTGCCGGGCAGCCCCAAACACACCGGACAAGTATTTTGGTTTGGCGGTTTTCCAAATTGGGTGGAGCAAGCGCAAAAGAGCTTAGATTTTGTAAGAAGCTGTGCGTGCACTTCGAGGCCGATAATGGTTTCAAATGGCATAGGGGTTGTTTTAGAAAGCTTTAGAGGGATCTGCAAGAGATTTTACAAACCTTAGATCCCCCTCTTTGATTAAGAGGGGGAATGGTGGCCACTAAGCAAAGCATGGGAAGCAGAAAAAGGCATTGAGTTTCTATTTCAATGCTTGAGTAAAAATGATGAATATGATGCAATAAATGGCTATGAGATTTATTACTACTTTCCAAAAACTAAAGCGACTTCGTCTTCACCATGTCCTTAAAAAAAAAGATTCATTGCAGAGCTTTTTTCAAAAACAAGTGATTGATCTGGTATTTATTCATGGTTCACTTGCGCATGATAAGTTGAAACCTTTGAGTGATGTGGATGTCGCAATTTTGTTTCACAAAGATTATAAATACTCACAATTAGCTAAAGTGAATGATAAGCTGAGTAAGTTTTTTGAAAGAGAAGATATTGATATTGCTGTTTTGAATAGGGCTTCACCTTTATTGTGGATGCAAGTATTGCAAAATGGAGTTCTTCTTTATTGTCGAAATGAAAAATTTTTGAAGCATTTTCGTTTAAGGACCATCCAACGTTATTTGGCGACAAAATATCTGCGCCGCACATTCAATTATTACATGGGGAAAGCCATTTTAAGGAGTGTGTGAAGTGTCTCCACTGGACAAAGAATCTATTCAATCCAAAATAGCTCGCATTCGTAAAAATCTTCGCGAGCTTAAAAAAATGGCTAAACTTTCCTATAAAGAATATTCTAAGGATGTTATTTTAACTGCCTCTGCAGAGCGATTACTCCAGGTTTCGATTGAAGCGATGTTGGATATAGGTTCTCATATTATTGCCGAAGAAGGACTAGGAGAACCCTTGGAGTATAAGGATGTTTTTTCTTGCCTTGTGAAAGCTAAGATCCTTCCTAAATCCCATGAAGGAAAATTTATTAAATTGGCAGGTCTTAGAAATCGTATTGTTCATCTTTATGATGAAATTGATCATCATATCCTTCATAAAGCTCTTCAAACAGAACTAGGAGATTTCGATCTTTTCGTTAAATTCATAATTCGGTATTTGTCTAAACACTGACAACTTGTTTTTTTGAGGCTTGGTTCGTTCCCATGCAGAGAGTGGAAACGAGACCGAAGAACACAGTGCCCCATCTCTTAAGAAAGGTGAGGATTTACAATTTTGGTTTTTGCTTATGCCACTTTGTGTTTTGCTCGTAGGCGTAAGCGGCGCGAAATATTTTTTCCTCTTCAAAATGTTTGGCGATGAGCTGCATCCCGATGGGCAGCCCTTTTTGGGTGAAGCCGCAGGGGAGGCTCATGCCGGGGAGCCCCGCCAGATTTACGTTGATGGTGAAAATATCGGAGAGATACATTTGCAAAGGGTCATCCTTTTTTTCTCCCAGTTTGAAAGCGGGGCCGGGGGTGACGGGGGTAAGAATCACATCATATTTCTTGAAAGCCTCCAGAAAATCTCTTTGAATGAGCGTGCGCACTTTTTGGGCCTTTAAATAATAAGCGTCATAATAACCAGATGATAATACGTATGTTCCTAGCATGATGCGCCGTTTTACTTCCGGGCCAAAGCCTTCGCTTCTACTTTGAGTGTACATTTCGATTAAATCTTTTGGATTTTGGCTGCGGTGCCCAAATCGAACGCCATCATAACGAGCAAGATTCGAAGAAGCCTCTGCGGGAGCGAGAATATAATAAGTAGGCACGGCATATTGCGTGTGTGGCAGAGAGATTTCTTCGCAAATAGCTCCTAAGCTTTCGTAAGTTTGAATAGCAGAGCGAATCGAAGCTTCGATTTCGCTATCCATTCCCTTCACAAAATATTCCTGGGGGATGCCAATTTTCAAGCCCTTCACTTCGCCTGTAAGGGCCTTTGTGTAATCGGGAACAGGAATCTTGACGGACGTAGAGTCTTTAGGATCATGCCCTGCGATGGCGTTGAGAATGAGAGCGCAATCTCTTACATCTTTGGCCATGGGGCCCACTTGATCGAGCGACGAAGCAAAGGCAATCACTCCGTAGCGCGACACCCTGCCATAGCTTGGCTTGAGCCCCACAATCGAAGTAAGAGCCGCGGGTTGGCGGATGGAGCCTCCCGTGTCGGTTCCTAAAGTTCCGAAGCATAAATCGGCTGCAATCGCAGCAGAGCTTCCCCCGCTAGAACCCCCGGGCGTTCTTTCGAGATCCCAAGGATTTTTCGTTTGGGCGAAAGCCGAAGTTTCGGTGGAAGACCCCATGGCGAATTCGTCCATGTTGAGTTTTCCCAAATGCACAATGCCTTCGTCTAAAAGTTTTTGTACGGCCGTGCCGTTATAAGGGGGAATATAATGGTTAAGAATTTTCGAAGCACAGGTGGTTTTGATGCCTTGAGTGACGAAAATATCTTTGAGGGCGAAAGGGATTCCCGTCAGTGCTTTGATGGGCCTGCCTTGGGAGATTTCAGCGTCTATTTTTTTCGCCTGCTGCAATGCCAGCTCTTCGGTAAGGGTGATGTAAGAAGCCACCTTGTTTTCAATTTGATGGATTCGATCGAATTGGGCTTGGGTAGCTTCAAGAGAGCTTACTTCGCGCTTTTTGATTTTTTCATGAAGCTCATGAATGGAAAGTTGGCTGAGTGGCATCAAATCACCTTAGGCACTTTGAAAAAATGATCTTCAGCTTCGGGAGCGCTTTCAAGGGCAAGCTCATGCACCTTGCTTTCAACGGCAATGTCTTCTCGAAAAGCCGTGGCGATCGCATGGGCGTGCGAAGTAGGCTCAATGCCAGAAGTATCGAGCTGATTTAAGTTCGCAATGAACTCTAGAATTTGGTTCATCTGACCGGTGAACTTTTCGAGCTCAGGCCCTTGAATTTCTAGCCGCGAAAGCTTTGCAATTTTTAAGACTTCTTCTTTTGTGACCATAGTTCAATTTAAAGGGGTTCTGTCGCCTCGGCATCCCCCGGAGGTCCTCATGCTGCGGGCCTGCGGGGGGCCTGCCTCGCGCCACCCGTTTTTCCTTTTATCATTTTGTCTTAAACAAACTTAACACCGCATGCATGATTCCCGATTCATGACCCGCCAATTTTTCAAGTTCTCCTTGATCGAGAAAAACACCGCCACAATGAAAGCATTTATCAATGGTGAGTCCCCGGAATTGAACCGGGTGCAATTCGTGACCGCATTTTGCGCAGCGCATCCAATGAATTTTTTTAAGTTGCTCGAGTTCTCCTTGGGCCAATTTGGTTCGGCTTTCCTCGGCTAGCTTTTTGATTTTGCTCAACTCTTCGCGGGCAAAATATTCTTCTTCAGGATTTAAGTGTTTGTGATCCATCGTTATCTCCATCCATCCGTTGAGTGAAACTGAAGCGTTAGCATGAGAGCTAAAAAAAATTCAAGCAATTGTAAGCGAATTATGAAAAAGATAGGATAAACTTATGCCCCCTTTAGCCCCCCCTTTTATTTATATTTTTACTTTTGTAATGGGAACCATTTTTGGTTCTTTTTTGAATGTATGTATTGCCAGAATTCCTGAGGAAGAATCGGTGGTGCAACCTCGTTCCCATTGCCCTCAATGCAAAACTTTTATCGCATGGTATGACAATATTCCCCTTTTTAGTTTTATGTTGTTGGGAGGCCAATGCCGAAAATGTAAAGGCCCCATTTCTGGATTTTATCCTTTAATTGAGGCGCTCACGGGGTTTTTGGCCCTTCTTTGTGTTTGGAAATTTCAATTTTCTCTCCAAGCTGCCCTATGGTTTTTGAGCTTTATTTGTCCTTTAGTCGTGATTAGCTTTATAGATTTAAAACATTTCCTCATTCCCGATATTATTACTCTCCCTTTCACAATTCTAGGAATGCTCGTTCACATGGCCTTTTTTCATTCCCAACCTTTTTTGCAAAGAGGCCTAGATTCTCTTTTTGGAATTTTTCTCGGAGCCGGAAGTTTGTGGATCGTCGCCAAACTCTACGAATTTTTCAAAAAACAAGAAGGCTTAGGCTTAGGAGATGTAAAGCTCATGGCAATGCTAGGGGCTTTTTTAGGGGCAAGATCTATTTTATTTATCTTTCTATTTTCTTCATTTTTAGCTTCTATCTTATCAATTTTCTTAATGATTTTTGCTAAATACCGTTTAAAGTCGGCACTGCCTTATGGCCCTTTTTTAGCTTTAGGAGGCCTCTTACATCTCTTTTTTGGGAGCGAAATCCTTCGCGCCTATTTTCATTGGATCCATTCAATCCTGCATTGAAGGGAAATATCCCCGAAAATAATTATATTAAATTAATATAAATTATAATAAATATATTAAATTTTTTCTAAAAAATTTCTCATTACTTGCTCAATGAAGGCTTTTATTGTAGTCTATAGGCTCAATTGGAGTAAATTGTCGTTTTTACTAAATAAGGATTGCAACTATGTCTACCACCACCAAATCAAAGGAATATGTGAAAAATTTTGTTCAAAAATATCGTGAAGAGCTTTTGATGAGTAAAGCAGAGCTTGCTCGAAAGGCAGGTTTGTCTGCTCTTACCATTGATCGTATCGAGGCGGGCATGAATTGCCGCATGGATACCAAACGAAAAATTATTTTAGCGTTAGGACTCAAACTTTCTGATAAAGATAAAGTTTTTCCAGAAGGAGAGAGTTGATTAGACTCGCTCCTTTCTTTTTTCGTCCTGCCTAATGAATTCCTTAAACATTTTCTTGCCTCTCAGGGTGTGGAAATGAAATAGAGGTGCCTTGGCAGGGTAAATTCATGAGCCAGCTCAAATATCTTACAAGTGGTGAATCGCATGGTCAGGCCTTAACGGTTATTCTCGATGGAATGCCTTCGGGAGTTTCTATTTCGAGGAAGGAAGTTAATCGTCAACTCGCCCGTCGCCAACAAGGTTATGGTCGGGGAGGGCGAATGAGTATAGAAAAAGACGAGGTTCAGATTCTTTCTGGAATTCGTTTTGGAAAAACTTTGGGTTCGCCCATTACTTTGCAAGTAGCCAATCGCGATTGGGTAAGTTGGCAAGAAGAAATGGCCACGGAAGGGAATCCTCAAAAACTGAAAAGAATGGTTACGCGTCCCCGTCCGGGACATGCCGATTTAGCAGGAGGCATCAAATACGATCACGATGATTTGAGGAATGTGCTTGAGCGTGCCTCGGCGCGTGAAACGACTATGAGGGTGGCGTGTGGCGCCCTGACGCGTCAACTCTTGGAAGCTTGTGGCGTTGAACTCATTGCTTTTGTGGTTTCTTTGGCAGATGTGGAGCTGGGTCCTCAACGCCCTCGTTTTGAGCAAATGGTGAGTTTGTCCGAAGAAAGCCCGGTTCGAACCCTCGATAAGAAAATTGAAAAAGCAATGATGGCTCGGATTGATGAAGCCAAAAAAAAAGGCAATTCAGTGGGAGGAGTTTTTGAAGTGGTGGTGAAAGGCTTGCCCGTGGGATTGGGCAGTTATGTGCAATGGGATCGTAAGCTCGATGGAAAACTTGCCCAAGCCATTATGAGCATTCAGGCCATTAAGGGTGTTGAAATTGGTTTGGGTTTTGAAGCAGCGCGGCGATTTGGTTCAGAGGTGCATGATAGCCTTTATTACAATGCAAAAGCCAAGAGCTTTTATCGTAAAACCAATGGTGCAGGTGGCCTTGAGGGCGGCATGACCAACGGAGAATGCTTGATTATACGCGGAGCGATGAAACCTATTTCTACGCTTTATACGCCTTTAGATTCTGTGGATATAAAAACGAAACAAGCCTTTAAGGCCTCTATCGAGAGGTCTGATACTTGTGCGCTTCCTGCTGCTGCGGTGATTGCCGAGAATGTGGTTGCAATTACTTTGGCGGATGCTCTTTTAGACAAATTGGGTGGGGATTCTTTTGCAGAAATTAAAAGGAACCTAAAAGGTTATCAGAAGCAAGTTCACAATTATTGAGGATTTTTTTGTTAAAAAAAGTGCCGTGACACGAATTTTTCAAAACTTTAAAATCCTCTTTGTCGACTTCAAGCGGGTTCTACTCATCAATCATTGGCGGTTTAAAGTTTTTCAAAATTATTCCAGCACTTTTTTATAGAAAGATTAAAAGACTACGTCCATGTCATATCCTTCATTGATCATTCTCACCGGTTTTATGGGAACGGGTAAAACAGCTGCAGGTCAAGCCTTGGCGAGAACTTTGGGTTATAGTTTCATCGATAGTGACCGGGAGATCGAATCCCGTCAGGGCCGAAGTGTGCAACAAATTTTCGAAAGCGAGGGCGAGGCCTATTTCCGCCAGTTAGAAAAAGAAACGGTTGCCCGCCTTGCGCAACAACCCAAAACCGTCTTGTCGGTGGGGGGCGGTGCTATTTTAAATGAGGAAACTTTCAACTTGCTGGATTTGGCGGGTGTGATGTTTCATCTGACTGCAAGTGTCGATGAAATTGCAGGACGCTTGGGGCATGGCAATGAAAGGCCTCTTCTTTCCGGGGGAGATCGAAAGAAAAAGATTCGTAAACTCATGCAAGAGCGCGAGCCCATTTATTCAAAAGTGAAGCTTCAGATCAATACAACGGGTCTTGCCATCGATGAAGTGGTGAAGAAGATTATCGAAAAACTTCAAAGTTTGAAAAATTAATTATGGATCGAGTAGTCCTAAATTTAGAAAGCGGGAAATACCCTATTTATTTTGCAGAGGGCAAAAGAGGAGAATTCGCGCAAGTCTTAAGTCGGCACTTGAAGAGTTCTCAATGGGTGATTGTCACCCATCCTCGGATAGAAAAGCTTCATGGTGCGAGTTTAAAAAAAGAGCTTCAAGGCTTGGGAAAAATCCATACGGTCATGATTCCGGAAGGAGAGCGCTATAAAACCCTTCAAACGGTGGAGAAGCTTTATAAAGAATTTCTGAAGTGCAGAGTAGATCGCTCTACTGGCGTGCTTGCTTTAGGAGGAGGCGTGGTGGGCGATGTGGCTGGATTTGCAGCGGCCACTTATCTTCGCGGCCTGCCTTTAGTGCAAGTGCCTACCACTTTGCTTGCCCAAGTGGATTCGAGCGTGGGAGGGAAAACTGGCGTCGATTTAGCCGCGGGAAAAAACCTGGTGGGCGCTTTTTACCAGCCTCAGTTAGTTTATATTGACGTGTCGGTTTTGAAAACCTTGCCGTTGCGCGAAGTTTTATGTGGAAGCGCCGAGGTGATAAAATACGGCGCCATCGCTAGCGAAAAGCTATTTGCCCTCTTGGAAAAAAGAATGTCGTCTTTTCTTCAGTTAGATCCCCCCTTGCTCAAAAAAATAGTGAAGCAATGCGTGAAGATTAAGGCCGATATTGTGGAAAAAGATGAAAAGGAAACTCGCGGAATTCGTTCCTTTCTAAACTTTGGGCATACGCTCGGGCATGCCGTGGAGACTTTATCGGGCTATGAAAGATTTTCGCATGGAGAGGCAATTTCTATTGGAATGGCCTTTGCCGCGCAGCTTTCCGCCGCAAGAGGGCTTACCAAAACTTGGAGCGTTGATCGCTTGGTAAACTTGATCCACGAAATGGGGCTTCCCCACCAGATTCCCCCTTATTCAAAAAATACCTACCTTCAGGTGATGGCTCGTGATAAAAAGATGGAAAAAGGTAAAATTCGTTACGTGCTCTTAAAGAAGATTGGTTCGGTGCTTACCCAGATGCTACCCGTTCAATGGGTGGGAGAACAATTAGAACAGTATGAGCTGAAAGAAGGAGAATAGTTTATGAGTTTTGAAATCGACTCTCTTTTTCATACCGAAAGCATGGTGAGAATTCTGCACGCGCAAGGCCAAACTTATATAGCTACCCAAGTTTGCGAAAAAATTTTATCTCATCAGCCTGAAAATCAAAAAATTCGCGATTTATTAGAAGGGCTCCAAAAAGGAAATATTCAGGAAAAAAACTCATCTCCTTCTTTGATGGAAGATGAAATTTCAGGCAAGTTTGATGATATTACCGAACCTGGGATTACGTTTGAGGCCTTGGAAACGCCAGAAGAAGCTTCTCTGATGGCAGAAGCCTTGAGGAACGAGGCAGAGCTCAAGGCGAAAAAATTGGCCATTTTACAGGAATTGCTTTGGAAGGTTCAGGAAAGAAAAAATGAAGTCCACTAAAAATAAGAAAATTTTGGTGCTCCATGGCCCTAACTTGAATTTATTGGGGGAACGTGAGAAAGGCATTTACGGGGCGAGCACTCTCGATGACATCAATCAAAAGCTCAAAGAAGAAGCAAAAGAATTAAATTTAAGCCTTGAATGCTTTCAGAGTAATTCGGAGGGGGATTTGGTCAATCGCATTCAAGAAGCCCGAAAAACATTTGAAGGGCTGCTGATCAATCCCGCGGCATTTACCCATACTTCAGTAGCGATTCGCGACGCCATTGCGGCTGTCGATATGCCTATTGTGGAAGTTCATTTGAGTAATATTTACCAGCGGGAAGAATTCAGGCAGCATTCTCTCATTGCCCCCGTGGTGAAAGGCCAAATATCTGGCTTTGGAGGCCAAAGTTATCTTTTGGGTCTGAGGGCCCTCGCCCACTTACTCAAGTAAAATATTTTATGGAAACCAGCTCGAAAAATTTTTTGGATCAAGTGAAGGGGTTCTTCCATAAAAATAAGTTCGAAAAAGAACTCAAAGAAGCCTTAGAAGGCCTTCAAGCTAGTCCTCAGGATTCCAGACTTAAGATTCGTCTGGGAGAAATTTATTTCCGGATGAAAGATATCCCCAAGGGGATCGAAGTTTTTTCGGAGGTTGCTGAGGCCTATACGCGGGAAGGGTTTTATCTCAAGGCCGTTGCGATTTATAAAAACATTATTCGAATGTCTCCCGGTTCGGTGCAATTTAATGAGAAGTTGGCCGAACTCTATAAACAGTTGGGCCTTACCAAAGACGCCATTAATCAATACTTGATCGTTATCCATGCTTATCAGAATCGCCAAGACAAGGAAAAAGTTCTCGAGCTTGCCCGGAAGATGGTGGAGGTAGATCCTCAAGATGTGCAGAATCGCTTGAGGCTCGCGGAAATTTACTTTAACCATGGCCTCCAGAATGAAGCCTTGAAAGAGTATGAACAAATTGGAAATCAGCTGAAGGGAGAGGGTGGTAAACAACTCGGCTTGCTGATTGAAGTGCTTGAAAAAGTTTTTTTCCGCCGTCCCCAAGATAAAAATTTGTTGCGCGAACTTTGCATTCTCTATCTGAAAAATCATGATCCCGAAACGGCTCTCCGAAAAATAGAGAAATATAAACTTGAGAAGGAGGGCGATTTCGAGAAAATTCATGAGAAGGCCTTAGAAATGATGCAGCATGATCAGAAAAAAAAGGAAGAAAAGAAGAACGCAGACGCTGAAATAGAAGCAAAGGAATAAGAGTTCAAGGATATTAGAAGATGAAAATTACCTCCGTGAAGGGCATGCACGATGTGGGCCCCCCCGATATAGCCCTTTGGCACCGGGTGGAAAAAATCGCGAAAGAAGTGCTGGAGAACGCGCACTTCTATGAGCTGCGCACTCCAGCGCTTGAAGAAGAAATTCTTTTTACGCGCGGGATTGGTTCAACGACGGATATCATTGAAAAAGAAATATATGCTTTTGCCGATCGCAAAGGCAGAAAATTGGCCCTTCGCCCCGAGGGCACGGCGTCGATTGTCCGCTCTTATATCGAACATTACGCGGCGAAAGCAGAATATAGCCGCTTTTATTATGGGGGCCCCATGTTTCGCTATGAGCGTCCCCAAAAAGGCCGTTACCGGCAATTTCACCAAATCGGGGCCGAAGTGTTTGGGGCCGAGCATCCTTTCATCGATGCAGAGGTGATGGGTCTTGCCCACGAAATTTTTAAGAAGCTTCACTTGAAAGGTATTAGCCTCCATATTAATTCTTTAGGTTGCAAGGAGTGCCGCCCCCTTTATCGCCGGGCCTTGCTTGAATTTTTGGGCCCTCTCTCAGGCCAGTTATGCGAGGATTGTCAGTTGCGGGTTTCCCGCAATCCCCTTCGCGTGTTAGATTGTAAAAATGAACATTGCATTCAACTCACATCCAATGCGCCCGCCATGTTCGAAAATTTGTGCGGAAAATGCGTTTCTCATTTTGAGGGGCTGCAACAAGGGCTTCGGAAACTGGGCATTGCTTACGAAGTGAATCCTCGCATGGTGAGAGGTCTTGATTATTATGAACGCACTGCCTTTGAGTTTTTAAGCGAAGACCTCGGTGCTCAAAACGCCATTGCAGGCGGAGGGCGCTACGATGGTTTAGTAAAAGATTTGGGGGGGCCTTCGGTTTCAGGCATTGGTTTTGCCATGGGGCTCGAAAGAATCATCGATCTTCTTTCGCAGCAAAAAGAAACAACAAGCCCGCGGCCGAAAATTTTTTTCGCTTGTCTGGGAGAAGCTGCCCGAAACTGGGCTCTTCTGGTGATTTCACAACTGCGGCAGGCAGGTTTTCTGGCGCTTAGCGATTTTGATGCTCAATCTCTCAAAAGTTTGTTGCGCCAAGCAGATAAAGTGGAAGCAGATTATGCGGTGATTGTGGGAGAAAGCGAATTACAATCGGGAAAGTTACAATTAAAAGAAATGAAAAATCAAAATCCCCAAAAAGAAATTCCTCTCGACTCACTTGTTAGCTACTTTGAAAAGTTAATTCCCATCCGATAATTTTCAAATTTTTTTATTTAGGTTTACGAAACAAGGCTAAAAGTTGCCTGTGTGTAAAAGCGTCAGGGTGAGTAAAAGCGAGTATGCCGAGGCTGATAGCGATTTCTACTTTAAATCGGGAGGCCTTCATCAAGCTTTCAATGGCTCGGGGGGCGAGATGTGGGCAATGTGCGGCGATTTCGTAGAGAGCCCAAGCCGCTTCTTCGTTTAACTTGGCCGTTTTACTAAGAGCCGCAAAGGCTTCGTCGGCGAGCTCGGGCCTCTTTTTGGCGATGTAGGCAAGGGTTGAAATCGCAAAAGGATCTGTTTTCACTTTTCTAAGAAGGGCAGGGATATCAAAGCTTCGTGTGGTAGAGACAAGCCCTTTTCCAGGTTTTTCTCGCTTATCTTTTGCCATTCTCATCACCTGTGAATCTTTGGAAGCTTGAACAGGGCTAAAGAAACTATTGGTTCCCCCGGCCAAAGCAAAGGCGCTTTTAAGAGAGGGAGTTAAAAAGGAAGGCGGAAGATTCTTTTGAAGGGCTTTTGTTTGAACTTCCCAAGCTGCTTCTCTTTCTAAGAATCTTCCCCCCGTTATTAAATGCCCCAAAGCCATCCCCGCACTCATTTGAAGATTGTAGAGTTCGGCGTGGATCAGTTGGCTGAAGAGATCTCCTTGGGGCCTTGTCGTAAGCCCCAAGGAGAAAGTAATTTGATGGGCGGCAAGCATTCCGGTCGATTGAAGCGTGTGAGTGAAAACAAGATTTTGCCCAAGGGCAAAATGCCCAAAGAATTTAAGGGCCGCAAATTGAGTGAAGGTAGTGAGCCAAGATTCAGAAGTAGAGACAGGTCGAAGCAGTTGAGAAGTTTCTCGAAAGGCGCTCACTTCGGAGGCGAGGCTCAAAAAAGGAGCTGCAATCCGTGTGAGTAGAGGCACTTTCAGAGGGGCCGCGAGCGAGAAGACTGCCATTTTGCTAACCCGGTAGGCGAGCCCCCCGGCCATCATCCCCGCGATAGAATAAACATCGAGGAATTGATGGCTCAGCCCTGCCATATTTTCATTTATTTGCGCTTGGGTTTGGGTGAGCGAACTAGACTGAGATCGAGATAAGATATTCACGGCCATGGGTGCCCCTTCTATTTTGTAATATTAATTCACCAAGTGATTATTAATATTCTCCAGTCGATTACTTGTAAAGTAAGTTGCGTTTTATTTTTTTAAGAAGAAGATGGGGGCCAGTTTATCTTTAAGGAGCGTTAAAGCCACTTTCCACTCTTAAGGAATCCGATCCGCCCGATTTAGGAAAAGGGCTACGAGGCGCTTCTATGACTTGTGGAACCGGAGGAGGTGGCAGAGTAGTGGCGTTTAAAAAAGGATCGATGGGGGGCGGCGAGGAGCTTTGAGAGAGATTAAAGGTGGTGATTGAAGGCGAAGGGGAGGGCGACGGCGTAGAGCTAGGGTCGCTTGGAATTGCAGGATTGCTTGTTTCAGGAACAGGTGTGGGAGGAATCAGTTCAGGCCGGGGAGCCTCCGCTGGGATTAAAGAAGCTTCAGAAAATTCGGAAGTATTTTTTCCGGGGCTAGTCGCTAAAGCAACAATCTTGGTAAGGCCTGGAAGGAAGCCTTTATTTTTAAGGCTTAGCACAAAATCGCCGCGATTCATCATGAAGGGAGGAGTAATAGGCATTTTGCCTTCGCGTCCTGAATTTCCCGCAAAATAAATTTCTACTTCCCCAGGATCTGCCAAAGTTAAAGTGAGAAGATAGCCATCGCTTTCTTTGGTGATCGATTTAATCACAGGTTTGCTGCTGCGGTAGGGGTTGTCGGAAGACTGAATTCCCTTGCCGTTTTCGCTGAAGGCATTTCCTACAATTCGATTTCCCGTGCCTGCTTGCGGCGAAAAGGCGATGCCTTCCGATTTGTGCCCTACAATGTTGTTTGATTCGATGATGTTTTCGCTGGCTAAATCATCGATGTATATTCCTGTGGAGCTTGCAAGATGGTTTTCATCCACACTGCTTGCTAGCATAGCATAAGAATTAGTGGATTTTGCGGCAGAAGAAACACCAATTATATTTTCTCGAATTTGATTGCGGTTTCCAGCCAGTAAAACTGTTTTTCCGGGAAAGCCAAACACTTTGCAATTCTTTAATGTATTGCCGCTGGATCGAATGAAGATGCCGGCATTCGTTTCTTTTTCATCTAAGTAGCGCGTATCGAAAAAAGAACCATCGATGCTTACTTTGCTGGCGCAATCAATTTGGATCAAGCCGCCTTCGATTCGAAGGGGGCCTTTGATGATCCGGGAAGTTTTCACATTCGGATCGAAAATAATTTTTACGAGAGTGAAGGGATTGTTTTTTCGAATTCCCGCGGCTTGCAATAAAACGGTTCGGAGAGTGCCCGGCACGAAACCATCTCCCTCGTTGGTGACGCTGAGGATTTGCTCCGAAAAGAATTGATTCATGAATTGTTGGGCCTGGGAGAGCTTGATTGGCAGCATACAAAGAGCCAACATTGCTGCCAAAAAGACAAGGAGAAGCCTTTCTTTCAAGCCCCTGCATTTTTTTAGAAAAAAAGTCTTCATCTTCACCCTATTTATCGGTTCTTTTGAGAATAAGTTGTGAACGAAGTTGAGGGGTAAGTACATGAAATAATAATAAAAAACCACCTTCTTTTTAAAGAAAGTGGTTTTTTGAAGCGAGGCTATTAGAAGGCTTTGAATTATTTCATTTTTTTTAAACGAATAAAAGCGAAAGCAAATCCTGTTAAAATCCAGGGGATGAAAATTCCCCCATTATAGGCAGCATCGAAAGCAAGCGAGCAAGCTCCCCCTCCCCCGTCATTTGCGGGGTTAGAATTTAAGGTAGGACCCGTGGGAGTGGGAGAAGGATTTCCTTGGTTGCTCAAAGGATTAAAATTGCCCGGCACATAGGCATAAGTGCCCTCGGGGTTTTTCTTCGCGCGAGGCACTTGATTGGCAGGATCAATCACTTGAGAGTAATCGGCCACTCCATTGCCATCGCTATCTATTTTATTGGGATCGGTGCCGAACCATTTGCTTTCAGATTCATCGCTCAGAAAGTCTTGGTCGCTATCTTTAAAAAAGTCGGAAGTTCCTTGCACAAGGGCAATATTCTTATTTTTATTCTTCACCAAGGCGATGAATTTATCGCCGGGGACAAAGCCTGGAAGCAATCCCGCCACGACTTGCATGCTGTCACCATCGATCACATTTCCATTTAAATCGAGCAGAGGGCTATATTCCAAGGCCCCCGTCTGTGGATTGGGAAGAAGATTGTATTCAATGCCCACCCATTCGATATGGGGGTTAGAACTTTTTTGATAAAAATGGATCTCAGATTCTTTGGGGAGAATGGCATAAACCACGTATTGGCTGGCCAAGGGCCCGGGACGAATGAAGATGGGTACGTTGGTGTTAGAGGCATTGGGGCCCGAGCTTTCCAAGGCATCACTCGTGGCGGCAGTGGCTAGAGAAGAATTAATAGTGGTGTTTAATAAATTAAAATTAATGGCGCTGGCATCCACTTTCACAGCGGGTCCTTTGTAATCCTTAATCAAAAGATTTTTTAGAGTGATATGGGGGCCCTTCACTGTAAAAGCATTCGTGCTGCTCGTTTTACCATCGAAAATAAAATGGCTAGATCCGCCATCAATTGTCACAGGATGTGCATTATCACTCAAAGTGAAGCTTTGAGTATCGATAGAAGTAGCGCTGGGTTTTGAATCGGCCGTTACTTTAAATGTAATGGTGACAGGAGCTGCGCAAGTTTTTGCGAGATTCCAGGCTTCAGTCAAATTACAATAGCCTTGTCTACAACTGGTAAAAGTACAGTCGGAAGTTTGATTTACCACCACTGAATCGCAAGTTTGTTTTTTACACTTTTCGGGGAAGGGCTTCATGAAACCATCATCGGCCATTTGACAATCCCATGCCATTTCAAAGGTTTTTTTGAATTCGGGATCTTTCGCGTCGATTTTGCAAGCAAGTGAATTTTTAGATAGGAAACAAGCGCTGAAGAGAATGCCAATAATAATGAGTAATTTGAAAGAATTGTTAAACACGAGTACCCCCTCTTTTTACTTTTATCGCCTCAGGCAATAGGTAAAGTTTACTCTAAAAAAAGGGGAAAAGCCAACAAAGCCTCAATAAGCTTTAAGCAGGTTTAAGCGCTGGCGGCTTGGGCAGAACGACCGCCGTGGGAATCGGGGTGAAGGCTACTAATTTTTTTGATTTTTCTGAGAACCTCGTCGGCAAGCTCATGGTAATTAAGGGCCCCCGAACAGGTAGGGGCAAAATCAAAGATCGCTTTGCCTTCGAGTTGGGCCTTATTTAAGGCGGTATTAATATGGATTTGGGTTTTAAAAATCTTCCCTTTAAAATAATTTCGAAGATTTTCTTCGATCACCCGATTCATGGCTTGATTGCGAATATCGACTCGTGTGGTCAAAACCCCCAAAAGCTTGAGTTTCTTATTGAGGCGCTCATTGACTGTTTCTAGCGTTTCGATGAGATCGTTCACCCCTTCAAAGGCGAGCACGCTCATTTCACAGGGCACGAGGCAATAATCGGAGGCCACCAAGGCATTGAGGGTGAGATTTCCCAAGTTGGGAGGGCAATCAAAGAGAATAAAATCATAGTGGGTGCGCGCCACCTTGATGGCATCTTGCAAAATAAATTCTTTTCCGATTTTGGTGGCGAGGAGGCTTTCCGTTTCATACAAATGCTTGTCGCCCGGCGTAATAGAGAATTTTTCGATTTCGGTTTGCACCACGCCATCGAGCACATTTCCTTTTTTAGAAGTAAGGATGGCGGAAAGGGGAGAATACTCGAGCCCTTCGGGAATCATGCTTCCAATCGATTTTTCTACATGGCCTTGGGGATCGAGATCGCATACCAAAACTTTTTTATGATGAAATTTAGCAAAAGCGCTTCCCAGATTAATGGCAGTGGTGGTTTTGCCCACGCCTCCTTTTTGGGAGCAAATGCTGAGGGTGCACGCCTTTTTATTTCCGTTGGAGGGAGATAAAAAAGTAGTGGAATCGACAGAAATTAATTCTTTAATTTTTTCGGTGAGTAGCGACATGACCCCCCTCCGTTTGATAGGACATTCTTAAGAACCACCGGACGGAGTAGATAAAATAATATACATTAAGTAGTTCATTTTTTTTCATTTTACAAGATATAAAGTCTGAGCTTTGTTAGAATTTCATGACGCAACGCAATGCGGGCGCACTTGAATAGTCGATCTCAAGAACTTTGCAAGGAAAAAAATGCGAGAGCTTTCTCTTTATATTCATTTTCCCTATTGTTTATATAAATGCCATTACTGCGATTTCAATTCTTATGTGGTGAAAGACAGCTCTTCTTTGCAAATGCCTTACATCGAAGCCCTTCTTCAAGAATTGAAAGTGGCCAAACGGAATTTTTCCCTTCAAAGTTTTAAAACTATTTTTTTAGGAGGGGGAACCCCCTCTTTATTTGAACCCAAAAATATCGGGGCCTTGCTGAAGGGGATTGAAGCAGAGCTAGGCATTGCTCCCCAAGCAGAAATTACCCTGGAAGCGAACCCAAAGACGCTCTCCCGGGAAAAGATTCGAGATTATTTAGCCACGGGGGTGAATCGTTTCTCAATGGGGGTGCAGAGTTTTCAAGATCGATTTTTAACTCCTCTCGGACGTCTTCACACGGGGAAAGAAGCCATTCAAGCTTTAAGCTTATTGGAGGAAGAAGCCCAAAATTTCAGTTTTGACTTGATGTTTGGCTTTCCAGAACAATCTTTAAGCGATTTGAAGGAAGATTTGAGCTGGATTGACCGTTTTAATGCCAAGCATTTGTCTTTTTATAATCTTACCTTGGAAGAAGGAACCATTTTTGCGGAGCAATATCGAAAGGGAAAATTAAAGCTCTTAGAGAGCGATTTGCAAGCCCAGATGTACGAAACGGGAATACAGCTCCTTCAAGACAAGGGCTATTCTCTTTACGAAATTTCTAATTTTTCAAAACCTGGCTTGGAGTCTAGGCACAATTTGAATTATTGGAATTATGGCGATTATTTGGGCTTGGGGGCAGGGGCCGTTTCTTTTTTAAGCCGAACTTTTCTTGGGGCAAATGCTTGTATTCCCCAAGAGAAGGATTTATATGGGTTTCGTTGGACGAATGCAAAAGCTCCAGAGACTTATCTTCAAGGGGCCGGCAAAGATTGCTCGCAGCATTCGTGGGAAAAAATTAGTAGTGCCATTGCCCAAAAAGAATTTTGGATGATGGGGTTGCGCTTGAAAGAAGGTGTTTCGATAGAGAAATTTGAAAAACGATTTGGGCCTGGCAGCTATAAGCCGTATAGTGGAATAGTAGAAAGTTTGTTAAGAAATAATTGGATAGAACATTCAGAAGATAGAATAAGGCTTCACCCCAAAGGGCAATTGTTAGCCAATGAAGTCATTGCTTCGTTTTTTATTTAAAATACTCTTCATCACCCTCTCTCTTTCAGCCAAAGGCTGATCTGTGCGGAGATAGAAGAGGGTGCTGAGGGGGAGAATTTGGAAAAGAGATTTTTTTATGCGTGATAAAGTAGACGAATTAAAACAAGCTCTGAAAGCCAAAAAAGATATTGAAACAGGTCAACGAGCAAAAAATATAGGCATTTCTGATCCTGAAGAAGAAAGTCAGCTTCAAAAAATTGTACATGAATTGGAAGCAAAACTCGAAGAAAGAGAAAGCGAGTTAAAAAAAGCCCAAGAACAAGCCCAAGAACAAGCCCAAGAAAACCAAGATAAATATTTGCGTCTTTATGCGGAATTTGAAAATTTTCGGAAACGAAGTCAAAAAGAAAAAGAAGAGCTGGGGCGTTATGCCCATGAGCAAGTGATTAAAGAACTTTTGCCGATTTTAGATGATTTTGAAAGGGCGCTTTCCCATGCTGAAATTGCCCAAGATGTAAAAGTGCTCGTCGAAGGCTTGAAGATGGTTGAAAAACAGATGGTGGGGGCTTTAGAGCGCTTTGGTTTGAAGTCATTTAGCGCCCTGGGTGAAACGTTTAATCCGCATCTCCATGAAGCGATGGCCCATCAAGCTTCTCACGAACATGCCCCCGATACAGTGATGGCAGAATATCGCCGAGGTTACACCTTGCATGGCAAGTTAGTTCGCCCCGCCTTGGTGGCCGTTGCAAAAAAACCGGAGGGAGAACAAACCCCCGATAATATGGCCGGCGAAGCAGAAATTTTCAGCCCCACCAAACATTAAAGAGGAATTAAGCCCTCTGAAAGATTATTACGAAATTTTGGGAGTGAAGCGAGATGCCAGCCCTCAAGAGCTTAAGCAGGCCTTTCGTGAGCTCGCCTTTCAATTTCACCCCGATCGAAATCCTCATAATCCCCAAGCCGAAGAGAAATTCAAAGAAATTGCTCGGGCCTATGCTGCGTTATCGGGTAATGAAGAGCTTTTTTTCGCCCTCGAGAAACCTCAAGCTCAGGCTCAAGAGCTTCGAAAATGGGTGGATGATATTTTTGGAGATATTTTTGGTTTCGACCCTAAAGCCTGGAAGGCAAGGGGGAAAGATTTGCATCAGGTTTTGAGCCTGGATGCCCAAGAAGCTTATGATGGATGTGTTAAAATTCTTCAATTGCCGCGGGAAAAATATTGTAAAAGTTGCGAAGGCTTAGGTTTTGTCGCAGGCAGTGGCGTGCAAACCTGCAGTTATTGTTTTGGGCTTGGAAAAATTTCTTATAATCAACTTGAAGCGAAAGTAGATAAAATTTGCCCCCAATGCAAAGGCCTTGGAAAGCTTTCTTCGCATCCTTGCGAGCCTTGTCGAGGGAGAGGGGTGCTTCTCTCGCCTCAGAAAATAAAACTTCAAATACCTTCTTGCCTGAAACCCGTTCAAGAAATTCGCTGGAAGGGATGGGGCTCTCTTGCCGATCAAAGCAATCACCCTGGAGATTTAATTGTGCAGGTGAAAGTAAAGCCAAGTAAAACCTTTGCATTTGACGGAGGCAATATTCTGTGCGAAGTTTCGCCCCATAAAAATAAAAACCATTACCGGTTTTTTTGGAAAGCGCTCCTTCAAAAACTCAAGCGATTTTTCTAAAGGCTCATCACTATGAATAAAATCAAGATGTTCGGTTTTTTATTTTTAGCCTGCTTTCTCTCTTTTCTGAATGCCTGTGATTATGTGGCGGGTCCGGCCACGGGTGTAAAGGTAAAATATCCCAATGAAGTTCAAGCCCCCTGGAAGGAAGAATTTCGGCAAGCCGAAAAAGTCTTTGATGCCAAAAACTATAAAGAGGCGGAAAAAAGCTATGCCGAATTTGTCAAAAAATATCCTTATAATGCCTTAACCGATAAAAGCGAATTTCGCTTGGGCCAGATCGCGATGCTCAATCAAGATTATGGGAAGGCCATTGGCATTTTTCAGTCTCTCATCAAAAAAACCCCCGATCCTGAAATGAAAGCCAAGAGCCAGGTGAAGCTTGGCATTTGTTTTTATCGCCAGAAGAGTTACGGAGAAACCTTGGCTACCTTTGGGAATATTGATGCCAAGTATTTAGACGATCATGAAAAAGTGAAAGCCGCGAGCCTCGCCTTGAGTGCCTCCTCCAATTTAAAGGAAGAGCTCAATAAAAAAGCCTATTACTATGCGATGCTCTACGATGCTTATGCGCCGCTTTCTGAGAGTGAAATTTCCACTCGCTATGGCTCGGAAGTTCCTTCGAAGTCAGAGGTGTTCGGCAAGTTTAAAGAATGGGTGGCGCTCGTCACTCCTCCTGAAACCCTCGATAAGCGTTTGGTGAATTATCGTGGTAAATCGTCGGGCCCCTTGATCGAATATAAACTCGGAAAATCTTATTACGAGGCCAAAGACAAATCTCGGGCGCAAAATTACTTGAAAAATTTTGTGAGCCGTTATCCGAACCACGAATATGCCTCCGAGGCGAGCAAGATGTTGGCGGCTTTAGGGGCCTCTATCCCTCAAAATAAAGGGATGGTGGCCGTGGGCGTGATTTTGCCCCTTTCCGGAAAATACGAACAATATGGCAACAGCACTTTAAGAGGTATGGAATGCGCCGTTTCCGCCAAGCCTGAATGCAAGGGCATTAACAATATTCGCCTCGTCGTGAAAGATAGTGCAGGAGATCCTGCTAAAGCCGTGGCTTTGATGGAAGAGCTCATCAACAAAGATAAAGTGTTAGCCATTTTAGGGCCTTTGCCCTCGGGAGAAGCCGAAGCAGTGGCCAAAGAATCGCAGAATAAAAATATAACCGTTCTTACCCTCGCCCAGAAAAAAGGCCTTCCGGCCTTAAGCCCTTTTTTATTCCGCTTTAGCCTTACTCCCGCAGTGCAAGTGGATGCCTTACTTCGCTATGCCACGAACGATAAAAAACTAAAGCGTTTTGCAGTGCTTTATCCCAACAGTAACTATGGGCAAGAATTTGCGACTGAATTTGAAAAGACAGTTTCTGAATTCAATGGAAAGCTCGTCTCCAAGGTGAGTTTTTCGCCCAGTAAGGCCGATCCTTCTCTGGAAATCCGCCAATTGAAATTGAATGTTTCTGAGATGAAGGAAGGAGCAAAACCTTTCGATGCCTTGTTTATTCCCGATTCTTACCTCACTATTGCCAAATTGGCGCCTGCTTTAGCCAGTGCGGGTTTAAATGAGGTGCTCTTACTCGGAACAAATGCCTGGAATGATCCTTCCCTTCCTTCCCGCATTGGAACTTCCATTTCTCAGGCCGTATTCGTAGATGTTTTCTACCGCGACTCTCAGCAAGCAGTGGTTCAAGCCTTTGTGAGGGATTTTCAAGCGGCCTATGCCTACCCACCTTCTACCCTCGAAGCGATGGGTTACGATGCCGCACGTATTTTGGGGCAGGCTTTAGCCATGAATAAAGTGACCAAACGCGAAGAGGTGAAAGCGGCCTTGGCAGAAATGAAAACCTCCTACAAAGGCGTCACCGGGTTTCATGGATTTCGAGGCGATCGCGAGGCCGCGGTAGACCCCTATATGATTGGGGTAGATGCCACGGGCTTTAAGGAATTGAAGTAGGATTTACAAAGCTTATCCCCATCTTTTCTATTGCTTGCGTCTTTAAAAATCGGTTATTTTTAAGTTTAAAGGATAGGATACATGAAAACTGCCAGTGTAAAAAAACAGGTGATTCGATTGGTAGAAGCCCTCCCTGAAAAAGTGACCCTCGATGAAGTGATGGAAGAACTTTATTTCAAGTTGCAAGTGGATAAAGGTTTAAAAGAATTAGATTCTGGGAAAGGTATTCCTCATAAAAAAGTAGAAGCTCGGATTTCCAAATGGCTTACCTGATTAGATGGTCTTCTCTTGCCGTTTCACATCTTGAAAATATTTTGAGCTATATCGCAGAAGATTCTCCACGATATTCCTCTTATTTTGCAAAAAGGCTCATTTCTCTTATAAGGCATATCCCTGATTTCCCGAGACAAGGCCGAAAAGTTCCGGAATACCAAAATGAAAATTTGCGTGAATTGATTTATCAGAACTATCGGATCGTTTATCGTCTCAAGAAAGGAGTCGTTGAAATCGTTGCGATCACGCATAGCACTAGACTTCTGAAGAATGTTTTATGAAAGAACTCCCGAGCGAACATGACTTCATAAGGAAATTTTCGAAAATTTTTCACGCGAAAAAAAAAGACCTCCTATGCGGCATCGGCGATGATGCGGCAGTTCTTCAATTTGGAAATAAAAAACTTTTAATGACCACGGATTCTCTCCAAGAGCACATCCATTTTGAATGGAAAAGCACCTCAGCTTTTTTACTCGGACGGAAATCACTAGCCGTTAATCTCAGTGATATTGCTGCCATGGGTGGAAACCCTTTGTGGGCAGTGGTGGCGGTGGCAATTCCCGTCCATGAGAAATTTTCTAGGATTCAAAATTTTTTCCAAGGGATTCAAAGTATTGCCAAAGAATTTGGTGTTTCAATTGTTGGGGGAGATACGGATCATTCTAAAAAAGATTGGAAGATTACCCTCACTCTTCTAGCAGAAGTTAAAAATCCAGTTTACCGGAGTGGGGCGAAGGTGGGGGACGATATCTGGGTCACGGGTTTTTTGGGGATTGCGTCAGCCAATCCTTCTCCACGTGTTAAGGCAGGCAGAATTCTCTCACAGAAAAAAATTCCTCATGCGATGATTGATATCAGCGATGGGTTTTTGCTCGACTTAGAACATCTTTGCGAAGCCTCCGGCTGTGGAGCTCAAGTGCTTGCATCGGCGCTGCCTGTGAAAAAGAAACCTCTCGCACTTGCCTTAAGTCGAGGAGAAGATTACGAGCTTTTGTTTGCGGCTTCTCCTCAAAAAAGAAATGAGATTTTAAATATCTTTCGAAATATTAAAACAAAAGTGACTCGAGTGGGTGAGGTGGTTTCAAAATCAAAAGGCATTTCTGTATTGAATTCTCACGGACATAAAATTCAATTTTCTCACAAAGGTTACCAACACTTTTAAGATGTCCAAACAAATCCTCGAATTAAAACTAGAAACCATGGCCTCTGGTGGAGAAGCTCTCTCTAATCACGAAGGAAAAAAGATTTTTGTGCCGGAGGGAGTGCCTGGAGATTTGGTGAAAGTAGAGTTGGTGGAAGAAAAAAAAGATTTCGCTCGAGGGCGAATTCTTGAAATGCTTGAGCCGTCTCTTCATCGTCAAAAAGCAGAATGCCCTTATTTTTTCACCTGCGGAGGCTGCCAATGGCAGCATATTCAATACAAAGGCCAACTTGCCTTTAAACAAGATCTACTCCGGGTAGCCTTGCAAAGAATCGGAAAGATTCCAAATCCAAATCTTTTGGAAGCTCTGGGAGCTTTTCAGCCCTTTCATTATCGAAATAAAATTCGTCTCCAGGTTTCTAAAGAGGCTAAAGTAGGTTTTTATAAAAGCCATTCCAAACAATTGGTTGAAATCGATTCTTGCCTCATTGCAGAAGAGGCCCTGAATAACAAGATTCCTCAAGCAAAGGCGCTGGCTCGCCAGTTGCTTGCTCAAAACCCAACGAAACTTCACGAAATTGAAATTTTTCAAGAGGGGGGAAAAGTGCTCTTGCAGGCCAACCCCGGCCCCGAAAGAAGTTTTGGCCAAGTGAATTCCGATCAAAATCTCCGCTTGAAAGAAAAGGTTTTGGGCTATTTGAATCTTTCTGGAAAAGAAAATGTACTCGAGCTCTTTGCGGGAGAAGGCAACTTTACTTTTTCGATCGCCGAAAAATGCCGATTTGTAATGGCGGTGGAATCGAACACCCAAGCTGTGCTGGGCGCAGAAAAGAAAATGTCCCAAAGCCATCATAAGAATATCGAGTTTATAGAATCTACCGTCTCTCGATTTTTGCAAAATCCTCTTCCTTTATTAAAGGGAAAAGGGGGCAGGTTTAATAGAATTCTTTTAGATCCACCCCGAAGAGGCATGATGTTAGACTTAGGAAAGCTCGCTTTGCTTAAAGTTCCTGAAATGATTTATGTCTCTTGCGATCCTGCTACCCTGGCGCGTGATGTAAAAGATTTGCAAGACTTAGGTTATCAACACGATTTTTCTCAGGTGATCGATATGTTTCCACAGACTTATCATGTAGAATCAATGACGCGTTTGTTTTTAGCCTCTTAAAGTCTATTGACAGAAGGGGAAAGGATAAGATTTATCTCTTCTGTGTTTAAAAAAATCACTCATTCCAGGATTTATCTCGACCATGCGGCCACTTCCTTTCCCAAGGCGCCGGGAGTGGGGGAGGCCGTTGCGCACTATATGACTGAAGTAGGAGCTTCGGCTGGCCGAGGAGCTTACCGGGAGGCCTTCGAGGCCAAAAAGATTTTAGATGAAACTCGCGCCTTACTTGCTTCAATTTTTAATATTCAAAATTCGAATCGTTTGGTTTTTACACTCAATAGCACAGAGGCCTTGAATCTTGCCTTAAAAGGGCTTCTTAAAAAGGGCGATCATGTGCTTACCTCTTCCCTAGAACATAATTCTATTTCACGTCCATTGTTGGCACTTCGAGAAAGAGAAAATATTTCTTTTACAAAGGTGAAAGTAAGCTTGGAGGGGGAAGTTGATTGGAACGAATTCGAAAAAGCGATTCGTCCCTCTACCAAACTCATCGCTTTTATTCACGGGAGCAATGTTTCTGGAACGCTCACGCCTATTGCCGAGATTGGAGAAAGGGCCCGTAAGCATGGCATTCCTTTGTTGGTGGATGCCGCCCAAACAGCCGGGGCTTTTCCTATCGATGTCGAAAAAATGAAAATCGATTTGCTCGCTTTCCCTGGCCATAAGGCTTTACTGGGGCCCTTGGGCACGGGTGGCTTGTGGGTGAGGGAGGGAATAGAACTACAAACTTTAAAAGAAGGGGGTACGGGTTCCTTTTCCGAGGAAGATCGTCAACCCTCTTTTTGGCCCGATATCCATGAGAGTGGTTCACATAATTTGGTGGGCTTGGTGGGCTTGAAGGTGGCCTGTGAATACATTAAAGCACAAACGGTAGAAAAAATTCGCCATCACAAAGAAGAGCTTTTGAAGATATTTTACGAGGGTCTTGGGCCCTTGAAAAATATTCGGATCATTGCTCCCAAAAAAGTAGAGCATAACTCGGGCCTTATTTCACTTCAGCTCGAGGGGAAAAATCCAAATGAAATTGCCATGGGGCTCGATGAGGCCTTTCGCATTCAAGTGAGGCCAGGCCTGCATTGCTCTCCTTGGGCGCATCAAACTTTTCAAAGCTACCCCTTAGGTACCGTAAGGTTCAGTTTAGCTTATTCCAATACGGCGAGTGAAATAGAGCAAACGCTTCGAGCTCTTCGATTTTAGGGGCGTGGTAACCCTTTCCTCCCCGCCAGAGACGGGGTTATCGCCGCTTTACTCTCGGCGGGCCGAACTTTTTTATGCAAAGCGTTAAATAAACGCCAGTTGGCGCTTTCCTTTACTTTCCTTTATAATAGAGCCATGCGCATGGGTGCTAACAAATATGGCCTGCACCGGGTGATTTGGCCGAAAGGGGCGCTTCCTCAATCGGCCGCTCGCTTAGATATTTCCCTGCCTATTTTTCAAAATGAAGTTTTAATGGAGGTGCAGGAGATCAATATTGATTCCACTAGTTTTAGGCAGATGGCCGAAGCGGCTTCGCAGGATCCTGAGAAAATAAAAAAGGCTATCTTCAAAATTGTGGAAGAGAGAGGCAAGCTCCATAACCCCGTTACGAATTCAGGGGGAATGCTCTTGGGAAAGGTGAAGGAAATCGGACAGCATTATCGAGGCGCCTTGCAAGCAAAGGTGGGCGAGGCCGTAGCAACCCTTGTTTCTCTCACTCTCACCCCTTTGTATTTGGAGAGCATCGAATCGATTGATTTTAGAACGGGGCAGCTAAAGGCCTTGGGCTATGCCATTCTTTTTGAAAGCGGTATTGCTCATCTTCTTCCTGCCGATCTCCCCGAAAAAATTGCCCTGGCGGTGCTCGATATTTGCGGGGCTCCGGCTCTCGTATTGCGTCATGCCCAAAAAAATGACCGTGTGCTTTTTGTCGGCGCCGGAAAATCAGCAAAGCTTTCAGCCGCGGCCTTGAAACGAAATTTTGGAGATACCCTCCTTATTCATGCCCTCGATGTGTCTGAGAAGAGTTTAAGTGAAATGAAATCGATGAGTTTAGCGGATGAAGTTTTCGTGGGAGATGCTACCCAAGCAGAGGTCATCGATGAATTGCCTCTCCAAATGTATGATCTCGTGGTGAATGTCGCCAATGTTCCCGGCACAGAGATGGCCTCGGTTCTGGCGGTTAAAGAAGGGGGCAAGGTTTTATTTTTCAGCATGGCAACGGAATTTGGCAAAGTGGCGCTCGGCGCAGAAGGCATAGGCAAGGATGCCAGCTTTTTTATGGGGAGTGGCTATGTGAAGGGGCATGCAGATTTGGCCCTTCGTTTAGTTCGGGAGAACAAAAAATTACGCAAATGGTTCGAGGAGAAATATTTATGAAATTACCTTATCTCGATAATGCAGATCCACTTTATTTCCGCCGTTTCAAAGTTTGGGAAAAAGTAACGCGGGAAGAATGGGACGATTGGAAATGGCAAATGAAGAACACCCTTACCACGGGGGATTCATTAGCCCAGCTGCTCCCCATTTCAAATGAAGAAAAACAGCGAATTAATTCCACATTAAGTAAATATAAATTTGCCGTAACCCCTTACTGGGCTTCTCTCATTGATCCTCATAATCCCGAATGTCCTTTTTTGCTACAGGCTATTCCCACTCCAGAAGAATTACAGCTCAATTTAGGAGAACTCGAAGATCCCCTCGCCGAAGATGTCGATTCACCGGTGCCGGGCCTCACCCATCGTTATCCCGATCGAGTGTTGGTGCTCATCACCACGATTTGTTCCCTTTATTGCCGCTTTTGCACCCGCCGGCGAATTATTCTCGACAAAGAAGGGCATTTAGAAAGAGGTCAAATGGAGAGAATTTTAGGCTACATCGCCTCTCACCCCGAAATTCGGGATGTGATCTTGTCTGGAGGCGATGCCGTGGTGACAGGAACGATTTTAGAGACTTGGCTCAAAGGCCTTCGAAAAATTTCTCACGTAGAAATTATTCGAATTGCGTCTAAGATTCCTTGCGTGATGCCGATGCGCATCACCGATGAGTTAGTCTCTATTTTTAAGAAATATACCCCTCTTTATTTCATGACCCACTTTAATCATCCTTATGAAATTACTCCAGAAGCCAAAAGAGCTTGCGACCGGCTTGTGGAGGGTGGTATTCCCATCATGAATCAAGCGGTTCTCCTTCGAAAAATTAATTCGGATGTATTAATTATGAAGCGCTTGATGCAGGAGTTGCTCCGAATTCGGGTGAAGCCTTATTACATTTATCAATGTGATCTTTCCGAGGGGATTTCGCATTTTAGAACTCCTGTGCAGAAAGGGATTGAGATTATTGAGGCGCTTCGGGGCCACACCTCTGGGTTGGCGGTTCCTGAGTTTGTGATCGATGTGCCCGGAGGCGGCGGCAAGGTGCCGGTGATGCCTAGTTATTTAATTAGCCAGTCCGACAAAAAAGTGATTTTAAGAAATTATGAGGGGCTTATTGCGAGCTACCCTCAACCGGAGCAAACCAATTGCGATTGTTCAACGGCGCTCGAGGTGGCCCGAGAAACCTATCAAGACCACACGGGCTTAACCGAGATGTTTTCGCAAAGTAATATGAGTTTGGAACCCAAAGAAGTGAAGGATAGAACGAGATAACCCCCCCTTTCCCCCCTTATCAGGGGGGAGTTAAAGATGAATGGAGATATTTTTTGCTTCCTCCCCTGATAAGGGGAGGTTAAGAGGGGTTTAATTTTATGTCTAAGTTAAATTTAGATCGCGATCAAATGGATCAATGCCGCACGCTTGCTCAAGCGGTGGTGGCCCCCGTGCAACGTTACATTGATTATCATAGTACTCTTTCCATTGAGCGTTCCGTGCTGCGCCTTTTTGGCGTCGAAGGAAATGGAAGCCATTTGCCGGTGGTGAATGAAATCGTAGATCAGCTCGATCGCCGCAAGCTTTCTTTGGGGGTGGCTTATTGGTTTTGCAAGGCCTTGGTGCTGCATCCGAAACTGAATCCTTCCCAATTGGCCCAGGAAGTTATCAAAGGAAAAATAAAGCTAGATCAACTTCCCGAAGCTCCGCGGGATAAAATCGAAAAAAAAGCCAATGAGCTTTCTGGTCTTGCCGCCCGAAAAGTTCAGCATGTGTATGAATCTAGGAAAAAGTTGGGCTCCAAATACGGGCGTAAAAGCGAAAGTCCTTTGAAATATATCATCATTGCTACGGGCAATATTTATGAAGATGCCATTCAAGCCCAGGCGGCGGCCCAAATGGGGGCCGATATTATTGCGGTGATTCGCTCGACAGCCCAAAGCTTGCTAGATTTTGTTCCTGAAGGAATTACCACCGAAGGTTTTGGCGGCACCTTTGCCACCCAGAAAAATTTTCAAGTGATGCGGGAGGCTTTAAATGAAGCCAGCCATAAACTGAAGCGCTATGTGGGGCTCACCAATTATTCTTCTGGTTTATGCATGCCCGAAATTGCCGTGATGGCGGCCCTCGAAGGTTTAGATTATCTGCTCAACGATTCGATGTATGGAATTTTATTTCGCGATATTAATATGAAGCGAACCTTTACAGATCAGTATTTCTCGCGTGTGGTGTGTGCAAAAGCGGGAATTACGATCATGACAGGGGAAGATAATTACCTTACCACGGCAGAATCTCATCAATATTGGCACCAAGTGCTCGCCTCTCAGCTGATTAATGAAGCTTTTGCTAAAAATGCGGGGCTTCCAGATTCTCAAATGGCTCTGGGCCATGCCTTTGAAATGGATCCTAGCGTTGAAGATTCTATTTTACTTGAAATTGCGCAGGCAGAGCTTGTTCGAGAATTTTTTCCCAGGGCCCCCATCAAGTTCATGCCCCCCACCCGGCATAAAACGGGGGATATCTTTTCTGCGCATCTCTACGATGGAATTTTTAATTTGGTGAGCACGCTCACGGGTCAAAGCATTCATTTGTTGGGCATGCCGACAGAAGCCATTCATAATCCTTACTTGATGGATCGTTTTTTATCGCTCAAAAATGCCAATTATATTTTCCAAGGGGCCGCCACTTTTCATAAAGAAATTCATTATCAATCGAATGGAAAAGTGGTGCGGCGTGCTCGCCAAATGATGGAAGAAGCCCTGCGATTATTAAAAAAAGTTCAAAATCTAGGCTTAATGAATGCGATCGAACAAGGTTTGTTTGCCCATATGCCTCGGGAAAAAGAGGGAGGAAAAGGCTTGGAAGGGGTTTTTCAAAAAGATCGTACTTATCTCAACCCTTTTCTTTCTTTGGAAAAAAATCATGCATTGCATGCAAATCAAGATAGACCCGCGCGCTCTGGAAGGGGCCGAGGGCCCTATCGACCGGGCTTTAGGAGAAGGAACTCTCGTGAAAACAAAGAAGGTAGAGAATAAATCATGCCCGTTTCCAAAATAAAAAGTTGGTTGTTTGGCAAGCCAGATCGTAACAATGCCCTGCAACGCGCTTCGGCCATTGATCTTAAGCGTGTTAAAGCTTATGGAGATCATGCGGGAGACGGCGCCATTCAACTTTCCTTCACCTTGCCCATTCCGGTTTCTTTAGAGGCCAAGGAAGCGGCTCGTTTATATGCCGAGAAAATGGGTTTAGAGCGCGTGCTCGTGGCTGGCATGGAGGCCATTGGCGAAAATTTTAGTTTTTTTGTGGTGTATGGTTTCTCAAAAATCACGGTCGATCTGACGAAAATTAAAGTCCCCCAGGCGCAATTCCTAAAATTAGATCATGGCGAAATTGAAGAAATCATCCGTAAAAAAATAGGGCGAAAAATTATTGTCGTGGGAGCCACTACGGGAAGTGATGCGCATACCGTGGGGATTGATGCCATTCTCAATAAGAAAGGCTATGCCGGGGATTATGGCCTAGAATCTTACGAAGGCTTTAAAGTGATTAACCTCCGGGCCCAGGTGGAAAATGCGGAGCTGGTGAAGAAAGCCTTGCATTATAAAGCCGATACCATCTTGGTTTCCAAATTAGTGACTCAGCAAGACCAGCATTTGAAAGATTTGAAAGCACTTTTAAAGCTTTTAAAACAGGAAAAAAATCTCCCCCCCCATCTTTTGAAAATTGTAGGGGGGCCTCGAATGAGTCATGCCATTGCCACTCGTCTTGGCTACGATGCCGGCTTCGGAACAGGAACGCTCCCTTCGGAAGTGGCGAGTTTCATTGTGATGGAGATATCTAAGAGGGTGAAGAAATAACAGTTTGATCAACTTCTTCCTTTAACCTTTCGTGAATCCAAATTTTCAACAAAGGCTGCCTGGAAACTCCAACTTTCTGGGCGATTTGGTCGATTTGATCGATCATTTTTTCAGGTAAATCAAGATTGATTTTACGAACTCTTCCTGCTTTGGCAATTCCTTTTTTTAAGAAAGCTTCTGAAAGATCTTGAATTTCTAGGTCTTCATCCATTTCCTTGCTCGTTTTGTATTTTTTCAAAAAAGATTTTTTCTTCATTTTTGTTTGCCCTCCTTGCTGAAACGATTCGAATTTTGGAATTTCTCATTGTCCAAATGATAACATAAACTTTCTTTCCCATTTGACCCAAAGTAGCACTTCTTGTTTCTCCGTTTGTTGAATAGGCCAAGTTTTCAATATCGACATGTGGTAAGTTCCAAATTTCAATGGCTTGTTCGAAGGAGATGGAATGTTTTTCAACATTTCTTTTGTTCTTAACAGAATCCCACTCAAAATCCATACTAAAATCATACTGATTTAATACTTTTTTAGCAACAAAATTTTCCCCACAACTTCTTTTACGGTTCGCCGAGGCCTTAAAATAAATAGTCCTTTAAATTCATCACCGTTGGGCGCCCGGGTGATTTTTTGCTTTGAGGATTTTAAATCATTCTTTCTTGAATCAGGCTGAATTGTTCGGGCAGTCCACTTTTTCTTCCTCTCAAATCCAAATGGATAGTTTGATAGGTGGTTTTTCTGCCCAAGCCGGCGATCTTCGTTCTCTCATTGCCATGTCGGCAGGCTCGCTGGGTTTTTCTCTGACGAGGTCTTTAGCCTCGCCTCTTCTCTCTACTCTTTTTCGTTCTACTTTCGTCATAAGAGCCTCTTCTTGGGGAGTGGCTTTACTGGGAGAGGTGACTGCTTTTCGAAGTATGAGCCACCTTTTGAACGCTCCCCTGGGGGAGAACGTGTCCGGGAGAATGGCTGAGGGCGGTGGGATTTTTGGCAAAGAATGGTTGGGAACTCTCACCGATTTTCTTTGCTTGAAGGGAGTGGGGCATTTTTTAAGTGGAGAGAATATCTTACTCCGACAGCTCTCTCAGAGCTTAGGCATGGTGGCAGGAGAAATAAGCACAGAACGCTTACACTTAAGAGAACAAACGAATCAGAGCCTCTCTCAAAGATTCATTCATGCAAGTGTAATGAGCCTGGCGATGGAGGCAGGCATGGAACTGGCCGCTCGCTTAACGGGAGGAAGACTCCAGTATTTACAGCAGGGCTTAGAGCAGCAGAGCCAGTCTTTTCATTCGTCTGATTCTGAGAATCACTTCAGGCAAAGCGAAGGCCTTCTGCAAATGGCTTCAGAGAATGGCCCTCCTTACCCGAGATCTTCTGTTTTGTTTATCGAAAACACCCGGATAGAGCAAAACACAGCGCCCAGAAGAACGAAGCAAGCCCCTCCCACCCCTCGAGAAAAAATTATCAGTATTTTAAGAGGAGTTTATGAGCCCCTGCCTCCCGGAGAAGTCAAACAACGGGGAGAGGCCTTGATGGCTCGCGTAGCGAATGAAAACCCCCTGCATGATTATGAATTGGATTACGAACTCAAACAGGAAGAAAGTTATTTTGAGGTCTCTGATTATCCAGCCGCAGCGCAGGCCTTGGGCTTTGCTCATATATTATGGAAAAGAGAAAGACTAAAGGTGCAGGAGAAACATTTTCAAGACTTGCACCGCCAATACTTGGCGCAAGGGGGAAAAGCCATCCCGGCGCCCCGACTCCAGGGGAGCGCTTTGCTGCTAGAGAGTGTGAGGGGTTTGTTGAGAAGAAAATCTTTGCTTACAGGCGCTTCTTTACAAGTCAGTAGCGAATATTATGGGCTCTTGGATTTGAGTGTTTTGAGAGGGGGTATTCGAGAGGAACATCGGGGCTTAAGGGGCCTGTTGAATGTGTTGGGGGCCTTGGAAGTTCTTTATGCAGGCGAGGGAAGAGTAGCGAGGGTCTTTCTAAACCGCTTAGAGCCGGCTGATCGAACAAATTTTGCAGAACTGGGTTGGCCAAATCTGCGCTCAAATTGGGAAAAATATTTACGTATTTTGAAGGACGCTTCCGCCTTCAAAGAGGGTTTGGAGGGCTATAGGAAGTTTGCCCGACGTTACACGAATGGCGACATGCAGGTGGCCTATGAAATGGCCTCCTCTCTTTTAAGTGGAGAAGAATTTAGGAGTTTAAGGTGGGGAAAAGCCATTAAGCTTCCAGTCGAAAAGATCGAAGTTTATCAAGGATATCTGCGGAGCGGCAATTATCAAGGTTTCGAAGGCTATCAAGAATTTGCCAAAGATTACGTGAATGGAAGTATGGAAAAGGCTTATATGATTGCCTCCTCTCTTTTAAGTGGAGAAGAATTTAGGAGTTTAAGGTGGGGAAAAGCCGTTAAGCTTCCAGTCGAAAAGATCGAAGTTTATCAAAGATATCTGCGGAGCGGCAATTATCAAGGTTTTAAAGGTTATCAAGAATTTGCCAAAAGTTACGTGAATGGAGATATGGAAAAGGCCCATAGAATTGCTTCTGTTCTGATGTCCGCGCAGGAGTTTAGGGATTTAAGGTGGGGAAAAGCAGTTTTCCTTCAAGTAGAAAAGATCGAAGTTTATCAAAGATATCTGCGGAGCGGCAATTATCAAGGTTTTAAAGGCTATCAAGAATTTGCCAAATGTTACGTGAATGGCTCCCTGCAGAAAGCCCATGGGATTGCTTCGGCTCTTTTGAGAGCAGCGGAGTTTAGAAATTTAAAGTGGGGAAAAATAATTTTGCTTCCACTCAATGAGATAAATCGGGCCCAAATTTATTTAAGAGAAAATTTATCTTCCGGGGCTTTGCTGGGGCGTTCCGGTTGGGAAAGATTTAGTCATTTTCTGGGAGGCAGATCTCTTGTGACCGTAAGAGACATTGCCCGTGCTTTGTTAAAGAGAAAAGACTGGTTAAAGTTAGGCTGGTATTTTGATGCAAGACGCTTACCTGAAACATGGAAGCATTTGCAGATTTATTTGAGGGAAGGTTTATCTGCCGGAACTTTGATCGGTCGTTCTGGTTGGGAAAGCTTTAGTCGTTTTCTGGGAGGTAGATCTCTTGCCACCGCCCGAAACCTTGCCCGTGTTTTGTTAAAGAAAGAAGATTACTTGAAATTAAGTTGGTGCCTCCGCCCCGAACATTTATCCGAAGAATCAATATTGCAACATTTGCAGCAAAGCGAGGCAGTGAACTGGGAAGAAAAATATCCAGGCCTTTTGGAACATTTGCGAGAAAACGCTGAAAGTGAGCAAACGCGGCGGCATGAATTTATTTCCTTCTTGATCCGCATCGCCTGTGCAGAATGGGATTTAGTGGGATCGGCGCAGGAGAGAGAAGTGACCTTTATCAAGAGGCGAGCCTTGAGATGGATGAAAAAATTAAGTGGGCCCGAAGGAATGAGATTTTATTCTTTGGGAGATGAAGTGAGAGAAGATGAAATAAATGCTAAAGAAGAAGGAATGGAAACCTTTACTCCCGAACAAGCCGCGATGCAGGCAGAGCTGAAATTGGAATTGAGTGCAGCTTTGAGCCATTTGAATGAAGTGGAACAAAGAATTTTTCAAGGAAGAATTTTACACGAACTCGACTGGGATGAATTGGTAGATCAGGAAGCAATAGATGCGGGCAGTGCACGGATTATTTACCAGCAAGCCTTAACCAAGTTAAAAACGGCCATGAGTGGAAATTTTAATGGGTTTGTTTGACCAGAAAGCTTTTGAGAATGTTTTTGAATTCCCCCAGCTCCTTGGCAAGCGTTGAAAGTTGAAGCTTGGCTTCTTTGAAATCTCCGGATTTTCCCAGATCCTCCAAAATTTCTCCTCTTTTGATCAAGGCTTGCGAATGAAAATGGCTAACGCAGCCTTTAAAGGCGTGGGCGGCCTTAAAAAGGCCTTTTGAATCTTCATGTTTTACAGCTTCTTGTATGTTTGCGAAGAGAGGGTCTGAATCTTCTAGAAAAACTCTTGAAATTTCTTCCAGGAGAGGCAAGTCATCCCCCCAAGATTTTAGAATTTCGCTAGGGTCAGCCCGCCGATTCTCTGTATTTTTCTCAGCACAATTTTTGATAAGCCTTAGCAGGGTTTGGGTTTCTATGGGTTTGGTTAAATAAGCATCCATTCCCGCTAGCATGCATTTTTTTTGTTCTTCAGCTAAGGCATGAGCCGTCATAGCAATGATGGGAATGTGTGCTTTGGTAGAACGCTCTTTTTGACGAATAATCTGAGTGCATTCAAAACCATCCATTTCCGGCATTTGAATATCCATGAGAATTAAATCAAAATGATCGCGCTCCAAAGCGCTCAAAACCCGAAAGCCATTTTGGGCAATTTCTGTTTTATAACGATACTTTTGTAAGATCCCTTGAGTGACTTTTTGGTTCACCCTATTATCTTCCGCGATTAAAATCTTTAAAGCTTTTGTGTTTGATGAAACTTCTTGGGCTTCACTTTTATAAATTTCAGAAGATCTTTTTAATGGAAGCTCCACAAAGAAAGTGCTTCCCTTTTCTAAAGAACTTTCTACCCCTATTTTTCCATTCATCATTTCTGTTAACCTGGCGCAAATACTCAAGCCCAGCCCACTTCCCCCATATTTTCGGGTAGTAGAGGCATCTGCTTGCGTAAAAGAATCAAAAATCATTTTTTGTTTTTCGGGGGGAACTCCAATGCCCTGGTCTTCGACTTGAATATACAATGTTTGGCTGGGAAGATATTTTACTTTCAGGAAAATTTCGCCTTGAAAACTGAATTTGATCGCATTATCGAGCAGGTTATTTACAATTTGCCTGATTTTGCTGGGATCTCCCAATAAAGCTGGCAGAGAGCCTTCGAGCTCCAAGTGGAGGCTTAAGTTTTTTTTCTGGGCTTTCGGAATAAAATTTCGGATAGAATTTTCAAAAATTTCCTGAGGAGAAAATGAAATCTCCTCAAGACTTACTTTGCCAGCCTCTATTTTTGAAAAATCGAGTACCTCATTGAGCAGAGACGCCAAAAACTCGGCGGATTCTTTCAAGTTTTCCATGTCTGTTTTTAAATCAGGGGCTAAATTTCGATCGAGAATGAGTTCTGCCATCCCCAAAATTCCATTCAAGGGAGTTCGAATTTCGTGGCTCATATTCGCGAGGAAGTGACTCTTGGCTTTACTCGCCGCTTCTGCCGCCTCTTTGGCTTTTCGAAGTTCTTCCCGTAATTTATAACGCTCTAAAGCGCGGTTAAGAGAGCGAATGAGATGGCGGCTATCCAGCTCACTTTTGATGAGGTAATCTTGCGCCCCTTTTTGAAGCGATTCGATGGCGATGCGCTCATCGCTAATACCCGTCATGACCACCACCGGGGCATGGGGATTTTTTTGGATCACTTTCTCAAGGGTTTGCAAACCTTGGGAATCGGGGAGAGTGAGGTCGAGCAAAATAAGGCCGACATTTCCTTTATCTAGCCTTTCGAGGGCATCGCGGAGCTTGGAAAACTTTTCCAAACTAAAAGGAAAGTCAGAAGCTTCGCGAAGGAACAATTCCAGCAAGAGTAGGTAGTCTAGATCGTCTTCAATAATTAAGATGTTTAAGGGTTTTAAATCCATTTTATGTTTTGAGTCCGATTTCATATTTTTTTAAACGTCGATACAAAGTGCCCCGCGACACCCCCATTTGCTTAGCGGCCTTCGAGATATTTCCATGGGTGATAGAAAGTGCCCTGAGCAGAGAATCCTTTTCAATTTCTTTTACCGACTTGATATTTTTCATTACCTGGAAAGATTCGAAGGGCTTCATCCAATTTTTAAGTGTCGTTTCCTCTTTTTCTTTTTTCGGGTTCGAAATGTTGTGCTCGAAAGGAATGCTAGTGAAATTAGAAAGATCAAGGCAAGGCTCTTTGGCGAGCACCACCGCTCTTTCAATCACATTTTGAAGCTCACGGATATTTCCGGGCCAAGGATAAGAAATGAGATGTTCCAAAACTTCTGGCGAAAGAGGCTCGAATTTTTTATGGGCTTTTTCGCTGTAAATTTTCAGGAAATGCTCCAAGAGCAGGCGAATGTCTTCTTTGCGGTCGCGCAGCGGCGGTATATGAATGGGGAGAACATTGAGCCGGTAAAACAAATCTTCCCGGAATTTTGAGTTTACAATCGCTTCTTCAAGGTCTCGATTCGTGGCGGCAATCACGCGAACATCGGCTTTAATGGTTTTGAGGCCACCCACTCTTTCGAATTCGTGTCCCTGAAGAAAGCGCAAAAGCTTCACCTGCAGTTCAGGCGGCAGGTCTCCGATTTCATCTAGGAAAATAGTTCCTTCACTCGCGATCTCGAATTTACCGAGTTTTTCCCGAATGGCCCCCGTAAAGGCCCCCTTTTCGTGTCCGAATAATTCGCTTTCTAGCAAAGTAGAGGGAATGGCAGCGCAGTTGATGTCTACAAAACGGTGGGTTTTACGCTTGCTGAATTGATGGATCACTTCCGCCACCAAGCTTTTTCCGGTTCCTGATTCTCCGCGTAGCAAAACGGTGGCGTCTGAGAGGGCCACCTGAGAAATTTGGCGGATGAGTTGCCTCATTTGAATACTTTTTCCGATGAGAAGCTGGGGCTGAAGCTGCTGGCCCAATTGATATTGGTTCAAACGAATTTTTTTAAGTTCTAGAAGCTTATCGATTTTTTCGAAGAGCTCTCCGAAGTCGATGGGCTTTTTGATGTAATCCGAAGCGCCGTTTTGCATGGCTCTCACGACATCGTGCGTATCTCCTGAACTGCTCACCATAATAATGGGCACATGGGCGCATTTTTTTTTCACTTCGAGCACGAACTCCACCCCCGATGCATCGGGCAGATTAACATCAAGAATAATGAGATCAGGTTCCTTCAAATGGATTTTTTCCCTCGCGAGAAAGATAGAAGAAGCCAGTTCTGGCTCTAAGGAGGCCGTTTTAAGTTTTTGGGAAATGAGCAGCGAAAAAATTCGATCGTCATCAATAATGAGAATAGAGGGAAGCATCTCTTTAGTGTACGGGAATTTCCAGTGTGTTCAATAAACACCTTTCAGCATCCTTGAGTAAGTTTTTCAAAAGAGGGCTTTATTTGTTCAAAAGTGTGCTAAAGAGAAAAAATTTTGTTTCAAAACGTCTTATTATGTTGAAGGAGTTTTTTGCGCTTTCTCTTCACTTAAGTAAGTATTGAAAGTAAAAACAGGCATTTAGCTTCATATTATTTTTTTGGCCCAAGGCTTGCTTTATTAAAGGTATCATCAGGACTGGCAGTAAGGTTAACGATGCCAGTCCTGATCCCCCCCTTTCTCATGAGTAGAAAAGGATAATGAAGGGGATGAAATTGAAACCATCAATAAAAACGGCTTTTAGTGATCCCCCCTCCCTTCACAAGAGCCAATGAAATTAAGGGCAGCTAAAAAGCTGTCCTTTTTTTTTGTCTCTTATCCAGATAAACTAAAACGAAAGGGGGAAGAAGGATGACGACGTCTAAAAAATTTTATCATTGCACTCATCGGGTTCGAATGAGCCAAGCCGATGCCCACTATGGGAGGAATTTGGTGGATGGAGCTCGAATGCTTCAACTCTTTGGAGATGCGGCCACTGAACTTTGCATTCAGCACGATGGAGAAGAAGGGCTTTTTCGGGCTTATCAAAGCGTTGAATTTCTAGCCCCCGTTTATGCCGGAGATTTTCTGGAAGTGCAGGCAAAAATAGTGAAGGTGGGCAAAAGTTCTCGGCAAATGAAATTTGAAGCTTATAAAATAATAGAAGCCTCTAAAAATCCAAAATTTCCTTCCCGCGCGAAAATCCTTAAAAAACCTCTTTTGGTGGCGAAGGCCATTGGTACTTGCGTGGTTTTATGAAAACTCCCCTCATGATTACAGCGGCTTTGGTAGGGGCGGAGTTGAGCCGCGAGCAGCAGCCCTTTTTACCCCTTACTCCTCAAGAAATTGCCGATTCGGGAATTGAAGCGGTTCGGGCAGGAGCTTCGATCTTGCATTTGCATGTGCGCGATGAAAAAGGCGCCCCCACTTGTTCGGCGAAAGTTTTTAAAGAGGTGATCGAGCTCATTCGCCAAAAGGTAGATCCGGTGATTCAAGTTTCTACGGGAGGGGCGATTGGAGACACGGAGGAAGATCGCATTCGTGTGCTTGAATGTGGCCCCGATATGGCATCGCTGAGCACGGGAAGTGTTAATTTTGGGAATGAGGTGTTTCTCAATCCAGCCCCTTTTATCGAAAAATTGGCTATAGCAATGCTCGAGAAAAACGTGAAGCCCGAAATCGAAGTCTTCGATGTCTCGATGCTAGAGAAGGGAATCCAGTTGGCTGGGGAAAATCTTTTGAAAAGCCCCATCCATTTCCAGTTTGTGTTAGGCGTACCAGGAGCTTTGGGAGCTACTGAAAGAAATTTAGAATTTTTAAAAAAAGGACTTCCTCCGGATGCCACCTGGAGTGTTTCTGCCATTGGGCGTCACCAATTTCCGATGCTAGAGCTTAGCTTGGCTTGGGGAGGGCATGCGCGGGTAGGTTTTGAGGATAATATTTATTTAGAAAAAGGCTTACTTGCCAAAAGCAATGCAGAGCTGGTAACAAAAGTGGTCTGGCTGGCTCAAAAACATAAAAGGCCGGTGGCAAGTATTAAAGAAGCGAGAAGTATTTTGAAAATATAAATTTTTTATACAATATGCCTGGCATCGGAATTATTCTAAACCCTCATTCTAAGAAGCACAAAAAAGATCCTGATCGGATGAATCGCATGGCCTTTATTGTAGGAGATAAAGGGTCTTGCAAGGCCACAAGCGATCTAGGCGATTTGCGTCGGGTGGCCGAAGAATTTAAAACGCGCGACATCGAAATTTTAGGCATTGGTGGGGGAGATGGCACCAACCACGTTACGCTCACCACGTTTATCAAAGTGTATGGAGAAAAGCCCCTTCCTAAAATTACTTTTTTGAGGGGAGGCACCCTCAATACCATGGCCATTGCGTGTGGTATTAAGGGTTCACCCGAAAAAATACTTTCCAACCTCATCTGCAAATACCATGAAGATCAGCCCTTCAAGATGAAAGAGCTCGATTGCATGAATATTAATGGAGAATACGGCTTCATCTTTGGAGTGGGGGTGATTTATCGTTTTATGGATGCCTATTATAAAAAAGGGGATCCTTCTCCCTGGGGTGCGGCGAAGAATTTGGCCCATTCGATTGGATCAGCTTTAATCAACGGGCCTTTCGCCCGAGAAATGTTCGCGAGAATGGGGGCTGAGGTGTGGGTGAATGGGAAAAAATGGCCCTTTCAAAATTATTCCGCGATTTATGCGGGCTCGGTAGATCGCTTAGGGCTTAATTTCCGAGTGTTTCATTATTCTGAAGAGCCTCGTAAGTTTCATGCGGTGTGTTTTTCGATTCCTCCGCGCAATATCTTAAGACATGTGCCCCGTATGTTTATGGGGCTTCCGGGGCGTTGTGCCGATATGATCGAAGAACCCGCGGATGAAATGCTCATCAAGCTCGATCAAGCCCAGCCCTATACCATCGATGGAGACATGCTTCCCCCTGCCCAAGAAATATCTGTAAAAATCGGGCCACGCCTTCAAGTGGTTGTGGAGTAGTTTATCGCTTCAACTCTTTCATCACAATTTGCATGTCTTCCCAAACAGGTTTTTTCATGTTGGGGTTTCGGAGCAAAAAAGCAGGATGGTAAGTGGGCATGAATTTAATACTCTCAAGGGGAAGTTGAATATTGAGCATCTTTTGAACCACGGCATTTGGCCATTGATGGAGTTTTCCTCTGAGGCTGGTGATTTTGTTTTCGGTGGCAAGTAAAGTTTGCACTGCAAAGGTTCCCAAACCTACAATCACTTTAGGTTGTATGAGTTCAATTTGTTTGAAGAGAAAAGGGGAGCAAGTGGCGATTTCATCGGGGGCAGGGTTTCGATTTTCAGGAGGGCGGCATTTTACCACATTGGCAATATAAACATCGCTTCGTTGAAATCCCATTGCTTCAATAATTTTGGTGAGGAGTTGCCCCGCCCTGCCCACAAAAGGCTCACCCTTTATATCTTCATCGCGGCCCGGTGCTTCGCCTACAAACAGGAGCTCAGCTTTTGGATTTCCCACCCCAAACACGATATTTTTGCGACCTTGGCTTAAACGACAGCGGGTGCAATCGCCGATTTCGTGGCGGATTTCTTCGAGGGAAGAAGATTTTGACAATCTGTTATTTTCTCGTTGAACGGGTCCTGTCGCATCGGCATCCCCCGGAGTTTCTCGTCCCTGCTTCGCAGGGCCTGCGATACTGCGGGGGGCCCCCTGCCTTGCGCCACCCGTTCGTTGAGATTTATCGCTTTTCCAATAATATTCCGGCACGAGGCCCGCTTCTTTTTTATGTTCGAGGTATTGTAAGAGTTTTTGAGATGAATTTTCTGACATTAGGCCTTTTCCTTATACTTGAGATTGCCTATACTTAAAAAGTAACGAGATAATTTTGAAAAACTTTAAACCGTAGAATTAACATCGAAAGATCTGTTGAATGAGAAGAGAAGGATTTTAAAGTTTTTAAAAAATTTATCTCATTACTTTTTAAGGAAATTAACATGTTCCTTTATTTTGTCATCGTTTTCTTTGCTTATTTTTTGATGCCTGCCACGGCTCATGCTTGGGGGCCAGGGGCTCATCTGGATTACGCCCTTTATGCCCTTAGCCAAATGGCGCTTTTAGCCCCACCCCTTCGGGCCTTGCTCAAAAAATACCCCCACGATTTTTTATACGGGAATCTCGCCGCCGATATTATTTTCGGAAAAAAATTCGCTGGTGATTTGTATCATTGCCATCATTGGAATGTGGCCCTTCCCTTGCTTCAACACGCCAAAAATGAAAGTGAGCAAGCCTTTATTTACGGCTATCTTACGCATCTTTCGGTGGATACCGTTGCCCATAATTATTTTGTTCCTTACACTACGATTCAAAGTTACGAAGCCTTCACTTTGCGCCACACTTATTGGGAAATGCGCTACGATTTAAAAATGCCGGAAAAGGTGTGGGGTGTTTTAGAAGAACTCGCTCAAGGAGATTATCATCGAAATGATGTGTTGCTTGAAAGAGGCCTTAAAAAAGCCCTTTTTTCTTTTAAAACGACGAAGCGAATTTTCGATGGCCTCATGCTTGTGCAGCGCACGAATAAATGGAGAAGGGCCGCAGGGCTTTTAACTGAACGCTCTTCTTATCCTTTAAGTGATGAGACGATTAAAGATTTTAAGACCCTTTGCTATGCCTCGGCCCTCGATTTTTTGAAAAATTCCGACTGCTCTTACGTATTACAAGCCGATCCCACAGGCAAACTGAAGCTTCTTTATGCTAAAGAAATGGCCAGCAAACTTCGACAATACACTTCGAAGAAAATTATTTCAAAAGAAGATGCAAGGCATCTCATTGCCAAAATCAGAAAATCTCTGCGGGAGGGAATTTATAAGCCAATCGCTTTGCCCGATATTTATGATATAGTTTAAAAAAATGGAAAATGATTTTTTAAATGAGCAAGCTCAAAAAGAACTTTTGGCTTTGGCCCGCCGCACTTTAGAACTTTATTTATCTGACCAAGCCCTTCTTTCTTTAAAAAGCGAGACTCCCCTCTTGCAAAGAAAAAGCGGCGCCTTTGTCACCTTGCATGCCCAAGGCGAGCTTCGAGGTTGCATAGGTCGTATGTTTGCGGAAGAGCCCTTGCATCAAACGGTAAGGGATATGGCCATTGCGGCGGCTACCGAAGACTTTCGTTTTGAACCCGTGAGTTTTGAAGAACTGTTTCAAATTGATATTGAGATTTCGGTGCTCACTCCCTTTCAAAAAATTCAAGATCTCGATGAAATTGAAGTCGGCAAACACGGCCTCTTCATTACTCAAGGCCGACATCGAGGCCTGCTGCTTCCCCAAGTCGCTTCGGAACATGCTTGGAATCGAGAAGAATTCCTCGCCCACACCTGCATTAAGGCAGGCCTTTTGCCCAAAGCCTGGATGGATCCTAAAACTCAAATCGAAATTTTTTCTGCCCAGGTGTTTGGGGAGGAGAAATAATCGCTAGACAATGTCATACAAAATATGAGAATATGTATGACATGAAAGAAAAGAAATCCAATGAAAAAATGATTCGAATTACGGCTTGGATTCCCCAGAAAAAACTCCAATCTTTAGTGAATGAGAAGGGGAAATCATTGAGTCAGTCAGAAATTTTACGTAGCTTGGTCGATGAGGAAATTGAGAGAGTCCGATCCTTCAAAGCCCACCAAAAAATATATGGCATTGCTTCTTCCAAAGATTTCCGATGATCGCTTTTTTTGATACCAACATTTATATTGATTATCTGAAGGGTCTTTTTCCATCAGAAGTTTACGATTCGTTTTTCCGAGAATACATCATTCGAGTTTGTCCCGTGGTTTATCAAGAACTGATACGTGGCATTCGTACGGAATCAGTTCGTAAAAAAGTGGAGAAGGCTTTGCATCCTCTTGTTTTTCTTCCTCCCCCTAGCAATGCAATGTGGATTCAAGCGGGAGAATTAGCGAGTAGAGTGATGGGTAATAAAGAGGAAAGGAGTCTCGAAAAAATCCAGAATGATTTGCTGATTGCTCTTACGGCTCGAACAAATGGAGCCACTTTGATTACACAGGATCATCACTTTCTGAAAATAAAGAAAGAAATAGATTTTAAACTATTATTTTTCAAAAATAAATTAAATTAATACGACTCGCCATCACCAATAAGCAAGCCCTGCTGAAAAGCGTAGTTGTGAATCTGCCCCGTCAAAGGGCATAAAGAAGGATATGCCTATTCTGGCACGCAAGCTGTTCCATTTGCGAGGCGAATAAACTGTTAAACCCGTTTCTAAATAAGGCGCTAAATTTGAGCTGGCGGAGTAGCTAAGCCCACCAGAAACGTTGAGTTCTGGTTGAAAAAGATAAGGATAGCCCGAAGGATAGCCTAGTGAAAATTGGGGTCCCGATGAAAAATTCTGCAATCCTATCATCGAAGCATGAAGACCTACGCCCCAATAAAATCTATTATATAAAATCGATTCACGTACAAAATTTAAAGAAGCCTCGGCACCAAAATTTCCTTGGGAGGTGATCAAGCTCGAAACTTCTGGCCTGAAGGAAGTAATGGAGTTCCTTTCATTGAGAGGGAGCTCGACCCCGTAAGATCGATAAGCCTCTCTTAGAGAGGAGGCATGCAATACAGAAAAATCAAAACCCTCCGGGCGAAAAAATCTTGCCAAAATCCTTTGGCGTATCATTTCATGAGGGCCCGCTTCCCGAGGAATAGAAAGATCTTCCGATTCTAGTGCATTGATGACATATTCCGCAAACCAATCCGCAAAGAGCTCGTGGCGATTGTTTAAGCTATGTGGGTAATTTGACCGTTGAGGTTCTGGGCGGCTGACTCGGGGAAGAATGGGCCCAAAACGGTAGCGCTGCCTGTCCGAGTTGAGAAAAAGGGGATAGGAATGCTCCAAATAATCGCGAAGGGCCTCCAGGCCGCTTTGCACTTCGGCATTATCATCCATCAATACAAAATCCAAGGCGTGAGCAAATTCATGAAGAAAGTTTACTAAATTTCTATTTGCTAATCTTTCTCGATCCGCACTTCGTCTTCGCCAATCCCACTCAAACAATTGTTCATTAAAGCCAATGAGCATTACTTGGTTGTCGTTTATATCGAGCTGCCCTGCACGATGATCGGTGAAAATTCCACAGCGGTGCAGACGGGCTAGTTCCGAATCTTCATTGCCCATGATCAAGGAAAAATCGGGCCGTCCATTGCTGGGATGCAGAATTTCATCCATGGCGGTGGGAGGAATAAAGAATTTTAAAATTTCGAAGCCCTCTCGAAGCCCGTCTTCGATTCTAGAAATATCACGCGGGTCAATGGCCCGGCTTAAAAAAACGGGCACAGAGTAGCGAAAGCCGCGGATTTGTAGATTGAGCTGCCTCCAATCTTCCATATTTGAACAAAGACTCGGTTGCAAAGGGAGGCTTTCGAGTGGCCTTTCGTACAAGCGGTAAATTGCTCCATGCACTGGATGGGCTCTCAAGGCAGAAAGAAAATCTTCAAAGCGGGGTTGAGAAGACCTCAGAAAATTTTCCAGGCCTCGAATGAAGGCAAGCTCGGGAGAAGAAAAGCTTTGAAGCGTGTATTGTCTTTCGAATTCAAAGGCAGAAAGCTCCCGGTTTAAATCTAAGGAAAAACCTCCTGCATTCTGAATTCGGGTATCTAATGCTAGAAGATGGCGACCGATATCTCTCACCCTTGCCGATAAAGGAAAGGCGGCGACGTTTACATCCGTGTGCGCTATTTCCCTTAAACAACGCCGAGGATCATGATTTTGTCGGTAACAAGAAAAGGCTTGTCTTACTTCCGGACCTCCCATACCCCTCATGAAGGGAACAGGATCGCTGGCGTAAAGGACGGGACTAAAATAGTGGGCAAGCTCAGACTCATCCACACATTGGAAAATATAAGCGAGTCTTTGAGCAAGAATGGGATCCATCGGGCACACCTTTCCTAAAAAAGTGTGCCCTGGGCTATTTATCGGCTTTTTTTGAAGGAGGTTTCTTCATTTCCAAGAAGTGGCGCCTTTTTCCAAAACCTTATTTAAGGCTTGAATATTTTGCACGCCGCGGTCTGAAAGCCATTGTTCGAGAGCCTTTACCCCAGATTTGGCGTAAAGGGGAATGCCTTCTTTCCAGGTGGCTCGGCCACAAAGCACTCCATTATATTTTACACCCGATTCCGCGGCGAGCTCTAAGCTTTCACGGAATTCGTCGTCTGAAACGCCGGCCGAAAGATAAATGAAAGGTTTACTGGTGGCCTGTGCCGTCGATAAGAAAAGTTTTTTGGCTTCGGCTTGGCTGTAAGCCTCTTCGCCTTTGAAGGAGCGAGCGCCCTTCACGAATTTCATGTTCACAGGAATTTCTACTTTCAAGACATCCACCTGGTAGCGATCTTTCGAGAATTCTTCCATGCTTCGCGCCACAATCTCGGGTTTAATCTTTGCAAAGCTCATACTATTTTCTTCTTCACCTTCTTTTGTAGGATAGCCTACGAATTCTAAAAAGTAGGGAATCTTGTGATAAGCACATTCAGCGCCAATGCGTTCTACCCAAGCATGTTTGATTTCGTTGATTTTGGCGTCTTCGAAGGGGGAATAGTAAAGTAAGATTTTAATCGCATTGGCCCCTTGGGCGATCGATTTGGAAACAGTCCATTGAGGAATGAGTTTAGGAACTCGGCCGGGGGTATTTTGCTCGTAGCCCGTAGTTTCGTAAGCGAGAAGTAAGCCCGCATTGCTTGCTCGTGCTTTGGCTGCAGGTAAACCGAATTCAGGATCGAGTAAAATGGCAGTGGAGTAAGGAGTGAGTATTTTAGTAACCGCCGTTTTGAATTCTTCCATCATTTCGTTCGTAATTTGGGAAGGATCACAGCCTTTTTCTTTGGCGATGGATTTTTTGAGGGAGCCTCGTTGATCCATGGCGGCCGCAGCAATTACGCCTTGAGCGTTGGATAATTTTTCGAGGTGCTTGAGTTTTTCAGGACCAAAATTTGTCATGTCTCCTCCTTATCGAAATAGCTCAAAATGAGAGAGCTATTACCCAATCGGCAAGAGGATGACAAGCCTTCGTTTTAAAGGGGTTTTATTTCTTTTTTAAGAAGCGTGGTAGCTTTGTTGCGAAAAGAAGGAAGAAAAAGCAAATCATTTCACTGGGGAAAAAGATGGCATTCGGCCGAAGAGAGCAGCTGCTAGAAGCAGTTCCGGAACTATTCCCCGAAGAAGGCCCGCTAGGGCTTGCGCTCGCTGCTATAGGATAGCTGGGATTTGTTGTGGTGTCTACGGTCATAGGAGCGTCAGGCCCTCTTCCCCCTCCTAGGCCAGGAGTGATTTGCAAGCTGACTGTTTTTTCAACATTCGTCATGCCGCGAAGCCCTTTGATAATCAGGCTGAGGGGGGTGGCGCTCACGGGGGCATTGCTCGGGATACGTAAAGTAAGTTGGGTAGTGTCATTGGCGCGCTCGGGCACAAATTCTCTCATGATCTCTTCGGGGGCTCCTCCTAAAGAGAATTCGACAAGATCCGCTGAGCGGGCTCCTTCTACATTGATGGTATAAACACAAGTTCCCCCTTGAGGGGCGCTGCAACTTAAAGGAGTGACTGAAAGAGTCCAGGGAGAGGCTTCGCGCGGGCTAGCAGGAGTTCTCACCCTCACATGAACATCGCCCCTTCGAATCATGAGGCTTGTTCCACGGATAGAAGTGGCGAAAACGCTGTAGGTAAAATCGCCCGGGCTCGAAGTAAGAGTGCCTGGAATCCAAAAGGTGGAGTGGTCCGGATCTCTCAAATCATTGATGATGACGCTGGCTCCCGTGCTGCTCCAGGTGATGCTATCTGCAAAGCCACCCCTTCGCCTTAAATGAAGAGGAACCCGAATTTCCTCACCCGCATTGATTTCGAAATTCGTGGTATCGAGGGCTATTTTAAAATGGGGCGCAGGGCTATCCGGCGAAATAACTAACACATGAACATCGGCACTTCGACGTAAACGTTCATCGCTTACCGAAGTGGCTGATATAGAGAAAGTATAGTCTCCGGGTCTTCTGATTAAATCTCCCTGTATCCAAAAAGTAACACGATCGGGAGAATCATTGAGTATCGCCGTGCTTCCACTGCTTGTCCAGCGCACGGGCTCGGAAAAGCCATCGAGACGATTGAGGCTGGTTGTAATTCGCAAGTCTTGGCCAGAATTCACTTCGACATCGGTGTATTCTGGAGAAATGCTGAAATCAGACGCCAAAAGGGGAGACGAGATCAACGTTAAAATTGCTAAAAGAAGCAAAGCCTTCATATTCATAAATCGCTCTTTCTTACTTTGCCCCCAAAGTATGTATATTCTTTGTTATCGATGAAAGGGGGTGAAAAGTTGTCTCTCTCCATTATAAAGGCATTAAAGCAATGAAGCTATAGGAATGCTATTTTCAAAACTTAAATAAATGAAAAGGTGTTAAGGCTTGTAAAATTAAACAAAACTTTTCAATCCTTTTTCAATTCGATCGAGCCCTTTTTCGATGTTTTGCATCGAAGTGGCGTAAGACAGGCGCATGAATCCGGGAGCTCCAAAACCAGAGCCAGCCACTACCGCCACTAAGTGTTTTTCGAGAAGGTAATTGGCAATATCCTCGTCGGTGTTTAAGTTTTTCCCATCGGCCTTTTTGCCGAGATAGGCACTGATATTGGGGAATACATAGAAGGCGCCTTCGGGTTTATAGCAAGTGATGCCAGGAATGGCGGCAAAACGTTGTAAAATATAATCACGCCGTTTTTTAAATTCCGCCACCCATTCTTTTAAAAAATCTTGCGATCCATTCAAGGCCGTAACACTTGCCCACTGGGTGGCGGTGGCGATATTGGTGGTGACTTGCCCTTGGAGTTTCGTCATGGCCTGGATGATATTCAGGGGGCCTACCGCGTAACCCATGCGCCAGCCCGTCATCGAATAAACTTTGCTGGCACCATTTACGGTGACGGTTAAAGCCTTGATCTGGTCATTTAAAGAAGCGATCGAAGTAAATTGAAAATGATCGTAAACAATTTTTTCGTAAATTTCATCTGAGATGCACAGAATGTTTTTGCGAACGAGCACTTCGGCAATTCCTTCCAATTCTTTTCGGCTATAGGCGGCTCCCGTGGGATTCGAAGGACTATTCAAGATGAAGGCTTTCGTTTTGGGCGTGATGGCCTTTTCCAATTCGGCAGGCGTAATTTTAAAGCCATTTTTTTCTTGGGTGGAAACAATCACCGGTTTGGCATCGTTGAGCAGGACTTGATCGGGATAGCTCACCCAAAAAGGCGAGGGGATGATCACTTCGTCGCCCATTTCAAATAAAACTTGGGCAATGTTGTAGAGTGCGTGCTTGCCTCCACAAGAAACAATCACTTCCTCACGGGCATAGTTTAAATGGTTATCGCGTTTTAATTTAGCTAAGATAGCGTCTTTGAGCTCATTGATGCCCCCCACAGGAGTATATTTTGTTTTTCCCGCCTTCAAGGCATCGATGGCGGCCTGTTTGATATGATCGGGGGTGTCAAAATCGGGTTCCCCTGCGCCAAACCCAATCACATCAATGCCTTCTGCTTTCATTGCTTTGGCCTTGCTATCGATAGCGAGGGTGGGGGAAGGTTTTATTTTTTGAACGCGTTGGCTAAGGATCATATTATTTCCATGTTATGGTTCGATGGAGCCAAAGGCTTCCCTTTGGGGTCGAAGGGTCATTTTTTCAGTTTCTCCTTCAATCTTTTTTCCACGAGCGGATGGATCATGTTTTTTCCAGAGCCGCCAAAGTAGATCACTTCTTTAATAATGGAAGAACTAATATGAGAATATTCTGATTCCGTCATCATGAAGATAGTTTCTAAATCGGGCGCCATTTTTTTGTTGGCGAGCGACATTTGGAGCTCGTATTCATAATCTTGCACAGTTCGTAATCCGCGCAAGATGGTGGTCACTCTCTTTTTGCGGGCATAGTTTACGAGCAAGCCCGCGAAGGTATCGATTTCGATATTCCTTCTTCCCTTGAAAAGAGCTTTGAGCATTTCTACCCTTTCTTCGGGGCTAAAGGTGCTGTGTTTGCTCGTGTTCATAGCCACTGCTACGACTACTTTATCAAAAAGCTTCAGAGCCCTTTCAATAATATTAATATGACCATCCGTAGGAGGATCAAAAGAACCGGGACACAGGGCGATCGATTTTTTCAAGGTGACTCCTCTTTTCATCCTCATCCGTTCTTCGAGTCAGGGGGTGAGGGGGCTAATTTCATCAAACTGATGAAAGTCTGACCATATTTGCGCGAGTCTATGATTTCAAGCATTTCTTCTATCACAGGGGCTCGCGTCGCCCCCTCCACCGGCAACCCTTCGACAGGCTCAGGGCCCTGAGCGAGTGAAAACGAGTCGATGGGAGCCGATGGAGCCTCTCCCTCAACGGCTATCGCCTGCTTAGGTAATTCTCGTGGGCTGTGTTCGATAACTAGTAAGGAGTGAGGGCTGAGGAGTGAGGGGTGTTGGCATAGAAGTTCTAAAGTGGGGTTAAGTAGATTTTTATCATAAGGGGGATCTACAAAAATCAGATCAAAAGTTTGTCCTTTTTTCTCCAACCAAGGGATTGCCCTGCTTACTTTTTGAACCAGAAGCTTTGCTTTTTTTTCCAAGCAACAATGTTCCAGATTCTTTTGAAGATAAGACGCAATGTTTTTATCGGCCTCCACGAACACACAAAAAGAGGCCTCTCTCGAAAGTGCTTCAATGCCTACCGAACCAGAGCCCGCAAACAAATCGAGCACGCGAGTGCCTGAAATATCGCCCAAAATATTGAAAATGGCCCCTTTGACTTTATCGGCAACAGGGCGAACCTTTTGGGTAGAAGGTGCTTTAAGGCGGAGGCCTTTAACGGATCCAGCAATCACGCGCATAATGGTTTTTTGTTAAAATTTAATTCCGCTCATATCGTGGCCGTTCTTCACCGCAAACCAAATAAAAAGGGCGTAAAAAATTGTTCCCAAGCAACTCAGAAGGGTTCCAATTAAGCCTAAGATCCAACCGATCTTGGCGAGCGACCTTCCCGCTTCGGGAGATTGACCTCGATTGATGGCCGATTCTTCCGATCGTCCTAAGAAGAAAGCAGGGATTCCGGTGAGGAACCCGCAGCAAAGCAAGGAGGCAATTCCTAATATGAGGGTGGTGATGGCTTTTCCGGAAGCGCTTGCATTGGGAGGTGCAGGCGGGGTGGAGCCTGGATAAGTCGAAGTGTTTCCGAGAGAAGGTGGATTTTGATTTTCTGGCATAGTTTTCTCCTTTTAAAAAAAAGATCGAACCGCGAACAAATATTCACCGTTAGTGAAGAGCTTTAGAGCCCAACATAATAGCATTCCGAGTAAAAGGAAGGAAGAAATATAGGGCGTCCATTTATTTTCAAAAATATTCCAGAAAAGCTTTTTAGAAAACACACAAACTATCGAGTAAAAAAAGAGAAAACAAAGCAGCGTAAATAAAAAAGGCGACATCCAATGGGTTTGAAACGCTTCTTGAAAATGACCCTTCGCAAGATAGGCAAATGCAGTAGTGAGTCCGCAAGCCGGGCAAGGAATATGGAAGAAAAAGCGAATAAAGCAGGGAGGTAAGAATAAATGTTCGTGGGTCCCATAGCCCCGAGGATCAGGAATTAAAAAATAAGAGACAAGCAGTACGGTTCCGAGCCCCAGGCTTAAGAGTATATTTTGGAAAAGTAATTTTAGCTTCATGAGTCTTTTGAATGATTCCCATTCCCCGTGGCTTGCCACGGGGTGTACCTTATCCAATGGGGTTTCCAAAGGGGAGCAACGGAGTGCCCGCCCTTTGGTCAAGCACGGGGATTCATTCCCCGTGCGCGAAGTCCAATCGAATGGTAACAAAAAGAGGGAAGAGGGCAAATGATAATATCAAGCACTCATCTCGCATTGACTTCAGTGATAAAGCTAGGTTATGGCCTGTTCACTCATAACGAAGGAGTAAAAATTTACATGTTACAAAGACAGTTTTTGAAGAAGGTTTGCGGAGTTTCCCTTTTGTTTTTCATTTTAGCCTTGAGCCCGGGGAAAACTTGGGCCGGAAAAAGAATTTGGATTCAGCCCAATAATCCCGCCAATTACGTGGGAATTGAAGATGTAAAAGAATCGGAGGTGGGAGATTCTATTTTAAACCATCCCTATAATTTTGATCCTAAAAAACTCACCGACATGCTTCTTTCGCTTCGTTACAATAAAAAAATGCTTTTGAGAAAAGGGGTGTCAGATCGCCAATTATTTTTTGATGCAGATCTTGTGGAAAACAAGTTTGTCCCTAAAATAGTAGATGCCTTCAATGAAGCAGGGCCGAACCAAGCGGTGGTTTTTTCGATTGTGCAGAAAGACCCTTATTTTATCATTCGAAATGACCGCTTAAATGTGATTCGAGCTTATGTGGCCCAAGATGGATTGCACCTCGATTTTGTAAAATCAGATGCGAAACTCTTTGGAGATTATCAAGAACATATGCGGGGCCAATCTTTGAGGGAGAACGCCGTGAGCTTAGGCGTGACCTTAGAGCCTCAATCTGGCCAGACACTTTCTTTTACCAATCCAAACGAAATTATTCTCGATTTGAATTATAATTGGGCGAAGCTGGTGGATCAAAAAGCCGATGAAGAAATGGCACGGAAGGCAGAGGAAGAACGGGCCAAAAAATTTGGCAAACGCCGTTCTGCTGATTCTGCACCAGCCCCCGTCGCCGTTCCTTCTCCCGCAGCCACTTCTAAAAACCCAATGCCTGCTCGTCGTTCAACGCCTGAAGAAGGTGCTACAGCGGTAAAATCGGCCCGTTCAACAGAAGAGCGTTTGAACGAATTGAAGCTTCTGAAGGAAAAGGGCCTGGTAAGCCCCCAAGAATACGAGGCAAAAAAGAAAGAGATTTTGAAAGATTTATAGCTGTTTTTTAATCGATTGATAAAACCTTGGGGCACGACGAAAGAATTTCGCAGCCTTTTTTAGTAACATACACCACATCTTCAATGCGCACGCCGCCGATTTTAGAATAATAAAGCCCTGGCTCGACGGTCACCACCATTCCTTCTTTTAAAGTTTCTGGGATTTTTGAAATTCTCGGCGCTTCATGAATATCAAGCCCAAGGCCATGGCCCGTGCCATGGAAAAAGCCTTGCATGCGGCCTTTGATGAGCCCCGATTTGAAGCCCTTCGATTCAAAATAACTCAAAATCCATTCATGGATTTTTTGTCCGCTTACACCCGGGCGAATCATGCCAAAAGCTTTTTCTTGGGCATATTTCACCGTCTGCCATATTTTTTTGAATTCAGGACTCGCTTTTCCTTTCACGACCGTGCGGCTCATGTCGGCATAATAGTGAGTTTTCATCGAACGCGGAAAAACATCCATCACAATACCTTCATGAGCAGAAAGCGGCCCCGAGCCCCGATCATGGGGATCCACCGCATGTTCACCCCCAGCGACAATAGTGTTTTGGGCGAGGCATCCATGTTCCATTAAATAGAGATCGATGATTTGGCGGAGGCTTTCAGAACTAAGTATTTTTCCTTCGAAAATAATTTTTCCATTTTTAATTTTAGATTTTTTTAAAACTTCGTAGGCTTTACGAATGGCATTGCCTGTATGTTTTAAGCTTTCTCGAATGGCCTCTTTTTCTTTTTTATTTTTGATCAAACGTTGTGACCAGAAAGGATCCTGACGAAATTCAATTTTGAATTTTCGTTTTTGCAATTCATGAGCGACGAACGCTGGAAAATGATGGGGCAAAATAATCTGCCTTATTTTTTTTTCTTTCAGAAAAGCACTCGCGATATCGACCATTGAAATTTTTTTACCTATTTTTTTTCGAGTTTTTTCTGTCCATTCGGTGAGGGATAATACCTGATCCACCTCGGCTTCTTTCCGACCGCGATCAACTTCCAAATCGTTTAAGAGGAGATATTTTTTTCCCCGGATTCTGAAAAAATAAACGGGGTCGGGCACGACGAACTTCGTTGCATAATAAAGGTTGGCATCACTTTCAGAATCGGCGACAATTATTTCGGCAGTATTTTTTGTCATGCCGTTGATATTAAATGAAAAGAAAGGAAGATGCAAAAAATGAAAAAAATATTTTTAGCTTTGTTTCTTTTTTTTATTTTTTCCGCGAATGCTTGGCCCACAGATTCTTCCAAAGTTCCTAAAGATTTAAGCCTTGATTATGAATTTGTTCAAGGAGGCCCCGAAAAAGCGGCCACCCGTGAGAGCTATAGCCTCAAGGAGGGGAAGCTCATTTTAAAGACAGATTATATTCCCACCCAATATGGCTCTGATCTCTCTAAGAGAACACAAGAAGTGAAGAGCTACAATGTATCTCCCGAAGAACTCAAAAGTCTTTGGGAGATGATTGTCCAAAGTCAATTCCTTCAATGGCCGCAAGCGAGTCCTTCTCGCCCTTCTCAATCCGGTAATCAAACTTTCACTCTTCGCGCCGAGGGAAAATCGGTCACTCATTCGATGTGGGAAGCGCCCAATCGAGAGCGCTTTACTGATTTTTCGCGTGAATTTTTACAGTGGGCCAAGCGAAAGATGACGATTGAGTTTTAAATGATTAAAAACTTTGTAGCTTTATCTTGCATTTTGAGTCGTCAAAAATCCGCCATCTTTTATCAAATCGAGAGGTTTTTTTAACCCCTTCCTGCCGCCATCTGTTTAAAATATCTAATTAAATCATAATGTTATTAAACATACTATTCTGGAACGCTTTTTGTAGTCTTTTTCTATAAAATCATAACTCTAGGAGGTTTTTATGGGAGGACCCAGAGCCCCAGCACTCAACCCGCAACAAACAGACATGCTTCGTTTGATACAAGATAATCCTACCAGCGACAAAAGTTTTGTGACCATGATGTATAGCTTGCATCATCCTGAGCTAACCCGCAGCATGACAGACGATGCGCGTTTAAGATTTGTGAGTGAGCTCTACGACGGCATGCACGCACGCTATCAGCAAATGGCAGCCAAAGGCCAAGTAGCACCTTCGGGCTATCCTACGCATGGTTCTGGCTTGGTGGGGGACAGGCGGCATCAGCCAAGCCACGGCAAAGCGACGGCCACCACGGGAAGAACGCCCCAACAAAGATCCATCGATGTAGGGGGGCGCGTGATGTCTATGGTGCACGATGCGGTGCAGAGCACGGTGGGAAGATCTGCTCCTCTTCCCAGTGGAAAAGTATCTGTGAGTGTGACGGTAGGGCCAAATGGTCATGCGAGCCAAGTGAGAATTACATCCACAGGGCTGGGTTTAACCAGTGAAGCCACGGCAGCGATCAATGCAGCGATTACCCGGAATATTCGCGGCCTCGAATTTCCGGAAAGTATGCGCGGAAATACTTATCCTTATAGCATTGTGTTGGTTGGAAGTGATTAACGGCTTCGATTTAGAAATGCGCTAATTCACAAAACTTGCGATAACGAGTTTCAATTTCAGCGTGGCTGAGTTTGCGCAAGCGATCGAGACTAAAATCTTCTACATTAAAACTTGCCATTACCGATCCATAAATACAGGCCTTTTTGAGTAGCTCAAAAGGGGCTATGCCGCTTGAGCTGCCCTTATTTGAATTCCAATTTTGGGTGAGGTAACCCATCAAACCGCCGGCAAAACTATCTCCTGCACCGGTGGGGTCTTTAATGTCTTCGAGCGGAAGCGCCGGTGCCGAGAAAATTCTATTTGTGATTAGAGGGGCTTGCGTCGCCCCCTCCCTCGGCAACCCTTCGACAGGCTCAGGGCCCTGAGCGAGTGAAAACGAGTCGATGGGAGCCGACGGAGCCTCCCCCTCACCGCCGCTGTGGGGCTGGTAAAATAAAAGGGCACCATACTCCCCGCGTTTAATTACTACCGTTTGAGGGCCCCACGATTGAATCTTTCGAGCGGCTTTCAAGAGATTGCTTTCTTGGGCAAGATCTCTCGCCTCCGCTTCGTTGATCACCACCATATTTACCCGAGAAATGGTTTGAAGAAGGGCTTCTCGTTTGCCATGGATCCAAAAATTCATGGTGTCTAGTGCAATCCATTTCGCTTTTTCACATTGATCAATCACTTTGGCTTGAAGCTCTGGGTCGATATTGGCCAAGAAAACAATCTCGTTATTTCGATATTCCGTGGGGAGTTCTGGGAAAAAATTTTGGAAGACATTCAATTGGGTGTCGAGTGTTTGAGCGCTGTTTAAATCGTAATCGTAGCGGCCTTTCCAACGGAAGGTTTTACCCGCTTTTTTTTGTAGGCCTTTCAAGCATACGCCACGAGTTTTCAAAAAGTCTAGATGCGCTTCAGGAAAGTCTTCTCCCACCACTGCGACGAGTTGAGGAGAAGTGAAAAAACTTGCAGAAGTAGAAAAATGGGTGGCAGAGCCTCCGAGCCCCTCTTCGATTTTTCCAAAGGGAGTTTCAACCGTATCGAGCGCTACCGAGCCGACGACGAGTATTTGAGACATAGTTTTTTCCTTTCTAAAGATGGCCCTCATGAGTAACTCTAGAGATCGATCTTAGGCAATAGGAATTACTCACTTCAAGCGAAGATTAACCCTTAATCTTTGAGAGATAGCTTTCTAGTACTTTGGAGCGTTTACCCCGAGGGGTTTGTGCATCGATGAGGGTAAATCCTTTTTGCTGGTAAGCATCGAAGAGCGCATCCAACATTTGTTTGCGCGTATTCACTGTATATCCTTTTCCTCCCCAATCTTGGGTGAGCTTTGCAAAAGGCCAACTTGTAAGATCAAAATATTTACCTTCCGGGTTGATTACCGAGAGCATTTCCCAGCGGTGATTGTTGAAAACAATCACCATCGGATTCAAAGCAAAACGTTTGCAATGGGAGATTTCAGGGCCTGTCATTTGAAAGGCCCCATCGCCCACCAAAATAAGGGGGCGTTGCCGGGTGGCCACTTGCGCTCCCATGCCCGCCGGCACAGCAAAGCCCATGGTGGCATAATAGCCTGAAGCCAGGAGCTTATCGGTATCGAGCAAGGTGGAAGCGAAAAGGCAATCGCCATTATCTACCGTCGTGAGCATGGGCCCTTTTTTTTGAAAGAGAAAATTGAGGGCATGAATGATATCTTCTACTTGCAAAGCTTGCTTTCCAAAATAAGAAGCTGGCGGAATTTTAATTTTCTTGGAGGAATTTGCACGATAGCCGCCGCGTTTCTTTATTTTTTCTTTGAGTAATTTTTCGAGAAGAATTTTCAGCTCCACCTGTTCGTAGCGATGGTGCCCAATAAGCACTTCTCGAGAAACACAATGAACCACTCGGCGCGGATTGAGCCGAATGAGGCGAATGGCCATGTCGGTATCGGCTAAAGGAACGCCTAACAAAATGAGGCAATCGCTTTTTTCTACTAAGCTTTGCACTTTTTGCGGGCTAGCAGGCCCCAGGTAAATTCCCTCGAATTGTTGATGGTGGGTAGGAAAAGTGCAACGAGCCATGAAAGAGCTCACCACGGGGATTCCCATTTTTTCAGCGAGCTTCACCGCAAGTTTTTGAAGGCCGAAGCGATGAACCTCAATACCAATCATCAACACGGGATGTTTGCTTTTAGCAAAAACCGAAGCAATTTCTTGAGCGGCTTCGGAGCTGGCTTCTGTATCATTTTGAAGAGGCCATGACTTGGTCTGTTCTCCTTGGGAAGAGGGCAGGGTGAGGGGACTAAACACTTTGTCCCTTGGAATTTCCAAATAAACGGGTTGGGAATAAGCTTTAGCCATCGCAATGGCTCTGTCGATTTCAGCAGCAGCCGTTTGGGGATTGTCTAATACGCATTGATACACCGTTACTTCTTGGTAGACTTTGAGTTGAGAATCTAAACTCTTCGCTTGGTGATGAAAAAGATAGCCTCTTTTTCTTTCTTCCATTCCCGGGGCGCCAGAAATGACAATAACCGGGGACTTTTCGGCATAAGCGCAGGCAATGGGGTTTACTATATTGAAGCCCCCCGCTCCATACGTGATGGCACAAGCGGAAATTTTTCCCGTTGCGCGAGAAGCGCCATCCGCCGCGAAACCCACGGAAGGTTCGTGTGAGAAAGGAATGATCTTCATTTTTTTGAATTTTTGAACACAGTAGAAAAAATTGAGCGCGAAATCTCCGGGAATGCCGTAAAGATGCCGTACTCCTTCTTTATAGAGTTTATCGAGAAGGTATGAGCCGATGCTGAACATAAAATAAGTATATCAATAGAAAGAGGCAATTTAAAATTTTAAGAGCTCATTTTATATCCTGTGATACAGATTACGATCAGACCTACCAAGAAAACCATGCTATTTAAAACGACACTTTTTTTATGAAGTGAGGAGAACTCTTTTTGCTTGGCCTCTTTTTCCGGGCCCTCTTCCATACTTTTTGCCACGATTTTTAAGCGATGCGCTTGGGGATGAACCTTCACCCCCGCATAAAAAGTGAATCCGAGCATGAGCAGCAAAAGTAAAAGTCTAAACCAGGGGAAAGGTTTGTCTAATAATCCTTTCAACAAAAGAGAAAGAAAAGCTAAAGAGCCGCAAATATAACCCAACATATAATAAGAAGGAAAAAGTTTGCTGACAAATTCTCCGGCGACTTCTTTGGGAAGTTCTCTAAAAAGGCTGGGAGCAACGATGAAAGACATGAAGGTAATGCTGCCGACCCAGAAGCTGAGAGCTAGAAAGAAAATGATATTCAGAAAAGAAGCCATGCTTGCTTGCTAGCGGATTTTTCAGATTGAATTCAATCAAAAACTCTCATAAGCCTTCAAGACAAAGGAGATTTTATGATTTTCAAAGAGAATCTTTTCAAAGACCAAATCGCGGTGGTGACCGGTGGTGGAAGCGGCATTGGGCGTGGCATTGCCAAAAGCTTTGCCCAATTGGGAGCAAAGTTGGTGCTCGTGGGCAGAACGCCCCAAAAGCTGGAATCGGTAGCCGAGGAGATAAAAGCCTTGAAGAGTGAAGCGCTGGTGGTGCCTACCGATATTCGAGAGCCTGAACAGGTGAGCGAAATGGTAAGGAAGACGGTGGAGAAGTATGGGCGCATCGATATTCTGGTGAATAACGCGGCGGGAAATTTCTTGGCGAGGGCGGAAGATCTTTCGGTCAATGCGTGGCGCTCGGTGGTGGGCATTGTGCTGGATGGAACTTTTTACTGCTCTCAAGCCGTGGGAAAACAAATGATGCTTCAAAAAGGCGGGAGGATGGTCAACATAGTGGCTACCTATGCTTGGACGGGAAATCCTTTCACCGTGCATTCGGCTTGTGCCAAAGCAGGCGTAGTTGCCCTCACTCAAACTTTGGCGGTGGAATGGGCGAAACATAACATTCGGGTCAACGCCATTGCTCCTGGGCCCATTCAAACCGAGGGGGCTTCGAAAAGGTTGTGGGCTGGTTTTGAAGAAAAGTTGGCAAAAGCAGTGCCGCTGGGTCGATTTGGAAGCATCGATGAAATCGCACAAGCCGTGATTTATTTGGTGAGCGAAGCGGCAGCCTACATCACCGGAGAAGTTTTGGTAGTGGATGGGGGAGATTGGCTTGGAAAGTCTGATTTTCCAGAAGAATTGATTGATAAGCTCAAAGAAATGATGAAGAAGAAGTAATTTCAGACGAGCTGGGATTTATTTTTTGTTTTTAAACCGCCAAATAGATTTCAAAGTGAGCTTCAACTCAAAAAGCAGGATTTTAAAAACAAAAAATAAATCCCAGCTCTGTCTGATAAAAAAGAAATAGGAGCTTTTATGAAAAAAATTGGTGTCATCCTTTCAGGTTGTGGAGTGAAAGATGGAAGTGAAATCCATGAGGCCGTATTAACGCTTCTTGCGATCGATAAGAGCGGAGCACAAGCATTGTGCATGGCACCCAATATCGATCACGAGGAAGTGAATCATCTCACGAACGAAGCGACAGGAAAAAAGAGAAACGTTCTTTTAGAATCTGCGCGGATTGCGCGTGGAAATATTCAAGACATCGCAAAAGTGAAAGCCTCTGACTTAGATGCCGTGGTCTTACCAGGTGGATTTGGAGCTGCAAAAAATCTTTCGGATTTTGCTACTCAAGGCCCAAAAGCGCAGGCTCACCACGAAGTGGCTCGTTTGATTCGAGAGATGGTGCTTGCGAAGAAACCCATTGGAGCCATTTGTATTGCACCCGCAACGATCGCGGCCATTTTAGGAAAAGAAATTTCACCGACGCTTACCATCGGAACTGATTCAAGCACTGCTGAAGCTCTAGAAAAAATGGGAGCGAAACATCAAAGCTGCCCGGTGAGAGAATTCGTGGTGGATGAAAAAAATAAAATTGTTTCTACCCCTGCCTATATGTTGGCCCATCGCATTTCTGAAACGGCAGAGGGGGTTGAGAAGTTGGTGAAGGAAGTGATTCGGTTAGCTTAAAAAAATAAGTAGGGGCGATTTATAAATCGCCCCTACAAAGTTTTTATCCTACTTTCGAAAAATATTCCTTCGATTTTTCCACATCCGGTTTAATGGTGGCGGCCCCCGGTTTCCAATTGGCGGGGCAGACTTCACCGTTCTTTTCGAAGAACTGAAGGGCATCTACCATACGCAAGGCTTCATCCACGCTACGGCCGAGAGGCAAGTTATTCACCACCATGTGCTGAAGCACGCCTTCTTTGTCGATCAAGAACAAACCCCGAAGGGCGATGCCTGCTTCTTCGATGAGCATTGCATACTTGCGGCTGACTTCTTTGGTTACATCGGCAATCAAGGGGTATTTAATGTCTCCAAGCCCGCCTTCTTTTTTTGGGGTTTTTCTCCAGGCCAGATGACTAAATTTGGAGTCGATCGAGGCGCCTAGTAATTGAACGTTTCTTTTTTGAAATTCACCGGCTGCTTCTGAAAAAGCAATAATTTCGGTGGGGCATACAAAGGTAAAGTCGAGAGGGTAAAAAAATAGAACAATATACTTTCCTTTGTAATCGGAAAGACTAATGTCTTTGAATTGCCCATTTTCGAGCACGGCACCCACTTTAAAGTCAGGGGCTTTTTGTCCAACTTGAATCATAAATCCTCCTCTTAATAGTTTAAGTTCTAAAAAGTGCTAAAGGCTATAGCGTGGCCTCTAAGGCTCGTCAACGCCTATCGTGTGATCTGACATTCTCATTGCCAATTGAGGGGGCTTTTACTATGTAAGAAAGAGTATTCTTTAAGAAAGGAAAGCCATGGCCGTTATTGTGATGAAAAAACCCAAGTTGAACTTCTGGCAGAAGATTTATGTGGGAGCTGTTTTGCAAGGAATGATGATTACGCTTCGGCATGCCATTAGAAATATTTTTAATCAAAAGGGAATTTTAACCTACGAATATCCTGAAAAGAAAAAGCCCATCCCCGAAAATTATCGGGCGGAGCATCGTTTGATGCAAAGGCCTGATGGAACGGTGCGATGCACCGCTTGCATGCTGTGTGCCACGGCTTGTCCTGCAGAGTGCATCGAAATTGTGGCCGCCGAACATCCCGATCCCACGGTAGAAAAATTCCCGGTGGTTTATAACATCGATTTGCTTCGCTGCGTGTTTTGTGGCTTTTGTGTGGAGGCTTGCCCCTGCGACGCCATTCGCATGGATACCCAAAAGATAGACAAGGCCGAATATAAAAGACCTTCCTTTGTGGTGGATATCGATTATTTAACCCACAATCATCCTGAAGGGAAAAGCCCTTACTCCATCGCGCTATATTAAGAACAATTATCTTTAATTTTTATGGAAGAAAAAAAAGATCCCCATTCATTTTTACCCACGGACTATTCACCCGAGACAGAGAAACTGGAAAATGCCCCCCCTCATTTGCCTCAAATTAGTTCTATTCTTCCTCCACCCGCCTTTCGCAAAGCTCCCGAAGATCGTTTTTCCAAAGGAAGACTGGTAAAATATTTTCCTCAGTCGCGCTATGGTTTTATTAAAGACCGGCGTGGAAAAGATGTTTATTTCAATGTGGATGAACTTCGATTTGTGGGGGAAAAAGGTCGTGAAGCCTTAAAAGAGGGGATCGAAGTGGGCTACGATGTTGCTTGGACGAGCAAAGGTCTACATATTTCAAAAATTAAAATTTATTAAGAGGAATCTTCGTGAAGCTTCAAAAGGTAGTTTTATGGACTCTTTGGACAGTAATGCTTTCGACTTATCTTGTTTTTGCTTTCATAGTGACCCTTCACTTTAGAGAAGTTTCTTCCGCTTCTTTTCCCGATTTGCTCTTTCCCGTATTAGTATTATCGACCATCATGGGCGCTTTAGCGCTGGTGATGCAATTTTTAATTTGGAGTTCTGAGCAATGGAAAAAACAGATTATACGATATAAAAACCAGCAATTTCAAAAAAATGAAATAGAACTCCGAATGACACAACAGCTTGAAACTTATTCTGCTCTTTCATGGGCTTTTCCTGAAACTTTAAGCATTTTGGGCATGGTGCTGGTCATCACAGGAAATATCAGCTTTTTACATTTTTATATTTTTCTGACGATAGGGCTTTGCCTCCATTTGCTCGCATGGCCTAAATTTACTTTATTAAAAAAGTCTCTCGCGCAAGCTTTCCCTGGCTAAGATTTTAATTTCCGCAACTCATTTTAAACTTTGCCGATACTATTTAAGTGTGGGGGCACTCCTAGACATGGAGTGTTTATGAAAAAATTATTTATTCTCGCTTTCATCTTAAGTTTCCCCCTGGTTCATCTTTCCATTTCTCAAATAAGCTCTGCTACAGAAATACCTCCCATGAGCCCTAGTTCTGGCTCTACTTCGGCTTGCGACTTAGATTCATATGGCATCCAAGCCATTCAATTTTATATGGCAAACTGTCCTTCTACCGAAGATCGTTTGGTAGAATTTTGCGCTTGGTCTGGCCTTGCCTACCATTCTTATTGCCACTACACCCCTTGTATTTCCACCGGAGTAGAAGGCGGTTTTGACAGCATTAGCTGCATTCCGGTGCCGCCCGAATCCGCTCAAGCCTGCATTGAAAGGCATGGTTGTGCAACTTCAACAGCTCCTAGCCCTGGCACTTCTTCGGGACCTACTTTAACTTCGCTCTCTCCCTCTACAATTCAAGAAGGAAGTGCCGCATTTACTTTGCAGGTAACAGGCACCCATTTTACTTCTGTATCTGCTGTTTTATGGAATGGCCGTATTAAGCCCAGCACTTTTGTCTCCGAAACCGCTTTAAGCGCTCAAATTTCGGCGGAAGATGTGGTAAGGAGCGGCAATGTGGAAGTGAAAGTGCTTTCCAACGCAACTAGATCTCTTTCGGATACTCCTCAAAGCAATGCCTTAACCTTTAGTATCACGGCGCGCGGCAGTACTCCTTCTGTTCCCACTTCACCGGTAGGAACAACGACCACTCCAAATAATCCGGCTGGAACTACACCCGCCAATCCTGATTCAGGCACACCCATCGGCATCGGTGATACGCAAGCAGGGGGTTGTGTTTTGGGTGCTGAAAATAATAGCGCTATGGGTTTTACACTGTTTGGAATGAGTTTTGGAATAGGCAGTATTCTTTTGCTCCGACGCCGCAAGTAGAATAAGTCGATCAAGCTTTGTGAAGAGGGTCGCCTCCGCTCATCGAGCAAAACCATTCGTAATCGATGAGTTCTTTGAGGGTGGGGTTATCTCCACAAACAGGGCAAGCGGGATCACGCCTGGTTTTCATCTCTTTAAATTTCATTTTAAGGGCATCAAAAATAAGTAAGCGGCCGATTAAAGCCTCTCCCTTGCCCAACAAAATTTTAAGAACCTCAATGGTTTGAGCGGTGCCTACAATGCCCGGAAGGGCTCCAAATACGCCAGCCTCTTGGCAAGAAGGGGCCATTTCAGGCGGGGGAGGTTCTGGGTATAAGCAGCGGTAGCAGGGGCCGCCCGAGGCGCTATCGAAAACACAAATTTGGCCTTCGAAACGAAAGATGCTGCCATCGACCAAGGGCTTTTTTGAAAACACGCAGGCATCGTTGATGAGATAGCGTGTGGGAAAATTATCGCAGCCATTTACAATCACATCGTAGTCTTTGATTATTTCCATCACGTTATCACGAGAGAGTTTTTCGCGGTAAGTCACAACATTAATATCGGGGTTGAGCGCTTTTAAGGTTTGCTTGGCAGATTCTACTTTGGGTTCACCAATGCGTGATTCGTTGTGCAAAATCTGGCGCTGAAGATTGCTGCGATCTACCACATCATGATCCACAATTCCGATAGTGCCGACTCCCGCCGCCGCCAAGTAGTAAGCAGCCGGGCAGCCGAGCCCTCCAGCGCCGATGAGAAAAACTTTACTGTTCAGCAACTTAAGCTGACCCTCTTCACCCACTTCTGGCATTAAAATATGACGCCCATAGCGCTCGAGTTGATCACTTCTTAAGCTTTTCTTTTGCTGGGTGCCGAGGCCCGCTCCCGACCAAGCCCCATATCCCCCCACTAACGAATGAACATTTTTGTATCCTAGATCTTTTAAAGATTTTGCCGCCAAGGCTGAGCGAGTTCCCCCGGCGCAATACACGACAATTTCTTGATCTTTGTGAGGAATCTGATCTTCAATTTTCAGTTCTAGAAAACCCCGGGGAATGAGTTTGGCATTCGGAATGACGCCTTTTTCTTGTTCTTCTTTTTCACGCACATCCACCAGCACGACATTCTTTTTTTGGTCGAGCCATTTTTTCAATTCTTCGACCTTGACCTCCGAGATCTGCTTTTTAGTTTGCGTAAGAATTTCTTGAAAATTTGCCATTTAAACGCTCCATGAGATTCGAAAAACAAAGCTATCGTAGCTTGGCAGAAGAGTCAAGGCGGGCGGCCTCCCTTAAAGAATTCCCCCACCCAAAAACCATCCAAACCCGGATTTACTTCCTCATCGGTTTTTATCATCATCACCTTCCAAAATTTTTTTGCGAAATAATATGCACCCCGCTGAATTTTGAAAACGCGTACATCGGGTTGATTATAAGAGGGTTGGAAAAAATATGTCTAATTTTTCTTCCAAAGAAGCTCATCATCAAAAAATGGAGGAAGAGACGACTCATATCTTGGAAGAGGCCAGAATGGTTGTCCCTGGAATACAAGCTCTCTTTGGTTTTCAGCTGATCGTAGTTTTTAACTCGGTCTTCGACAAAGAACTTTCTTCCTCACAAAAATATCTCCATCTTCTAGCTATTGCGACGACTACCATAGCCCTCATCCTGAACTTGGCACCAGCGGCCTATCATCGGTTGGCAAAACAAGAAATGGTCTCGCGCTATTTCATCACCATCTCTACCCGTTTTATCACATGGGCGATGTTCATCTTAATGGGTGGAATTTGTATGGACTTTTTTTTGATCACTCAGCGGATTACGCAGAATTTTGCTGTAAGTCTTATAACAATAGGGTGCCTTTTTTTAGTATTTCTCTATTTTTGGGTTATTTTTCCCAAAATCGGAGCAGACAGACCGCAAAGAGGTAAGAGATAACAAATTTCCCTGTAGGCTAATCAAATATCGCGTGCGCGCCCGACAAGATTCGAACTTGTGACCCTTGGTTTCGAAGACCAATGCTCTGTCCAGCTGAGCTACGGGCGCAAAATAAAAACCCCCACTTGCTCGAGGGGGCGAATGGGTGAGTGACGGGGTTCGAACCCGCGGCCTCCAGGGCCACAACCTGGCGCTCTAACCAACTGAGCTACACCCACCATAAAAAGCAGTTATGAGTTAATTACTAGTGGCTTTTGTCAGTCATAATTTTTCTTTTACAACTAACAACTAAAATCTGGCAACTGGTAACTACCCTTAAAGCGTGCCCAGCAGGATTCGAACCTGCGATTTATCACAAGGGGCTTGCGTCGCCCCCTCTTCCGCCAAAGGCGGAAGAGACTCCCCCTCAGCGCTGCTGTGCAGCTTACAGAGGGTCGCAAGTTTTTTTATTAAGCACATGGGCCACTAGTAACTACCCTTAAAGCGTGCCCAGCAGGATTCGAACCTGCGACCCTCAGCTTAGAAGGCTGATGCTCTATCCACCTGAGCTATGGGCACATTCAACATTTTACCTACAAACACATATACTTCCTTTAAGTTAAGGGGAGTATATTACACGGTTTTTTAGATCAAGTGCGAATCTTATTTTTTTAGAATATCCTTGTCAGATACAAAGCTTTTTAGTTACACCCACTTTCCTTAATGGGAAGGGTATTTTAAAAAAGCTTAGCGGCAAGGCAGATGTTTAAGGATTGCCGACGAAGGGCCATTAGCTCAGTTGGTAGAGCAAGCGACTCTTAATCGCTGGGTCGTAGGTTCGATCCCTACATGGCCCACAATTTAGATAGAGTTGTTAGTTGCCAGTGATTAGTTGTCAGCCTATACTTTTAATTTTTATTATTCACAACTAACCATGGATCACTGACAATTAAAAAAATGCCGCGGTGGCGGAATTGGCAGACGCGCCAGGCTTAGAACCTGGTGATCGCAAGGTCGTAGGGGTTCAAGTCCCTTCCGCGGCACAGCAATGAATTGGAAGAGCGTCTGCTAAGCCCCATTTTGGGGCGTTGAGGGGGAGGCTCTTCCGCCTTTGGCGGAAGAGGGGGCGACGCGAGCCCCTGTGATAGCCGCGCCAGGCTTAGAACCTGGTGATCGCAAGGTCGTAGGGGTTCAAGTCCCTTCCGCGGCACTATTCGCTCATTTTGGCAAAGCCGAAATGAGCGAAAGACAACTCCCAACGCAATGAACTATGAAAAAGAATTACCACAGATTATTAGGATGAAATTATGAAAGTACAAGTCGAAGAAGTGAGCGCTATTAAAAAGAAGCTTTCCATTGAAGTGGAACCCGAAGATTACCACAAAGAGCTGGAGTCGGCCTATCGGAAGCTTCAAAAAGAGGTTCAAGTGAAAGGCTTCAGAAAAGGAAAGGTGCCTCGTCCTATTTTAGAAAAATATTACAAGGCCCGCACTGAATCTGAAGTGCTCACTCATTTATTGGAGCATAGCTATACTTGGGCCCTGGGAGAGCAAAAAATTGTGCCCGTTTCGCAGCCCAAAGTGTCTGATCTTCAAAACCATGGGCAAGGTTTAAGCTATATAGCCGAAGTAGAAGTAAAGCCCACCCTTGAAGTGAAAAACTATCAAGGAATTTCCCTTGAAAAAATGAGTGTGGAGGTGAGTGAAGAAGAAATTTCTAAGGAACTCGAGGCACTTCGAAATGCGCATGCGCAAATTACTCCTGTGGTTGAAGGAACTGCTGTCAGTGTTGGCCAAATTGCCATTTTGGATTTTGTCGGAAAAATGGAAGGGCAAATTTTTCAAGGGGGGGAAGGAAAAGGAGTGAGCATTGAAGTGGGAGCCGCTCGTTTCCTCGAAGATTTCGAGAAGGGTATTGTGGGGATGAAGAAAGGCGAAAGTAAAACCCTTGATGTAAATTTTCCGAAAGAATATCCGAGCCCTGACTTAGCGGGTAAAAAAGCCCAGTTTGATATTACCTTAAACGATATTAAAGAGAAGATTCTCCCCGAGTTGAACGATGATTTTGCGCGTGACCTCGGAAAATTCGAAAGTTTGGCGCAAATAAAAGATAAGCTTCGAGAACACATGCTTCAGCAAAAAGAAACTAATGCGAAGGCGGATCTTTCTCAACAAATCTTAGATCATTTAATTAAAGAAAACCCATTTGAAGTTCCAGAAGCGATGGTGGAGATGGAACTAGATGCAATGCTTGAAAATGCGCGTCGTCAATTAGAGCAACAACGCCTTACCTTAGAGCAGGCGGGAATTACGCCAGAAGGTTTTAAGTCTAAAAACCGAGAAGCCGCTTTAAGGCGAGTGAAGGCCTTTCTCATGTTTGATGCCTTAGCGCAGGCAGAAAAAGTGCAGGTGAGCGTGGAAGAACTTCAAAATCGAATCGCCCAAATTGCCCAATCGATGGGTCAGGCAGTCGAAGTCGTAGAACGCTATTACCATCAAAATAACATGATTCATATGGTTCAAGCGCAAATTTTGGAAGAGAAGATCCTTGATTTTCTGATAGGCTCCTCTAAGATTCACGAAGTTAAAACCCCCAAGAACAAAAAAGGATAAAAAAACATGAGTTCACTTATTCCTATGGTTATTGAGCAAACTCACCGCGGTGAGCGTGCTTACGATATTTATTCGCGCCTTTTAAAAGACAGGATCATTTTCATTGGTACTCCTATCAATGACGATGTAGCCAATGTGGTGATTGCCCAACTTTTGTTTTTAGAAAGCGAAGACCCTGAAAAGGATATTCATATTTATGTGAATTCTCCCGGAGGATCTGTTACTTCGGGGCTCGCGATTTACGATACCATTCAATACGTGAAGCCAGATGTTTCTACTTTGTGTGTGGGGCAAGCCGCTTCTATGGGGGCTGTTTTGCTCGCTTGTGGAACTCCTGGAAAACGATTTGCTTTGCCGCATTCCCGCATTTTAATTCATCAGCCTTTAGGAGGAGTGCAAGGGCAAGCCACCGAAATTGAAATTCAAGCTCGGGAAATCTTAAGGCTACGCGAAGAGCTCAATGCCATTCTTTCCAAGCATACCAAGCAGGCCATCAAAAAAATTCAACAAGACACGGAGCGAGATTATTTTATGGGCGGGGAAGAGGCTAAAGATTACGGAATTATTGATGAAGTGGTGAACTATCGCGAAAAGGAAAAAGCGAAGAAACCCTCTTAGCCCATTTCTTTCTATTCTTAAAGAGTTTTACTCTTTTTTCATGACGCAGCCGGGCGATGCAAAATTTATCAATCTCCTCGCCCACTTCCTTGACACCTAGCCGATTTCAGTCAATACTATAAGCGTAAGAGGCTTATCTTGCATAGCGCAGGAGATCATCAGAGGAAGGGAGCCAATTGTGGCGAGAACATTCAACGACGATCCCACAAACTTAAGCTGCAGCTTTTGCGGAAAATCCCAGCGGGAGGTCAAAAAGTTAATTGCAGGCCCTACCGTTTATATCTGCGATGAATGTATCGAGTTGTGTAACGATATTATTGCCGAAGAGCAAACCAAGCAAGAACTCCTTAAAACTCGCTCGGGCATCCCTAAGCCATCGGAAATTAAAAAAGTATTGGATGAATATGTCATCGGCCAAGAAAGGGCCAAACGCATTCTTTCAGTAGCGGTTCATAATCATTACAAGAGAATCGAAGCCAAACAAATGGGGGATGTCGAGCTCCAGAAGTCGAATATTCTCCTGGTAGGGCCCACAGGTACCGGCAAAACCTTGCTGGCTCAAACCCTTGCCAAGATTTTGAATGTTCCTTTTACCATCGCCGATGCCACCACCCTCACGGAAGCAGGTTATGTAGGAGAAGATGTTGAAAATATCATTCTCTACCTTTTGCAAGCGGCCGATTACGATAAAGCCAAGGCAGAACGTGGGATTGTTTACATCGATGAGATCGACAAGATTTCCAGAAAATCGGAAAACCCATCCATTACGCGCGATGTTTCGGGAGAAGGGGTGCAGCAGGCTCTTCTCAAAATTATTGAAGGAACCGTCGCAAATCTTCCTCCCAAGGGGGGGCGAAAACATCCCCAGCAAGAGTATATTCAAATTGATACCACCAACATTCTTTTCATTTGTGGCGGGGCCTTCGTTGGCCTTGATGACGTTATTCAGCGCCGGATGTCCGAAAAAAACATGGGTTTTGGTTCAAATGTGAAGCTTAAAAGCGAAAAGAAGGTGGGGCAAATTTTATCCGAAGTGCAAACAGAAGATTTACTTAAATTTGGTCTCATTCCAGAATTTGTGGGGCGCTTGCCTGTAGTGGCAACGCTTGATGAGCTTGATGAAGCGGCGTTAGTAGATATTCTCACCAAGCCCAAGAATGCTTTAATCAAGCAATATCAACGCCTATTTGAATTCGAAAAAGTGAAATTAAAATTTACCCAAGGGGCTCTGGGTGCGGTCGCGAGGGAGGCAATCAAACGAAAATCTGGAGCACGCGGTCTTCGAGCAATTTTGGAAAGCGTGATGCTCGATATTATGTATGATATTCCTTCCCAAACCAATATTCGTGAGGTGGTGGTGAACGACGACGTATTCACCAAAAAAGAGCAACCTCTTATTGTTTATGAGAAAAAAGTAGAATCTGCCTAAGTTTCTCTTGACCTTCACGGTTTGGCACCCCATTTGTAAAGTCAGTTCTATAAATGACTAACACTTTTTTTTAAAAAGAGAGAATGAATGGAAAATACAAATGTACCGAGTCGGATTGATCCTAATGTTAAAATAATTCCTATGCTTCCCTTGCGGGATATCATCATTTTTCCTCATATGGTGGTTCCTCTCTTTGTGGGGCGCGAAAAAAGTATCAATGCCCTCGATGAAGCCATGAATAATAAGCAAGATATCTTGCTTGCCGCCCAAGTGAATGCGAAGACCAACGATCCTAAGCCCGAAGATATTTATAATGTGGGAACTTTGGGCACCATTATACAGCTTTTAAGGCTCCCCGATGGAACCATCAAGGTGTTGGTTGAGGGCCGTAAGCGCGCCCGTATCTTGCGCTACATCCCCCATGAGAGCTCCTTTTTGGTGGAAGTAGAAGAAGTGCAGGAAAACCGCGAAGTGACCGTGGAAGTGGAAGCCTTGATGCGCTCGATTAAGTCAACCTTTGAAACTTATGTGAAGCTTAACAAACGCATTCCGCCCGAAATGCTTTCTTCGGTTGCTGTGATCGATGATCCTTCTCGTTTGGCCGATACCATCGTGGCCCATTTAAATTTGAAGTTGGGAGATAAACAAAAAATTTTAGAAATTGAAAGCCCCGCCGAGCGCTTGAATAAGCTTTATGAGTTGATGCAAGGTGAGATTGAAATTCTTCAGGTTGAAAGAAAAATTCGCTCTCGCGTGAAAAAGCAAATGGAGAAAACTCAGCGCGAGTATTATCTCAATGAGCAAATGCAGGCGATTCAAAAAGAGCTGGGCGAGCGCGATGAATTCAAAACAGAAATGCAGGAGCTTGAAGATAAGATTAAGAGCAAGAAAATGAGCGCAGAAGCGACCAAGAAGGTGAAAAAGGAGCTCAAAAAGCTCAAGATGATGTCGCCTATGTCGGCAGAAGCCACCGTCGTTCGAAATTATGTCGATTGGATCTTATCCTTACCGTGGGGGGATCTTACTCAAGATAAAATCGATGTTCCTGAAGCGGAGAAAATTTTGGAAGAAGATCATTATGGCTTGAAGCCCGTGAAGGAGAGAATTGTAGAATATTTGGCGGTTCAAAGCTTGGTGGATAAAATGAAGGGCCCTGTCCTTTGTTTGGTGGGTCCTCCGGGCGTTGGTAAAACCTCCTTGGGTCGTTCTATTGCCCGAGCTACAGGAAGAAAATTCATCAGGTGTTCTCTGGGTGGAGTGCGCGATGAGGCCGAAATCAGGGGCCACCGCCGAACTTATATCGGCGCCCTGCCGGGTAAAATTATTCAATCTCTCAAAAAAGCAGGCTCCAATAATCCCGTTTTCCTTCTCGATGAAGTCGATAAAATGAGCACTGATTTTCGAGGAGACCCTTCTTCTGCTTTGCTCGAGGTGCTTGATCCCGAACAAAACAACGCGTTTAATGATCATTATCTCGATTTGGATTACGATCTTTCGAAGGTCATGTTTATTACGACCGCCAACACGCTTCATACCATTCCGCTTCCCTTGCAAGACCGCATGGAAATTTTGCGCATTCCCGGCTACACCGAAGACGAGAAGCTCAATATTTCCAAAAAATATCTCCTGAAAAAAGAAAAAGAGGCGCATGGCCTTTCCGATGAAAATATCGATATCAACGATTCGGCGATCAAAAGCATTATTCGTCGCTATACCAAAGAATCTGGCGTTAGAAATCTCGAGAGAGAAATTGCCACCATTTGCCGGAAGGCGGCCAAAGAGATTGCCGAAAAGGGCAAGGATAAGCAGATTCGGGTCACCGCGAATAACATTCAAAAGTATTTAGGCGTTCCCAAATATCGATATGGCTTGGCTGAAGAAAAAGACGAAGTGGGCATGACCACAGGCCTTGCCTGGACCGAATACGGCGGAGAACTTCTCAGTACGGAAGTGACTCTCATGCCAGGCAAAGGCAAGCTCATCATTACGGGAAAGCTGGGAGACGTGATGCAAGAATCTGCTCAGGCCGCGATGAGTTATGTGCGCAGCCGTGCCTCGGCCTTTGGTTTAGATAAAGATTTCTACCAAAAGATCGATATCCACCTTCATGTGCCAGAAGGGGCTATTCCCAAGGATGGGCCTTCTGCAGGCATTACGATGGCCACCACCTTGGTTTCTGCTTTCTTGAGAATTCCCGTTCGTAAAGACATTGCCATGACGGGCGAAATTACCTTGCGTGGCAAAGTGCTTCCCATTGGAGGCTTGAAGGAAAAAATTCTTGCGGCTCATCGAGGTAAAATTAAAATGGTTCTCATTCCAAAGGAAAATGAAAAAGATTTAAAAGAGATTCCTAAAAATATCTTAAAAGACGTTCAGGTGATTCCTGTCGATAATATGGATGAAGTGTTAAAAAATGCCTTAGTTAAAGATGAAGCTCGTTCTTTATTCAAAGTGGGTAAAACGCATGAGCAAATTTTACAAGATTTACTCTATCCTAAAGATGAAGTGCCTAAGACAGAGGTTCCTCCTACGGTGGTGACTCCCGTTGCTGAATCTGACTTGATACATCATTGAATTTTTGGCACTCAAAAAAGCGCCCACTATTTACCCATCCTCAGTTTTAAGAAATCTTTTAAAGATTGCGCTGCTAAACGCAAGTAGGGGTTGCTTTGCTTTTGTTCTCCCATGGTAGAAGTAGGAGAAGCCGCATAATGATGGCCGGGATAAAGAACGACATCGTCAGGAAGGCGCATGAGTTTTTGCGTGAGTGTGTAATACATTTGCTCGGCGTTTCCCCCAGGGAAATCACAACGCCCGCAACCGTTGATAAATAAAGTGTCTCCGCTGATGAGATTGTTATTTACCTTAAAGCACTGACTGCCGGGAGTGTGTCCGGGGCTATGAATGAGTTCGATATCGATATCTCCCACTTGAATGTGGGCGCCATGATCCAGTGCTGTAAGACTTGAAAGAGGAGCGGTTCTAATAAATTCAGCATCGTGTTTATTCACGTAAACCGGAATTTCTTTTTCTTCTAAAAGGTCGCTAATGCCATTGGTGTGATCGTGATGGTGATGCGAAATCAAGGCCCCCACAATTTTTAAATCTTTTTCGCGAGCCCGTTTAAGGAGGGTATCTACCTCCCAGGCAGGATCTACCACTAATACTTCTTTCGTATGGGCATCTCCCACAAAGTATACAAAGTTCTCCATGGGGCCGATTTCATGTTGTTCAATCAAAAGAGAAGACGTTTTCATCGATTTACCTTTCCCGGTAGCAGGATCCTTGGTTTTTTGTTACAATTTTTAGATTAAGTTTCAAATGATTGCAAGATGGGGAATAGCACATGAGCATGAAATTCAATAAAATTAAGCTAGAAGTGCACGAACACATTGCCCTTTTAACCTTAAATTCCCCTGATAATCAAAATGCCTATTCTTCTCAAATGAGTGAAAATTTACTCGATGCCTGGGCAGAATGCGAAAGTGATGGAATTCATTCGATCATTCTTAGCGGCTCGGGCACTACTTTTTGTGGAGGCTTTGATACAAAGAGTTTGAAAGAATCTGAAGAAGTGTCTAAAAACATGAGCCGTCTCACCGTTTATTTGCACAGCATCATTTCTACGATGCGGCGCATTCCTAAGCCGATTATTGCTGCGGTGAATGGCCCTGCGCATGGAGCGGGCTTTTCTTTGGCGCTGGCGGCTGATTTCATTTTAGCGAGCGATCAAGCCACTTTTGCCATGTCTTATGTTCAAATGGGGCTTACTCCCAATGGAGGAGCCACTTATTTTCTCACTCAATTGGTAGGGCCTGCTCGTGCTGCCGAACTGATTATGACGGGCAAAACGATGAGCGCCCGCAAGGCCTTTGAATGGGGGATTGTGAGTGGGGTGGTGGCCCACGAGAATCTGATGTCTGAATCTAAGGCGCTGGCCCAATACTTTTCTCAAGGGCCCGCCCTTGCTTTAGGGAGATCGAAACGTTTGATCGAGCAAGCCAAGACCAACAGCCTTGAAGATCAACTGGAAGAAGAGCGGCACGATATGATGAACACGGTGAAGTCGGAGGATTTTCGGGAAGGCTTAACGGCTTTAGTTGAGAAAAAGAAGCCAAAGTTCAAAGGAAAATGAAGAAGGAAAAATGAAGAAGCCCCAAATTTTAAATTGGATCTACGATGTTTTCATGAGTGGCTTTGTAAGTGGGGCGCTAGATGCCGTCCAGCATATGCCAGAGGATAGTTTTGAAGAATTACATCGAGAATTTTTGTGGCTCAAAAATGGCGGGCAAATCAATGAGAAAATTCCCAAAGAAAAACAAGATCCTGTTTTAATCAAAAATCTTCAGACTTTCTTTGAACAAAAATTTATCGATACGCTGACACAAGAATCTATTGGGGGGAATGCGGGATCCGGACACACGGGCATCAATACTTTTTATCATCCCGTGACGGGAGAAATTAAACATTTCGGTAATTTTCAGGAAATGAATAATGCTTTTTGGAATGAAGTGACGGGGCAAACCACTTTGGAAGGAGACTATCATTGTATCTTTCGCATTAATGTGCAGCACACTGGAAAAATTTCAGAGATTATTTTCGAGCAACAACCTCTCACTCATCAAGCGCAAGAGCGTTTATCGGGCTTGATTGGTTTACAAATTATGATTCCTTTTACCAGGGTTTACAGGGCCCTTCGCCGTGCTGAAGCCCTCGATTCTACCCCTCCTTAAGTTTCTTTTACCAAAATGAGAATTTTCTCATTTTGAGACATTTTTGAGCCTCCAAACAAAATCCAAGTTATTAGAATAATTAGAATAAATAGAATTTACTGCTGGCAGAGCCTTTGCATTCTTCTAGGCTAGAAGGAGTCTATAATATGTTAAAGAAAATTCTAGCTTTCAGTGTGGTAATGTTATGGGCAGGAGTTTCTGGATCCGCGACGACTGCGGGGCGTCCGGCTGACGAAAAAATTATTCCAAAACCTGAAGCAAAAATTAATTCTACGAGGCCCGTTACATCCAATCCACCTCAAGTAATACCAGCTCCTTCTACTCAAAAGCCGGCTACACAAAAGCCGGCCGCCACTGTTCCCAAGATAGTGGCAGATCGACCAGCCAAACCTGAAGTTAAAACCACTTCTCAAACGCCGAAAACCGATTCACCCACGAAAGCTACAGGAAGCTCGACTTCTTCTACGACTACAAATTCAACTCCCAAAATAGATGCGTCTGCAGTACGCCCTGTGGTTCCTGCGAGCGGAGGATCGAGTGCGGCTTCGCCGGCAACGACTAGCACCACCACGGGTGTGAGACCTGCCTCGAGTGAGGCCGTAAAGGGATCTGTGGTTGCAAATCCAACAAGCGTGATACGAGCTACCGACTCTTCGAAATCGTCGGGTGGCTCAAAGACGCCTCCCAGTGCCACTCCCAAAGCAGACCCCTCGGTAGGAGTGCGTACTTTAGTTCCTACGAACGGAGAATCAACGAAGGTTTCTCCGGCAACGACTACCACGACCACGGGTGTGAGACCTGCCTCGAGTGAGGCCGTAAAGGGATCTATTATTTTAACTCCCAAAGCGACTGATATTGTAAGAACACCCAAGGAAGACAATACTGCAAAACCGGCCACTGGAACTTCAAGCACGATTACGGCTACCCCCCCTTCTGCTACGACAAAAAATATCCCTACCCTTCTAAAAGGTCTTATCGACAAACCAGTTCGAGAAGGGGGGCAAACTCCCCCGAGCGAACCGGCAAAAACTCCTCCTATAAAATCAACAAGCGATTCGGGCATTCAAGGGAAAATTATTCCTATCGATAATTTGGGGAGCACGCTTCACAAAACAGGCTCAGATACTCCTTCAGAGGGCGGTGGAAAGAAAATAATTCCAATTTTTCCGACACCTGACATCGTTCGTCAAGTTCCTTCTGGGGGAGATACGATGGTTTCTCCTAATCCTCCCCCCCCTCAATTCACTCGAGATATTCCCACAAAGGGAGATAAAAATAATCCGCCAACGGGTGATTTTACAAAAGGCGGGGGAACTACTCCGCCCGTGCGCTATATTCCTAGCGACGGAACTCAGCAAACTCCTCCCGATGATTCGAAAGAAACAAAAGGAAATCCGAAGGGGCGAGATATTCCAAGCGGTGGCGGCACTACAGGTAGCCCGGGGGATTCAAAAGATCGGAATCCAACTCCCCCCAATCCTCCGCCTTTAGGGCGCGATACGACCCCAGGAGGGGAAGAGAAAAAAGATAATCCAAAAGATACTCCAGGAGGAGAAGACAAAAAAAATCCTACTCGGGATTGCAAGCTCGCAAAGCCTGTCATCATTAAGTATCAAACGACTTGCGAGATAAAATCTTCGCAATCGGCCTCGAATTCGAATTGCAGCAAAGAATTACAAGAAGAATATGCCCGTTTTTGTGGAACAGAAGAATCAGAAACCTGCCTCAAGAAAGTTTGCGTAGAAAAACCCGAACAAGGCTCTAGCTGCCAGTTGAATGAAGCCGATTACGAAGTAATGAAACAGATGCTGTTCATGGATTTTTGCAGCAAGGAAGATTGTGATCCGGAATTGGTCAAAAAAGTTGAAACCATCTTTGGGATGAATTCAGAAGAGTTGCAGGCCATCTATGCCAAACAAGGGGTGGAACAACTTGAACAGTCTGCGATCCCGATCGGTGTTTCTTATTGCAAATTCATCTTTAAGAGAACCCATTGTCTTCCGAATTTTTGCCTTACTTGCAATATGCCCGAGAAAGTTTATGCAGGCTTGAAATTTTATTCGCAGAATTGCGAAGGAAAAGATTCAAGTGCTTGCCCTGCTTCTGTCGCCAAAATGAAACAAAAATATTGTGATATTGAAAGGGATGAAAACGGCTTAAGTCAACTCAAGGAAAAAACAGTGGCCCAATGCTTTAAAGATCACGGTTGTTTTGTGCCTCCTCCTTCCAATGCTTGTATAGCGGCTGAGTCTCAACCAGGCAAACCCGAAGATTTGGCCGATCATTCTAAAGATGGAAGTGGCGGAGGAAAGGAAGATATGAGCTCAAATGGCACAGCTCCATCTAATTCTTCAAATAATTCATCTGGAGGAAAAAGTGGCTGCGCCCTTGCAAAAAATGAAAGTGCCAAGCCACCTTTCACACCCATGGCCTTATGGATGTTTGGCCTCACCGCTTTCTTCTTAGCTTCTTGTCGATGGGGAGCCAAAAGAAAGAAAGTAGGCTTATTTTTAAGCCTTGGGTTACTTCTTTTAAGCTGTTCCGGTTTTGCAAATGCCGATGATAGTGCGGCAAGCTCCGAGGAGCAGCCATTCATTCGCAGCCCGGCCCAAAAAGAAGCAGGGAGCCCTCAAGCGCCCCAAGAAAAAGCAGCCGATCAATTGAGTGCCAGTGCTCAGCAAATGACGAAATTCGGTTCAATCAAGAATAACTCCGATTTCTTTAAATCCTTCAAGCTGCCCGATTTCAATAAACATCAGGCTTGCGAGTTCGATGCCGAAAAATTGAATTTCTTAAATTCCTATTACCAGAGTTTTTACACCCTCTCTTCAAAAAACAACGAAGCCGATGTTATTAAATTGAAGGATCAGTATAAGCAAATTTGTGGAGAAGAAGACAAACAGAAAATACTTTTTTTGCTAAGAGGTGAGAACGAGAAGAGTGATGCGGAAGAAGCCGCGACTAAAATTGAAAAAATAACCGACAACAAAAGCACGGGTTTGCAGTGGAATCAGTACATTCGAAAAGGAGAGGAGAGAGAAAAATCAGATCTTTCCATTTGCGAGTGTTTGATGGCAAAGCATTGCGAGCTTCCCGATTTTTGCCAGGAACATTGTGCGCTGTCTGACCCCTTCGAAAGAGCAGTGATCGATGAAGTGGGCAAGAAATGTGTAACAGATCGAACTCAATGTTCTGCTCGCGTGCAGAAATATTATGGCAAAATCTGCCAAGACTTAGATCCGAATAGTTGCCTCAAGATGTATCATTGCTCCGTCCCGCTCACAGCAGAGCCACCTCAATGTGCTCCTCCTCCAGGCGGTGGCCTCAAGATGATGCCTCCCAAACCTTCGGAACTGCCTGCTGGCATCATTGCCCAGGGAGGGCCCGAGGAAAATAGGGCGATTGCAAGGGTTGGAGAAATCGAGTCTGATGTTTCGGGGGGAAGTGGATGTGCAAAAAGTAGCCTGACCCAAGCTTCTGTGAATTTCAGTACGACTCTTATTTTCTGGATCTGGCTCTTGCCTTCGCTGGGCATAAGTTTGCTCCGATTCAAAAAAAGATAATTTGTGTGGCCTACCATAAAAGATCCGTTTCTTTTCGAGGAAACGGATCTTTTTTTATTTTTCTTTTGTAAATTGCGTGATTAATACTTAAAAGTAGCAGAACAATTTTTATAAACTTCAAGACATCTTTTTTATATGAAAGCTGTTCCTCATAAACTGCCCCGCCTTAAAGTTTCTCAAAATTGCTCTGCTCCTTTTAAAGTAAAAGATATCTTTCACTTTCTTAATCAATGGGCGCCGGTGAGCCTGGCAGAAAGATGGGATCACGTGGGTTTGCAAGTGGGCTCGCTTAAGAATTCGGTGAAGGGTATTTTAGTAGCCTTAGATGTAACAAGCGAAGTGTTAGAAGAAGCAAAGAAAAATAAATGTAATTTGCTCATCACCCACCATCCTTTAATGTTTGAAAGTTTGAAGAAACTTCAAGCCTCGAGCTTGCAGGCTCGCTTGGCCCGAAAAGCCCTTCGCCAAAAAATAAATATTCTTTCTTTTCACACGAATTTAGATTCCACTCCAGAAGGCTTAAATGATTTACTTGCTTCTCGCTTGGGTATTCAAAGTGTGAGAGTTTTAGAAAAATCGCTCGATTCAAAATATCCGAAGGCAGGCTTAGGAAGAATCGGCAAAATCAAAAAAACTTCTTTTAAGAATTTTTTAAGGCATCTTTCAAAATCTCTTTCCCTTGAAAATTTTAGGTATGTAGGAAATCTTTCCAAACCCATCCAAAACGTAGCGGTGATGACGGGCAGCGGGGGAGCTTATTTCCTGCAGGCCAAGAAAAAAGGGGCCGATGTGCTGGTCACCGGCGATGTGAAATATCATGGAGCCCTCGATGCCTTGGCCGAAGGCATTGCCTTGGTGGATATTGGCCATTTTGAAGGGGAAATTGGAATGGTGGCTTTAGTAGCCCAAAAGCTCCGCTTTTGGCTCCAGAAGGCCTCCTTAAAGCTTCCTGTGCACGAAACCAAGAGCGCCCAAGATCCATTTTCTTTTTGGTGAGTAGACAAATTTTTACTATTCCTAACAATTTTGAGTGAATTTGAATGCACTCAAAATACTGCGTAACTTTTTTATAGATTCACCGAAAATAGACATGAGTTTAAAAGCCTAGATCTTGGCGAAAGGGGACACACACATGAGTATTACCATTACCCAAAAGGGTGCGGATGTTATTAACACTTACCTCACCGATTCTTCTCAAAAACAACCTAGAAAGATTACCCTTGCCCAGGTGGGTTGGAGTATTGGAAATGGCTTCAAAAATAATGACGGCCGAATTGAATTTAGTCACTTAGATAAAAGTGCCCATCTTCTTTCCGTCAAAGACCTTTATTTTGATAGGAAGGCTAACATAGGCTATTTTGATCGAAGTGCTTATCGGGTCTGCGAAACCAATGCAAAAGGGGAGGATGTGGTTCCGGGCTGCGAAATTGATTTTAATACAACCACCTTAGCCTCTACTTCTTCTACAAAAGCTCAAGTTTTAATGGCCGCGCTTTATCCTCAGGAAATTAGCCCTGCCTTTCGTAAGGAACATGCCCGTGACATTGCAGAACTGCAGCAAAAATTGAAAGTAGCGGGAATGAAAATAAAGTAGATGGGTTCTCATATAAAAAGCTTTCTAAATTCCATCTGAAGGGGTGAAGAGAAGAGGAAGCAACAAAGAAGCGCCTTGAATAGGGCGCTTTCTTTTTTAGACAACCTTTCTGCGAATTGACCGAAATACTTGCATAAACAATTTATTTTTTTTATTCATTCCCGGGCACACGAGATTGTTGTGCCATGCGTGTTAGAAATTCTATTTTGCAGCGGGGTTTTTGTTCAGAATCAAATGCTTCCACGGCTGCCTTTTCTTCCTCTCAAATCCAAATGGATAGTTTGATAGGTGGCTTTTCTGCCCAAGCGGGAGATTTTGGTTCTCTCATTGCCATGTCGGCAGGCTCTCTGGGTTTTTCTCTGACGAGGTCTTTGGCCTCTCCTCTTCTCTCCACTCTTTTTCGTTCAG